>Ga0307489_10003085_pt1 | contig 11090 bp, 17 predicted proteins | sample SB12metaG_FD_202247 | JGI IMG/M metagenome (GOLD analysis project Ga0307489, IMG submission 202247) | Sea-ice brine microbial communities from Beaufort Sea near Barrow, Alaska, United States - SB 1.2 | ecosystem: Environmental > Aquatic > Marine > Coastal | place: USA: Alaska | collected...
AGCCATTTCTGACACATAATACTCCATGGACACCCCCTAATACCTCCTGTCACCTGCTAAACACCCTTTAACCAACTCCTAATTGCACCGCCTATCACACAGAAGCGCTTACGTTGAGCCGAAAAGTGGACGAGTGTAAGCCCCTGCCGCCCGCGCGCGATGCCGCCGCCACGCGCGTTGGATCTTGAGCGCCGCGGCGCCGCGCTGTGTGCGGTGCACCCTGGCGGCCGCCGCCCGCCGCCGCCCCCGCCGGCCCCGCACCCGCGCCTGGAACACCCCCGTCCAGCGGCTTACACTCCTCAACTTCCCAGCTCAACCTCAGCCTTTTTTGTCACTGACGCTACCCTACCCAACGCTCCTTCACTTGTTATCACTGAAGCTACCAGTGCCCAACAAAGATGCATTCAGGTTGAGTGGAAAAGTGGAGGAGTGAGGGCCCCTGCCGCCGCCGCGTGGTAGCGGCGCGCCGCGGCCGCCGCCGCCGCCGCCCGCACGGCCGCCACCCGTGCCCAGGGGCTTACACTCGTCCACTTTTCGGCTCAACGTAAGTGCTCTATGTGGCATGGGGTGTGCGTTCAGCGGTTGTTTAGGGGGTGTTTAGCAGGTACCAGGAGGTATCAGGGGGTACTCAGGGTGCATTTTGTGTCAAACTCGGCTCAGGTTGAGCTGAAAAGTGGACGAGTGTAAGCCCCGCCCGCGTCCGCTCCGCCTTAATCCAGGGGCTTGCACTCATCCACTTTTCAGCTCAACATGAGCACTTTTTGTCTCATGTGTTGAGGTTCTTTGCTGGTTTCAGGGACAAAAACGGCTCAGGTTGAGCAAAGATGTGGACGAGTGTAAGCCCATGCCTTCATCCTGGCCAGCCACGACCGACCGACCCTCTGTATGATGCGCGCCGCGCGCCCCCTGCGCAGATCCTCGGCCGCCTCCTTATCTCCCTTGGGAATTCCCACCCGCTAAGGCCCAGATATTGTGACTGTGAGTGTGTGTGTGTGTGTTCAAAAGCAGACAAGGCTGACCAACTTTCAACTATGACAAAGTGCGTGAAACCAATTAGACGCTTAGCAACAAGTCGTACTAACTCGTCCAAATGGAGCGTTCTGATTGGTCGAGCGGGACGACTTAGCACGGAGTCTCACTCAGTGTCTGAGTGGTTTCACGCACTTTGTCATACATCACCAACACAACAGAGCAGCATTTTGTGAAAAGACAAGACCCAGTGCGTCGAGTGGAGGTGTCATTGGGTGATACGCCGTCGTTGGTGTGTCCAGCTGAACGCCTGTATGAAGTGTGAATCGCGTGTACCACATGATATTCGGTGATGATACCAACACGGCGGTGGTGTGTATGACTCAATGCCTGTGAAAAGCGCGGCGTGATATGCCGTTGATTGGTCATCGCACCACGTGCGACTACTATGGGTGCAGAATGACCGCATTGACTGGTATGATGTGCTGTTGAGATGTTGGTGTGCTGACAGAATCTGGTGGAAAGGATGTGTGTGAGTGTGTGTGTGTGTATTCAAAAGTAGACGAGGCTGACGGGTCAACCGAATCACCAAGACCACAGAACAACATTTTCATTAAGGGTATAAGGTATAAAGGGTGATGCCAGGTATGCTTGGGTACCATGACCACACTGACGAGCGATACCGTAATGGGCGAAATAGGCATGTTCCGATGACAGATGTAGTGATTTGGTTGGCACGGGGCCTTACCAACCACCCAAACTGCATCCGTTCGATGAGTCTCCGCCCCCCGGGGGTGATGGAGTGCGACCGAGGCGTGAACAGCGTGCCGCCATCGCCGTGGATCAGGGGCTTACACTTGTCCAGTTTCCAGCTCAACGTAAGCGCTTTCTGTGGGATAGGGGTGCATTGAGGGATTGTTTAGGGGTTGTTTTGCGGGTGTTTAGGAGGTGTCGGGGGGTGGTGGGGGGTGGTTAGGGTGTATTTCGTGTCAGATACGGCTCAGGTTGAGCTGAAAGTGGACAAGTGTAAGCCCCTGCCGTGGACGTCGACATCCGCCGCCGCCGCCGCCGCCGCCGCCGCAGCGCCGTGCTCGGCCGAGTGCTCCCCGGCGGCGGCCCTTGCCTCCGCCCCGGGACAACAAAATAACGTTCACCACGTCATGTGATGTCACTTAAATCAAGAAACAGGGTCCCGTGTTCGCAGGTGGGGGAACACAATCACGTGATGTCACTTGAATCAAGAAACAGGGTCTCGTGTTCGCACGTGGGGAAACACCGCGTTATGTAATGTCACTTAAATCAAGAAACAGGGTCTCGTGTTCGCACGTGGGGAAACACAAACACAATCACATAGTGACAAGTGCTAGTCACAAGACGTGGCTGATGACGTGGTGAGCGTTATGATTGTCGTCATCGTTATCGCGTTGCAGTTGCCCCCGCCTCCGCCGCCGCCTCTTGAAAGGTATCCCGCGCGTCCACGAAGTTCTGGCGCAGCGCCTCGGCGGCGTCACCGCTGCCGCCCCCCTCCGCGTACTTGTGGTTAGCCAGGCGACAGGGACTGACACTCATCCGCTGTATTAGCCCATCAGAAGTTTCTTACTAGTACTCGTGCTTCGATGGATGTTCATAGCGTTTCCAAACCATCTGGTGTCCTTTGACATATAAGTAATGGGTCGTGATGGCCGTGTTGCCTTTAAGAATTTCAAATTATTGTTCTGTAGCCTGGTTTGCCGGTCAACCTAGCTATTATGAATACACACACACTCTCACACACTCATCCGCTGCTCATCAAAACCTGAGACGTGTCAATCACTGAAACCGCCCAACGCATCCCACAAGAAGTGCTCAGGCTAAGCCGGGAAGTGGAGGAGTGTTGTGCCCCTGCCAGGCCCACGCTGAGTTCACGCTGCACGCGCGCTATCTGGTGGTGCAACCCAGTGCCGGCGCCGGCGCCGCCGCCGCCGCCCAGGCCGTGGCCGGTGCCGGTGCCATGGCCGGTGGGGTGGGCAGTGTGTGGCCGCTTGTGCGTCCGCGTGTGCGGGCGGGACGTGGCCGCCCAAGAGCAGGGGCTTACACTCGTTCACTTTTCAGCTCAACGTGAGCTCTTTTTCTGGCATAGGGGGTGCGCTGAGGGGTTGTCGAGGGGGTGTTTAGGGGGTGTAAAGGGGTGTTCAAGGGTGTTTAGGGTGTGCCTTTGTGTCAGACACGGCTGAGGTTGAGCTGAAATGGGAACGAGTGTAAGCCCCTGCCCCGGAGTAGGCCCTGACCGCGGCACCGCCGCTGCCCCGCCCTCGCGAGGTGGCGTGCCCGGCACTGCCAAGGTGTAGCGGCGCAAGTTGTAAGCAATTTTTGACAGCGGTTCCTCATATTTCAGTTTCAAGCGCTTAGCTCCAGGCGCTTTCAACGTGGGTTTGATAGGGTCAACCTGCACCGCCCCACCAAGGCCTCCCGCCCGTGCGCCGCCCCAGGACGCGCTTGACCCGCCTGCCCTTGGTGTAGCGCCGCAAGTTGGAATTGGAACCAAAGTTTACAAGCAGTTTGTCGTATTTCAGTTTCATGCGCTGAAACCAAGCGAGGTGACTTCGGGGTTCAACCTGCGGTCAACCTGGGGTCAACCTGCGGTCAACCTGCGGTCAACCTGCGGTCAACCTGCGGTCAACCTGCGGTCAACCTGCGGTCAACCTGCGGTCAACCTGCGGTCAACCTGCGGTCAACCTGCGGTCAACCTGCGGTCAACCTGCCTTCAACCTGGGGTCAACCTGCACCACTCTACCTTGGGCTCGGAACGTCGCCTCGCAGCTGCGCCTGCGCCCCCCCGCCCGCCGGGGCCCAGAACGCCCCGCGCGCGGATTCCCCCCCGAACGCGCCGCCACCGAATGCCCCGCCCCCGCCGCCTCCAACGCTGCGCCTCGCCACCCTGGAGGTACCGGCACCTGCACCGGCACCGGACCCCAGGCGAGCGCCGCCGGTGCTGGGTCGGCCATCCCACGACAGCGACGCGCCCTTGAGCATCGCCCGCATCCAGGGGCTTACAGTCCTTCACTTTTCAGCTCAACGTAAGCGCTTTTTAAGAGATAGGGGGTGCATTCAGGGAGTATTTAGGGGGCGTTTACGATGTGCCAGGGGGTAGGGGGTGTGTTCGTGTCATAAACGGCTCAAGTTGAGCCGGAAAGTGGACGAGTGTAAGCCCCTGCCCGCATCCTAGCCGCGGCGCCCGCGTTGCCGCCCCCCGACAGCCCGGCGCCCCCACCCGACCCGCCGCCGCTGTACGGCCCCAGCCCGCTGCGCTTTGCCGCGCTGTATTGCCGCAACTTGAAATTGAAAGCGAAACGTGAAAACAGTGTATCACACTTGAGCTTCAAGCGCGGACACCAATTGTGGGCAACCCAGGGTCAAATTGGGTCCAGCCTGCAGCGCCCTATGACCAAGTGCGTGAAACCACGTAGACACTTTGTGAGACTTATTGCTAAGTCGTCCCGCTCGACCAATCAGAACGCTCCATTTGAACGATTTAGTACTACTTGTTGCTCAGTGTCTCAGTGGCTTCACGCACTTTGACATAGCTTCAAGCGTGGACACCAAATGTGGTCAACCCGGGGTCAATAGGCGTCAGCCTGCAGGGGCCTACCTTGGCAGCGAGCACCCGCTGCTCCTCGCGCAGCACCCGATTGAGTCCGCTGAGCCGCTCCCGCAGCACCTTGCCCTCCGCCGCGTCGTCCACCGACACGAACTCCGCCAGACCCCCGCCGGGCGCCAGCAGCCCGTCCTCCCGCCGCACCCGCCACTCCTCCCGCAGCATAGCCTCCACCCAGGGGCTTACACTCGTCCACAATTCGGCTCAACCTGAGCCCTCTCTGAAACTGAATACACCCTGAATACCCCCTAACACCCCTTAATACCCCCGTACACCTCCTAAACACACCCTAAATAACCCCTAAATACACCCCCTATTCCACAGAAAGCGCTTACGTTGAGCCGAAAAGTGAACGAGTGTAAGCCCCTGCCTCCAGCACCACCTGCTCCCCCAGCCCGGCCTTATGCGCGTGGGCGCCGTCCGCCACGCCCTGCAGCAGCTTCAGGTCCTCCAACCGGCTGAAACCCACGCGGATGAGTTCGTGCAGCGCCTGCCGCTCCTTGACGCGCGCCAGGACGTCGCGCGCGTCGATGGGCGGCGGCGGCTCCCACACCGCCTCCGATACCTCGGGAGCGGCGGCGGCGCTGACCTGTACCGACTTGCGGAGGGACGACAGCGACGCGGCGGCGCCGGGGGGGACGAGAGAAAGCGCGTGAGGCCGGCCGCTTTGCGCCGCTGCTCCGGTGGCACCTCCGCCGGGTGGGGCGGCACCGGCCGGGCGGTGATGGACCCTTCCCCCAGATGAGACCCCCCTGTGAGACCCAGACCCAGGGGCTTACACTCGTCCACTTCTCAGCTTAACCTGAGCCGTGTCTGACACGGGAACACACCCTACACACCCTGAACACCCCTTAACACCCCCTTTACACGGGCTACACATTCCCTGCGCGCACCCCCTATCCCATACAAAGCGCTCAAGTTGAGCTGAGAAGTGGACGAGTGTAAGCCCCTGCCCCGACCCCGATGCCGGCGACGAGTGCTCCGCGATGGCGCCGCCGTAGTGCCGCGTCACCACGGCGCTGGTCACCGCCGCCGCGGGGGCTCTCCGCTCCGAGGCGCTGCCCCCCGCGTTCCCGGGCCCATCCCGCCCGCCAGCAGGGTCACTGAGCTGACAACAACGACTCGACCGGTTGAACGGACGAAAAACCACGACCGGGTTGCCCATGCCCGCCGACGGTACACGCTCATGCGACGGTCTGGAGTACTCCATCGCGAACCGAGTCGCGCGTCTGCATGAGCATCTACACTGCAGGTCGTGCTGTGTTCTGCGGTATGCGGTCGAGTGGTTGTTCTCAACAGCACCCCTGCCCGGCCGTGCTCGCGTGCATGCCGTGCCCCTGCGAGCGATGCGTGGCTGCGTCGGTAGTATCAGCAGGAGTCGGGCCGAATGGGAGTAAGGAGGGCGCGGCGCTGGAGGACAGCGGGCGGCGCCGCTGCATCTCCGCCAACTGCGCCCGCCCGCCGCCGCCCACGCGCTGGCTCGTAGTTCGGGCCAGCGCCGAGCCCCCCCCTCCCCGCTCCGCGTCCCCCGTCCCCGCCCAACGGTCCTACTCTCCCTATTGAATGACGACCGCCTACGCCTCACACGCGGCGGCCACTCGTCCGCTCCCCAACGTCGGCCTGGAGGGTGTCACGCCGTCCCCCTGGCGAGACGGCCGAACCACTCCGAATTCACTCTGAAGGCCCGAAGTCTCAGAAGCGCTGACCCGGTAGCCCGGCGCGTGCTGCAAGCAGTGGTCTACGGGGGGCAGCTACGTTTCCTTTGACTGTGGCTCCGGTGCTCCGCTCGTCCAGCTCGGCTGGTCGGCACCTTTGAAGTTTGCGCAGCGCAGTTGTCCTTTTTCCGTGAGTTATTGACTCGTCAAACAGGCCACATCTGATTTCAGTTTTCCCGCCCCTGGGGAGCCACTTGTGTGCTTGCGCACGCACAAGCCCACGCGCCACAACTTACAGCCGCCAGCCCTGGCTACTCTTTGCTCGTCACGCGCACGCCGAGCCGACAGGAGAGGGGTAGTTGCCTGAGCCCCAGTTGTCCAAAGCAACGTCGCCGCAGCAACAACGCTTGCGATCAAGGCAACGCCTGGCGGAGGTGAGCACGAGCTGGGAGACATGGCCAAGAAGGCTGAGGAGACGGCGGGGGTGAGCGCGCCGGCAGGGGCTTACACTCGCTCATTTCTCAGCTCAACTTGAGCGATTCTTATGGAATAAGGGTTGCGCGAAGGGGTTGTGTAGCCCGTGTTAAGGGTGTGTTAGGGGGTGTTTAGGGTGTGTAGGTGTTTTGTGTGTGTCAGACACGGCTCAAGTTGAGCGGAAAATTGGGAACGAGTGTAAGCCCCTGCGCGGCGGCGGGGAAGGCGGCGGCCAAGAAAGCTGCTAAGGAGACGGCGGCGGCCGCCGCTGCTGCCAAGGCGGCGGCGCCGAAGGTTGCCGCTGCTCATGAGGCCAGGCTGGATGGCTCCGGCAGCGCCGCCGGCGCCGCTGCAGGGACGAAGAGGGGCAGCGCGGGGGGAGACGAGGGGAAGGGTGGGGGCAAAGCGCGGCGGGTGACCCCGCCGGCACCGGGCGGTGAGAAGCAGGCGCAGGCCGAGCCCGAGAGCAAGGAGGAAGACGATGGAGCGGACGCACTCGCGTACAACGAAAAGAGCATGGATAAGGAGGGGGTCATCAAGGCGATGTCTCAGGCGATGGGGACGGGGGGGCTGCTTGGCGCGCTACAGCACAAGCTGGACGGCTTGGTGGGCATGTCCAGCGGCTTCGTGGAGGGCCTGAACTACAAGGTGGGCCGGTGCAGGTTGACAGTGCCAAACCCGAGTTGAAAGCGCCTGGTTCCAGCGCTTGAGACTACAATGTAATTAATCGCTTTCAAACGTTGCTTTCAATTTCAACTTGCGCCGCTACTACAAGGTGCGCCGGTGCGTCGCCGAGCTCGACGAGATCCAGGAGTCGCACGACGAGCTCAACGAGAAGTTCCTGGAGGAGAAGGCCGCGCTGGAGGCAGGGGCTTACACTTGTCCACTCTTCAGCTCAACGTAAGCACTTTCTGTGGAATAGGGGGTGCATATAGGGGCTGATTAGGGGTTGTTTATGGGGGGCTTAGGGGGTGTGCAGGGTGCATTTTGTGTCAGAAACGGCTCAGGTTGAGCTGACAGGTGTACGAGTGTAAGCCCCTGGCTGGAGGCCAAGTACCGCACGCTGTACCAGCCGCTGTACAGCCGGCGCGCGGCGATCGTGGCGGGCGAGGAGGATGCGGCGATGGCGGCGGAGCCGGAGGAGGAGGAGGAGGTGGACCCCGACACGGTAGGCCGGTGCAGCTTGACCCTATCAAACTCAAGTTGAAACCGCCTGGAACTCAGCGATTGAAACTAAAGTGTGATATACTGCTTTCAAATTATGCTTTCAACGTCAAGTCGCGCCGCTACAACACGGAGGCCCCCACGGGCATCCCCGACTTTTGGCGCGTGGCGCTAAGCAACCACGATAGGTTCCAGGTAGGGCCCGCCACATCATGCCTGCCACGTCATCCTCCACGTTTTAGACCCTCGTCTCTTGAGTTGATTGGCATGACATGACGCGGCACAGTACATCTGGGCGGCCCTGGGTTTTGGAGAGCATCACGGAGCGCGATGAGGCGGCGCTGTCGCACCTGGTGGACATCACGTCGTCCCCGCTGTCGGAGGCAGGGGCTTACACTCGTCCACTTTTCGGCTCAACGGAAGCGCTTTCTGTGGGATAGGGGTGCATTTAGGGGTTGTTTAGGGGGTGTTTATGGGGTGCTGGGGGGTGTTAGGGAGTGTTTAGGGTGTATTTTGTGTCAGAAATGGCTCAAGTTGAGGTGAGAAGTGGACGAGTGTGAGCCCCTGGCTGACGGGCGAGCAGACGGGGTTTGTGCTGGACTTCCACTTTTCGAAGAACGATTTCTTCTCCAACGCGGTGCTCAGCAAGACGTACCACATGGCCAAGGACGTGGAGGACGCAGTCCTGGTAGGGCGGTGCAGGTTGTCCCTATCAAACACAAGTTGAAAGCGCCTGGAACTAAGCGATTGAAACCAAGGATTGATATGCTGCTTACAACTTCTGCTTTCAAATTCAACTTGCGCCGCTACATCCTGGAGACGTCGGAGGGCACGGAGATTGCGTGGCTGCCGGGGCAGAACCTGACGGTGGAGGTGAGTCGCACCAAGGTAAGGCAGTGTCGGTTGACCCTATCGAACCCAATGTTGACAGTGCCTACGGCTTCAGCTATTGAAACTATATATGATGTACTGCTTTCAAACGTTGCTTTCAACTTCAACTTGCGCCACTACACCAAGGCGAAGGCCAAAAAGGGTGCCGCGAGCCAGAATTCTGTCACCAAGACAGAGCCGTGCGCGAGCTTCTTCGACTTCTTCTCGCCGCCTGAGGTGCCGGAGGACGGCGCCGGGCTCAGCATGGTAGGGCGGTGCAGGTTGACATAAAAAAAAACCCGTGTTGAAAGCGCCTATGGTTTCAGCGCTCGAAGCTATAATATGATGAAACGCTTTCAAACTTTGCTTTCAATATCAACTTGCGCCACTACAGCATGGAGGAGGAGGAGGCGCTGCAGGGCTCGATGGAGGCGGACTACGCCATGGTGGGGCGGTGCAGGTTGACAGTATCAAAACCCGTGTTGACAGCGCCCATGGTTTCAGCGCTTGAAACTGAAATGTGATAAACCGCTATCAACGTTTGCTTTCAGTTTCAAATTGCGCCACTGCACCATGGGTGCCACCGTCAAGGACCAGATTATCCCCAACGCCGTCAACTGGTTCACCGGCGATGCCAACGAGAATAACGGCCACGAGGACGACGAGGAAGAAGACGGCGAGGACGGCGAAGATGACTCCGAGGTGGTGCGGTGCAGGTTGACCCTATCAAACCCAAGTTGACACCGCCTGGAACGAAGCAATTGACAATAAGATGTGATGAACTGCTTTCAATTTTTGCTTTCAAATTCAACTTGCGCCGCTACACCGAGGACGAGGACGACGAGGACTCCGAGGAGGACGAGGATTTCGACGCAGAGGGGGAGGAGGGCGCGGCCGGCGAGAAGCCCTCCGAGTGTAAAACCCAGTAAGTGCCCCGAGTGCAAAAGACAGCTGCGCTGCGAGCCATCACGCCCGCCCCCGTTCGGCAGGCGTGAAGCACCGCTATAATCACAGAGGCTGAGGGCTTTGAAGCGCGTGGGAAATCAATCGCCCACCGCTCAAAACGTTAGAGCTCTACAATAGATTAGTGCGCCAATGCTTAGTTTTGTTAAACGACAACATCACACCCACTCAATCCCTGAAGAACAAATGAGAGACGGCCTCGCAAATGTCAGACTGACTGGGGAGCGGACATGCCGTCGCTTCCACAGCGGGGCGGCGTGGCGGCAACGAGTATCCTTCTCACATTATTGTATATTACCATAGCTTCGCCCCTTTTCACATGCCGGTAGTCACAACGCCGTACCAGTTCTGGTGGACAGGTTGGTTGAAGCTCAACATGACAGTGCCTAGGGGCTCAATCAGCGTGAATCTACCTACTGCTTGCAGCACTACTTGCAACAACAATCCAGATTCGAGTTCTAACACCATTTATCTTCCCAAACACCGCAACTGGATACTACTGCGGCGCATGTTGGTACAGCGCATATGCATATTCACTTCACGTGAGCAGCGCAACGGCGCATTTATGATTTATCATTTACTGCAAACAGCATTGTGGAACGCGGCGAGTGCTAATGCTTGTCGAACTAAGCCAGTGCTGGCCATGGGGGAGCTTAAATTAAGCTAGTATAAGCTAGTTGAGGGGCTAGTGGTCAGTGGTTCAGTAGGTCAGTATTGCGGGCTGCAATGGGTTGGTAAAATAGGGGGATTCTAACTAGGCTGATTTAAGCTAGTTCAGGGACTGGTGCTTAGAAGGCTAGTTTAGGATTAGCAAATATTGCGGTGCTCGTCCGACGGCAGCGGTGAGCCCGTGATGGGCGACAGGCCCGACCCGACCGCCCCGACCGCCCCGACCGATCCGACCGACCCGACCGACCCGACCGACCCGACCGACCCGACCGACCCGACGGTGGTGCTGCTCGGGGCGGGCACGGCGCCGGCGCCCGCCTTGTCACCAAACACGGCCCAGCGCGCCGCCGCGTGCCGCGCCCCAGGGGCTTACACTCGTCCACTTTTCAGCTCAAGGTGAGCACTCTTTGTCCCTTGTGGTGGGGTGCTGTGAAGGTCTCAGTGACAAGAACGGCGTAGGTTGAGCGAAAGATGAGGACGAGTGTAAGCCCCTGCCGCGCCCCTGCCCGCTCCACGCACACCGACGCGTGCGCATGCGCCTCCTGCGCCAGCAGCCACGCCGCAAGGTGCCCCGCCGCGCCGTGCGCCAGGGGCTTACACTCGTCCACTCTTCAGCTCAACTTATGCGCCTTCTATGTGACAGGGGGTGCAGTTAGGGGTTGTTCCAGGGGTGTGTAGGGGGTGGTAGGGGG
>Ga0307489_10003086_pt1 | contig 11087 bp, 3 predicted proteins | sample SB12metaG_FD_202247 | JGI IMG/M metagenome (GOLD analysis project Ga0307489, IMG submission 202247) | Sea-ice brine microbial communities from Beaufort Sea near Barrow, Alaska, United States - SB 1.2 | ecosystem: Environmental > Aquatic > Marine > Coastal | place: USA: Alaska | collected 2017-05-06
CATTATATTTATATTTATATATATATATATATATATATATATGCGTATCTGTATCGGTTCGGATACGGAACAGGTGATGAGAGGAAGGATACCCCCATGTGGTTTCTGAGAAATCGCGATTCCTTAGTCTATCTATTCGAAGAATCCGAGATAAAAAAACACGATTGAAAGATAGGAACACATACACCGCCCAAAGCAACGAGATATAAACACATGAAATGAAAAAAAGTGCAGTGACGGGAAAAGACAAAAGCATGTGTCTGTCCACTTACACCGATAAGTTGCCGAGGACACTTAGCGACCAGAAAAAAGCGATGAAGAAGGAACGGACAGGTTGTTTTTTTGGTATAAAACCAAACTCCCGCTTTCGGGCCCCTCACTTCCGAAGAAAGACCGCGGCGGCACGGAATAGATAGGACGGCGCAAAGAGCATGGAGGGGAGCGGATCCGAGGATGATGAAAGCGATGCGGAGGTTGGAGGACACAGGGCGGGCGCCGCACCTCAGCGCTCTCGTGCTGGTGCGGCTGCTCCTGGAAATGGCGGGAACGGAGGAGGAGCCTCGGGTCAGAGAGGCGGTGCTCCTGTTGGAGTGTCAGCGCAAGAGCAGCAAAGGGTGGCAGCGATCGAAGGCCTCAACAGTGAAGTCAAGAAGTACCTGGATCCTTCCGCCCGCAACCACATGCGATGGAGCGACGACTTGCAGCGCTATCGAGAAGTAGGGGTCGCGGATGAGTGGAAACCGTGGGGAAAGGTGCCGAACAACCGCGAAGAACATCTTAGTCTTCGCGAAGAATGGCTCACGTGGATGGCGTGCACGAGCAAGCTGCTACAGACAGTGGACAACCGTCACCTGAACCGCCATCTCGACTACATGTACTCGGGACCCGGGGTACACCTTGTCGATTTACAAACCACTCCTCAAATCGGGAAGCGGTTGTCAAATGTTGCACACATTGTCTCCTGCGTCAACAACTTGGGAGAACTCCCACTCGACTGTGTAGTACCTACGCCAGAGACGGAGCTGCTCTACGGTCAGGGGAAGGGATGCAAGACCGTTCGCGGCATGCGGATGAAGAATTCGATCTCTCGCGCAAGCCGTGATGTGGAGCTGTCGTCTGTCGCACGATCCGGGGAGAAGTGGCTCAAGAGCTTCAAACGAGGTTACAGCCATTTCCGCTTGCATATTAGTACTCCTGCACTTCTCTGAACCCTGAATGGATGATGAGCTTGAAATCACGAGCAAACAGTCTGCGAGAATTTATGCGGGACTTTCAGCGATTTTAGCACAAGCTTTTGTAAACTCTTTCGGTGCTGAAAGATCCTACCTGCAGGACCGTTGATGGAAGACTCGGACGACGACATGGCGGGGGGAGGAGAAGAGACGGAGGAGGAAAAGTCAAAGGCGGCAGGATGGGTTGAAACGCAAATGGTTCGCCTCGTGGTCCGCATATTTCCCATCGTGCACAAGGACTTCATGGGGATCGGACGCGTCATCTCAATCATTGGCCTGCCTGGTGTCAACGTCGCCAAATGCTTGCAACGCGTCTGCGACCCGCGCTACTATGATGGGAAGCACGGCGACATCGGACGCTCACGGGAGGCACTGTGGCGGGAGATACTGCACGGGGAGTTTGGTGTGATGGAAGCAGAGTTGCGCCACGACGACATGGAGGGGTTTCTTTGCGACTTCGACAACTACGGCGATCTTCTTCTCCACATCTTCCACCTGTGCTCGGAATCGATGATCATCAAGAAGCTCCTGGTGTTGATCGAGCGGCACTTCGTTTCGATCGGGTTGGACGGGACGAAGGAGCTGGAGCGCGTTCACATCCCTGGGCTCGCGAACCCTCTGGACCACCGCTGTGGACCAAACAGCCAGCTACGGAATCGCAAGGCACACAGGCGTGCGCTGACCTTGGAGAGCCGGTCAACCATGGAGTGGGTGAAAGCCTTCAAGCTGTGCAAAATTCACCATTGCAGGTCACTGTCGGCACCTTCCAAGAGCAAGAACGGGCCTCCCAGGCCCGGGGGGGGACCAGGTGCGGGGCCAGGTGCGGGACCAGGTGCGGATGACATGGAGGACGAGTCACTCGCAGACATCATGGCTGCGAGCCGCCTCGCCGCAGCGGAGAACGACTTTGTGGACCGACTGCAGTACTATCTTCCGTGTGTGAACCGCCCGCAGATCACTGCGGAGGAACTGCCATTGTCTACGAACGAGGAGGTGCAGGGCGGGCCGCCATTCCTTCCGGATTTGCACCGCGATGATGTATCACATGGATTCCAGGAGGCGTTGATCACAATGGTCGCACGCCCAATGGTATCAGAAGACTTCTATACGGATTGCTCGCGCGGATATGACATTGGTGCTCTGCCGCCACTCGTCCGCATCGTTCTTCTCGACTTTACCATTGGGTGCGGTGACCAGGACGTCGCAGAGTGTGTGCTCAGCGAGGCTGATATTGTTCCTCTGACTACACTCGGAAGGCAGCAGCGTTTCTACTCCGTTCTCTCGAACTGCATGGACAGCTACGTGCGACAGGACGTGTTTGGGGCGTGGAAGGCAGGATTCGAAAAGCATCAACAGAAAATGGCAGAGATGCACCAAGACGACCAGCAGGGGCAGGAACCGTGGCGGATGATTCGGATGCTTATGGAGAAGGCGGTGTTTTACTCGCAACAAGCAATTCAGTTCCATTGCTCCAACATCCAAGATGGGGTGTATCGGTCCGAAATCGTCACGCATATTTTCGAAGTCTACAAACAACTGAAGGGTTTTCTCCATGAGCGTGTGAAAGGCAACTTGCTGAAGTTTGGGCGCACGAATCGACCGATCGAATGGAACCAGTTGGACGGCGTATCGCAAATGCGACTCCTCTTCTTCCGTGTTTTGCGAGAGTTCAACCAGGACGCTCACATGTCGTATACGAACATTGCCATCGTCACCGAGCTCTTCACCTCCATGGTGCAATGGTTCATTCACCCAGGTAACGACACGTGGTCCAACTGGCTTATTCCCATCCAAGTCGTGCCGCAGAAAGCGCAGCTGTACCGTTCCTTGCAGAAGGACAACATGAAAGCTCTCTGCGTCGACAAGCCAAACTCTACCGGTGTTGACGAGATCACATGCCGTGCGTTTGAAGGGATGATGCGTCTGTGCAATGGGGAAGTTACGCGCAGCGATGGGCGTGCATTGGACCTCGCCATGTGCAAGGCCGGGCGGGAGACTCCGGTGGCGCGCGAGCGACGTAACAAGGTCATGGTGTGCCGCAATATGGTCGTCGCGGAGCCGGATCCCTCCCTTGTGAACCGAATGCAGAGCTCTACGGAGGAGCGCAACCTCGGCGATGCCGACCTCGATTCCAAGATCCGTGTGACGCCGCGCAACCGTACTACGATCCGCGACGGTACTGTGTTTACAACCGACACGAACGACAAGGGGACTCGCGAGGCGCAGCGGTGGGAGCCAGTCGGAGGTTACCACATTGGGGTGCAAGCAACCAACTGCCAGATCAACAATGTGCGCAACCAAGAGCAATGGGAGACCGTTCTGATTGCCACAAAGTGTTTGAGCACAGGGCGAGACCAAGACCGCAAGAGGAGGCGCGAACACCGTGGAGATTTCACCGTCAACCATGCTTCTGGAAGCTCACAGGGCGTTCGAGACCCGGTCAAGTGCAAGGAACTTTCCACGCTCCTCTGTGTCATCCCGCACATTGCCGGGTCGTTCGTCGGATTCATGAACAAGCTCGGCTTCACCAGTATGGAAATAGCTCCTCTGACGCAGATGTACATGGACTACCTGTATTGGAGATTCGACTCGCTCTTCAACCGGTTCATCGGAGTCCGTCTGGGAAAATCATTCCAACGGACGTGCCAAGGACACTATGGCCGGCACATCTCCGACTACTGCATGGCCCGGCTCACACTGGAGGTTGCGAAGGAGGCGGATTTCGACAAGGCTCTGTCCAACACAGTCAATGTGTTGCAGTACAACTGTCTCCCGATCGGCGCCGTACCAGCATGGTTCGATGACAGCATGCGGGAGGGTGTCGACGGCCAGCTCCTCGTGCTCCATAATGTCATGTCTGCCATGCTCAAGATCCCATACGTAGACCTCTCGTGGCTGTGCAAGGCCTTGCTGCCCTACGATTCTCTCTCGGATGCAGAGAAGATCTATGTCGACTCTCACCCCGACGCCATGCATCTTGCGCGATGGGTTAAGTCCCTCATCGACGAAGACTGTTTCGTGTATGAACAGGATGTCGTTGTCTATGGCGGTGGTGGTGGCGGCGGTGGTGCTGGTATTCCTGCTGGTGGCGGGGACGGGCCTGTCCGGGTCGAGCGAGGGGCGAAACGCACCCACCCGTACATCACCACTCCTTTCAATGCGACAGAAGAGAACGCATACCTACGGACACGTACGAAGAACAAGGGGTTTTCAGAGGAGATTGCAAAGAAGATCGTAAAGCATCCAGACATGGTGATATACGGCAAGAACACCGGCTTCACCGTGGACGACAAGGTTGTCAAATGCATGGTCGATCGCTGCTCTCATTTGACCCTCGCCTTGGAGAATGCCTTCGGGACGTATGATCTGTGCAACCCAGACACCCTATTCGCTCTTGCGCGGAGGAAGCTCGGAGACAACGCCATCGTATCTCCTATCTCCGAAATCGTCCAACGCAATACGTCTGCAACGCTGGACCCTTCCTACGCCATGATGCAGACCGTCGCGGTCTATGACACGACGGAGGTGATGTTCGGGGTGAACATGACGCTGTCACTCATCCTCACGTCGATGGTGGAAGGAAATACCATTTGCAACTCCCAGATCGACGAGCGTCTTTCGCGCTCCATCATGTTCCTCATGATGCGTGACTGTCCAGTGCAGTTTACGGGCCAGAGCGGAACCATGTACCTCCGCAAGAACTTCCGCGGGAACTGTCCATCGGTTGACCTCAACGTGCTGGACGGATACCAGGACCCTCGACCGGCCTACTTTGTGCGACCAGATCACGACCACGAGAAAGAATTCGGGAGAATGACCCATTTCTCATGCAACATCTACCGCGACTATGCTCCCGAAGATTGTGCACACATCGGAGAGCTCGCTGCACTGGTCCAGCGCTATAACGCGGAGAGCATTCTCGACATGAGCTTGTCGCACGCCACCCCGAGGCAGATGTATCTGTACGACACCATCTATCCGATCGCGTTCACGCAGGAGGGTGTTAGCCTGGAGAACGAGCGCCTGGATCGCGTGGTCAACCAACGTGTGCGAGGGTATCTTCTCATCAACAGCCCGAAGAGCGCCAACATAGCAGGTGATGCTGCGAACACAACCCCGTGGAAAATACGGTACTACGGCGAGCACGGAGCGCATCACAACCTGTCCGGTGACGACATGTTCGACATCGACGACGCACTCGCTCTGCGGCACACGGTCGTACTACCTCTGGTGCGGCGCCACAATGCAGTCGTCTACATAGAGAATGCCAGCGCGTTCGGCGTCATCTTGCCCAGCACCACGGAACCTCGCACAGAGTTTTGCAAAGACTCATACTTCGATCCGACACCGCATATCTGGGGCTACAGAGTTTTGTTGGAGGGCCAGGCCGAGACTGTCAATATCGACGCACTCTCCATGGAAACTTCGATCGTCAAACTGGCTTCGGAGATCTGGGTCCGAGCGGATGTTTACTTTGCGTGCAGGGGGACCAATGCTCGTCACGCAGATGCGCCTCGGGTCCTTTCCAATCCGACGCAGGCCGATGCATGTGAGATGTATGTACCGGCTATCATCTCATACCCAACGGCGTACCCCACCAAAATGTCGCACTTGTCGAGCATGTTCATCGAGATCGCATACAGTTCACGTGCCAGCTCGGACCAAGCGCGCTACGAAAAGATGGAGCTCAACCTCGAACACCTTCGCGACACCGGCTTCTACCACAAGCACGCAACGAATCCACCTCTTTCTCGGAAGGATCCGAGGAGCTCTCTGGGAGATCGTATCTGTATCGTCTCATTCACAACCTCTGGATACATGTGATCATGCACCTCCTCCTGCATCTCCTCCTGCATCTCCTCCTGCATCTCCTCCTGCATCTCCTCCTGCATCTCCTCCTGCATCTCTTTACGCTCTGCGCATGGACGTGAGTAGTTGATCATGCAACGAATGCTGCGGTCGTTTACCGCCATGAAATGGCAGCGCAGTCTTTGTAAAGATGCTATGCATGATGTAATAAAATTACATACCGTGCAATCCATGTGTCTGGTTCGCATCGCAGGGTCGTCACAAGATTGTCCATTGTAGATGATATATAAGAAAAGTCTTCGTAGATGGGAGACTCAACTGCTTGGAGAACACGAGACATGGTTGCGTCGCAACCACCAAGTTTGACAGTTCCAGAAACTCTCGAGCTGTTATGCACCACCCCCGCCCAAATACGACTCTATGAAGACAATTTGCGAAATGCGGAGGAATGTAAATGGATTGACTATGACGGTTTCTCCACTTGCATGAAAAGATTGAATTTTTACACAGAAGGGGTATTCGACTATCCTCACAATGTTGACACGACTGCCGCCCCCCCTGATCTCTTTTTGATTGATCATGTGGAGCCAGGTCAAATGGTTTGGCCGGAACACCAAAGTAATCGAACCCTATACAATGTCGTCAACTCGGAAACAGGGCTCGGTGTTACCATTGTGCGGAACAACCTCCTTGAAATCAAAGCACCGTACAAGATGGTCCGTCTAAACCTCGGCACAGATGCTGAGTTCAAGGAACGAAGAAGCGTACTTATTATTCTGAGACACAGTGGCTGCGTTCCCACTTACGACGAAACGATTGATTCAGACCTCGATGAGCAAATCGTCACAGCGTTCGTGAGTTCCATATTCGCAGAACCTCCTGCATTGGATGACACAATGCATCTAATTGACAAATCCAAATCTCCTGGAATGTTCTACTACCGCAAAGGTTTGGATGAAGAAATCTTCATGTGCTCGGAGTTGGATTCAGGTGCAGATCTTTTTGAGCGTGTGAAAAAGAGTGTGATCAAGTTGAAAGCCTCTAAGAACGATCACGTCATCTGTCGATTCTGGCACTTCTTGGTACTATGCATTATCCAGGTACAAACGAAGTTTGTCAAAGGTAAATCCGGAACCGATGCACAGAAGGATGCATTCAAGGAAGCTTGCAAAGAATTCTGCAAATCAATTACAAGCCTCAATAGATACATCATGAAATATGAGTCACACTTTTCAGAAACATGGCAGATCCAATCACACCATGCGGCCCAAGTGGTGCAAAAGAAGAATGAGCTGCAGCAACAACGACGTGTAATACAACGTTTGAGTAAGAATGAACGTACAGAGACTTCAGTTGAAGCACAAGTTGAAACTCAATCATTGATGATTAGTGATTTCAGAAATTCTTTCGAGGACGACATGCGCGAGATACAAGAAAGGTTGGACAAATTAGACGACGGAGAAGGCGTACTCGACGTACTAATACGTCAATCTCAAGGGTTCAATACGCAATTACTTCAAGCTTATACAGATATGCGCACGGAGCAAATGAGCTGGAAACATCGCTACGATAAAGCTTACAAGGACTATGTCGGAAGTGCAACAATTCATGGCATAGAATACGGTAAGGTCCTCGAGTTTCCGGATGATGTGCATGCTCGTTTCTTTACCATACAAAATCAATACGACAAATGGTTTAAGAAGCTTCAAGGCATCTCCGAAGCCTCTCAGCTTGCATCATTCGCAAATACTCAGCTTCGCCAGAATCTTCTTGAAGGTACCTATCAGAGAAATAAAATGACGGATGCTCTGATTTTGATCCATGCAACTGTGGTTTCTATGAAAAATAAGGATCACGAGTATTCTACACGCTACAGCGAATTCTTGAAAGATGCAGCTTCAGATCCAACGTTGCATCAAATGATTGTAACCAAATTGAGCAAGCTTCAAGAGGCTTCTGATAAGCAAACCAAATACATGTATGAAACACAAGATCAAAACTTCGATAGGATACTTGATTTTTCTGTATCTCTTGAAAAAAACAAAGGGAGTGCGAACACGATGGCACAGAAACTTGCAACAATTGATTCCTCGCTTCAAGGTCTCCAACTGGTTTTTGAGTTCTTCGATGTCAGCGGTGACCTACCAAGCATCGTACGTAATCATGTAGACATGCAGCTGTTGCAACGGGATGCACCCATTGGTGTAGACGACCCTGCAATAGGTGGCGTGGCAACACATCCACACTACCATGCACCTGCGTTGCCCGGATATTCTCCTGTACACCCGACTTTTCCTCACCTGCACCTGTCGACCATCTCTACTATTGGCCTTGCCGTAACACAAGAACATGTACAGGCAGTCTTACTGAAAATGAATCAATGTATCCTTTATGATGTGTACGCGCATGAAAGAGTTCATGGTTCACAACTCAAACAAAAAGTCTCGCACAGACTGGTCAAACGTCAGCGAATGAAGTGCACGGAGAGTCTGCAGGCCTACATTGACTTACTCACGGAGAACGCTGAAGAAATTTCGGATACATCAAAAATCAGCTTTGCATTGCATAAAAAAATCAAAGGGGTTGAAAGTGGGTACAACCAAGATCGCTATGAACTAAACAACCTCGAGGATGACTTCAAAAACCACCGCGAAAACACGAGAAGCATCGAAAGGATGCAATTCCAACGTGGGAAGGAGCTGGTGGAAGCCCAGGGTGCTCATGAAAGCATTAAAATTCAATATGCAGCAGACGAACAGAGTGCAATAGAAGAAAATGCTGGTATAGCAGAAAGGCAATCGGAGTGCGAAACACAAATAGAAACTATGAGAACAATGAGAACAGCGAAACTACAAGACGATACAGACACCCAAGAAGCGTTGTCCGCAACAGCGGAACAGGAATATGCGAAGATAACTCCTTTGGAACTTTTGTTTACAGCAGCGATAGATGCAGAACAAATCGCTAAAACTGAAGTAAACAATAAGATTGAAGCATCTCAAATCGCTTTACAAGGCTTAGGCGAAAAAAGAAACAAGAAAGTTTCAATTGAGGCTCGCATTGAGCTGTCTAAAGAAAAACTTGCAGGATTTGGCGAAGAGTTGGTGGGGTGTCAGCAAGACTTAACGAATGAACAAGAAAGGTTCGCGCAACTCCACGCGCCCGGAGAAGATGAAATTCAAGAAGATGTAGATGCAGAACAAGAACCAGTGATCGTAGCAAAAATAGAAACTCTCACAAATCGTTGCACAGTGCTCCAAGACCAAATTGATGCTCTTGAGGAAACCGTGAAAAATGATGAAGATGAACTGGGAAAAGCAACTTCAACATATGATGACATTTACGAGACTCACAGAGCAGAGCTTGACCTACTCGAAATAGCTGAGGAGAAACACTCTACCGCGACTGCACACAAGCAATCGTGTCTAGATGATGTAAATATTGCGAAAGAATTGTATAATTTATCGATCGAGAAATCCCAGAAACAGGTACCTATTACAGATGCTTCCAGGAATGCTGTGGAGTTGATTCCATATGATATTTGGAGATATCGAGTTGATCAAAACAATGACGTCAGTGGTATCAGGAATATGTATATGAGACGGTTGCAAGAATCTCAGGAGATTGCAGCTGCTACAAATCGTTCTACGCAGGAACAGGCTCTCACCGAGTTTAGTACATCACTCGAAGCGGCGACAAAACAGTTTGAAGAGTTGGATGAAGAACAAACACATTATGAGACCCAGGCGGATGAAACAAGAATCACACATATGCAAGCCATTGCAAGCTTCACAGCGACAATCCCAAGCACCGAAACACCAGAAGAAAAACGTGCGGCAACGCAGAAACAAGATGACGATGAATTGCAAGAGAAAAACCTTCTTCGGAAACACCATGAACTGGACAAAGCCAGAGATACCTTCTACCAGTCAATGGGATACGAGCACGATCTGATTCGTACAATTCAGATCGAGCTCATGTCCACAGACTCGTCGTACAAGGAGGCGCTTGAAGCATCTAATCTTTGTCGGGAAAACATCATTTCTTTTGATGAAGCCAGGCAAGCCGATTATATTGCAGGCGAACTGTGTCAGAAAGCAAGTCACTTGCAAGGTAACCTCCAGAAAACATCGGAGAATATCAGAGATCGAGTACAAACAAATACTGCCGAGAGGGATTTGATTCAGGAAAGTATTCAAAAAATTCAAAATGAGGTGGCACTTTTGGAAGAAGAATTCAATGGCATAATGAGTGCTGAAGCCAGTGCAAAAGAAGACATGGAAATTGAAGAACGTCGAAATGAGACCCTGGGAAGTAATGCTACAGAAGAAGAAATTGCAGGACTTGAGAATCTTACGAATATACACAGTGCTGCAATGAGAGAAAAGGATGAATTTATGGACAAGATTTCAATAAAGAAGGAACAATCCAATGGGTTGATGTATAAAGTTGGGAACTTGAATGAAGTCCATAAAGGTTTGACTAATGAGCTTCTCACAGTTTATGAAAAGATTACAGAAATTGGGACCCATCTCGGGGAACTGCGGGAAAATCATGAGCAACGCAAGCAAGCGTTGTTCAGCACAAGAAACTTGAAATGTCTTTTCGACGATGATCTAAGCATGAAAAATATGGCCGGAAATCGATTCCGATCAAGGATTACAAACTTTATTGGCAAATTGGATCGGTTGCATGCAGAAACAGAAATGGCTGAAAATGGTTTGTCCGGAGTAAATACCAGCCAGGGGTTGCCTCCAGACTCAATTGATTGGGTCGATATGAAGGAATCTCACGCAGACTCACTGGATGTACTGAATGGAGCCCTGCAAAAAAGTGAAGACTTCGAAAGGGCCGTGAAAAAAATCAATGAAGTTCGAACTGCAAAAGATAAGTGCTCGGTAATACGTGAAACATCGGAGAGTGCGAAAGGTGAACTTCGCACTGCGATTGCTGAGATGATGGAATCAAAATCTATCTTACAGATGTCGCAGAACAATTTGAAAGTTGCGTTACAAGACTTAGATCAATCGAGCGGAGAAGGTGTTG
>Ga0307489_10003088_pt1 | contig 11085 bp, 23 predicted proteins | sample SB12metaG_FD_202247 | JGI IMG/M metagenome (GOLD analysis project Ga0307489, IMG submission 202247) | Sea-ice brine microbial communities from Beaufort Sea near Barrow, Alaska, United States - SB 1.2 | ecosystem: Environmental > Aquatic > Marine > Coastal | place: USA: Alaska | collected...
CCCCCCCGTCACCGCCGCCGCCCCCCGCGCCGCCGCCCTCCACGCCATACACCCACCGCTCCGTCTGCCCCCCCTTGGCCGCCCGCTTCTTCCTATCCTGTTCTCGCGCGAAGATGTCAATGACGGCAACCCCCGTGCAGGGGCTTACACTCTTTCACATTAGAGCTCAACTTGAGCAACTCCAGGAAACATTCTTGAGTTAATTTCGATCATGCGGCGGACAGAGGAGCTCAAGTTGAGCTGAAGTGGGGAAGAGTGCAAGCTCCTACCCCCGTGGTGGTCTTGCCCGCCGTCGGCATCTCGTCGTCGTGCATCCAGGCCAGCACGTCGTCGCCGTCGTCGTCCTGCCTCCAGAGCCTCATAGGGGGGTGTTTGAGCATTTAATACAGAGAGGCGTTGATGGTGCACAGGGGGGTTCAGCATTTATTTCGGTGAGGCGTGAATCGTGCGTAGGGGGGTTTGAGCATTTATTACAGTGAGACGTAAATGGTGCGTAGGGGGGTTCGAGCATTCATCATCACCTCAGCAGGGCCTCGCATGGCGCCCCCTCTCCGTCATTGTGTAACGGCACACGTCAAGACACGGCGTCCCCCCTTGAGCATCTTCGAGGCCTTGGGTGGGGTGACTTGAGTGTATTCAGGGACAAACGGCTTCAGAAGGAACCAGTGCCTGGTCTGTGAGGTGACTGTGAGTAGTATCTCGTACTGTATGTAGTATTTGACCCGTTTGGCCATTGGCCAAAAGCCAAATACGTATTTTGGTAAATTACCAAAGAAGTCACCTACTTGAACTTACTTACTCACAGACCAGGAACTAGTGTGGGGCCCTGCCTGGGTGGCGTCGATGGCGTTGATGGTTTTCTCTAGGTGCTGTCGGTGCTGCTTTAGGTTGTCCGACACGGTGCTCATGCGCTCGTTCATGCGGTTCAGTCGCGACTCCCCGTCACCGGACGCGTCGGCGGTACCTGCGGCGCTGAACTCGGGCGGGGCGGCGGCGGGGGGATACGCGGCTGCGGCACAGCGCGGGCTGTCCGGGTCTAAGTCGAGGACGGACGACGCGTGGGACGGACGACGCGACCGCGACCCTCGCGACCCACCCCCGTCACACGACGTGTAAGTGCTGTACGTATCGTCGTCGTCTAATCTTTCCCCGCCCCCGCCGCCGCCCCCGCCGCCGCGCTGGCTGCCACCGCCGCCGCCGCCGCCGAGCTGGGTAACACTGCTGCGCCGGCTACCGCCGCCGCTGCCCCGTCGCTGGCTGCCGCTGCCGCCGCCCAGCTGGGTAACGCTGCTGCGCCGGCTACCACCGACGCTGTGCCTACCGCCGCCGCCGCCACTGCTACCCCACTTGTCGCTGTTGCGCGGTTTCTGCCCCCCGCTCGATCCGCTGTCCCTACTACCCCGGCTGGTCCGCTTCTCCGCATAGGCTTCCAGCTGCCCAACTAAACTAGCCATCACTTCCTCGCTGCAGAGCCACGGTTACACTCCTTCCTGTTTAACGCTCAACTTGAGCGTGTTCGAGGGATCGTGCTGGGCTGAAAAGGGGCCCGTGGATAAAGTGACCCTCCACCAGCGCCACCCGCGCCACCCGCGCCACCACACGCGTTCACATCAACTTGAGCCGATGTGACCCGGACTGACTGACACCAGCGCCAGCCGCGCCACCAGCGCCGCCGCCACTGCTGTCAGTCTTGTCCGGGACACATCGGCTCAAGTTGACCTGAAATGCGAGTGGTTTGAGTGGTTACAGGGACACAACGGTTCAAGTTGAGCTTTCAAGAGAAACGTGAAGAAAGGCCTCGCCTCGCTGCTGCCCTTGACAGATGCCCCGCCCACGGCGGCCAGCGCCCGCGCTGCGCGGTCCTCATCTGGGGTGAGGGCGCGCTGGCGGGCGCCGCCCGGCGCCCCCGCCGCGGCTGCCCCTGCCCCGTCGTCCTGCCCCGCGCCCGCCCGCATCCAGGGGCTTACACTCGTTCCGATTTCTGCTCAACTTGAGCTCTTCTGTCTACCGTGTAACCCAGCTCAACCCACGAATGTGTCCTGTAGTTGCTCAAGTTGAGCGCTAACGTGAACGAGTGTAAGCCCCTGCCCGCAGCACCTGCTCTGCCACCTCCATCGCCTTCAAGGTTTGGAACCTCACAGCCTGGGGAAGGTTGAGATGGGGGGCGGGTTTATAGCTTGGGGGGTTATTAGGAAGAGAGAAAATGAGAGGCAATGGGCTGAAATCTTGACCACATCTAGGGCGGGGGGAGAGGCAACGGTTTCTGCCGGGGGTCGGGGGAGTTGAGAGGGGGCGGGGAGGAAGTTGGTTGGGTATGAGAGGAAAATTTAAATTTGCAAGAGAAGGAAGGGGAATGAGATGTGTTGACGTCCACCTCGGGCAGGGTAGAGCACGGTTTCCGCTGGAGATGGGAGGGGGGAGCGGGGGGAAGGGGGAGAGAGGGAAGGGGGTGGTGGTGAAGAGGCATTGCGGGGGGCACAGCGCTGAGTTTACTCGAACGTCGAACGTCGAACGTCGAACGTCGAACAGAGATAATTTTTCAACCGCAGCGTTTCCCCCTGCGTGAACTTGGCGGCCACGCGAACCATCGCTGACGCCGTCGCAGTCCGACAAGCAGCCTCTATCATCACCGCGCCGGTTCAATCCAGCGCACAGCTCGTCAAACACACACAGCCGTGGCCCACGCAGAGACTTCGACTGTACATGAGACTGACCCTTTCCCAACGCTACTACCCACCTCGAGACGTGCTGTTACCGCGTCGACGTGCTCCAGCGCCTGGTCCGGGCCGCTGAGGACGCTGTCGCCGCTGAGGACGCTTCCGCCGTGGCTTCGTGCGGGTGACGCCCCCGGGTACACGCCCCCGGGCGCGGGCCGCATCGCGCGGGCCCCCTCTTTTGTGCGCCGCGCACCCAGTGTGGTGCGAGCGGCGCTGCCGCGTCCGATGAGCTCGAAACAACCCTAAACCCTAAAACCCTAAACCCTAAACCCTACACAACCCTGATGCGCGTGGGCGCCACAACCGCCAGCGGCTCTCAGATCGCCGGTGCCCTGCCTCGAGCGGACTTGAGGACTCCGCCGACGCGTGCGCTCGATCCAGACCCCGGCTCGTCTACCGTGCTGTACCCCCTGGCCGATCCGCGGGCGACAACGCGGGGGGCGTTAAGACTATCGGTGCTTGAGTACCGAGACAACAGACTTCGGTCAAGAAGGCACAATGTCGCCGAAATTGCAACTTTCGTACCCCGCCAACATCGCAAAGGTGAGCGTGCAGCGGCGGCGGTTCAACATCTACGGCTTCGGGCTCTACCACCTCCCTTTCCTCGCCCTCTACATCGTCGCGTTCAAAAGCTGCTATGAAACAGCTGGCACCCCCCACCGGGTAGCGCTCGCGCACCACACGTCGAAGGGCTACGACCCGGACGTTCTGCTGGGCATTAAAACCGGGGCCTGGGGCGTCGCGGCGGCCAAGAAACCCAAGATTGTGGACGAGTGGGGCGGCAAAGGCGGCGGCGGAGGCGGCGGGGGCGACGACCCGTGGGGCAATCTGGAAGCGGAGGAGGAGGAGGAGGAGGAGCCCGATGTCGCGGTGACGGAGGAGGCGGCGGCGGCGGGGACCGTCGGTGCCAACGCCGACGCAGTGGTTGCCGTCGACGCCGACGGCGACGGCGTCAATGGGACCAACGCTACCGCGGCGCTTGAGGCAAGGGGGCTCACACTACTTCCCATACCGGTTGCCGCGTTCCGTTTCCAGCAACACTTCTGCCGTCACAGCCGCGCGTCACAGCTGCCAGCTGTGGTTCCTGGTTCCGTCCCTGCAACCACTCAAATTATCGCATCTTGACTTTCTCACAAAGTCGCTGAAGCCGCTCGAGTCACCCAAGTTGGGCTTACTAGTACACGCTGAATGAAAAGTTGAGCAGTGACGTCCACTGGCGTAGCGGCCCTGGCTGGAGGCACTCATCACGTACGAGACGCCCCCCTCCCTCCCCGCGCGCTGGCTGCCAGAGTTTTGGGCACGGCCTGGCAGACATTCCTTACTTCGCCACCGCCACGTCATAGGACCAGAGGCTTACATTCGTTCCGATTTCAGCTCAACTTGAGCTCTTCTATCCACCGTGTAACCCGACTTAACTCATGAATGTGTCCTGGAGTTGCTCAAGTTGAGCTCTAACGTGAACGAGTGTGAGCCCCTGCATAGGACGCCGTGTAACTCAAGAAACGAGGGTTCAAAGCGCATGTCCATGATTTGATCCTGCCGATATCTGCCAGGCCATGCTGATGGGCCGTCGCCGCCTTCGCCGCACTGTTCATGTCCCACGCGCTCCTCATGTTCTCACAGCACTGGTAGGGGGAGGAGGGGGCGTGAAGGTGGTTATTAAGGAGGTAATGAGGGGGTATGAAGGGGGAATCTTTTGGGAAGTGAGTGGGGTGTCCAAGGGAGCACTGAGGGGGGCTTGAGGGGTAAGGCAGCAGCACGCCATTCGGTGCGAAGCCACGTCATCCACCACATGCTGTCCCGGTCCGCGGACCGCGGTCACTTGACCAACCAACGTATGTTTGCGGTTTGCGGTTGGCACCCTGCGCGCGGGTCCGTGAAGTTCCGCGCGTTCGTGCGGTTCGGTGCGGCCACCGCCGTGGACGCCGACAAGCTCCTCATGTTCTGCCCCATGCCGCACCAGGGCAAAGCCGAGATCGTCCCGCTCAAGACGCTGCAGATCCCCGACCCAGAGGCTCCCACTGGCTCGCGCACCATGCTGTGGACCGTGGTAGGGCGGTGCAGGTTGCCAGTATCAAAACTGTTGTTGAAAGCGCGCCTGGTTTCAGCTCTTGATACTAAAATGTGGTAAATCGCCTTCAAACGTTGCTTTCAATTTCAGCTCGCGCCGCTACACCATGTTCCAGCGCCAGCGCTTCGAGTACGTCGAGACCGAGCGCGACGCCAAGTCTGGCAAAGCGCGGGGCGAGGTGCGGGAGGTGGAGACGCCGGCAGGGGATTACACTCGTTCATGTCAGAGCTCAACTTGAGCAACTCCAGGACACATTCCATAATCAATTTGGTTTATACGGCGGACAGAGGAGCTCAAGTTGAGCTGAAATGGGAACAAGTGTAAGCCCCTGGACGCCGGTGGCGCTGCCGCTGAGCCAGTACCTGAAGTCCACGCGCGGGATGACGCCGGGCAGGGGCTTACACTCGTTCCCAATTCAGCTCAACTTGAGCTCTTCTGCCCGACGTATAACCCGACTTAGCTCATGAACGCGTCCTGGAGTTGCTCAAGTTGATCTGTAACTTGAAGGATTGTAAGCCCCTGACGCCGGGCGCCGTCACCGCCGCCATCTCGCGCTACGGCGACAACTCCCTGCGCGTGCCGCTGCCCACCTTCTGGCAGGTGTACAAGGAGCAACTCATGGGCCCGGTGACGGTGTTCCAGGTGTTCACCGTGCTGCTGTGGCTGATGGACGAGTACTGGAAGTACGCGCTGTTCAGCGCCATGTCCCTGCTCATGTTCGAGGCAGGGGCTTACACTCGTCCACTTTTCAGCTCAAGTAAGCACTTTCAGTGGACTACACACAGCCACTTTTCGGCTTGATGTGAGCACTTTTTGCGGGCTATGTTCAGAGGTCGCAGGCGCAAACATGTCTCAGGTTGAGTTGAGAAGTGGACGCTTGCTGTGGCTTCGGTGACCAGAAACGGCTTAGGTCGAGCTGAGAAGTGGACGAGTGTAAGCCCCTGCATCGAGGGCACCACCGCCTTCAGCCGCATCAAGAACATCACCACTCTGCGCGGGATGGGCCAGGCAGGGGGGGTGTTCTGAACGAGCACTCGCACTCGTGCCTGGTCTATTAGCTAAGTAAGTTGAGTAAGTAAGTAAGTGTTCTGACGAGTTAATAACTCGGGACGAGTACTTACCAGTCAAGTGATTCCTTACGGCTCACAGACCAGGCACTTGACCGACGTTGAGTATGTTCCTTTCAACTCCTCCTCCTCCTCATCCTCCGCTCGTCAGTATGAGCGTTTATGCTGGAGGTACCAGGTCAGTCATGCGGGCACGTCCGATCGGGGGTTTCAGTGCGCGTGCATGTTATCAATGGCCCTGCTGCCAGGCGCCCTGGCGCATCATGGTGCTCCGCCAGGGCGTGTGGGCAGAGCGCTCCACGGAGGACCTGGTAGGGCGGTGCAGATTGACCCTATCAAACCCACGTTGAAAGCGCCTTCAACTAAGCGCTTAAAGCTGAAATGTAATGAACCGCTTTCAAAATTTGCTTTCAAAATTCAACTTGCGCCGCTACAACCTGGTGCCCGGCGATTTGGTGTCCATCACCCGGCTGCCTGGCGGCGTCGACACCCCCATCCCGTGCGACTGCCTCATCCTCCGCGGCTCTGCCGTGGTCAACGAGGCCAGCCTCACGGGTGGGGCCGGCCGCCCCGCATGTTGCTCGCCATGTCATAGATACTGCTCCACACGTCATAGGATGCCATTAAATCGAGAAACAAGGGATAAAAGTGCGCGTCGATGACGTGATCCTCGCAGCATCTACCCCTAAACCCTAAACCTCAAAGCCTCAACCCTAAACCCCAAATTTCTGGCAGTCCCTGGCTCCGGGGGAGTCAGTGCCGCAGATGAAGGACGGGCTATCGGTGGAGGCGGCGGCGTCCGACCCGCTGGCTCCGCTGGAAATCAACGGCGAGCACAAGGTCAACGTGCTTTTCAGCGGCAGGGGCTTACCCTCGTCCACTTTTCAGCTCAACCTGAGCCGTTTCTGACACAAAATATATTCAAACACTCCCCTATACCCACTGACACCTCCTAAAAACCCCCTAGACAACTCGAAATGCACCCCCTATCCCACAGAAAGCGCTTACGTTGAGCTGAGAAGTCAACGAGTGTAAGCCCCTGTTCAAAGGCACCACCCTGATGCAGCAGAGCGTGGGCGACACCGACACAGGTGGCAACCTACCCAACACCCCGGACGGCGGCTGCCTGTGCTACGTCCTGCAGACCGGCTTCAGCTCCACCCAGGTAGGTCAGGACAGGTTGATCCTATCAAACCCACGTTGAAAGCGCCTGGAAATAAGCACTTGTAACTACAATATGATAGGCTCCTTTCAAACTTTGCTCTTACATTCAACGTGCGCCGCTCCACCCAGGGCAAGCTGATGCGGATGATGGAGTTCAGCTCCGAGCAGGTCACGGGCAGGAGCTTACAATCGTCCACTTTTCGGCTCAACGTAAGCGCTTTCTGTTCCATAGGGGGTACATGTAGGGGTTGTTTAGGGGGTGTTCAAGGATGTGTAGGGGTTTTTTAGAGGGTGTTTTGGGGGTGTTCAGGGGATTCAGGGGGTGTCTAGGGTGTATTTCTTGTCAGAAACGGCTCAGGTTGAGCTGAGAAGTGGACGAGTGTAAGCCCTTTGTGGCGGGCGACACGTACGAGACGCTGGTCCTACTCTCCATCCTCCTCGTCTTCGCCCTCGCCGCCTCCAGCCACGTCTTTGTGAAAGGCATGAAGGACGGAAAGCGGTCACAGTACGAGCTGGTGCTCCGCTGCATTCTCATCGTCACGTCGGTGGCAGGGGCTTACACTCGTCCACTTTTCGGCTCCGCATAAGCGCTTTCTGTGGGATAGGGGGTGGATGTAGCGGGTGTTCATTGGGCGTCAGGGGTTCGTAGGGGGTCTTTAGGGTGTATTTGACGTCAGAATTGGCTCAGGTTGAGCTGAAGAGTGGACAAGTGTAAGCCCCTGGTCGGTGGTGCCCCCCGAACTGCCCATGCAGACCGCCATGGCTGTGAACACGGCGCTGATCGCGCTGATGCGCGCCGCGGTGTTCTGCACGGAGCCGTTCCGCGTCCCCATCGCCGGGAAGGTAGACACCATGCTCTTCGATAAGACTGGCACGCTCACCTCCGACAAGCTGGTCGCCATGGGCATCATGGCGCCGTCGGGAGCGGAAGGAAAGTTCTCGGAGCTGCTGCCGTGCCCGGAGACGACGAAGACGGCGTCGCTGGCAGGGGCTTACACTCGTCCACTTTTCAGCTCAACTTGAGCCGTTTCGGAATCAGAATACGCCCTGAACACCTCCTAATACCCCCTACCACCACCTGAACACCGCCTACAGAACCCCTCAATGCAACCCCTATTCCGCAGAAAGCGCTTACGTTGAGCTGACATGTGAATGAGTGTAAGCCCCTGGTCGCTGGTCATCGCGGGGTGCCACTCGCTGGTGCAAGTGGACGGCAAGACCTTTGGTGACCCGCTGGAGCAGGCGGCTCTCATGGGTATCAAGTGGCGGTTCGATCCCAAGACCCAGAACGCGCAGCCCACCGAACATTTCAATGATCCTTTCCGTGACGCCGCCGTCGCCGAGGCAGGGGCTTACACTCGTCCACATGGTTGCTCAACCTGAGCCGTTTTCATCTCTGAAACCAGCCAAGCACCCAATCACATGGCAGAAACGGTGCTCACGTTGAGCTGAAAAGTGGACGAGGGTAAGCCCCTGCGCCGAGGCGGAGAAGAAACGGCAGGAGGAGATCAGCAAGCTGGCGCCCGGCGCGCCGCAGCCGCCGCCGGCCGCCAAGCCGCAGCCGCCCAAGCGCACGTGGAAGGCAGGGGCTTACACTCCTTCACCTTCCAGCTCAACGTAAGCGCTTTTTGTGGGAAAAGGGGTGTCTATGGGGTGTTTAGAGGGTACTTTTGGCGGGGGTGGAGGGGGTGTTTAGAGGTCTAGGGGATGTTTTGAGTGTCGGCAACGGCTCAAGTTGAGCTGAGAAGCGAACGGGTGTAAGCCCCTGGTGGAAGGGCACGCCAGGGTGCAAGATCCTCATCCGTAACCACTTCTCCTCCGCCTTGCAGCGCATGTCGGCCGTGGCGGCAGGGGCTTACACTCCTCCATTTCTCAGCTCGACCTTAGCCATTTCTGACACAAAATACACCCTAAACACCCCCTGATAGTCCTTAATGCCCCCCTGACACCATCTAAACACTCCCAAAACAACCCCTAAACGCAACCCTGTGCCATAGAATGTGCTTAAGTTGAGCCAAACAGTGGACGAGTGTAAGCCTCTGCTTGGCGGCTGTCACGCTCTCCGGCGGTGAGCCCTCCCAGAACTGGGTGGGGCGGTGCAGGTTGACCATGACCCTGACCCTGGGTTGACCCTGGGTTGACCCTGGGTTGACCGCGCTTGGTTCCAACGCCTGAAGCCAAAATATGTGGAGCTGCTTTCGATCTTTACTTTCAATTTCGACTAGCGCCGCTACAACTGGGTGCTCCTCAAGGGCTCGCCCGAGATGGTCGCCACCTTACTCGCCGACAAACCCAAGGGGTATGACGCTGCGTATCGCAAGCTGGCCGAGCAAGGGCTGAGGATCGTGGCCCTGGTAGGCACCACCCCATAACGCCTGCATGACACGTCATCCACACACACCTTGAACCCCCCTCATTGATTGAGTCAGCTGGAGTTCACGTATGACGTGGCGGGTAATGGTAATGTCTACCAGGCCCGCTGCCCACCACGTCATCGACACGCATTTCGAACCCTGATTTCTTGGGCTAAATAGCACTCTATGACGTTGCTCGCACAGTGGTATGGGCCCTGGGTCCTGACGCACCGCCAGCTGGCGCCCGCCGAGTCCGCGCGCCTCAAGGTAGGGATTAGGGTTTAGGGTTAGGGTTCAGGGTTAGGGTTTATGGTTTAGGGTGACCCTGACGCCTGACACCCTAAACCCTAAACCCTACAACCCGTTTCGCAGACAATGCCCGCCACGTCATCCACACGCGTTTGGGACACTCGTTCATTGAGCTATCTGGCATCCTATGACGAGGCGAGCAACATCTGCCAGGCCGTATCTGGCGGACCTGAGCCACCCGCTGAAGCGCGACGAAATGGAACGCGGACTGAGCTTCGACGGGTTCCTGGCGTTCGCCTGCCCGGTGCGGACCGACACCCCGGACGTGATCAAGACCCTCAAGGCGGGCTCGCACACCGTGATGATGGCCACGGGCAGGGGCTTACACTCGTCCACTTTTCAGCTCAACCTGAGCCGTGTCTGACACCCAATACACCCTAAGCACCCCCAATACCCCCGAAACACCCCCTCAACCACCCCTACAGGCACCCCCTATCCCATAGAAAGCGCTTACGTTGAGCCGAGAAGTGAACGAGTGTAAGCCTGTGGCCACGGGGGACTCCGCGCTGACGGCGCTCCACGTGGCCAACGAGGTGGGGATCGCGGAGGGCGGGCTGAAGGGCGCGCTGATGCTGGTCGTGGGGGAATCCGACGCCCGCCTCCACTGGGCCTCGGCAGGGGGGCGCTCTCAACACATTTATTTTTGGTTAGCAGCACCTTTTGTTTGGATCAAAGCCAAGGAGATATACACAAGTTATATGCCAGGTAGCTGCCTGCGGAATCCCCGAGTTCAAAGTCCCCTAGTTGGACTAGAGTAATCACACCGTCGCTCTCAGCATCCTCAGCATCCTCTACACCCACGGCGCATCCACCAACCGAGTCCGCGCATCTGTACGAGCACTCACCCTGGAGGTACAGTAGTCGGTGAGGCATGCTCCCATCTTGGTTGACCGAGAGCTTGTTCTCAGTGACCCTGGTGGTCGGCCAAGACGGATGAGATAACCAACAAGCCCACCAAGACTATTCCTTACGCCGCCGACGGCTCCATCGCGGAGCTGTCCAAGCAGTACTCGCTGTGTGTCACGGGCAGGGGCTTGCACACGTTCAGTTTTCAGCTTAACTTGAGCCGTGTCTGACACACAAAAACACCCTACACACCCTAAACTACCCCTTACACGCCCTTAACACTGGCTACACAACCCCGACGCGCACCCCCAATCCCATAAAATGCGCTCAAGTTGAGCTGTGAAGTGAACTAGTGTAAGCCCCTGGTGACGGGCGCGAGTCTGAACGCCGCCGCCGCGCAGGACGGAGTCAGCATGGGCAAAGAAAACGGCGGCGGCGGCGGCGGCGGCGGCGGCGGCTTCCTCGGGGGTTTCACCCACGTCCCCAAGGGCACCGGGGGTCTGTGGGATTTCCTCGACTCGGTGGTGATCTTTGCGCGGATGTCGCCGGACGACAAG
>Ga0307489_10003091_pt1 | contig 11079 bp, 11 predicted proteins | sample SB12metaG_FD_202247 | JGI IMG/M metagenome (GOLD analysis project Ga0307489, IMG submission 202247) | Sea-ice brine microbial communities from Beaufort Sea near Barrow, Alaska, United States - SB 1.2 | ecosystem: Environmental > Aquatic > Marine > Coastal | place: USA: Alaska | collected...
ACTTGCACACACTCATTCCTTGGCCGAGCATCCCAACCAAAACCCAAACACCCCAGCACCGACCTCCCCCCCACCCGCCACCGTACCCACCGCGTATTGCCCCCGAAACCCTCCGGAGCAGCCGGCGGCGGCGGCACGGCGGTCACTGGCAGCTGACTGCGATTCTGCCGGTTCCACACAGTGTTTGCTCGCCGCTGCCACTTGGTGTCAACGATGGCAGCATGCACGTGCAATCTGCGTGCACGCGACGAAAACGTCATCTTGGGCGGTTCTGGAGGAAATTGGAATGTAAGGACGGGGTTAAGGGCGGGCTCCAGATTGAATGTTTTTTGGGCAATTTTAGTTTGACGCGGGCGTGACCACGCGGGGAACACGGCACACCCACCGACGCTGGGCACCGCGCGCAGGGCGACGCTGTTTCAGGCGTCGCCGTGCAAAAAATACGTCATTTTGTGCGATTCTGGGTAAAATTTGGGAGAATGAGGCAGGCTGCAGGGCACGCAACGCACGCAGCATCGGCTCGGTGGTTTTTTCCAACTCTATGGGGTGTGTGTGGGATATTCTGAGCGTACCAGCTGCATCCGTGCCTGCTCGACCCCCGCCCGCCGTGCCAAAGAGCCGCCTGTCAAGTTAGACCCCCTATTTGGGCCTCTCAGGTACGGGGCAAACGGACGGGGCGCGCGGGGGCACCGCGCGATGTGAAGTGTTGGAGGGCTGCTGGAGGGTGCCTCCGAAGAATGTACGTGCTCACATTGCGGCCTGCGGACGCGGGAGGGTCACTAAAACACGTGCTCTGAGTCGGCTGGCTCGTGTTTTGACAGAGACGGAACGCGGGAATTGTCGGTTTTCGTTTTTTTCGCCAAAATCCGACCTGCTGGGGCTCAACGCGAGGAACCTACGAGTACACAGATCGGCCCTCTGTACCAGCTCATCACTAAGGCCGACCCAATTCGATTTCGGGGTCCGAGCAACCCCCCGCACCGATTTTGGGCGATTTCGGACGAGTCGGATCGGTTTTGTGGTCATTTTGCCAATACGACGCGATCGGTTCTGGGTTTAGGGTTGCTGTCAGGTGTAGGGTTTATGTCCGGGGTCATTTTGCTCATACGATTGCGACCGACCCGCCGATCCGACTCGCCCCCCGCCCAGCCGCGAATCCACCCAAAATGTTGCTCGGATCCCGAAATCCACTTGGGTTGGCCTAACACGTGCGATATTTCCCCTCCTAGCGAGGCGATTCGCACGTGATTTATGAAGATCTTCGAAATTGCAAACGTTCGAAATTCCCGAGAGAATGGTTGCCCAATGATCAAACACGTGATCACACGTGTTAATCCTGGAAAAACGGAAAAAAAAAGGCGTGAAATTTTCACGCATTTCTAGTTATGAGCTGGTACAGAGGGCCGATCTGTGTAGACTGGAGTCTACTCGTACTACGCAGTTCGGGGGCAAACGGGGATCTGGATTTGCTTGAGTTAATAGACGGTCGCTCATAGAAATTACAGTGTAGATCAGTCTGCCGTACACAGCAGACTGAAAAATGTATGGGCGAGGGTCTATTAACTCAACGATCGTGACCAGACCGCGCCGCGCGCCATCCCCATTTGACCCCCCCATCAGAACTGCGTAGTAACCAGCAACATGTGCTAAAAAAATAGTACAATGTTGGCGCATCCGATTTCCGGGTGGAGCGGACTGTTCCAACAAGAACGGCACCTCGCCAGAGGTAGGTGTATAAATACTAGTATAGGTATTAGTACACCTTCCTAATTCGAAAGTTAGTGGTCGGCAAGATCCACGTGTTTGTGACCGCTCGATCGAGGATTCCCCAAACCCCCCTGATCTACCGGCCCCCCCTCGTCAGGGGCCAGCCTCCGGCTTCCGGGGAATCGCCCGCGGGCATCCTACACGTGGTATGTAGGTGGGTGTACCGGTCCTCTCAGATTTGACGCAATAGGGTCTATGGTCAAGGTGTAAAAATGTGAAAGAAGGAAACATAGCAATTCAACTCGTCAATACCAGGGCCTTGAGAGACTCGCGAATACGGGTAGCGAATACATTCGCGAATACGGGTAACGAATACGGCAAATATCCGTTACTCGCTCGCCCTGACTCCCCCGAATGCTAAACATATTCGTTACTCATTCGCCCGGACTCCCAAAAACCCCCAAAAATTGCCCCAAACCCCACTAAAATCACCCAAAAACACCCAAAACATTCGTTACGCACTCGCCATCACCAAACGAATACGAACCGATTTCGTTACTCACTCGCCCTGACTCCCCCGAATACAGGCCACATTCGTCACTCACTCGCCTGAATACCCGCGAATCTAAGGCCCTGGTCAATACACCCTTTGCGGTAAAGTTTTTGAGTCAATAGATGGTCGATTCGCCACATTCTGACCCCTCCAAGAACTCTTAGTGGGGCGCAGGCACGCAAACGAAGAAAACGCCACTGTGATCCGCAATCTGCATCGCGGCAGGGCGGAGTGCCGCGGCGGCGGCGGCGACACTTCGAGCGTGCCAAAGGCTTCACATCCCTCACGGGAAGACGCTCCTCTGGCAGATACGGCAAATTCGGCGCGACGGCGTCAGCGGCGCGCATTATGTTTTCCCATATGAATGACTCAAGATTTAAATCATCAAACGCCATGCGCGCCGCCGACGCCGTCGCGCCGAGCCTGGCGTATCCGCCAGAGTAGCGTCTACCCGCAACCGATATTAAGCCCCTGGCACGCTCGGAGTGTCGCCGTCGCCGCAGCGGCGCTCCTCCATGCCGCCGTCATGCTCGCGGCAGGGGCCGTTTCCCTGACTTATTACCATAGCGTGCGTGCAACAGATTATGGTTTGGCCCCACCAAGCATTTCAGAGTGGGTCGATATGTGGCGAATCGACGGTCTATTAACTCTAAAACTTTATCGCGATGGGTGTATTAGACCGGCAATCCAAAACCCTCGCCACAGGCAAATGGGACAGGGGCCGAAAGTCTGACGAAACTGAGCTGACGCAACAGCCCGAATCCGCCCCTAACAAACCCGAATTGACGGCGGGGGGACAGCGTGGCAACGTTGCTAGCTCGACACCGCCGCGTCTATGATACCAGTCAACACCCAAGGAACGCGTCCAGCGCTCGCTGGTGCGTTTTAACGCCGGCGTTCGCCCGTGACCCCCCTCCCCGTGCCATGAGATACTTCGTTTTGCATCCTCTAAGACGGGTCCGACGTACGGCGTGACATGGCGCCCAAACGGTTCGGTAGCCGCACGCGTCCGTCGGGGGTTCACCTAACGAGGTGGTGTACTCGGGAGCCAGCCAATCGCCGCCCTCGGCTAACGGACCGATACCGCGCAATTGTGCCAGCCCCTTACAATGGGCCCAAGTACAGGGCTGGCACAATTGCGCGGTATCGGCCCATCAGCCGAGGGCGGCGACTGGCTGACTCCAAAGTACAGTTCTCACTGATTCAAACCCCGTGACAGCTGGACAAAGCGGCCCAACCGATTGGGCGCTGTGGCACGCCGCACTCGGGTCCACGAAAATAATTGGGCAGTTCTGACCTGATCTTGGCACGGGAGGGGCTTCATGCACGGCCGCCGCGAAAAAAACGCCCCAATGAGCGCTGGCAATGTTCCTGGTTCCTTGGGTTTGTGGACGTATCGTAGATGCTGCGGCGTCGCGCGATGCACGCCCCTGGGCCGCCCCGCCGCCGCGCCTTCGCGGAGGATTCGGACAGAATCGGGGCTCCGGAGCCTGCACTGTTCTTGGACGCGACAGTCCCTGACTGTTTGCCTGTGCCGAGCAAACTACAGATAACTGGTCAATTAGACGGTCAAATCGCTATCTTTCCCCATCAAATCGTGCCGCACATATGCCACTCACGGTCAGTCGACGCTCAGTCGCGTATATGGGCATTTAATCAGAGGACGGTCAGTCACGGTCAGTCAAGGAAATTCAGAGGCTCGTATGTGCAAACAGTCACAGGGTCGGTCAGTCGAACAGTCAGGTCATACAGTGATTTCATCTCGGCCTAAAAGTAGGTAATAAGGTATTTGGCGTGTCAGCCCGTATTACAGCGGTGACGGCGGCCGCGATCGGACACGCGCTTGCTGGCGCCCGGTACATGGCGCGTGTCAAGGGTGTATCCACGGGACATCCGTGTCCAGCGTGTTCCCGACGCCGCCGTGGTACGCTAAGGAGGCCGAATCCACCAGTTCTGCCTAAATCTACACGATTCTCTTTCGACGCACCGGCCCCGTCCAAGAATTCTCTCCCCTCCTAGCTGTGCGTTTTAGTGTACCCGGTACACGCCAGCCCCCTGGTTTATCGAAATTATGCCTGGTACATTGGGCCTCACGAAAGTGCGGGAATAGGGGGGCTGGTCTCGGGAGGTGGTGACGGGTGCTGAGCAGCGTCGAGCCGCCCCCGCCCTTGCGATGCCGCGGCGTTGCAGCCGTGACACCAGTTCAAATGCTCGTTTTTTCTCGTTTTTCAACAAAAAAAACCACAATTTGCACGGCATTCGACATGTGGCTCGCGTCATCGCCAGGGGGTTGGGCGGCTCGACGCTGCTCAGCACCCGTCACCACCTCCCGAGACCAGCCCCCCGGTTCCCGCACTTAGGTGAGGCCCGGTGTACCAAGCATAATTTCGAGAAACCAGGGGTGCGGAGTGTACCTCGCGCACAACAAGCAAACCAGACAGGCGAAAATATTCGGGTGTACCGGTACACGAAATTATGGGTATTTATTATTTCCGATACCTACTTTTCGTCAGTGGCGCCAAATCACTGTAGGTCAGTCGAGGTCACCGTTTACCGTTTGCAAAAGACAGTGCCTGTGACCGAGATGGCGACAATGAGGGGGGTCTAGTCTAGATCGGTTCCTAGATCTCTACAGGTTGACCCAAAATTCGACCTCCCACCTCCCTGCTGTGTAGCCCTCTACGAGGCAGGGCTAGCCATAAACTGCCACCTCCAACTAGTGCCGGCGCGTGGCCGGGCCAATTGAGGGTCAAATCGAGTGCTCGAAAGCTTCATATACTCTTGGACGATCCGCTGCTGTCGCGCGCACGCGTGGGCCCAATGCCGCGCGTCCACCGGGTCGATCGCGTGCATCCTGAGCCAAATCGTGCCATCTCGGGTTTTGAGCGTGAAAAGAAACGGAGTTTTCACGGGGCTACGCGGGGGTTTCGCACCACCTAGGCGGACGAGTCGTTACTGGGCCCCTCGCGACGTAAATTACTGTTTTGGAACGGCAGGCGAATAATGCATGCTCCTGCATGGTTCGCGGCGCCACTCAAAAAGAAATGTCCTCGACGCAATCAATCTGATGACGCGGGCCAATGTCGGCGTCGGCGCATTTGAGCGCGCCGGGGACGCGGCGACAGTTCCAAACGTCGCCAAAAGGTAGTGTGTGCGCCGTGCAACTGTCTGAAACGGTCGGGTGCCGCTGCGGCGACCGGTTCCATAGTACCCCTCTGGACCCTCCAGACCCTCTCGACCCTTCCCCGTCCCTCCGGCCCACCCGCACCGTCTTCTAGCCATTTAGACCCTCTAAACCTGTAAACCCTGACTGAGCCCCATACGAATGGCACCTCTAGACCACCGCCATACCCTCCCCCGTCCGACGGCACACCTCAAGAGCCCGCGCGACCACCCCCTCTAGACCCGCCTTTAGACCCCTCTAGACCAGATCTAGACCGTCTCATTGCCCCCATATCCATATGAACAGATCCGCGAGTCAATAATGATTTAACTCACAATGGGTTTGAATTCCGATCATTTTTCAGATCAGCCTATCGAAACCAAGAATGAATCCCAAAATGATCAAATCAGCCTTTCAAATTCCTGACCACGTCGCCATACAGATTTTCGTTTGCGCACCGCCGCGCTGCAAATTTGCGCTAAACTTCGGCGCCGGCGGCGACGGCTTTTCGGCCAGGCCGGAAACAATGTGACATAAGCGTAGAAGTTGAGCGCAAATTTGCGTGGAAGGTAACGCGTGTTCGTGGCTTGTATGGGCAAACAGTCTGACGGTGTGTTCGGCCATTGTGATTTGGCCCGTCCAAGATCATTATTGACTCGCGGATCTGGTCATATAGTTCTGGGAGGTGTCGAAATCAGTATCGGAGCTTTCTACGCAGATCGGCAGGGGTAGGGGGGGTCAAACGGGGATGGAGGGAGGCGCGGTATGGTCACGATCCCTGTCCTTGGGCCATACGAAAATCATGTCGATCAACCCTGACAATCTCATAGTTGATCAACACGTGCTCAGCGGCGATCTGACCGTGATCAACATGTGTTCACCCTGGTCATCCCTCAAAATAGAAGGGGAAATCCAAATCACCCCCCCTGCCGATCTGCGTAGTTAAATTGAGGTTCTTGAAATGATTCGATCTAGACTGTCAAATCATCTGTAAACCCGAATGTGTTCTGAGACGATGTTCGCCCGCAGTTTCCAAAGTATCCACTGCCACGTGTGGCAAATTCAGCTCCCTTGAGTGGCCAGGATATTGCGTGCCCTACCAAAACGAGTGAAATGAGCGTGCGCTGCGCTGGAACCAGGCGCCTCACTTGCTCGCGAGTCGTCGACGTCACAATCTGACAGCTGCTCCAGCAGCTCCAGCGCTCGCCCGCGGCGTATCCAGCGTCAGCTGCGTGGGCGCCGAACTCTTGGCGGTTTGCTCGTTTGATCTCAGAACTGAGATGTTCAGTGACTGTGCTGGACGATGCCCCGCGGCGCGATGCGATTGTACTCGTCTCTTCCGCCCACGATGCGAGCCGTCGAGTCTCCAGTGCCGCTGTCATATTTCTTCGGGAGGTCGCACGAGCCGCGAGATCGACTCTCAGCCGCCGGCGACTGTGCCGCCCAGCGATTTCGCGGCCACATTTCCACGTTTTGAGTGAAAGCTGCTGAACGGTTTTACGAGTACCGACTACGCAACTTCATTACTTCTCGCAAAGAATTCAGACGTGATTATTAGAAGATTTATGACCAGTGGATGCTTATCGACCACCTGCGCGTTCAGGCTGAGACATCTGTCTCAATGTTCCGATACCGATTTCAACACCTTCTAGAACTGCATTGTACGCTGTTCAGCACCCGGACTTACCTGCAATTAGTCCACCCGACCGGACCGGGAATATTGAGGTACCATACCATGTGGTATCGACACCACTCTGATTTGTCTTTCCGGATGGCCGGTCGAGCCGAATCACGATTTTGACAGTGTCCGGCCTAGTCGCACTTAAGTCCGGGTGGCGACAGCGTAGACATGGACACGCGAACGGGCCATGGGAAGGGGGTTCGGGGGAATCACGACTTTTCGACGACAGGCTACTACTACACGGTCCGACCCCCTCTGCTCTAAGAAACTGAGGAGTAGATCACCTGAAACTTTTGTGGTCCAATTTGAAGGATTGAATAACTCAAGAAGGCCCTGGAATGGTCGGTCGGCTCGGCCTGTGAGTCTCGGAATCCGAGACTCGCACACTGAAACCCAAAGTATCTTAAACCCAGTCTCCACTATGACTACCTCGTGACCCCCCGAATTCGGATTCTCGACCAATCAGGGACCTTGAGCTCATGATGGTATTTTCATTGACCAATCAGGGACGATAGCCGTTTCATTTCAGAAATTGCCAGATCAGGTCATATTCGGTCAATAAGATCCAGCCAATCATATCTCAGCAAATCACTCTCTCGACCACTCACACGAGGGCCCTCAGGTCCCCCGGGGGGGCAGAGACTAGGTTTGCAGTAGAGGGGGTCGGGACGAATAGTACGGGACTCAGGCCCCTGTGTCGTAAAAGAATGGGCGATTTGGTCGGCCGGTCCCAAATGTGGAAACGATGACGAAGAGAGTGAATGCGGCGGCAGGGGCGCGGGCAGGGGGGGGATTCCGGGGCGCGTTTGCGAATGGCACCAAGAAGCCCAAAGAATATGATTGGCCCACGACTGTTTGCTCACTGTCGGCCTCCGAGGATTTCCAAATCGATTTGACTCTGGATTCCCAGTCTAATATCCCTTCTACACAACTTTTGAAACGGTGGGAGTAAGGTATGACTTCGAGTTGAGTTTGCAATTGAGTTTACTGAGTTGTGATCGGTCGAGAGGAATCGTCAGAAACGTTCATCTTTCAAAGCGTTTAGGCACATCAGCGCGATTGCGGAGTCGCCGAGCGGCGTGGGGACGGGCGGTACGGCTGTTGCGGGAGCCGCCACCACGCTGCAGATCGTCGGAGATCCCGCCACCGGGGCGGGATCGGCGCTCCCCGCTTGGCCCAAGATGGCCTGGCTCCCCAACCTGACTGCTCCGCTCTGAGCCGCGATGCCTCGCGCCTTCGTCGGGTTGTGGATACTCGACCGCGACGCCGCGAGGAAGGACTACGCCAAGCTCGCGCAGGCGGCGACGCGGGGGGCAGAGGATGACAACCCCATCGAGGTGATTGAGGTGCAAGCCGAGGAGTGGGTCACGAGGGCGGTGGGGTCCGACAAGCAACTGATGCTGCAGAAGAGGGACAAGGATGCCGCGTGGGAGGAGGCGTTGCTCGTTGCGTGTCTGAGTATCCGTGCATCCAAATGGAATACAGTTATAGAATTTTACAGAATCCTGGAAATATTTCCGCAGATCTGTCCGGGATCAACTGGGCAGATTATACTGTCGTTTGAGGGGCTAAAATGTACCCTCCCCGCAGCCTCATCATTTTACGACACAGGAGCCTGAGTCCCGTTGTAGAGTGTCGTTGCTCATTGGGCTGACGAGAGAGAGTGTACCGGTACACTAACCGCACAGGCAAGCGGCCACCAGCGAGAGAGCGGTACCACGACGAAGAGCTCGCGCCATCGCCATCCCGTCAAGAACTGGGAGCAACTCGGGCGCGGCCTCGGGACTAGTTTCCTGGTTGACTATGTCAGTTGTCCGTATGTGTGTCGTTTCCACATCCGTGGGTGGTGATGAGAGCGCCGCGGGGACGTGGCGCAGAACCCCCGCGGGCGCAGGCAAGCAGCAGGCCAGCGGAAGGCACCGATCGTGACGATCGTTTTTTCTGTAAAACTTGTTGGTGTGTCGCTTAGCTGTCACCATGCCCGCGCGATGGCGTGGTCCATGCGCGACTGATGGCGGGCGCGGGGTTGAAGCACGCGCATGCGATGACACTGATGCCGAGTGACGCGGAGCGCAGCACCAAAGCGTGTAGGGCATCTTCTAGCGGGTTGGGCTGGAAGGTGAAGGGGAAAACCAAGAGAAAACCTACGTACCAGCAAAAAGCTCAGGCGAGTCGCAGTTGCCCAGCACGCTACGGAAGCATTCGAAGCGACGGTGGACCTTTCCGTCTCCGACCGTGTGCACGGTCTAATACGCGAGAGCAACTGCCAGCCCACACAACTGCGCATTCCTTCCCTCCCACGCCCGCGTCCAGTCGAATCTCATTTCGTCACCGAGTCACGGTTGGAAAGTTCAGCAGGCGTGTACCGATGTCGATCCCCCGTATGAAAGATTTACCCCCAGGGGTTCGTCTAGCTTGACGGAAAGCGTTTCAGCCTTTCTGAGGCTGAGGGTCCTTTCGAACCCAGTCTCCGGCACTCTAGAGTGCCTGAAGACCCTCATGTGATTGGTCGAGAGAGTGATTGACTGAGATTTGATTGGCCGGATCTTTTGCACGTTTCGCGCCAATTTTGAACGTAAACGTGTATGGTCCCTGATTGGTCAATGGACAGTCCATCGTTTGCCCACGTACCTGATTGGTCGAGAGGTTGTATTCGGGGGGTTCAGGGGGTAGTCAAACCGGAGACTGGGTTTAACCAAACGGAACGTGATTCCCCCTCCCAACCCCCATCTACGGGACTCAGGCTCCTGTGTCGATGAAAGATGGCGTTGGTCGGCCGGTCCCAAGTGTGGAGACTACTTTCACGCGGCCGAATCCGATCGGCGATGTGACGAAACGGAGAGTCGATACCAGTGCACTGTCCTTGCGCCATACAAAGCAGGCCATTTGGACTGCCGTAGGGCTTGCTTTTAACGACACAGGGGCCTGAGTCCCTTAGATGTGTGAGCGGATGTCGGAAACAGAAATAAGGACTTCTGTCATTTCGCCATACACAGCGATCTTCAGGGGGTTGCAGATTGTCATTCTCGGAACAGGCAACAGAAATTCTCGAGAAATCCCTGAAACTTCTAGCTCCAACCGGCTGATTCTCTCGAATCGTAAACCACCGAATAGACTCGAGTCCTCTCAGCGGGCGCTAAGATGCGCATCCTCTAGCGCGGCGACGGCGGCTCTGACGCGAGCTAACACGCGCTCAAAAGTTGTGCACAGACGAGTTGCGTCGGATGGAAGTCAATGACCGGTGCGAGACCGCGTACCTTTTTGAACCTTTTCCCCCGCGAACGGCTGAATGAGTTGCCCGCGGCTCGCCGAAAGCAAGCTGCGACCCTGTCGGGCTCAGCTTGATTACAAGCAGGGCTGTTGAACCTTGCGCGAAACCAACGCACATGCCGCGGGGAACGGGACGACGTGCGTCCTCCGTCGCAGTCGCTGCCGCATTTCGCTGGAAATTACCCCGCTACAGGTGTGTGTCGTCTTGTACGGCTCGCGTCGGCGTTGCCGTGCGCTCCATCGCGCCGGAAGAGAGCGACGTTTCCCGGGCCGCTCAGGTATCGTTTGGTTGGAAACACGAATATTCCGCAGAATGTTTCGGTCAAACGACCACTCATACAAAAGAAGACCTATCAGCGGAGGTTGAAAAGTCGGTGGATCCCGCGAAACGAGGGGCAATCGTCATGTTTCTGTCCAATACGGCCGTATGCCTTTCTGATCAACCCGGAATTGGTCAAATGACCGAAAGTGACTCATTCCCAGCTAGTGTGACAGAAGCAAAGCCTGGAAAGATCGCTGTGTACGAATTCGAGGTAATCGACATTAATTTGGTCTGGGACGATGATCGGTGGTGCAATAAAAAAAACCGTAAGTTGAAAGTTGAAAGCATACGATTGCAAACCTTGCAAGTTGAAATTTAAATTGATCGACGGCGGTGCGCAGCCGAAAATAAGAAAAAGACCCGCAACAGTGCTAACAGCGTGA
>Ga0307489_10003092_pt1 | contig 11078 bp, 13 predicted proteins | sample SB12metaG_FD_202247 | JGI IMG/M metagenome (GOLD analysis project Ga0307489, IMG submission 202247) | Sea-ice brine microbial communities from Beaufort Sea near Barrow, Alaska, United States - SB 1.2 | ecosystem: Environmental > Aquatic > Marine > Coastal | place: USA: Alaska | collected...
AAGTGCGGACCGCTGTCGCGGCATCGCGGCGATGGTACCCTGCTCTGGTTTTGAGACCTGTATTTTTGGCGAATAAAATCAAGCACAACCTGGTGCTCAGTTGGCGCAGCCATAGCGCCATTGTGCGCGGTCTGTGCATAGTGCGTCGGTTAGTAATAGTGACGAGAGCGTCGATCGGAATGGATCTGTCTCTTAGGAAACGCGTGATTCACAGAGAGGCGCAACGCTGTCGCGGCATCGCGGCGATGGCATCCTGCTCTCGTTTTGTCGCGAGCTCGTTTTTTTTCTGTTTTTTTCCGCCTGTCGCGACCCCTTCGACTCTAACTCGGAAAAACAAATTTCAACGATTTTTGGCCATTCGACCCTAATTTGATATGACTGACCCTCATTTGACAGGCTCAATAAAATCCGACCCTAATCTGACAAAAACCGTTTCCCGATATCGCCCCTCCCCGATGCTCGTTTGGCAGTGCGGAATCGGTCATCGGGGCACCCCATTATGGGGAATCGGTCATTGGGGAGGGTCAATATCGGGAAGGGTATCATCGGGGGGGGTCAATATCGGGAACGGCAGTATCGGGGCCGACTAAAAGCAAGAGGAAGTCAGTCCCTCGCATCTACGAAATTTCGTCGAGACGGCTCCCACTTTGCGATCGTATGGGCAATTCGCGCAGGGATCGGGCGCATTCGACTTGCCCATACGAAAGCTTTCGTACGAGCAATTCGTGTTGGGATCGGCACTGGCAGACTTCGTGATTTGGCCATACGAAAGTGGGAGCCCGTCTCGACGAAATTTCGTAGATTCGTGGGACTGCCAGTCTTCGCTATGACTACAGTACCCCCTGACAGGGGGGTTATTGAGAATAACGTCTCGACCGACGGCCAGATCGCCATAAACCGCCAGATCGACCTTTGCGAGCTCAGAGTGAATGCCCATACGATAGTCTGCGGCCGGTCGGCGATCACGAATCGAGTCCGCGCGTCTGTATGGGCATTTACCCACGCCCTCGCGAACGTCGATCTGGCCGTCGAGACGTTATTCTCAATAACCCCCGTGCCTGATTCCCCCGAATCGAGCCTCTCGATCAATCAGGGACGAGGCGAGGAGAGATGATGCAATGGTCCATTGACCAATTAGAGACCACAAACGATTACGATCAGATTTGGTGAGATTTGCTCAAGGAGATCCAATCACTCACAGCTCTCCGAGCCGCAACGTGGACCAATCACAGGAGGGTCTTCAGGGACGGATCCGTCCCGGAGACTGGGTTTAAACCCAGTCTCCGCGTCACCGGTGACGCTGAAGGCCCTCATATGATTGGTCGAGAGAGAGATCAACTGAGATTTGATTGGCTGGATTTTCTTGCTCGTTCGCGCCAATTTTGTTCGTAAATGTGTATGGTCCCTGATTGGCCATTGGACATTGCATCGTTTGCCCACGTCCCGGATTGGCCGAGAGGCTGTATTCGAGGGGTTTCAGGGGGTAGTCAAACCGGAGACTGGGTTTAATAAACTGGGGGGTAAATCACACTGATTTACAGTTGAGGGTTGAATAATCGACAAGGCACTGAAACCGGTCGGCCGGGTGTCGGTCGTGAGTCACAGAATCACGCAACTTACCACTGAAGCCCAGTTTCTTAGAGTATGGGTAACCTCTGAATATGTGAGATTGCCGATAGATGTGGGATTGTAGGCAAACCGGTCCGGAACTTTTTTGTTCCTCGGAACCGCGTGCCCCCGCTGCGGCAGCGTGAAACACGTGTCGGTATCTGGGCGACCCAGCCAAGAAAAATCGACTTTCCGCCTCTGCCGACAGAGAGGGGACCCATGTGCCATCGTCACATGCTTCAATTTGCAAATTGAAAAAGGCAAATTGAAGTACAACAGGTCGCGCGCGAGGCTCTGCCGCCCAACTACCGCGCAGGGTTTTCATTTCAAAAGATTTAGTCTACGGGTAGTAGAATCGACTATAAGGTACTGAGATGGAGCCACGGCTAAAAATCAAATTGATACAAGCTCTGCGCCTAATTGATACTGGCGCGGTGATGATAGAGGCTGCGTGTTGTACTGCTGCGGCGTCGGCGATGACCTGCGTGGATGCCACGGAAGCGCCGCGAAGCCGGTCGGCGACGGTTCGGGCGCGCGTCATGGAGATTTGGCGTTTTAGTGCTTAGGGTTTCAATCAGCCACTGAAAATCAGTCGTTTTGGGCGCCGCGCGAAACTTCTTCCAGGATTCGCTATCCAGACTTCAACGTTCAAGACTCCCTCGGCCTCTGCAACTTTGATGGCGGCTGTGTCGGGTTGTAGACCGTGGCTTTGTTCATTTGTGGCAGGGGTGCAGCACTGTGGGCACTGTCGATTTCAGTGCGGATTGCTGGCGCGCCGGATGTCCGATCCGTGGCCTGCAACCCGGACATCTGATTGGCTGTTGAATGCTGTCCGGCGGGCTCCCCGCCCGGCCGGTGAGCACTGTCCATTGCACGACGGACCGCGTTCGAGCACCGTCAGTGCTACGCAGTTCAGGCCCCGTACTCGTACCAAATGGTCACATTTGCTCCTCGCTAAAATGGTTCAGATTGAACCATGTTTGTACGCGCGACTTGTTATTCATATATTGATTTTCTCGATATCGACGGTCTAGTCAACCTTGAGGTGGGAAATACGTGCAGCGTTTTGAAACAGAGAGGTTGCACCACACGAGAGCTTTACGGGAATCGACGAGTTGACTCAAGGAAAAGGGACAAGGAGCAAATGTGCCCATTTGGTACGGGGACTGAAATGTGTAGCTCTTGTGTCAGACCTCGGAACCGTCTAACCAGATGCCACGCGTACGTATAATCTGCTCTCACTGGTCCACATTTCTCGACGGGTCAAACCCACCGTGTGGCGCTGGAAAGCACCCCGCGCGGCGTCGCTCGGCGCCGCGCTGCGAATTCGAGATCATGCTTGTGATGCACGCCCCTCCAGTTGAATTCAGAATACCCTCGCGCTGAGCCAAGTGATATGTTGCCCGGCGCCAGGCTGGGGGGCAGAGCATTCGCGCGGGTTCGACCTGCGGTCCCCGCAGCAAATGAGCAGATTCTCAGTGACGACTCGCCATGAGCCGCGGAGAGAACGTCGAAGCGGGGCCGCGCGGCACGTTTGCACCAATGGACCTTGCGCGACAACCCCCTCGTGCCAACCCGCGCAGATCTTCATGTCAAGTCAGTGTCGCCGCCGTCTGCACCCCGCCCCTCGTGCACGCAGAGGCGCGGGGTTTTTACGTTTTTGCTCGGAGTTGGTTGACCAGACACCAGAGGCCGACAGGCGTGCCACGTGTGGTAATCCGAAGTCTTGATTGGCCGAAATGTTGCCACGTAGCTGAAACATCTCGGCACTGTCAAACAGGCGACCGACCGCGTTTTCGAGCACTGTCGCACCTCTGCCAGCTCGGCGCCGCCTGTTTTCGTCGGCCAATCAGATGTCCGGGTTGCAGGCCACGGATCGGACATCCGGCGCCCGTCAGAATCGACAGTGGCTACAGTGCTGCACCCCTGCCAGCTTTGTGGTTCACGTTTCAAATTTTACTGATTTTGAGCTGATTTTAGACTGTTTGCTCGCACGTCGTGGATTTTCAGCGCCCCCCAGGGGGGAGTCAAAGCTACACGTGAACTTAGAAAGCCATGTTTCATATTCGGGCGGATTCGCACAAAAATCTGGGTCCTCGCGCGAACACGCATCCGGCCTAAGGATTGCCCCCTAGCGAGGGTCATCACTGAGGGGTCGTGTTTTGCCCTTCCTAGACGCGGGTCGGCGTTTTCAAAGGCCGGGGCGCCGCGGCGCGCGGGTCGCCTCAACCGATCCATTTCCCCCAAAAAAGAATTCACATTTGGGTGGGTTCCCGCAAAAATCTGGGTCCTCGCGCGTCCGCCAGGCCTATGGAAGTCGATTGCGCCTTCTTGGACACCGCGCGCACGTGTGTCGCCCAGTGCCGTGTCAGGTAGCACAGCCGGGTCCCCGCGGAGGTGCCGCTCGATATCCCGAGTCACATGAGCTAGAATGCCTCGTATGAAATAGCACGTGCCTCCGCCGGAAGCGGCGCACCGTCGGCCAGCATGTAGGGCCTGGCAAAATTTGCTCGGCACGTCATCCAACGCACTTTTAACCGTCGTTTCTTGGGCTGAATGGTAACCTATGTGGCGAGCACTGTTTGTCAGGCCCTACCAGCATGTACATGGCCTTGCCCCACAGGCTGTTCACTGCCTCGCCCCCCGCCTGGGTGGTCAGCGCGGTCAGCGCCAGCCCAGCACCATGCGGCACAAGTCTGTGATGGCGGCGCCGAGCACTACGGCCTGCCAGACTTTGCTCCCCACGTCATAGGATGCCATTTGACCAAGGAGCGGGGGCTCAAAATGCGTTGGATGATGTGGCGGGCAACATCTTAAGGCCCCTCCCGCGCACGCCGAAGCTGACGCGCGCCAGGATGGGGAAAATCAGGCGGTAATTCACCGCCGGGTTCGCCACGGCGAGTAGAAAGGGCAGCGCGAAGATTGTGCCCAGCGCGGTGGACATGGCGAGCTGCCACCAGACGAGGGGCGCGATGGTGCTGAGGTTCCAGCGCACCCAGTCGACGGGCACCGAGTACATCACCGCGTTCGCGGCCATGCACGTCCACAGCGCGAACGACTTCTGCCCCGTCGACAGGGCCGTACCCACCCGTAGTCCTCATCGGAACTTGAGTGGCCCCGGAAACAAGCATCTTCGCGGCATCTTGGCCGACGCTGACGCCATGCGCGCCGATTTTCCCAGTGATGCGCCGTGGTACTAGGCGGTGGATGGCTTCATATCACGCCTCAGGGACATTCGGAGGCCTCCTGGCGCCGGCATAGAGATGTCAGCATATTTATGATTTTATGAACTTCAGTGGCCCCGGAAACAAGCATCTTCGCGGCATCTTGTTCGACGTTGACGCCATGCGCGCCGGTTTTCCAGTGATACGCCGTATTACTAGGCGGTGGATGGCTTCATAACGCGCCATAGATGTATGTGATCGCTCGTGACTGTCAATCGGGGGCGTCACAACGAGCGCAGAAAATAAATTGGTAGTGTTGGCGCTTCAGGCGTGGGATGCTCAGTGGGCCGTCGCCGCCGCGTTTTAATTTAATTTCATTGCATTGGACCTGTAAAGCCGCTTGAGCCGACAAGGGTTCGCGATCATACTGGGATGAGACCTGAGTGGCGGGATGACGCCACATCTGACTGGCGCGGGACTGTTGCAATGGATGGGCGACGTGGTCGGCAACATCAACAATAGATGTGGAGGTGCACCACCACCACCACCAGCGCTAAACAGCTTTCCTTATCCACCTGGGGGCATCACACACTTATACGTAACAACGGCCACTTAAATGGCAAGACGCTTCAGACTGGCAGACGCACACATAGACCACTGCAAGGAGTGTCTACTTACTTTTCATGTTACCTGAAGCAGATTTTGGCAAACACAGCTCGAGGCTGTTTACTCTTTTTGTAATACGCACTACGATTCACATTTACTGCAGCTGATTTTGGCAACACGGCTGAAGGCGGTTTGGTCATTGAAAAGAGCAAAGTGTGGCCAATACCTGTTATTAATACGCATTACTTTTACACGCACGCCGCCGCCCGCCCACTCGCTGACAAGACAAGAGCGGTGCACATGACCCCAGCCCCCTCTCCTGGCGGTATAGTTTTTGAGTTAATAGACCTTCGACTCGCCATATATCGACCCACTCGGAATTGCTTGGTCGGGCCAAACCATAACCTGTTGCAGTCACGCAGTGGTAACAGGACAGGAAAACGGCCCCCCGCCGCGAGCATGACAGCGGCATGGAGGAGCGCGGCGGCGGCGACGGCGACACTTCGAGCGTGCCAGGGGCTTAACATCGGTTGTGGGTAGACGCCCCTGCGGCGGATACGCCAGGTTCGGCGCGACGGCGTGTGCAGCGCGCATGGCGTTTGACGAGTTAACTCTGGAGTCATTCATATGGGAAAACACAATGCACGCCGCCGACGCCGTCGCGCCAAATCTGTCGTATCCGCCTCAGGAGCGTCTTCCCGTGAGTGATGTGAAGCCTTTGGCACGATCGAAGTGTCGTCGCCGCCGCCGCGGCACTCCGCCTATTAACTCAAAAACTCAAAAACTAAAAAAACTGAAAAAACTCAAAACTTTACCGCACTGGGTGTATTATAGATATGCCAAAGAAAGTGCGTGAAACCACGGAGGCCAGCCAAAGTGGATTTAGGGATCCGAGCAACATTTTGGGTGGATTCGCTGCGGGGCGGCGGGCGAGTCGGATCAGCATGGGCAAAATCATCCCCGAAATAAACCCTAAAGTGAACAGCAACCCTAAACCTAGAACAGACCGCGTCGTATGGGCAAAATGACCCCAAAACTGATCCGAGTCGTCCGAAACCGCCCAACATCGGTGCGGGGGGTTGCTCGGATCCCGAAATCAAGTTGGCTCGGCCTTAGACACTTAGCAACAAATAGTATTAATACTAAGTCGTCCAAGTGGAGCGTTCTGATTGGTCGAGCGGGCACTAAGTCAGACTAATTAGCACTAAGTCAGACTAAATGTCTAAGTGGTTTGGCGCACTTTGTCATAGCAAAGTCTGCCGGCGCGGGGCTGCGAGTGCGGGCTGTGGAGTACGCCTCCGCGGTATGCCAACGCGGCAGGGGTCGCGATCGGTGTACCAGCAACATATAAATCGTTCGCCAGCCGCGTGGTCAAGGCTGCTGTGGCACACCGGCACAGCCGCGTGGACCTGCAGCACCTCGTTCATCCTCCTTGTCCTCCGACCCGCTTGTCATGCAGCTCTTCCGCGATGAGCAGCTGCTGGCCATGGGTCAGGCGCACATCGCCGCGCAACATCAATATATCAGAAGCATACATGGATAGGGCCGGGATAGGGCTTTAGAAAGTCAGATGTCCCCCGCCAGCAGCCAGGGCCAGGTTAGATGATGTTCGCCAACACGGGGGCCAGGAAGAAAGTCTGGTGCCTCCTTATACATGCCAGCGGAAGCGTCAACTGTCTCATATGTAAGCTCGCCACGTCGTTGCCGCCTTTTCAATCAAAGAACGAGGGTCTAGAATGTGGCTCGCGCTCGACATACTCGGTTGTTTCATTTGAGCGGTCAACCATAGCTAGAGCTAGTGTAATTTATATGTTTATTCGCATTTTTAGATTATAAAACGTTCATCCTGAAGAGATTTGGCTATAGCCGCTAGGCTACCACAAAAGAGTGTCCGAACACTTGTCCGGCAACAGCGATTCGAGGACACATGTGTGAGTGCGAACTCAATTCATGACACGCCCCTTTTCCGAATATCGCTGAATCACCGGACATTCCCACTGAAAGGTAGACTGTTTAGCCACCACCTTGAACGGTGGTTTCGATAATTCACGGTCACTCGGTGAGCCGATGCTGCTTTTCATTCACTTTCTTTGAACTGTTACCGATCCCGATGACACTCTTTTGAATTATCTCGGGTGAACTCTCTGGGGTTCGAACCCGGTATCTCAGGCTTCCGAGGCTGACGGCTTTACAGGATCGTAGCGCGAAGCGGGTGTGGGCACACAACCTGAAGAGATTTGGCTATAGCCGCTAGGCTACCACAAAAGAGTGTCCGAACACTTGTCCGACTACAGCGATTCGAGGACACATGTATGAGTGCGAACTCAATTCATTACACATGCCAGGCCTCTCTCGTTTCATGAAGCGAATGAGACGAGAGATGGCCACGCAAATATCAAAATTACCATGGAAACGTCAGGCTATCACTTCCATTGCGACGCGGCGTGGGCGGGGGCTGGCCTTTTGTTGAGATCATACCTATTGAACCTAGCGTAGCTACGCCCCTTGACATATGCCGGCGATCGAAACGCGAGACATGTTCCGTCACGCGTCCCCGCTACGTGCCCACTGGTAGAGCTCTAGTGTCTTCGTGGTCAATGCGAGACGATTACTTGCCCATCGAGACCCGTGGTGCTGTCCAAAATGGCTGTGTCTGCTGCCCTAAGTTATATCATCGATCATATCACCCCGCCCGCCTGCCGTAGCGCGCAACGTTGGAGGCAAACCCTTGCTGTGGATGATGGTGCTGGTGCTGATGGTAACCAGCGCCCATATGGGGGGGTTGACCATAACCCTGGGAAGATCGGAAGCCAGCCACGCCGCCGCCGCCGCCTGGCGTGCCGGAGCGCCGGCCATGCACCGGTGTGGTACTGTCCGACCGTCCGTGCGGCTGCCCGCGCATGGCGCCTCCGGGTGTCACGCTGGGTGTCCTCCTGCCGCCTCCCGCCTGACCCTGACCCATCGCACAGCCGCCGCCGTTGCCATGCCCAAGGCCGCCACCGCCGTAGTTGGCGGAAGATGCTGCCGGGTTGGGATAGGACCGCGGCGGCGGCGGCTGCTGCTGCTGATGTTGGGTGTTGGGTGGCGGCAACAGCGGCTGGGGGATGTGTCTGTGTCGCTGCTGTTGCTGCTGTTGTTGTTGTAGTTGTTGTGGCTGCTCCCACTTCTGCTGGTGCTGTTGACGAGACGAAGGAAGGTCCAGGGGCGGGGTGGATGGGTGCTCGGGGGACGGGTGCTGGTTCTGCCCGTGCCGCCGCTGCTCCGCCGCCGCCGGCTCATAATCGCGCCGCGGCGGCGGCAACTGCATGCTGTCGAACTGCTTCGCCGGGCGCGGCACGGCGGCGTACGCCCCGGCGTGCTGCGGGGCGTGCCCGTCGCCCCCCCCGGCCCTGGCCCCGCCGCCTTCTTCCCCGCTCTGCCCGCCACTCTGCCCGCCGCTCCGCGACCCCGCCCCCCCTTTCCGCCGACTCTTCATCCCGCTCAACGGCCGGTTGCGATCCCACCTCGGGTCCGCTGATTTGATCTTGGCCGCCTTCTCCACTGCGCTCTCCCGCTTCGCCGACAGGCCCCACCACCAGGGCCCGGCGGATGTCACCTGCCACGTCATCCAACGCACTTCCAAACCTCGTCGCTTGAGTGAGACGGCACCCTATGACGCTTACTCCCAACATCCGCCGGGCCCTACCCGCCGCGGCCCCTCCCAGTAGTCGCGGTACAAGACGTAGTTGTTGTTCTGCGGCGTGTAACTCCGCAGGTTGAAGTTCTTGCTGAGAAAGCTGAGAAACTTGTGGCTCGGTCGGTCGTACGCCAGACGCGCCGGTCGCCGCTGCTCCGCCTCCAGGAAATGGAAAAACAGTTTCGAGCCCCATCCGCTGCGCTGGCACGACTCATGCACGTAGAAGTCCAGGACGCAGCAGGGTTCAATCTCGAGCATCCTCCCGCCGGAGTCGTTTGTGACGAAGAGCTTCCGGGTGCCCACCTTGAGGAAGCCGAGGACGACGGAGGGCCCGCCGGTCGGTCGAGAGCAATCGTCCGCCGCCACGTACAGCCGCTGCTCGTGCTGCTGCGTCGCGCTCACCCGCTCCAAACATCAGTGCCTTACGCAAGCTGTACTTAAGTCAGTACTTCTTACGGATTTTCTTTTTCTCAGCCGTCCGTCCCTGATAGAGCTCTAGCGGATAACTGGTACCAGATAACCGAATTACTTTAGTCACCCAACTAATACCTTAACGATACTTAAGTTGAGCTGGTCAGTGTTTGAGTACGTATATGACGCCCCCCTGCCATGGAGGTGATGGGCGCGGCGAGGCTCTGAGCGCGCGCAGACAGCGCCCCGGCCTGGTCGATCAGGGCCGCCCTGGCGCAGGGGCGCAACTTGATATTGAAAGCAAAACTTGAAAGCCGTTCAGCGTATTTTGGTCTTCAAGCGCTGAGGCGCTTTCAAGTGACACCACCCCACCATAGCGTCCCTGTCGGCGCGCGGAAGGCGGTCTGAGAGGAACGAGGGAGGAGGGCGGTGGGGGGGCGACGGGGGGGGGGTCAGTGGTCCAGGGGGGAGTCGGGTTGGGATGGTGCGTTGTGCGGTGCGACGGTGTCAGGGCGTGCTCAAGGGGGGGGGGTGAGGGCGTGGGGCGTGTCGGGGGAGGGCGTGTCGGGCAAGGGGGGGGGCGTGTCATGGTGTGTCAGAGGGGAGGGTGTCAGGGCGTGTCAAGGGGGGCATGTCAGGGGCGCGTGGCTGGTCGGAGGACGAGGGGTGTGAGGGTGGGATGGAGTGCAGTGTTGTGGTCATGGCGTATTAGGCGAGGTGGGGGCGTGTCAGGACGAGTCAGCGGCGGCGTGTCAAGGGGAGCGTATCAGCGGGGCCGTGTCAGTGGTTGGTGGGTGTAGGGAGGATAAGGGATGGTGTGCGGTGGAGGGGGCTTGGGTGCGGTTGACTCGGGTGGGTTGATGTGTGCAGGGGTGAAACATGGTGAGACCGGGGCCCGGGGTAAGGGGGGGGAGATATAGGAACGCGATGGGAGGACCGGGTGGGGGGGGCAGGTGGGTCGGAAGTCCGCGCACCGAGGTCCGCTGCCGTCCAGACGGTCACGCCGGGGGCCAGCCCGGTGATGCCTTGCGGGTGCTGCATGTTGCACCTGCTTCCAAATCAAGGCCGTAAGAAAGTCGTCGCTGATCCAGTGGGGCTCTTTGGTCCCTCTCGGCCTGCCGACTTCGCTGGGTGGGGGTGGCCTATCGCGATTCTCCGGCGAGCTGTGGAAGTGGGCGGTGTGGTGACGTCGTGACTGACGCGGCGCTTGCGGGTTTGCCGCCGCTTAAGCCGCAGGCACGCAGAGGGGTGAGAGGCAGACGCGAGACGAAAGGACAACCGACCGGTCACAGAAATATAGTGAAATCTATGGGATGGGTGCCTAAAAGAATCTGTTGACCGGGCGCAATTATTTCGGCTATTGTAAAAAAAGTCGGACTTTTTTGGGCCAAAAAAAGTCGTGACAGGATTCTTGAGTTAATAGACCTCCAAAGCGCCTCAGGATTCTTGAGTTAATAGACCTAGACCTCCGGACCTCCGCAAAGATAGTCCGCACAAAGAGAGAACCCGTGGCCGCACACCATCACCATCCCTCCATCTTCGCCGACGCTGACGCCAGTGCGCGCCGTAAAGTTTGGTGACGAGCCATTGTATTAGACGGTGATTGGTCGCGC
>Ga0307489_10003093_pt1 | contig 11075 bp, 22 predicted proteins | sample SB12metaG_FD_202247 | JGI IMG/M metagenome (GOLD analysis project Ga0307489, IMG submission 202247) | Sea-ice brine microbial communities from Beaufort Sea near Barrow, Alaska, United States - SB 1.2 | ecosystem: Environmental > Aquatic > Marine > Coastal | place: USA: Alaska | collected...
GAACCCTCGTTTCTGAGTTTAAAGGCACGGCATCCTATGACTTGGCGATGAAGATCTGCCAGGCCCACTGCCCGTACCACCCACGTCACCAACACGCATTTTGAACCCTCGTTTCCTGAGTTGATTCTGCACTTCTACCAGACCCTAGCCGCTGGTGCTGGGGATAATCGCATTGGCGCGGTTCAGCCTGGAGTACCTGCTCATCGTGGTGGTGGCACTAGTGCTCAACATGGCCAACGTGGTGGGGTACACCAAGTGCAGCAAGGATGCCAAGGTAGGACATTGCAGCTTGACCCTATCAACCCTGCGTTGAAAGCACCTGGAACTAAGCGCTTGAAGGTAAAATATGATGAACCGCTTTGAAATTTTGCTTTCAAATTTAACGTGCGCCACTTCACTAAGGTGGGATTCTCGAACATAAAATCTGCACAAAGCGCCTCATTTCAGAGTTTGAAACTTCAACATGATAAATTGATGTCACGTTTTGCATTCAATGTCAACTTGCGCCCCTATACCAAGGCGCAGTTCAGCTCGTTCGCCCGCACCACCATCTTGAACAGCATCTTGCACTCCTTTGTGTGAGGTGTCGGGCGTCAGGTGTGTGGCGTCAGGTGAGGTGTGAGGCGTCAGGTGTGAGGCGTGGGACGTGAGGCGTGCGAGGTGTGATGTGCTTCGGTACAGGCAGTGTGAGAGGTTAGAGGTGAGGGAGGAGCACGGCAGTGGCGGCACGGATCGCAACAAGCGCAACACATAATTAGCAGACATAGCCCAGATCCTGGCCCCGCCCCGGGCGACGGCGGCGGCGGATCATAGGAAACAGGAAACACCCGGTAGTTTCACAAACATAGAGCTGTAAATAGACATTTACAAAAGTTTAACTCATAACACCTTCTTCACTGTCTCTCGCGGTTTTTGATAGAGCAGGGATGACCTTTTAACTGCTGTTTCCTAGGGTTTCTCCTCGCTGCGGCATCACAGCTTGGAGGTGGTCTTGAGTATCTGCTCGCTGCGGCATGACAGCGTATCACAGCTTGGAGATGGGTTTGAAGGCGGTGTCCCGGCTGACCGTGGCGCTGATGTTCCCGTGCGGCTCGCTGGTTGTAGCGGCGCAAGTTGTATTTGAAAGCAAATTTAGGAAGCAGATCATCACATTTTAGTTTCAAGCGCTCAGATCCTGGCGCTTTCATTGTGGGTCTGATAGGTCAACTTGCACCGCCCTACCTGGTGGCGATGTACACGTCATTCTCGAACGGCACGCCAATGGCGGGGTTGTTGAGGGGCAGGAAGTGGATGTTGGGCGCCGTGATGGTCACCTGCTTCCAGGGGCTCACACTCGTCCACTTTTCAGCTCAACCTGAGCCATTTCTGACACAAAATGCACCCTGGACACCTCCGATGCCCCCTCACACCCCCTAAACACCCCCTCAACGACCCCTAAATGCACCCCCTGTGCCACAGAAAGCGCTTAATTTGAGCTGAAAAGTAAACGAGTGTAAGCCCCTGCCTGGTTGACCGCGCCCACCCGCTCCACCACGCCCGAGCCCATCTGGCATAGAGTGTACTGCACCGAGGGGGAGTACACCCCGCCCGTCGTGGGCCCGAAGAAGTTGTCCTTAAGAACTTCGGTGACCGCGGCGTACACCCGATTGAAGGGGCTTACATTTGTCCACTTTTCAGCTCAACTTAAGCGCTTTGTGTGAGATAGGGGGTGCGTTCAGGGGTTTACATGGGGGCGTATAGTGGGTGTTTGGGGGTATTCGGGAGAGTCTAGGGTGTATTTTGTGTCAGACACGGCTCAGGTTGAGCTGAAAATTGGACGAGTGTAAGCCCCTGCCCGGTTGTAGTCCCCCGCGCCCCCCGCGTTGTACGTCCACTGAACGTCCATGTCAGTGGCCAGGATACGCTCGCGGGTTGGCTTGAGCACGGTGAACTGGTCCGTCAGGAACCCCTCGTACCCGCTCTGCGTCGTCTTCAGCACCTTGAAGCCCGCCATGCCGCTGGTGACCTCCACGCCGCCGCCGCGTTTGCACACCGCCTGCGGGTGGGGTCCATGTATCATCAACGTCAGACTGTGTGCTCGCAGTGTGCGGTGACCGTGAATGACCATACTCGTGCGCGAAAGGGTGGATGATGCCGGGCCTGAGAGGCAGTGGCAGTGGCAGTGGTGGGGGGTACACTGCACTGATACACGATGATGTCACAGCCTGACGGGTGGATGATTCCGGGCCCGAGTGGCAGCGGCAGTGGCAATGGCCTGGCACTGGCAGGGGGGTGCAGTGGCCTGCGAGTGCAAGGGTTTAGGGTTTAAGATTCAAGGTTGAACCTCACCTGCGCTGTGCGAGTGCAGGGACCCTGCATGGTGTACCCGTGGTCGTGCGGCCGCCCCTGCACGTCGGCACGGCTCCAGGGCTTCTCCTCCAACTTCACCTCCACCTAGGGCCTGGCATATATCTTTTGCCACGTCATAGGAACTCCATTGCAAGAAACGAGGGTTCAATATGCGTGTCGATGACGAGGCGAGCCCTACCCACCCCCTATCCACCCCCTACACAACCCCTACCCACCCCCTACACGCCCCCTTCACACACCCTACACACCCCCTGCACACCCCCTACACACCCCCTGCCCTCCCCCGACAGACCCCCTACCCACCCCCTACCCATCCCCCTACAAACACCCTGCACACCCCCTTACCTCCCCTACCCACCCCCTACCCACCCCCTACAATATATACAAGGCCCTACCTCCACCGCGGAGATGAGCGGGTAGTTGTCGAGGAACTGTTTGCCCAACGCCACGCAGTACTCCTCGGGCGCGCACCGCTCCGCCATCTTCTTGGCAACCACGTAGCACTGGTTCTTCGTCGTGTCTGTCGTGGTCATCCCTTCGCGTAGGGTCGCAACAGTAACGTAGAAGTTGATCAGGTAACCGACCATCTAGCCACCCACTAGTTCGGCCTCTCTCGGGCCATCTATCAGAATACGCCTGACACTGCGATGCCCGTTTGCTTGCCACCATCTCTGTTGTTCTGTTTGGAGGCGCGGAGGCAGGCGACGAAACTTTGCCAAAAGACTGAAGTGCCTTCGGGCCTCCTCCTCCCCCTCCTGCCCCTCCTCCGCTTCCCCCTCCTCCTCCTTATCCTACTCCTCCTCCTCCGCCTCCTCCTCACAAACAACAGACGTGCCGTGGTGCCAGCCCCGCCCCGCCTTCGTTGGACGCCGTCTTGTACGCGTGCTCCATGGCGCTCTCGATGCTCACCTCCACCATCCATTCAACGAAGTGGTGTACGGCGCCCTCGCGCCATGTCCGCGCCACCCGCACGCGCTTCTTGCCGTGCACGTGGTGCACCAGGTTCGGCATCCTACCCGCTCGGTCTGTCGGTGCCTTCCAACGACTGGAGTTGCGTTAAATGCCTTCCGGTGCACAGCTGTGGCACACGCCACACCCACAAGCTTTTATACTGTCTGTGCGATACGGTATCACAAAAGCGTGATGACGATAGGTCGCCCAGACGCTGTCTCGCGTTCAAGGCGGTGGTGGCGGCGGTGGTGATGGCGTTGCGATGGCGGCACGTCTGGAGTGGTGGCGCGCGAAGCGGGACAACGGTTCAAACGTGGTGAATTGGAATGGATTGGACTGAGCCGAGAGAAGAGCCAGAGGCGAGCGCGACCGCGACCTTTCAGATCCAAAGAAACACGGTTTGAAATGACGTGGCACATTGGTGGCACTTCAAGTATCTTTCTCCGAGCGCGCTTGTCTGTATTCCAAGCCGTTTTGTTGACTCTATATTTTCTCTTTATGACCGTTTACTCATACGTACGCACTGAGACGTCGGGGTTGTCTTTCTCAGTCTTGGCTTCAGAACCCTCACACATTTCGCGCGAGTTTTCATACCGTTGACGTGCAGTGCACTGACCCACAAGAAAGGATTCAGAACGTCCTGCGGCCGTGCGGGCACGGCGGCGATTGACCCACGGCCGAGCAGTCTCGTCAAAAGCTCGCATTAACCGCCTCGTGCACCACACTATCCTTCTGTCTTTCCCGCAGCGCATGGCCTCGGCGCTAGGCGGCTCCCACATTGGGCAGCTCTCCAGGCTGGCCATTTCTCGCCAAAACCGCCGCTGCTCCTCCTCGTCGTCGTCGTCGTCCTCCTCCTCCTCCTCCTCCTCCTCCTCCTCCTGCCCCTCCTCCTCCTCCTCCTCCTCCTCCTCCTACTCTTCGGCCACGCGGAGGCTGCGACCTAGGCAAGCCGCCGCCCCCATGGTCCGCTTCTCGCTGCGTTTCGGTGCGCTGTCGCCGCGCGCCACATCCTCGAGCCAGCAGCCTCGGCAACAGCCTCTGCGATCCCGCAGGTCCACGGTGCACGCGGTTCCCTCCGGCGACGCGGAGGCAGGGGCTTACACTCGTCCACTCTTCAGCTCAACTTAAGCGCCTTCTGCGTGACAGGGGATGCAGATAGGGGTTGTTTCGGGGGTGTTCAGGGGGTGACAAGGGGTTTTAGGGGTGTTCAGGGTGTGTTTTTGTGACGGACACGGCTCAAGTTGAGCTGAGAAGTGGACGAGTGTAAGCCCCTGCGCGGAGGCCCTCCCGCTGAGCCGCGCGTATGACACGGTCGACGGCAGGGGCTTACACTCGTTCACGTTAGAGCTCAACTTGAGCAACTCCAAGACACATTAATGAATTACTATGGGTTATACGGTGGACAGAGGAGCTCAAGTTGAGCTGAAATGGGAACGAGTGTAAGCCCCTGGTGGACGGCGACTACGAGTCGCTGGCGCCGCTGCCTAACGAGAGCCGGTGCCAGGCGGCGCCCAACTCCGGCACCGTGCTCGGGGCCGTCGCGCTCATCACCGGCAGGTCCCGCCACCACGAGGAGCTCCCTAATAAGTAGCTCCCTCATATAGTACCTCAGCTAGTACCTCCCTTCATAGTCAAGTACCTTCCTTAGTAGCGCTCGCTTAGGGACTCCGTTACGCTCCCTCAGTAAATCCGAGAGAAGAGGTGTGAAGTCAAGATACTCGTATACCGAGGGTAGGGGTATGCAGTTCTTGTACTCTCATAAACTTGAGCGGTTTCACCATTTCAGGAACAAAACCGCTTACACTTATAAACCGGAAACACGTGGGCGGTGGGCGCTGGCGACAGGAAGCACGGTAGGCGCGGGAGTCCTGGCGCTTCCCGCGACCATCGCGCCCGCCGGCAGGGGCTTACACTCGTTCCCATTTCAGCTCAACTTGAGCTGTTCTGTCCACCCTATAGCCCAGTTTATCTCATGAATGTGTCCTGGAGGTGCTCAAGTTGAGCTATAACGTGAAGGAGTGTAAGCCCCTGCCCGCCGGCATCGCGCCCAGCTCTGCCGTCCTCATCGCGTGCTGGTGCCTACTGCTCTGCGAGGCGCTGGTGCTGGCGGAGGTCAATGTGGCAGGAGCTTACACTCGTCCACTTTTCATCTCAACGTGAGCACTTTCACTTTTGTCCCATGTGTTGGGGTGCTTGGCTGGTTTCAGTGACATAAATGGCTCAGGTTGAGCAAAGATGTGGACGAGTGTAAGCCCCTGGAACGTGGCGGTCATGCGCGAGCGCGACGAGTACCGCCTTGTGCACGGCAGGGGCTTACACTCGTCCAATTTTCAGCTCAACCTGAGCCATTTCTGACACAAAACACACCCCAAACACCTCCTGACACCCCCTACCTCCCCCTACACACCCCCTAAATAAACACCTAGTGCACCCCTTATCCCACAGAAAGCACCTACGTTGACCTGAGCCATTCTGACACAATTTACACTCCAAACGTCCCCTGATACCCCCTACCTCCCCCTACACACCCTCTAAACAACCCCCAAGTGCTCCCCTTGTCCCACAGAAAGCGCTTACGTTGAGCTGAAATGTGGACGAGTGTACGCCCCTGATGCACGGGCGCGGCCACTCGCCCGTCACCATCTCGCTCACAGACATGGCCGCCCGCACGCTCGGCGAGACGGGTGCGCGGTGCACCACGGCAGGGCGGTGCACATTGACCCTATCAATGTATCAAAGCTGTGTTGAAAGCGCCTGGAAATATGCTCTTGCAACTACGATGAGATGGACCACTTTCAAACGTTGCTTTCAAATTCAGCTTGCGCCGCCACACCATGGCGACGTACCTGTTCCTGTCCACCACGCTGATGGTGGCGTACCTGGCCAAGAGCGGCAGGGGCTGACACCCGTTCGCGTTAGAGCTCGACTTGAGCAACTTCAGGACACATTCATGAGCTAAGTCCGGTTATACGGTGGACAGAAGAGCTCAAGTTGAGCTGAATTGGGAACGAGTGTAAGCCTCTGAAGAGCGGCGACATCATGTCCACGGCGAGCAGCGGCCGGATGTCCCCGGGCGCGGCGGCGGTGGCGTTCGCCGTGGGGATGGGCAGGGGCTTACACTCGTTCACTTTTCGGCTCAACTTAAGCACTTTCTGTGGGATAGGGTTGCTTATAGATTTTGTTTAAGGGGTGTTTAGGCTGTGTCACGGGGTATTAGGGGGTGTTAAGAGTGCATTTTGTGTCAGAAACGGCTCGAGTTGAGCCGATAAGTGGACCAGTGTAAGCCCCTGTGGATGGGTGTGTCGTTGTCCGTCGGGGGTGTCAAGCTGGCCGACGCGTTAAACCAGGTGCTGACGCTCACGCTGCTGGGGCTATTCGCACTACTGATGGTCGGGGGCGCTGTGCGCGCGGACTGGTCCGCGGCAGGGGCTTACACTCGTCCACTTCTCAGCTCAACCTGAGCCATTCTGCCACAAAATACACCCTACACACCCCTTGATTACCCATACACACCTCCTAAACACCCCCTGCACAACTCCTGAGTGTAACCCCTATCCCACAGAAAGCGCTTACGTTGAGCTGAAGAGTGGACGAGTGTAAGCCCCTGGTCCGCGGCGGATTGGTCGGGCTCCTGGGGCGCCGCGCCCGCCACGGTGCCCGTCGTCTTCCTGGCGCTGGTGTACCACGACCTGGTAGGGCGGTGTAGGTTGACCCTAACAAACCCAAGTTGAAACCGCCAGGGCGTTAGGCGCTTGAGACTGAAATATGACAAACTGCTTTCAATTTTGCCTCAATTTTGCTTTTGAATTCAACTTGCGCCGCTACAATCTGGTGCCGGTCATCTGCTCCTACCTCGCCGGTGACGTCAAGAAAATCCAAAAGGCCATCATTCTGGGATCCTCCGCGCCGCTGCTGATGTTCCTGTCCTGGGACGCTGTGGCGCTGGGACTGGCGGGCGCGGGTGGGGGAGGGGGGGGGGCTGGCGGCGGGGGGTTCGGGGGGGACCCACTGGTAGGGCGGTGCAGGTTGAAACCAGGTGAAGCCCGTGTTGAAAGCGCGTTGGTTATGTGGATGGGGAAGGCCCCCTATGGACCATTATTTCCTCACTCTGATTTATGGGGGAGGCCCCCTGCGCACCATTCATCGCTTGAAAGCAAAATGTGACGAAGCGCTTTCGAACTTTGCTTTCAACTTCAACTCGCGCCGCTACACTCTGGCGGCGTTGATGCAGTCGGGCGACGGGGTGGTGACGGCGATAGTGGGGGGCTTTAGCTTCTGCGCTATCTCCACGAGTTTCATCGGGTCGGCTATCGGGCTGTCGGAGTTCATTCAGCCGCGGTTGGAGAAGTGGGCGGCCGGCAGGGGCTTATACTCGTCCATTTTTCAGCTTTACCTGAGCCGTTTCCTGTCATTGAACCCGCCCACAGGCACAGCGTATTCCCCAAAACGTGCTTGCGTTGAGCCGAAATGTGGACCAGCGTAGCCCCTGGCAGCGGGCACGCGGGTGCTGCGGCGCGGCGCGGTGTCCGCAAAGCTGGCGGCGAGGAGAGCGGCGGCGGCGGCGGCCTCCAATTCCGGTAGGGCCTAGCTGATCATGCTCGCCACGTCATAGGTTGCATATTAAATCAAGAAACGAAGGTTTTGAATATGGATGACGTGGCGAGCATAATCCACCAGGCACTAGATTCCGGTGCCGCCTCATCGACCTCCGTTCACGGCATCATCGCCTCCTTCGCCGGTGCCGGTGGGGGCGGGTCCTCCACCTCCCGCGCGGCGCAGGGGCAGGGGCTTTCACTCGCCCACTCCAGGGCTCAACCTGAGTACCTTCGGGAACATATCGCTCACGTTCGAGCTCAACTTGAGCACCTTTGGGACACATCCGCGAATTGATTTGGATTATTTGGAGGACAAGGTAGGCTTCAGTTGAGCGGAAATGGGAAAAGTAAGCTCAAGTTGAGCGGAAATGAGGAAGGGTGTAAGCCCCTGAGCAGGGGGTACTCTCCCGGGGAGCCACGTACGTGGCCATCCTCTCGCTGCCACTCGCCGTGGTATGGCGGTGCAGGTTGACCCCATCAAACCCACTTTGAAAGCGCCTGGAGATAATCCCTTGACACTGAAATATGATGAACCGCTTTCAACTTTTGCTTTCAAATTCAACTTGCGGCGCTACACCGTGGCAGTGACCAACCCGGACGTCTTTCTACCGGCCACCAACTTCGCTGGGGCGTACGGCATGGCCTTACACTCGTACACTTCTGAGCTCAACCTGAGCCATTTTTATCACCGAACTTCCATGAAACCACCCAGCGTGTCCCACAAAAGTGCTCACGATAAGCCGAAAAGTGGACGAGTGTAAGCCCCTGGCGTACGGCATGACCACCATGTTCGGGATCCTGCCTCCCGTGATGGCGCTCAGCATGCGGGCGCAGGTGGCAGAGGACGAGGCGCGGGCCGCGCGGATGACAGCGGCGGCGGCAGCGCGAGGTGTGAGCACTCCCTGAGCACCTGAGCACCATCTAACCACCCTCTAAACACCCCCTGCATAACCTTAGAGACCCCCTACACACACCCTGAGCACCCGCTGCGCACCACCTAAACACCCCCTGAACAACCCATAAACACCCCCTAAACACACCGTACACACCCCCTGAGCACCCCCTGAGCATCCCCTAAACACCCCCCTAAACAAAGGTGTGGCGCGGGCGGCGACGTCACGCGGCGAGGTGCTTCCCGTCGCCGCCGCCGCCGCCGTGCCGAGCGGCAGGGGCTTACACTCGTCCACTTTTCACCTCAACCTGAGCCGTTTCTGGACCAAATTATACCCTAAACACCCCCCTGGTACCCCCTTAACGCCCCGACACACCCCCTAGATCACCCCTACATGCACCCCCTATGCCAAAGAAGCGCTTACGTTGAGCCGAGCCGAGAAGTGGACGAGTGTAAGCCCCTGGCGAGCGTCGTCTCCGCCTCAGCTGCGACAACACCCGCCAATAAGAAGGCAGGGTCGCTGTCGTGGCTATGGGCAGGGGCTTACACTCGTCCACTTCTCAGCTCAACCTGAGACGTTTCTGACACTCAACACATCCCCTAAGCGCTTAAACACCCCCTCCACCCCCGCCTTAGACACTCCCTAAACACCCCCTAAATACCCCTCGTCCCACCAAAAGCGCTTATGTTGAGCTGCAAAGTGGAGGAGTGTAAGCCCCTGGATGTGGGGCATCGGCGGCGGTGGGAACAACGAGTGGTACCAGCCCGGGGTGCCCGGCGGCACCCCCGCGCTCGCCGCGCTGTCACTCTCCGCGCTCTTCATCACGCTTGGGCAGCTGGGGGGGGATTTGCAGAAGGGGCTGGTGACGGCCACGGGGGACGTCGCGGCAGCGGCGGTGGCGGCGGCAGCGACGGCGGAGACGGCGGCGGGGGCGGCGGCGGCGGGGGCGGCGGCAGGGGGGGTGGATCAAAGCGGGAGCGGGGACGGCGTGGCGGATGCACTGTCTACCGTGGCCGAGCTGGCAGCCGTGGTGGGCTCGATGTTGCTGCCTCCCATGTCATGAAGCCGAAGATTGTCTATTATTTGCAGCCACCAGGCCTTTACCCTGGCGCTGGCCCGGTGGAGAGAGTCTTCCGCGTGTATATGGAGGCACCAGGCCTTGGCCCTGGCACCTGTGGATAAATAGAAAGAGAGAGACTCTTCCGCGTGTGTAAGGAGGCACCTGCCTTTCGACGTGGCCCCGGTGGACTGAGGTGGAGACGCTTGACGTGTATAAGGAGGCACCACCCTTTCGCCCGGGCCCCCGTCTAGAGAGAGACCCCTCCGCGTGTACAAGGGGGCACCAGGCTCTCGCCCTGGCCCCCGTAACTGTACCATCCAAAATGAAAGTATACTCGGATAGTGTACAGTACTCGGAACTTGAATTTAATAATTAACAAGAACACGAAAGGAACGAGCTCCAACCCTCAGACTCCCGCACGTCTAAGGTGGTGCTAGGTCCGTAACATGCATTGCTAGGTGTGACAACTAGAGCTCTATCATACATTGTCCCGTAGGGCCCGGCAGAAATGCTCAAAACGACACAGGGCGGTACTATGACGCAAGAAACCGCGGTCACATTGCGTTGAATGACATTTCGAGCATTTCGGGCCGGCCATATCTTCGATTGGATCGATAATACACAGGCTAGAATGGGCGGATGATTATTAAAAGGTAGTATAGGGGTCTAAGCGTCGACGCGAAGCTCGCTAAGCTGTACACTGAGCGGTACCGAGTCAGCACTCGCCGCCGCGCCATGCCCGGTCTCCTCCAGGTGTGCGAAGAGCTTCGTGCGCGACGTGAAGGCCGTGGTGCAGGGGCTTACACGCGTCCACTTCTCAGCTCAACTTGAGCCGTGTCTGACGCAAGAAAGCACCCTACACACCCTACACATCCCCTTGACACGGACTACACAACCCCTACGTGCACCCCCTATGCCATACAAAGCGTTGAAGTTGAGTCGAAAGTGGACGAATGTAAGCCTCTGCCGTGGAGCACGTGGCGCACGTGACGCGGGTGGCGTCGGCCTGGATAAGCGCGATGTTAGACCGCTCCTGAACCGTCTTGGGGTCGTTGTGTATGCAGTCTTTGCACCGGGCGCTGTGCTTGGGGTTGGGGGCAGGCGGGGCAGGGGGGGGGGCGGCGGCGGCGGGGGCGGGGGCTGCGGCGGGGGGGGGGGCGGCAGCCGCCGCCGCGGGGGGGGGGAGGGAGCCCAAAACAACCCCCCCCCACCCGCCACCCCCCCCCC
>Ga0307489_10003094_pt1 | contig 11074 bp, 14 predicted proteins | sample SB12metaG_FD_202247 | JGI IMG/M metagenome (GOLD analysis project Ga0307489, IMG submission 202247) | Sea-ice brine microbial communities from Beaufort Sea near Barrow, Alaska, United States - SB 1.2 | ecosystem: Environmental > Aquatic > Marine > Coastal | place: USA: Alaska | collected...
GGTCCACCTGCGATCAACCTGCACCGGCCTACCTCGCGGGGCAGGTCGCGCCCGTGCCCACCCTTCGTCGAGGAAAACTACACTAAACCCTCGTGGATGATCTTCACGTCGTCAAACGCGTAAGTCGTGCACCCTCGTTTATCGAGTTAGGTCGAGGTTAAGGTCACGCCCCCCCTAACTTCGTCCAGATTTCCATAAAAGAAGTAACGAACATAAAATTCACTCAAGATTATTGAGTTTTTTTTTCGCAAATGAATGTGTCACCCCTTCTCACGGCTAAGGGAGTGTGACAGTACGCGACGCGACGATCGCTGACGCTATGTAACTCAGTCAACGAGTGTTGTGTTCCAATCGGTTTGTCAGTCCCTGCCTTGCTCGAGAGTCTCCCTTTCGGGGCCGCGCTCTCCATCTTCTCCAGGTCCCCCGTGTCATAAATAGTGTGGGATGACAGCTCGTCGACGCCGGGGTCTGACTTCCGAGGCTTCTTATCGGACGTCATGCCGTGCAGCAGGGGCTACACTTGCCCACATCTCAGCTCAACCTATGCCGTTTTGGTCAGCGAGCCGTTTTGTGTCAAGTTTTGTGACGAGTTTTGACCTGTATATCTGTTGAAGGCACCAAACGTATGACACAAAAAATGCTCACGTTGAGCTGAGAAGTGGACGAGAGTGATCCCCTGCCGTGCAGCAACGTGTTCATCTCGACGCTGGTCCAGGTCTTGGTGTAGCGGCGCAACCTGTTTTTGAAAGTAAAATCGAAGCAAAATTGTAAGCATTTTATGTTATTTTAGTCTCAAGCACTCAGTTCCAGGCGGATTCGACAAGGGTTTCATAGGGTCAACCGGCACCGTCCTACCTTGGTCGGTCCCAGCTGTAGCGGCGCAAGTTATAATCGGAATCAAAGTTTGAAGGCGTTTCAACATATTATGATTTCGGGCGCTTAATTTCGGGCACTTTCAACTCGGGTCTGATAGGGTCAACCTGCACCGCCCTACCCAGCTTGATGAACGCCGGCACATTCAACCCCGCGAACCCCTTCTCCCACTCGGTGGTTTGATCTTCATGGTATAGAGGCGCAAGTTGGAATCGAAAGCGTAATCGATGCAAATCGTGAAGCAATTTATCGTATTTATGTTTCAAGCGATCAATTCCTGTCGGTTTCAATATTTGTTTCATAGGGCCAACCTGCATCGGCCTACCGTGGAGATTCGGGTCGAGGCGGGACGCGTGCACCCGGTACAAACTCTCCAGATCCAGCTTATGCAGCTTGGGATGCGACGCCTGAAACCAGGGGCTTACACTTTTCAGCTCAAGCTGAGCCGTTTCTGACACAAAATACACCCTTAACCCACCCTAATACCCCCTGAGAACCACTGCATCCCCCCTAAACAAACCATAAATGCCCCCCTATGCCACAGAAAGCGCTTCGTCGAGCCGAAAAGTGTAAGCCCCTGCCCTGAACTTTCGCAGCTCGTCGTCCGCCGTGACCCAGGGGCTTACACTCGTTCCCATTTTCGCTCAACTTGAGCTTACTTTGCCCCTTCCGCTCAACTTAAGCTCACTCTGTCCACAATATGACCCAAATTGACTTGTGGATGTGGCCTGGAGGTGCTCAAGTTGAGCTCCAACGTGAGCGATGTGTCCCGAAGGTCCTCAAGTTGAGCTCTGAAGTGAGCGAGTGTAAGCCCCTGCCGCGATCGCCAGCTGTTTCGACATCACGCCGTTGGGCAGGGTCTTACATGATATGGTTCAGGGTTTAGGGTTTCGGCTTTAGCGTTGAAGGCCTAGGGTTGCTGTAAGCCTTGTCAGCTCGCCTGATGCAACTTCAGGGTGATGAGTTGCGTGCTCGTGCGGGAACGAAACGGTGTACACTCCACGTTAAGTAAAACAGGCGGTAGTTTAAGGGGGAGGGGGAACTGGAGTGGCGGGGAGGGGAGGAGGAGGAGGAGGAGAAGGAGGAGGAGGAGGAGCAGACGGAGGAGGAGACGGAGGAGGAGAAGGAGAAGGAGAAGGAGGAGGAGAAGGAGAAGGAGGAGGTGTAGGCGGAGAAGGAGGAAGGGGAGACGGCCCCGCCGTCCGGTTGCTGCTTGTTGCGCATAGCGTTGACCGAATTCCCAACAAGCTCCAGCACTTCACTTGGGACGCTCTTGGACGCCTGTAGGCCTTCCTTCACTTAACAGCGCAACTTCAATTCGAAAGCAATTGTTGAAACCAGCTTATGATATTCCAGATTCAAGTGCTGAAACCATACGAGTAGGCGCGTTCAACATAGGTGGTGATACTGTCAAGCTGCACCGCCCTTGAAACCATAGGCGCTTTCATGGGTTTTGATACTGTGAACCTGCAGCGCCCCACCTTGACCTCCACGAACGCTTCGATGACGATGCCGAGCAGAAAGTTGAGAAGCACCATCACCGCAGCAGAAGGCCCGGCTAGGACATTAAAGGCCACAGGTGTAGGATTTAGGGTTCAGGGTTTAGGGTTTAGGCTTTAGGTACCACCTAGGCCGGACTAGCACATTGACCTCACAACGTCGCTTGGCTTCACACAGCCCAAGAAACAGGAGTTCATAATATGTTTTGTACGATGACGTGGCGAACATAAAAAATCCTTCGCGATTCACGGCCTACCATGATGACGGTGTACGAAACGTAGTACACGATGCCCGGGTACAGGAGCATGCCGGCGAGCAGGGGCTTACACTCGTCCAACTTTTCGGCTCAACGTACGCACATTTTGTGGGATACGTTGGGTGCATGATTTCCCACCAGTCTATTGGTCAGGGGCACACGGGAAGGGGTGGCCAAAACGGCTTAGGCTGAGTTGAAAAGTGGACGAGTGTAAGCCCCTGCCAGCGAGTTGGAAGACGTCCTCCGTGTCGCCTTGGTCTCCCAAGGCCAGGGCCTTACACTTCTACAAGTTCACTTTGCGGGGGCCAGGATGAAAGCCTGGCGTCTCCGTATAGACGCGGCAGCGTCTTTCTGATCTCCTACAAGCTCGTTTAATTACAGCGCGACTTCTGAGAGGAATGAATTATGGAGACCTGACCAGTTCAAGAGACACATCCGATCCAATAGAGTTGTAAAGACACTTAGTGTAAAGGACCTGCCAAGAGCCATGAAGTTGAACAGATTCTGGCAGGTGGACTCCATAGATGCGAACACCCGGAGCTGCCCGCCCAGGGTGATGTGCCCCAGCGCCGCGTACACCAGGAACACAACCGCGAGGATGACGAAAAAATGCGCGAGGTCTTGGAACGCCACCCTTAGCCAGGGCCATGCAAGATTTGTCCAGCCAGCAGCTCAACTTGAGAAAATTCTGGATGTCAAGTGTGATTACACGAGTGGAGAAACGACTTGAAACCTAATCCCTAAACCCTGAATCCTTAAAGCTGACAGCAATATCGACAGGGGACATCTTGTCACACTGGGCCCTGCAGAGAGCGTGCGCGTGACGATGCCGAGGCGGGGCTGGAAATCGATGACCTTGAGGAAGAGGAAGAGCATCAGCACGATGTTCATCGCGGTCGTGATGTTATACATCACCAGGGTGTCGGGCCAAGAATTAATATTATGCTCTCGCCATGACAAATATGTAAATCAAGAACGACATTTAAAGACAAGCCCACGTTCGAAAATACATGTTAACCCGAGAGGTTTTGAATTAAAATGTCCGAAAATCACATTTCGAACCTTGGCTTGTCTTTAAATGTCATGACAAACTCAAAGGCTACACAGCCCACGTAGACGTACCGCCAGCCGCTAACAGTATAATCCGGCCGCTCTCGTCATGACAAGGATGGGAGGAGTTGAATTCAAGAAGCGTGGGTATGGATTGCGGCGGATTAAAGACGGGGTGAGTATCATGATACGCTGAGCCCCGCCAGGGTGTCGCTCATGCCGGCGATCTCCTGAAACTTGGCCGCGACCGTGCGCAGCCCCTCGCCGTCGCTTAAGGCCTAAACAGTAAGCCGGAATTTCCTTTAAGCAACTTCGATTTAGGAAATTCCAGAATTCCCGAATATTCCGGGATTTTTGGACACTTTCTCGGGAATTTGGGCAATCTTTCGAAACTTTGCCAGGTCTTTTGCTTTTCAGGCGTTTTCACTGTAGGTTTCCGGCATGTATTTGGGCATTTATGGGAACATGTCGGGGGTTCGTAGGCAGAATGCTCGGGAAATCGGTTAGGCCCTACCATCGTTGAACATCCTCAGGAATCGCGCGTTCGCCCCGAGGTTTGCGTACACGGAGTAACGCTCCTCGATGCAACGGCAGAAGTTGAAATTGAAAGCAAAGTCTAAGAACAGTTTACGATACTTTGGTTTCAAGCGCTAAAAACCATAACATAGGCGCTTTCAACACGGGTTTTGATTCTGTCAGCCGGCACCGCCCTACCTCGAGCTTGAAGGCGATCGCCGTTCGGAAGTTGAGGTTCATCCAGAGGACAATGGAGAACACCATGACATAGAGGCGCAAGTATAATTTGAAAGCAAACTCTGAAAGCCGTGACTCGTTTCCTGGTCAAGAGCTTAAATCTAGGCGCTGAATAAATCCAGACGGTTCATCACATTACGGTTTCAAGCGCTTATTTCCAGGCACTTTCGACGAGGGTTTGATAGGGTCAACCTGCATCGCCACACCAAGAGCACAACGTTCGCGACTTGAACGTAATTCCAACCGTTGTTGAAGTAACCCGAGACACTGCCCGTGTTTTAGCGGCGCAATGTTAGTTTGAGAGTAGAAGTTGAACGCAGTTCATCACAATTCAGTTTCAAGCGCTTAGTATCAGGCGATTTCAACTTGGGTTTCATAGGCTCAACCTTGGCTGCCCTTACGGTCCGCCGCCAGTACTTGAGCACCTCCCGCACTTCGATGGCAACATGTAGCGGCGCAGCAAATTGAAACCAAAGATTAACAGCGCTTTATCATGCGTCAAATGCAAGCGCTGAAAACAGGGAACAACCAGTGGACAACCAAGGGGACACCCAAGTGGACAACCAGATTCAAGCCAGGGTCAACCGGGTGACAGCACGCACCTCCACGGGGCCAAGGCGGAGGCCTGGCGCCTCCTCATACACGCTGACGCGTCTCTCTCTCAACCCGCACCGCCCTACCAACGGAGTAGATGGTGGCGATGACGTACAACACCTCGCAAAATGCACGGAAGTTGTCCCACATGTCGCCCTTGTAGTTCTCCACGCTGATTGTCTGAATTTGCGATTCATTCAAGATGGACCCTCCAGGGTCGAACTCGAAGCTTGATTTGAGGTACGAAAACAACCCGAGCCCCGCGTTATAAGTCACCGTGCACCAGGGGCTTACACACGTCCACTTTTCGGTTGAACGTGAACGTGAGCAAATTTAGCCTCGCACGTTGGGATATGCTAGTGACAAAACGGCTCGGGTTGAGCCAAAAGGCTGGGTTGGCGACTTCCATATTTGGGGTCCTGGAATTCATCCGCATCCGTCCGAATCCGACTCTCTACCGAATCCGTCCGAATCCGGAACCCATTTCTGTAGGATCAAAATGCCCATGCAGACTGTACAATACCGCAAAAGACATCCCTGCGGGTCTGCTTGGAATCCGCCCGCATCCGTCCGAATCCGACCCTCCACCGAATCCATCCGAATCCCGAACCGCCATCCCAGCTGAAAGGTGGACGAGTGTAAGCCCCTGCCGTGGACACCTGCATGGTCCGCGTGCTCTCGTCGATAAAAAATCCATCCTTGATGTAATCCAGCAGCTGCCGAGCTGTAATGGCGCAAGTCGAAATGAAAGCGAAACTTGAAAGCAGTTCAACACGCTTTAGTTTCAAGCGCTTACATCAAGGCGGTTTCAAAATGGGTTTCAGCTGGTCAAGCTGCACCAGCCTGCCGAGCCTGGACCTCGTTGTGGTTCACATCGAAGAACACGGAGAAGCCGTCCGAGAAGCCTTCGAGCAGGGGCTTACACTCGTCCACATCTCAGCTCAACCTGAGCCGTTTTATGTGCTGGGGCCGTTTCGAGTCCGTTTCGTGACGAGTCATTATACCCCGTCGACCTTGTTACACGCTAGTGTGGGTGCATTTGGAACCACGCGGCGGTCACCAACAGCTCGGTGCGGCCGACCTGTTCTCGGGCGGGCATTTTGGGCAGGTTTGGTGGGGGCGGCACCCAACGTATTCCACAAACAGTGCTTACTCTCAGCTGAGAAGTGGACGAGTGTAAGCCCCTGCCGTCGAGCCGCTTGGGGAAAAACCCAAACGGGGTGCCGCGGTCGTTGACCTCGCTCTGTTGGTAGAACGTCCCGCACCGCGGTTTGGCGTCGCAAGTTGAATTTGAAAGGAGCAATTGAAAGCAATTACCATAATATAGCCTCAAGCGCTGATACTCAAGCAAAACGGGTTTTGAAACTGTCTACATGCACCGCCCTACTTCGGCGGTTTGCAGTCGTCGGTGAACGCGCTCAGGTTGCCGCTGGCGGAGGGCAGCAGCGCCTCGTGTTATCGGCGCAAATTGATATAAGAGCAAATTCTGAAAGCGGTTGTACATTTATTTGCTTCACTCGCTGACAGCCAGGCGCAGTCAAGTCAGCCCAGGGTCAATTCGGGGTCAATATTCTCAAGCACTCATAGTTCCAGGCACTTGCAACATGGGTTCAACCTACACCGCCTTACCTCATCGAAGAGCTGCGAGGTGCGCAGGAATACCGGGTCTACGCCGTACGGCTCCAGGTTCGCGCTCGTCTAAATGTAGTGGCGCAAGTTAAACTTGAAAGCAAAGTTTGTAAGCGCTTCCTCATATTTCAGCTGCAAGCGCTGTAACCAAGCACCGTTAACCCAGAGACAGCCTGGGGTGGTCCTGCACCGCCTTACCTCGGACGCGCACTCCGGCCCCAGGTGCTTGAACCGCGACGAGACGCATCGTTCCATGTTGGCGCGCGTGGTGTGCACTAGCACCCCCGCCACAATACGGTTGTTGACGCCCAGGAAGCGCGTGCGCGTCTCGCTCTCGCTGAGCTCCCCGATGTACACCTTCTGCGTGTAGGTGTCCACCAAGAAGTGACCCCCCACCTGCTCCCCGGCCACCATCTCGCAGCACCCGCTGCCCACCGGCATGTAAGGCCTGACAGAATGTTTTGGCACTTTCTCGGGAATTTGAATCCTTCGCAGAAATTTGTCACGTTTCAGGAGGTTTCAGGAGGTTTCAGGCGTTTTCAGGCGTTTTCAGGCGTGTTACCAGCGTTTCTCGGCATATTCTGGCGTTTCTTTTGGCATTGCTCTGAATATCTCCGGGAATTGTAGGCGCAGTGCTCGGGAATCGGTATTGGAGTCATAGGAAATTTTAAAGGAACACTTGGTCAGGCCCTACCGGCGTGGGCCCGGCAGCGAGGAACGACGGCATGTGGCACGAGGTGGCCGCGCACACAGTGCTGCATATCGCGTCCATCAACTTTGCGTCGGAGTTGAAGTCCTCTCCCGTCATTTAGCGGCGCAAGTTGAAATAAAAGGCAAACGGTCGACAGCAGTTCATCACATTCCAGTTTCAAACGCTTAGTTCGAGGCGCTTTCAACGTTGGTGTGATGAGTTCAACGAGCACCTCCCTACGGTCGTGTGCTGGCCGCACTCGGAGAGCCCGGCGGGAGAGTAGGTGCAGAACTTCGCGTTCGTCTGCAGCGGTGTGCACGTCCCGGGTTTCAAACCCTTGCGGTTCCACGGTGTAGCAGCGCAAGTTGTAATTGAAGGCATGAGTAAAAGCAAACTGAAAACGAATTCAAAGCATATTGACAGCAATTAAAAGCCGCACGTCATATTTTGATTTAAGGCACTGAAAACAAGCGCGGTCAATGTAGGGTTCAGCAGGGGTCAACATGCATCGCCCTACCACGCCAGGGTGCCCGCGGAGTTGACGTTGATGAGGCCGCCGTCGGTCGATTTATGGAATCCTTGCGTCTGATACACCTTAGTGTAGCGACACAAGTTAAAAGTGAAAGCAGAAGTTCACCGCAGCTTATCATGTTACTGTTTCAAGAGCTGAAACCAGGCACGTCCAATGATACTCGGTTCCAACCTGCACCTTGGGATTGAATTCCACGGAGCCGAGGTGGCACGCGGGGGCTGCGGCGGCGTCAGCCGTGCTGTTCCGCGCGACAGGGGCTGACACTCGTCAACTCTTCAGCTCAACCTAAGCAGTTCGTCACTGACGACACCCAGCGTATCCCCAAAAAAACATTTTTGAGCTCAGGATCACAGGGTAGATAAATGCAATGGAGGGATTATTGCTTAAGTTGAGCCGTGAAAGTTGACGAGTGTGAGCCCATGCCGCGTGGGCGCGGCCAATGCATGCAGCGCGCCTGCGTCCAGGGGCTTACACTCGTGCACTTTTCAGCTCAACCTGAGCCGTTTCTGACACAAAATACACCCTAGACATCCCATGATACCCTATAAGACCCCCCCAAGAGCCCCTAAGCGACCCCTAAATGCACCCCCTCTCCCACAGAAAGCGCTTACATTGAGCCGAAAAGTGGACGAGTGTAAGCCCCTGCCTCCGTCCCAACCCAGCGAGCCCGCAGAGTTGTCGTCTCGGGTCAAGGTCGTGTCAACGATGCTTGCCACGTCCTTGGACGCCGAAGAAAATAAGGATTTCAAGTTTGGCCGACCCCGCGCACCGATTTTGGGTAATTCCGATTTCTGGCCAACTCCGCGGACCGATTTTGGGTCGTTTCGCTCACACGACTCGCTCCCCTGCCCCGCCGCGAATCCACCCGAAATGTGCCAAGACCATAAAATTAGCATGGGCTGAAATTCTGTGTTTGACGAGAGGCATTGGTCACTAAACCCTACCATATGACACGATGCGGTATGCGCCCGGCGGCAGGCACACGTCCTCCGTCACGTCGGCGTTGTTCGCGTACACACCGTGCCGCATCACCCGCGTGGGCACCCTGCACATACAGTCCCTCGCATCGACGAAATTTGGTCGATACGGCTGCCACTTTGCAGTTCACGTAGGGATCGGGCGCACGTGACTTGCCCATACGAAAGTTTTCGTACGAGCAATTCGTTTAGGGATCGGCACTGGCAGACTGGCCGAATTGGCCATATGAAAGTGGGAGCCCGTCTCGACCAAATTTCGTAGATTCGTGGGACTGACATAGGGTCGGACTGCATTGAATGGTCTTTTTACGTCATGCACCAATAGCACGGTTTGGGTAGGACACCATTGACAGCTGTCAAAATCATTCGCCGGAGCAAGCCCTGCCACCCGCTCGGCGTCTCAGCCTCCACCATCCACCCCAGGTCCTGCTTCGCCGACTCCACCATACCGTTCTGCACGATCACCCGCTGCTAAGGCTACAAATATTCCGGGTTTCCATTAAAGCATAGGCAACTCAATCATTCCGGAATATTCTAGAAATGGGCACTTTTTCAGGAATTTGGTATTTATGGAATTTTTGCCACCTTTTTATGTGTTTTGGGAATCAATACCGGGAATTGAAATGAAAGGACATTGAAAAGGAATACTGAATGACGCCCTACCCGCAGCGCTTGGTCGCCGCTGCGGCAGTTGGGCGCCGCGTCGGCGCTCGCCGCCGCCGGCGCCACGTACGGGCCGGAGTCGAAGGATGACGTCGCGCACGCCCCAGGTTCGGCGTCCGCCGTGGCGTTAGGGGGCTCCACCACGAACTTCACCGTCTTGGTTCCGCCAGCCTTCGGCCGCATCGTAACGGCGCAAGTTGACATTGACAGCAAAGATTGAAAGCGGTCCATCACATCTCAGTTTCCAGGGCTTAGATTCGAGCGATTTCCACGACACGGGACTCATCAGTTCTCTCTGCACCACCCTACCGCACTGGCAGCGGATGTTCATACTCACGATAGTCATAGTCACATCCATAATCTCCGCATACCTCGTATTGTTCGACGAAAGTTCCGGGCTGGTAGGTTTCCTTGGCCAGCTCATACACGTCCCACACCGCGCTGCGGTTGACCGTAAACTTGGCGAGCTGGCACCCTTGCGGCCCGGCCGAGACGTAGTGGCGCAAGTTGAACTCGAAAGCAACAGTTGAAGGCAGTTCATAATTTTATGATTTCAGGCGCGGAAATTGTACGAGTAGGCACTCTCAAGACGGGTTTTGCTACTGTCAACCTGCATCGACCTACCGAGACGGTGATTGTGCCGTCGCCGGTGTCGGGCACCCGCATGCGGTAGTTCCCGGGATGTAGCGGCGCAAGTTGAAAATGAGAGCGAACGTTGAAGGCAGGCGCTTGCTCATATTCGAGTTTCATGCGTTGAAACCATACGTTGAAACCATAGGCGCTGATAGCTATACTTGTCGCCCCTAAACTAGCCTAGTAAGCACTAGCCCCTTAAACTAGCTTAAATTGGCCTAGTTTAAACGCCCCTATTTTACTAACTCACTGTGATCCACAATACCAACCCACTAACCCACTGACCACTAACCCGTAAACAAGCTTAAACTAGCCTAATTTAACCCCCCCGTCGCAAGCACTAACTTAGTTCTCATACGTCATAACACGGGTTTCGTACTGTCAACATACACCGTCCTACCGGGCTCGGCGCACCATGTGGTGAGCTGCGGCCACGGCGAGGACGGCGCGGGGGTGGAGCCGTCGGTGGCACTCACGGTGGTGGACATGCCGGTCATTAGGGCCTCACCCAATGTTCCTTGGGATCTCTGTTGATTCCAATTCCGAATTTCGGAGCATTCTGCCTGCCATTTCCACAATTATTCGGAAAAATACCCAAAGACATGCCGGACCATGCCGGAAGACACCGGTATCAACTTCCGAAATGCTGGAGAAGCAACTACTAGTACAGATTTCCCATCAGGTACACAAATTTTCGAGAAAGTGCCCAAAATTATCGGAATCGTTCGGAATTCTCGAATTGCCGAAAATGCATGAAGGGAATTCCGGCATATTTGGTCAGGCCTTACCGGTCATGGCTCCGTAGAAGTTCTCAACATTGACCACGGGGAGGTACTTGGCCCGAGCAGTGGAGCCCACCGCCAGGGGCTTGCACTCGTCCACCTTTTGGCTCAACGTAAGCACTTTCTGTGGGATAGGGGGTG
>Ga0307489_10003095_pt1 | contig 11071 bp, 17 predicted proteins | sample SB12metaG_FD_202247 | JGI IMG/M metagenome (GOLD analysis project Ga0307489, IMG submission 202247) | Sea-ice brine microbial communities from Beaufort Sea near Barrow, Alaska, United States - SB 1.2 | ecosystem: Environmental > Aquatic > Marine > Coastal | place: USA: Alaska | collected...
TGTAAGCCCCTGCCTCCGTCACGTACGTGGTGCCGCACGCGCCCAGCAGCGCCGCGATGCAGGGGCTTAAACTCGTCCACTATTCAGCTCAATGTAAGCACTTTCTGTGCGATAAGGGGTGCATTTATGGGATTTTTTTAAGGGGGGTCTTAGCGGGTATTAGGGGGTCGTAGGGGGTGTCCGGGGTGCATTTTGTGCCAGAAACGGCTCAGGTTGAGCTGAAAAGTGGACGAGTGTAAGCCCCTGCCGCGACCCCCTCCACGCCCTCGCCGCGCAGCGCCCGCAGCATGGCGGCCTCGCGGCAGGGGCTTACACTCGTTCACATTTCAGCTCAACTTCAGCTGTCTTTGTGCCCCACGTGACCCAACTTGACTCATGAATGTGTCCTGAATGTGCTCAAGTTGAGCTCTGACGTGAACGAGTGTAAAAAGCCCCTGCCTCGCGGCGCACCCGCGTGCGCTCCACCACCCCAGGCTGCGCCACCGCAACCTCCCCTGAGGGCCTGGCAGATGTTGCTCGCCACGTCATAGGATGCCGCTTAACTCAAGAATCGAGGTAAAAAATGCGTGTTGATGACGCGGCGAGCAATATCTGCCAGGCCTTACGTTCGCTGCACTCCCGCTCCCGCCCCCGGCGCCCGCACCACCCGGGCGAGAGAGGGCGTGAACGATGACCGGCAACCCGCGCCATGTCGTGGCCCACGCGAGTCGGGAGGATGACGCCTCGTCGTCGCGGCCCCCGCCCAGGGGCTTACACTGGTTCCCATTTCAGCTCAACTTGAGCTCTTCTGTCCACCGTATATCCCAACTTAACTCATGAATGTGTCCTGGAGTTGCTCAAGTTGAGCTCTAACGTGAACGAGTGTAAGCCCCTGCCCCCGCCCCGCCCGCGCGCCATCAGGTCTCCCGCGGGCATGGCGGCGATGTCATCGCACCCCAGGGGGTAGAGCCTGCTAGATGATGCTCGCCTTGTCATGTGATGCCATCTAACTCAAGTAACGAGGGTTAAAATTGCGTTGCATGACGTGGCAGGCATTATCTGCCAGGCCCTACCAGCGGGTCATCGGCCTCGGCGGCGGCGGCTCGCAGCGCGTGTAAGGGCGTGGTCCAGTCCTCCAGCGTGTGGATAGCGCCCAGGTGTAGTGGCGCAAGTTGAATTCGAAACCAAAGTTTGAAGGCGGTTCATCAAATTCCAGTTTCAAGTGCTTAGCTCCAGGCGCTTTCAATGTGGGCTTGATAGGGTCAACCTGCACCACCCTACCCAGGTGGGTGAGCACCGCCGCCGCGCCCACCGCCACCGGCGCCACGACCAGCGCCAGTGTGACCGCCACGCGCCGCCAGTTGGTGGGCGCCGCTGACGCGCCGCCGTCGTCGCCGCCGCCGTGGTGTAGCGGCGCAAGTTGAAATTGAAAGCAAAACTTGAAAGCAGTTCAACACGTTTCAGTTTCAAGCGCTTAGTTCAAGACGCTTACAACGTGGGTTTGACAGGGTGAACCTGCACCGCCTCACCGTGGCCCTTCTTGCCGCGGCCCCTGCCCGCCGCTGGGCGGAAGCACATCCACCACAGTGGGGCGGAGACACCCCGGAACCTAGGGCCTGGCCGTTATTGCCACGCCACGTCATCGACACGCATTGTAAACCCACGATTATTGAGTCGAATGGCATCTAATGACGTGGCGAGCGATATCTGCCGGACCCTGCCGGCAGCAGCAGCACATCCACCATGATGTGGTCGCCCAGAGCAGACTGACACCCCCGCCCCCGCCCCCGCTACCGCCGCCCCCGCCGCCTCCGCCGACGCCCCCGCCCCCGCCGCCGCCCCCGCCCCCGCCGCCGCTGCCGCCGCCGCCGTGAATGTGGTTACTGCTAATGTCACCGACGTCGTCCATCAGACTCGAGCGGAACGCGCGGTCCTCCGCCTCGCAGGAGGGTCATTGAGAACAAGCACTCGAGCCGGTATCGGACTGCCTGTACGGGTACGACTTATCCTCACAGTTTAAATGATCTTCCAGACGCGCGTACTCGGTTCGTCGGGTTAGTGCTGGTTCTGAATACCCCCCCTGCCTCACGCCGCTCCACATCGTCCAGGTCGCGTTCATCCGACATGGCGTGGACGGTGTTGCGCTCGAGGCCGACGGCCGCCGCCGCCGCCAGTGTCGCAGCCTCCATCCAGGGGCTTACACTCGTCCACTATTCAGCTCAACTTGAGCCGTTTCTGACACAAAAGCACACCCAAACCACCCCTATTACCGCCTACCACCCCCAAAACAACCCCTAACTGCACCCCCTGTCACACAGAAGGCGCTTAAGCTGAGCTGAAGAGTGGACGAGAGTAAGCCCCAGCCTCCATCTCCTCCTCCGCCGCGGCGAGCTGCGCAGTCAGTGGGCCTTTCTCCATCTGGTCTAGGATGGCGGCGGCGGCGGCGGCGTTGCCGCTCAGCCCGGTGCCGTGCGTGGTGGCGTGCAGCCGCGGGGGGCAGGGCCCACTCACTCGTTCCTTTTAAAGCTGAACCCGACTGTTTGCTCCTGGCGTACCGGTGCACCCGTACAAACTCGCCAAGAACAAGTAGTGCTCGCCACGTCATAGGATGCCACGTAACGCAGGAAACGAAGCTCGCCATAGGTTGCCATTGAACGCAAGAGACGAGGCTAGACACGTTATAGGGTACAATCTGACGCAAGCAACGAGGGACTAAGACGTGAGGTAATGACATGGCGAGCACCTTTGACTGATGCCTACCTTGCGGAGGTCCACAGTGCGATCGAGCGCATCCTGCTGTTGGTGCAGCGCGGTCTGGCGGTCGGCGCGCGCGGCGCTCAGCTCCACCGTCAGCCGCCGCCGCCGCCACTCCCGAGCCAGTCCCTCGGTCCTCGCGGCGTCGGCGTGTCGGCGGCTGCGCTTGCTCCAGCTCCACACCGCGAGCGCCGTGAGCGACACCACGAGGGCGGCGAACGTACGGAGGTACGCTGCGAGATGGAGTCAGGGAAAAAGTGTAAGCGTGGGACGGCATCGGCAGTGCCCACTTTTCTGTTGAAAAGAGATCCTTGCCGTGACCATCAGGGTGGCCTGGAGCAGAGTATCGTATCGACGACGCCACGATTGCGATGTCGGTGGAGTCTCGGGAGCGGCGTCGATGTCGCGCGTCGAACATAAAACATGAAACAGCGCGCGGTGGGGAGCGCGGCGCGATGGCGTTGGTCCCTCTTCGGGCGACACCCACACAAACTCGAAAACGGGAAGGGTGCCTTGGGTGGGTGAGGGCACCCCTGTGGCGGCGCTCACAACCCGCCGCGTCGGACCGCCCCGACACAGTGCGCCGCTGATCCCCCGCCCCCGCCGGTGTCGAAGGGATAAGGCGAGTCGCTTGTCGTGCACTCGAATGACTTGACGTGCAACCAGGGTTCAGTAGTTCTGCTCACCGTCTGCGAACACGTAGAGGAGCTCCTTCGAAGTGCGGCCGAGGAAGCAGCTGTGGTGCGTGAGGTAGTCGTCCAGCGCGTCGAGCTGCCGGGTGACCGCCGCGGCCGACCGCCACGCCCGCACCGTGTCTACCAGCGGTGCCGCGTCGCCGCTCACCATCGTCGCGCGCGGTCCTTTTGACGTCGGGCATGCGATGGTCCCCGGGCACACGGACAACAAAAACTTCAATGTGCCGACCGGAACCAGTGGGCAGTGGTCGACCGTGGGTTGTGAGTGTGGAGTTGGAAAGTGGAAAGGTGGAAAGTAATCCGTGACAGCTGCCGGAGGGCATGCCGTACCCTCACGGTGGAGGATTGAGTGGAACATTCCCGTCTGCACACCCCGCCGCAACGGCTCTGTAGACGGCGTCTGAGCTACATTACATTGTGATGTGTTGCTATGCTGAGTTCGCTTCTTTTGTGGTAGGTGCTGGGGTCGCATTTCATACACATTCAACAGAACTAACAATCGCCATGTTTCTGCTTCGAGTAGCTCAGTAGCTCTAGCTCTACTGTATGGTCGCTCAGCAAATGCTGGAAGCCGTTAACAGAACTATGTAATCGACTTCAAGAATGCCCCACAGCACTACGATCCAACGGCGAGCCAGGCACTTGTCGAAACGCGTCGAATCGCTCCAACCTGGCTGCCTGGTGCCGAACGGCCGGGTGGTTTACGTTTATACGTTCACCTCTCGCGTTCACATCGCTACGTGAGGGGGTCACGCGCGACTGGTCGTAGTCATGGTCGAGCGCACACCTGAGCTGAGATGGGCTGAGATGAGTTGAGTTGAGAATTATTTATTAGTACATGCGGGAAGCTTGTTTGATTTTATATATATGAGCGTGTGTGTGTGTATGCAAGAGCGAACAGTAGACTAGGCTGATGAGGTATCAAGTTCAGAAGCAAGACCACCAGCGCTGCTTCTGGAAGGCGGCCTCGTGGTCCCACTTGGCCCACTCCGTGGCCGGGTCGTTGGACAGCGTCGCGAAGAAGGCCGGGTAGTCGTTGTCCGACCACGTCTGCGTCAGTGGGGTGAGGGAGTGAGTGAGTCAGTGAGTGTGTGAGTGAGTTAAACTCAGTGTCGGGTCTGGTATCGATGATTTGGTACGATTCTGGAGTAAATAGACCCGCGATTTCGAGTAGATAAGCGTGACCGGTCACACCGACACTGAGTTGTAGGGTTCGAGCCGGTCGGATGTTAGGTCCAGGTTCACCGCTGCTGGGTCAATCTCATCTTTGCAGGTCTACGAAGGGGGCATATGACTGGTGATATCCATGCCGGGCTGAGGGGGGTGCTGAGGGCACACCCCCCTCTCTCGTCCTTCATGCTGTGAACAAACATTTGTGTGCCGGTACGATTTCGGCACCTCTCCCATACAAAAACACTCATATTGCAGTGTTGTCCCCGTCATGGGCCTGCCAAGATGGCAGATACCACGAGTGGGTGAAGAAGGGAAGGGAGACCACGCACCTTTTTCTTGTCGCCGCCGACCGCGCAAAACGTGAGCTGCGTCGGCGCCGCGCCCGCCGCGCCCGCGCCCGCCGGGCTCGTCAGCAGTTTGGCCGCCTGCACCTAGGGCCTGGCAAATACTCCTCGCCACGTCATAGCATGCCATTGAGCTCAAGAAACGAGGGTTAAAAAATGCGTAACGATGACGTGGCGAGCAATATGTGCCAGGCACTACCTGCGCCATGGCGTAACTGGCGGACGCACGGCTGACCATGGCGTTGACAGTGTCACGCGCCTCCAGCACCACGTGGGCGCGCTGGCCCGTGGGCCCGCGCGGCGCGCCGAGGATGCCGATGCGCACGATGGCGTACGGCAGACCGGACGTGCTGTAGCGGCGCAAGTTGAATTTGAAAGCATTGTTTCAAAGCGGTTCATCATATTTTAGTTTCAAGCGCTGAAAGCAGGCTTGCTTTCAACTCGGATTTGGATACTGTGAACCTGCACCGCCCCACCGTGCGCAGCGCCTCCTCCGCCTTGATCTTGTTCATCATGGGGCCCGTCCGCCAGAGTCCGCAGCCATAATTCGCTCCACCTCAACGTTCCAGCTCAGCTTCATCACAGCTTAACTGGAGCGCCGTCTTGTCCCAAGTTATCCCAATATCCCAACTTGACTCCTCAAGACGCTCGACGTAGCCATCCGAAATGAGGAAAGAGGGTGAGGTAAGGAGGGTGAGGTAAGGAGGGTAAGGAAGGGTGAGGAAAGAGGGTGAGGAGGGTGAGGAAAGAGGGTGAGGTAAGGCCCTACCCCGAACGCCGCGTTGATGAGCATGGTCATGGGGTGGAAGGGGCGAGTCAGGCCCCAGGTGCAGGGGCTAATGCTCGCCCACTTTTTAGCTCAACATAAGCACTTTCTGTCGGATACTCTGGTTGACGTCAGTCTGTAAACGGCACAAACGGCTCAGGTTGAGCTGAAATGTGGACGAGTGTCAGCCCCTGCCCATGTGGAGGCGAGCACGATGGGCAGGCGGGTGGCGCCGCTGCTCTTGATGGCGGCCACCACGTTGGCGGCGCCGGGGCCGTCGAACACCGCGGGGCTCGGGCCGGCCTGGACAAGTTGGAAGTGGGAAAGATTGGGATGTTGGCGACAGGTGTACTGTCTTGTCTGACTGTAGAACGGGCTTAGGGCAGCAGCCGGCCGGTTATTTGTCTGAAGTGCAAGTTGGACGGTTGAAGTGCAATTTGGAAGTTGAAAGGGTGGAGCGTTATGCGACAGGTGTCAAGTGGCGGGAGTTTGGTGGATGTTTCGTGCTGGTGCGGGAGTCCCTCGTGGCGGTGAGTTCGGAGGGACGGCGCGAGGCGTGGGCGGGGGCTGGCCAGGTGGCGAGGCTACTGGCATCGCCGACATTCAATCAGCCAAACAAAGCTCGAGCGGCAATTCTAGTTCATGTTTTGAGCGATGGTGTTACCGGTTCGTGGCAGATTCAAGTTGACGGGGTTGTACTTTTGTTATCGACAGTAGCAGTAGCACTGCTCGTAGCACTCACCACGCAGATGGAGACCGCGGCGACGCCGTCCAGTGCGGCTGCGATAGAGGCGCTGTCAGTGATGTCACCTTTCACGAGCTCCACCCCTTGCAGGTGAGGTAACTTGGATGCCTTCTCCACGTTCCTCACGAGGCACCGCGGCTTCATTCCCAGCTCCGTGAGGTCGCCGACGAGCGCGCCGCCGGTGGAGCCGGTGGCACCGATGAGGAGAACAACCGCCATCGTGTCGGGTTGTGCTGATACGGGGCGGCGAGGGTGGCGGGAAGTGTGACAAGACATCCAGGTGTCACGGAAGAACGCGGGAACTGAAAAGCGTTATGCCGTTATTTGCGGTTATGCCGAAGTTTTGCGTCGAAACCCTAAACACAAAAACCCTCACATGAAACCCTACCCCGGACGCGGACCACGACTCCACGGGGAGATCGGCAACGGGCCGGCACCGAGATATTCGATCGATACGCCTCGAGATGGATCGAGAGCCGCCGTACCTTCAAGCGCGACGCGGCCCGAGGCACACGGCGCGTTTCTAATTCACCGGTATGCTTAGTTGTGCTGTCGCCAAAAGTGTTGCCACCGTCCCTCCCGCGGCGCGCCTTCCGGGCGGCCGCTCCGGCTCCCTGCGCCGCCCCGCTGCCCCCGCCTCGCGCCGCCCTGGCTCAGCCGCGGTTGTAGTCACCGCCTCGTCCTCCGCCAGCGGGTCGCGCGCGATGGCGAGCGCTACCGAGGTGTCCGAGGGGAAGATGCAGCACCTGTACCCGCCGCCGGCCGAGCTTGCCGCCAACGCGCACGTCAAGTCCCTCGACGTAGGGCCTGGTACCACCACCGCCTCTTTCAGCTCGACTTAGCCGTCCGTCCGATCACAGAGGAGTATTGTGGTGGCTCGATGTGCTTCTGTCAGGGAATCCCGTGCTCTGTAAATGTCTACCCGTCCCCAGGACTTGTACTTTGATCGTCAGACTTGCATGCATATCCCCACTCGTGTTTCGCATCTCCGCCCCCCGTTTCAGCTCGGCTGAAGCCGTCAGATCACAGATGTGGAGGCGGTGGCTTGACGTGCTTTTGTCCCTGAAACCACTAAAAGTTGAATCAATCCCAGTGTACCTGCTTCCTGGAGTTGCTCAAGTTAAGCACAAATGGGAACGAGCGTGAGGCCCCGCCTGCAGGAGTACAAGGCCATGTACAAGGCAGGGCCTGACACACCACTCCCCTCTCGAGCATGAATTTAAGCCCTCACCGCTGCGGAAGCTGTGAATGTGCCCTTCAATCGTGAATCCACTCGAGTTCCCAATTCAACACTCGCGATTGCTTCGCTCACTTGTGAGCAACCAAGTGAGCAACCACAGGAAGTCGATGACGCTTCAGTCAAACTCAGTGCAAGGCGAACGTGTCCACTTTATAGCTCGCGTCGTTATTGGTCGAGAGGCTGGCCGCTCTCACCCTGCACCTGGTACACTATGCACTTTTGGTTTGGATTGCTGCGTTCTGATACCAAACCCGACACGTGGCAATTTTCCAGCTCATACCCAAACCCAGCGCTGAGTTTAAGCGGCCAGCACGGGAACCGGCGTCGGGCCCTGCTCCCCGGAGTCCATCGAGAACCCGGAGAAGTTTTTCGGCGACATGGCGCGCGACAACTTTTACTGGGAGAAACCCTTCGACTCCGTGGGGCCCGAGTACAACTTCGACATGACCAAGGGCCCCATCACCATCGACTGGTTCAAGGCAGGGGCTTACACTCGTCCACTTCTCAGCACAACCTAAGCCGTTTTGGTCACACCTCCATGTGTCCTCCTGGCTTAGGTTGAGCTGAAGAGTGGACGAGTGTAAGCCCCTGGTTGAAGGGCGGCACCACGAACATCTGCTACAACTCGCTGGACAAGCACGTGCTGGCGGGCAACGGCGATGCCGTGGCCATCCTGTGGGAGGGCAACGCGCCGGACGAGCAGTCGTCACACACGTACTCGGAGATTCTGGAGATGACCAAGAAGTTCGCCAACGTGCTCAAGGCAGGGGCTTACACCCGTCCACTTTTCGGCTCAACGTAAGCGCTTTCTGTGGGATAGGGGGTGTATTTAGGTGTCATGTAGGGGGTGCTTAGGAGGTGTTAGAGGGTACTACGGGGAACTTAGGATGCAGTTTGTGTCAGAAACGGCTGAGATTGAGCTGAAAAGTGGACGAGTGTAAGCCCCTGGCTCAAGGCCAAGGGTGTGAAGAAGGGTGACACCGTGACGCTGTACATGCCCATGGTGGTGGAGCTCGCCGTGGCCTGCCTCGCCTGCGCGCGCATCGGCGCCATCCACTCCGTCGTCTTCGGCGGCTTCAGCCCCGAGGTGGGCTGCTGCAACATGAAACCCGTGTTCAAAACCCGCCTGGTTCCAGTGCTTGAATCTAATATATAATAAACTTCTTCCACGTTTTGGGGCTTACAATTTGAACGTGCGCCCCTACAGCTCGGCGATCCGCGGGCGGCTGAAGGACGCGGAGTCCAAGGTGGTGGTGACCTGCGACGCCGTGATGCGCGGCGCCAAGCCCATTCAGCTCAAGACGCAGATCGACAAGACACTGGAGCTGGGTGACGCGGGCTTCGTGGAGTCCGTCATCGTGTTCCAGCGCCTGGCTGGCAGGGGCTTGCACTCGTCCACTTCTCAGCTCAACTTGAGCGCTTTTCCTGTGATAGGGGTTGCACAGAGGGTTGTGTAGCCCGTGTTAAGGGGTCGTTCGGGGGTTTTCAGGGTGTGTAGGGTGTTTTTGTGTGTCAGACACGGCTCAAGTTGAGCTGAGAAGTGGACAAGTGTAAGCCCCTGCTGGCGGGCGAGTGCCCCATGGTGGAGGGGCGCGACACGTGGTGGCACGACGAGGTGGCGGCGGTGGACGCCGAGTGCGAGTGCGAGTGGGTCGAGTCGGAGGCGCCGCTGTTCATGCTGTACACCTCGGGCTCCACCGGCACGCCCAAGGCAGGGCCCGCCAGATGTCGCTAAACCCTAAACCCTAAACCCTGAATCCTAAATCCTAAAATCCTAAACCCTAGACCCTAAATCCCGCTCGCCATTTCATCCAACGAATTTTCACCTCTCATTGCTTGATGTAAATGGTATCCTATGACGTGGCGAGCAATATCTGGCGGGCCCTCGCCCGAGGGTATCGTGCACTCCACGGCGGGGTACATGGTGGGCACGTGGTCGACGTTCAAGTACGTGTTCGACTACAAGCCGGGCGAGGTGTTCTGGTGCACGGCAGGGGCTTACACTCGTCCACTTCTCAGCTCAACCTGAGCCGTTTCGTACGCAAAATACACCCTGAACACCCCCTAATACCCCCTAAATAAAAAAAACACCCCCTCAAGAACCCCTAAATGCTCCCCCTATCTCACAGAAAGCGCTTACGTTGAGCCGAAAAGTGGACGAGTGTAAGCCCCTGGTGCACGGCGGACATCGGGTGGATCACGGGCCACTCGTACATCGTGTACGGCCCGCTGCTGGCGGGCGCCACCACCGTCATGTTCGAGGGGGTGCCCACCTTCCCCGACGCCGGCCGCTGCTGGGAGATCGTCGCCAAGCACAAGGTTGGGCGGTGCAGCTTGACCCTGTCAAACCCACGTTGAAAGCCCCTGGAATTAAACGCTTGAAACTGGAATGTGATGAACTGGTATCAACTTGTGCTTTCAAATTCAAGTTGCGCCGCTACAACAAGGTGAACCAGTTCTACACGGCGCCCACAGCTGTGCGCGCGCTGATGAAGTCGGGCGACTCCTACGTCACCAAGCACGACCGCTCCTCGCTGCGCATCCTCGGCAGCGTGGGCAGGGGCTTACACTCGTCCACTTTTCAGCTCAACCTGAGCCGCTCCTGACAAAAAACACATCCTGAGCACCCCCTAATACCCCCGAATACATCCAAACACCCCCTATGCAACCCCTAAATGCACCCCCTATCCCACAGAAAGCGCTTACGTTGAGCCGAAAAGTAGACGAGCGTAAGCCCCTGAGCGTGGGCGAGCCCATCAACCCCGAGGCCTGGCGCTGGTACTACAACGTGGTGGGCGAGGGCCGCTGCCCCATCGTTGACACGTACTGGCAGACGGAGACGGGGTCGCTGATGATCACGCCGCTGCCCGGCGCCACGCCGCTCAAGCCGGGGTGCGCCACGCTGCCGTTCTTCGGAGTGCTGCCCGTGGTGCTAGACGACAAGGTAGGGCCGTGCAGGTTGACCTTATCAAGCCCACGTTGAAACCGCCCAGAACTAAGCGCTCGAAACTGAAATATGATCCACTGCTTTGAATTTTGCCTCAATTTTGCTTTGAAATTCAACTTGCGCCGCTACGACAAGGGCAACGAGCTGCAGGGGGAGGCCTCGGGGTTCCTGGCGTTCAAGAAGCCGTGGCCGTCGGCCGCGCGCTCGTGCTTCAACAACCAGCAGCGCTTCGAGGCAGGGCGGTGCAGGCTGACCCTATCAAACCAAACCCATGCTCAAAGTGGCTGGAACTAAGCGCTTCAGCCTAAAATGTGATGAACCGCTTTCAAACTTTGCTTTCAATTTCAACCTGCGCCGCTACATCAAGGAGGTGTACTTCAGCATGTTCAAGGGGTACTACGTGTCGGGGGACGGGTGCCGCCGCGACG
>Ga0307489_10003096_pt1 | contig 11071 bp, 19 predicted proteins | sample SB12metaG_FD_202247 | JGI IMG/M metagenome (GOLD analysis project Ga0307489, IMG submission 202247) | Sea-ice brine microbial communities from Beaufort Sea near Barrow, Alaska, United States - SB 1.2 | ecosystem: Environmental > Aquatic > Marine > Coastal | place: USA: Alaska | collected...
GCGGCGCCGGCGGGTACGGCGCGCTCGGCATGTCGGGGGCCGTGGGGAGGGCCCGGTCCAAAACACAAGCTTCTGTCACCTTCAACGACGAGCCGACATTCGACAATGTAAATTCCGAACCTTTCATCTCACGGCGTCTTGAGATAAAATGTGTTTTCGAACGTGGGCTTGACTTCAAATGTCGTGAGTGAAATGACGAGGTAAAATGTGGATGATGACGGGCCTTGAGCGGGTTTGTGTGGCGGCGGCTTGACCATACTAACGTGGATTATACCGGGCCCTGAGTGACACCGTGGTAGGTGGAATGACCATCGCTACGGAATACGACAGTATCGATATGGAAGATGACCATAAGATGACAGTATCGATATGGGAGGTGACAGTATCGTTATGGGATATTTTTTCATTCTGCTGAAGTGGGAAAGTCAATTATAGCAGGCCTCACCGGGGGGTCCGTCGCCGTACAAGCTGAGAGCATCTTCGCCCACGGGAGCGCTGGGGTCGAGGTCTGCGTCGGGTGCGGTGTTGCCGCGGCCGTACCGCACCGTGCCGTAGCGGCGCATCTTGGAATCGAAAGCCAACGTTGAAAGCAGTTAATGATGTTATATATTCAAGCGCTTAGACGGCAGGCGCCTTCGACATGGGTTTTGATACTGTCAACCTGCACCACCGCACCGTGACGTACTGCACCAGCGGGTTGTTGTCCTCGTCGTCCTCGGGGGCATCGAGGTCCGGTGCGGCGTCGGGGGCGTCGGCGGGGGCGGTCACGATTGTGGCGAGCGTGGAATCCGGAGGGGCTCCTGCGGGGACACCAGGGGGGGCAGCAGGGAAGGGCTCCTGGGGCTCCTGGGGAAGCGGCTCCTGGGGAGGCTGCTCCTGGGGGACGCCAGCGGAGCCGGTGTCGGGGGGTTCGCCGGGTGGCCCGTTGGCGGCGTCGGATGCGGCGGCGGCGTCGGCGGCAGCAGCGTCAGCGGCGGCTTGCTGTGCGGGTGGCGCGTTGGAGGCGTCAGCGGCGGCGGCCCCAGCGGCAGCCTGCAGGCTCTCGGCGGCAGTGCTCATGCTACGGCCTGGCAGATGTTGCTCGCCACGTCATGAAATGCAATTCAACTCAAATGGCACTGGCTACAAGCGTGTTGATGTCGTGGCGAGCGAGTGCCTAGTATAATTTACTCGCCGTGTCATGGGATGCCGTTTGACTCAATGAACGAGGGTTAAAAAAGTGGGTTGGTGACGTGGCGGGTGATACATGCCAGGCCTCATGCTGTTGTTCATGGCGACTTGCTCGGCGGCCTCGTCCACAGCAGTGTCGGCGGCGGTAGGGTCCTCCTCGTACTCCTCGCTTGGCGGCAGCGTCTGCTGCACCTGTACCGCCGTGGGCGCTTCGGGCTTTTCGGGCGCCGGCGGCGCCGCCTGCAGCCTTGGCTTCAGAGTGGACGAGCTGGTGTTGGTGCTGGTCTTCATGCTGCCGCTGCTAGGAGTGGTGGCCTGTTTTGGCAGTGGCGTCGAGATGAGCGGGTCAATAGTCAGCACCAACGTTCACTGGAGGCCGCGCGGTGCGAGCGTGAAAGAAACCCCAAAATCTTAAACCCTAAACCTTGAACCTTGAACCCTACACGCCCCACCGCCTGCCCAGGGGCGTTCGGGGACCGCACCGCATGGTCCACCAGCCAAGAATTACGCGTGTTCGGCCGCAGCGTCGGCGCCCCAAGTAAGCGATTCTGTCAGCGAGGCATACCATGTTCAGCCTCGTCATCTAAAACACAAGGAGATATATACATGTATAAAGGGAGGGAGAGGTCACCTGCATCACCTTGACAGATCCCACAGGGGCTTCGGCGGCAGCAGCGGCTCTGCTGGCGGCGGCGGCGGCGGCGGCGACAGCGGAGGGAGCGGCGAGGGCGGCGGCAACAGCTCCGTCGGGACCTTTGGCGGCGGTGGCAGCGGCAGCGGCAGCGTTTGCGGCAGCAGAGGCGGCGGCGACAGCGGCGGGGGCGGCCAAGGCGGCGGCGACAGCGGAGCTTTTGGCTGCAGCGATGGCGGAGCGTTTGGCTGCGGAGGCGGCAGCGGCGGAGGCGGAACCAGCGACGGCCGTATCGTCGGAGGCGGCAGCGGGGGAGGCGGCAGCGGTGGCGGGGGGCTCGCCAAGGTACAGCGGCGCAAGTTGAATTTGATACCAAAGTTTAAAAGCAGTTTATCATATTCTACTGTCGAGAGCTTAATCCAGGCGCTTTCAACGTAAGTTTGATAGGGTCAGTCTGCACCGCCCTACCGAGACCGAGAATAGTGCGCATGTCGACGTCGGCGCACACGTCGTCGAAGTCAGCACAGCAGTCGCCCGCCTCCTTGCACGGCCGTGCACTCCGTCCCTCGCACCTTCACCTTCAGCTTCAACCTCCCATGCCGTTTTCTCCCATGCCGTTTTAGCTTCAAGCAGCTAGGTCAAGTTAGCGGAACAGGGCCAGGGCGAAAGCCTGGTGCCTCCCTATACACGCGGAAGCGTCTCTCTCTGTCCCTCTCTCTCACTCTCTCTCACTCTCTCTCGAGATTATAGCGGTGGGATCCGTTCAGTTGGTCAGGGAGGAAATGGTGGGTGTTGAGGCGGCACTGGTAAGCAGTGCTTGCTGCACGCCCTCCGGCCCTCGGGGGGGCTGTAATAATTTCTTTAACCAATTATGCACCATTGCTTCTAGACTTCCCCACTGTAATATATGCTAAAAACCCCCTGTGCATTCCCCAGCCCCGCCTCCTTGCAGCTGGGCTCACAGCAGCACGCGCAGCTCTCCACTGTGCCGCCTCCTAGGGCCACACACTTGCTACTTCAAACCAAGGTGACCGGTGAAGCATGCTGGTTGTTGAAGCAGCGGTGTCATTGGTGCCAGGTATTGAGGAGAGAGAGAGACAGAGAGAGCGGGCGAGAGACGCTTCCGCATGTATGAGGAGGCACCAGGCTTTCGCCGTGGCCCCCGTGTGATGACCCGCGCGCAAGTGCGCAGGGACCGAGTCGTGTTATCCGTCGTAGATTTTCCCTCGCAACCTAATGTCCGCGACAACCACTCGTGCCAGGTATTGTGCCCGAAACACCTCAGTGTCATCCCCACACGACCATCCCTGGCTCGCGGAGGACCGGCTATCCCCAGAGGCGTTCACACTCGTCCCCTTTTCTGCTGAACTTGAGCTGGCAGGCATGGGGTATTCGAGGCATTCCAGAAAACGTTTTTGAGGTGGTCATTCCAAGGGAAGCTTGGCGAGGTGGAGCGTCCCTCCGGCACCACGACACCAGGGAGTCGCGGACGGGGAGGGTGACACGGGGACGGGGGGGGGACGGGGACGGAGACATGGACGTACATAAACAAGGACGGGGACCGGGGCGGTTGACGAGTGACAAATACGTGCCCCCCTGCCAGCATGAAGCTGGATGAGGTGGAGAGACGAAACGACACCAGGGAGTCGCGGACGGGAAAGGTGACACGGGACGGGGGAATCGTGGAGGGAGACAGGGAGGGGGACACGAATAAAGACGGGGACCGGGGCGGTTGGCGAGTGACGAACACGTGCCCCCCCCTGCCGTCGACGCAGCCGACGCAGAACGCGCAGTTGCCCACGCAGCTGCCGTCGATCACGGGCACCACCCCGCCGACCCTCGCGCCGTCCTTCACTACCACCTTCACCTTCCCCCCTTTCCCTGCCGCACTCCCCCCCGCCCCCGGCACCTCCTCCTGCGCCGCGCCGCCGCCGGCGAACACCGCCACCACCACCGCGACCGCCAACACAACGCGGGACAACGACGGCATCGTGTGTCGTCTAACGTAGCGCGCCCGCCCCCTTTGAAGCGGCGGGGCAGGGCGTGGCCACAGCTTTACGTGATACTATCGCTTACGCTCTATTGCTTGCCCGAGTAGCTACTTTTTGCTCTTGGTGCCCGACTTAGTCTTGCCTCCCGACTGTGTCTTGCGCCCCGCTATTGTCTTGCGAAAGGTCTTCGACGCGCGGCGGTCCTCCTGGAGTGGCTGTGGGAGCGCGGCGGCTATGGCGACGCCCACGATGAACAGGCCGACTGCGACGGCCGGGTTCACCATCAACTGTTTGGAGGCGGTGTTGTGAGGAGTTCTGGTTTCTATCTCGCACCTTCCCGTGCGTTTGTCGCGATGGCCGCCCCCAGGCTAGTGACGTCACACGCTGGGGCCCACGTTCCTCCATATCTTCCCACGTTCGCCTTTTGAGTCCTCCCAGACGGATTCTCCCGAAGCTCGTGATTGAGCGAGCTTTAACCTGATAGAGACGTGAGTTAGCCTGTACACTTCAAAAGAGCCATTCCAGCACAGAAAATCGAGAAAGCCCCTCGCGTGACGCAGCAAGCCCAGACTTGAAGACTACCAGAGCGGCTGCTGAGCGACCAACTGGCAAGAAAACCAATCTCCAATACACCGCGCACATAGCGCAGCACAGCGCAAGCGGCATGCGCGTCGCCGCGCCGCCGCACGCCGAGTCCACCCTCCCCCGAGCTCGGCGTGCTCAAGGAAGATATATTCTACGCCACTAAAAGAAGTTGAAGTCGCCGAGTGCCTACAGGTAGTAAGCTCTAGCTCTACATGAGAGCGAAATTAGCTCTCGTCTATATAGTATGGATGTCAAACGTCACAACAGTACTGGTAGTTGTGACCCGCCCGCGCTCCGCGCCCCCTCCTCGAGTGCCCGGCTAATCCGGTGGCGGCGCCCCAACACTGATTGCCCACAGGGTACCGGCACACCCGGCTAGAGCGGCGGCAGCGCCCCGCGGCACGTGGGGCACTCCATCTTCACATCCATCCATTAGGGCCTGCAAGATATCACTCGCCACGTCATCCAACGCATTTTGGAACCCTTAATTCATGAGTCAAACGGTATCCTACGACGTGGCGGACGAAGTGCACCTGGCAGGGGCATACACCCGTTCCGATTTTAGCTCAACTTGAGCTCTTCCGTCCACCATGTAACCCAGCTTAACTCATGAATGTGTCCTAGATTTGCTCAAGTTCAGCTCTAACGTGAACGAGTGTAAGCCCCTGGCGGCAGGCCCCACCATCCAGCGCGTGAGGCACTCGGTGTGGAAGAAGTGGTTGCACGGCGTCACCATACGCGCCTGTAGCACCTCGAAGTCCACCTGCGCCATGCAGATGACACAGTCCACGCCCCCCGCCTCGCTGTAGCGCCGCAAGTTGATTTTCAAAGCAAACTTTGAAAGCGTTTCGTCATATTGTAGCATCACGCTCAAACCATAGGCGCTTTCAACACGGATTTTGATACTGTTAACCTGCACCCCCCCGCCTCGCCGCACTCCACGTCACCCGCCCCGCACTGCGCCAGCACCGCCTCATCCACCTCGCCGTGATAGTCGTACACCGCCGGCAGCCAGGCCTTAGGCACGAAGCAGCGCGGCCCCAGCCAGTGCTGCAACCCCAGCGCCAGGGGCTTGCACTCGTTCACGTCAGAGCTCAACTTGAGCAACTCCAGGACACGTTCATGAGTGAAGTTGGGTCATACGGTGGACAGAGGAGCTCAAGTTGAGCTGAAATGGGAACGAGTGTAAGCCCCTGCCCAGCGCCAGCGCCTGCAGCCCCACCCACGCCACCAGCAGCGCGCACACCCACGGCTGCGGCTTGGCACGGATGAAGTTCTGCGGGCACCCGAATATGTACAGCGGCACCAGGAGCCGCGTCGCGGACGTGCCCAGGATCAGGGGCTTACACTCGTCCACTTCTCGGCTCAATGTAAGCACATTTTGTGGGATAGGTTGGGTGCATGATGCTCCCCCAGTCTATTTGACAGGGGGATACGGGGAGGTGTGACCAAAACGGCTTAGGTTTAGCTGATTCGGCTCAATGCAAGCACGCTTTTTGGGATATGCTGAGTGCATGATTTCCCCCAATCTATTACACAGGGGGATACAGGGAGGTGTGACCAAAACGGCTTAGGTCGAGCCAAAAAGCGGCCGAGTGTAAAACCCTGCCCAGGACGTAGGCGGGCAGCAGCGGCTTGCGGCTGTTGTTCCACGCGCTCCACGCTATCTGCGGCACCCAGTACGAATTGCACAGCACCGCGACCAGCCACGGAACATAGGGTCGGATGGATTGTGCATGCCTGCCACGTCACAGGTTGACAATACACAAGGGTGCGACAGGAGGGTCTGAGACGTGGCGAGCGACATGGCGGGCAAGGCAGGGTTGGAGGAGGAGGAGGAGGAGGAGGAGGAGGAGGAGGGGGAGGAGGAGGAGGAGGAGGAGGAGGAGGAGGGGGAGGTGGAGGAGGAGGAGCAGGAGGAGGAGGAGGAGGAGGAGGAGGAGGAGGAGGAGGAGGAGGCGGAGGAGGAGGCACGTGAATGTGGTGCCGCGATTGATCGTTCAGCCGCAGCCTACCGGTACAGTCTGCACCCAGTACATGATGAAGATGCCGCTGATGAAGCCGCCGTAGAAGCGGCTGTACAACACGCTGTAGCGGCGCAAGTTGAAGTTGAAAGCATATTTTGAAAGCGTCCCATCACATTGTAGTTTCAAGCGCTGAAATCATAGGCGCTTTCAGCACGGACTTTGATACCGTCAACCTTCACCACCCTACCACACTGAGCTCCCGCCGCAGATCCATCCAGTTGGCCTCCGTGTTGGGCCGGCGCGACTTCCAGATCTGCAGCAGCACGCGCATCTCGAATATGGAGAAGAGCATGAACTGGAAAAACGCGGCGGTGGAGAAGGCGTTGAACAGCGTCTCAACGATGATGCCGGCCGTCAGGGGCTTACACTCGTCCACTTATCAGCTCAAGGTGAGCGCTTTCTGTGGGACAAGAGGTGTTTAGGGGATGTTTAGAGGGTATCTATGGCGGTGGTGGAGGGGGTGTTTAGGCGTTTAGAGGATATTTTGAGTGTCAGGAACGGCTCAGGTTGAGCTGAGAAGCGGACAAGTGTAAGCTCCTGCCAGCCGTGAGGTGCATGAGGCACTGGTAGCTGTCGAGGATGGCCTGCATACCTATGCACGCCAGTGACACCTTTGCCATACCCGCCCGCCTGTAGGGACACGCGAATATTGCCCACCACGTCATCCAAAGCATTTTGAACCGTTCATTATGTAGTCATACACATTACCATTTACGCCTCACTGTAATAAATGATCAAATCCCCCTACGCACCATTGACGCGTCACTGTAATAAATGCTCAACCCCCCCTACGCACCATTTATTGAACCCTTGTTATTATGCAGTTAAATGGCATCCTATGACGTGGCGAGCAATACCCACCGAGCTCTACCTGGGTTCCGCTGTACTCGGTTTGCTGCACCAACAGGTAGATCTGAAGCGGCACCGTGACAATGATCATGAGCGAGTAGTTCATGGCTTTTTGGTAGTACTCGTGCAGCTTGAACCAGGTCATGTTGAGGTGGATCTCGAACCCGCAGTCTTCGCTGAACAGCGTCCCCGAGAAGCTGGGTTCTCCCGCACCCCCCTCTCCAGGGTGTAGCGGCGCAACTTGAATTTGAAAGCAAGAGTTGAAAGCAGTATATCACATTTTAGTTTCAAGCTCTTACTTCCAGGCAGTTTCAACTTGAGTTTGATACTGTCAACCTGCACCGCCTCACCCGGGTGGCTCTCCTTGTCCTTTTCCTCTTTACTCTTCTTGGGTCTGCCGGCTGCCAGGGGCTTACACTCGTCCACCTTTCAGCTGAACCTGAGCGGTTTCTGGCACAAAATACACCCTAGACACCCCCTCATACCCCCTGACACCCACTAAGCACCCCCTAGACAACCCCTAAATGTAAACCCCTATCCCACACAAAGCGCTTACGTTGACCCGAAACGTGGACGAGTGTAGCCCCTGCCTGCCGCCGCCGCGTTATTCCCAAACGGTCCGTTCCTCCGCGGCCCGCCCCCCGCCCCCGCCCCGGCGCCAAACCCCTGGCTAACCCCGTCCCCCTCCTCCCGTTCCATCGCCAAATAATCCGCCCGATTAATCGGCTTGAACTTCCCCGGTTCCACCCAAGTCCGCAGCGAGAACTTGCAGTGGCTCGGGTAGTTTCCCGGGCTGTAGCGGCGCAAGTTGAAATTGAAAGCAAAGTTTAAAAGAAGTTCGTCACATTTTGGTTTCAAGGGTACAGCTCCAGGGGCTTTCAAAGTGGGTTTGATAGGGTCAACCTGCACCGCCTTACCGGGTCCTTATCGTCCATCAGCTTGAGCCGGGTCAGCCGCAGCATCTGAGATATCCCCGGCGACCCCACAACCTGCTCCGGCCGGTGTGAATCCGCGGTAGGATTGAACGGCATCCCGATGACCAGGGGCTTACACTCGTCCACTTTTCGGCTCAACGTAAGCATATTGTGTGGGATACGTTGGCTGCATGATTTTCCCGCAGTCTATTAGACAGGGGGATACAGAGAGGTGTGACCAAAACGGCTTGGGTTGAGCTGAGAAGTGGACGAGTGTAAGCCCTTGCCGATGACGTCCCGCCCTGCCACCCGCAGCGCCTCGCGGTAGGACGCCTCGCTATCCGCGTCGCAGGGCCGAGCAGGTTTGGGGTTTGGGGTTTGGAATTTAGGGTTTAGGGTTTAGGGTCTGGGGTTACGGGTTTAGAGATAGGGTAGTCATTGCTCGCCACGTCACAGGATGCCAAGTCATAGGATGCCAAGTCAACAAACGAGGGTTCAAATGCGTTGGATGAAGCTGCGGGCAACATCTGCCGGGGCCCTACCGAGTCGTTCCCTGAGCCGTTCCCCCCGCCGGCGCCGCCGGCGCCGCCGCCACCACGCCCCGGGCCGCCGCTGAGGTTTGCCCCGTGCGCGGTGCGCTTGAAGAGGTGGTCGATGCGGCTTTGGCTGAGCAGGTTGACCATCCCCGTGGGCTCGGCATACACCCCCTCCATGTGCATGTGCAGGTCCGCATCCGTGATGTAGGGGCTTGCACTCTTCCACTTTTCGGCTTAACATAAGCGCTTTCAGTGGAACAGAGGGTCCATTTAGGAGTTATTCAGGGGGTGTTTAAGAGGTGTCAGGAGGTATTGATGGGTATTTAGGGTGTAATTTATTTCAGAAACGGCTCAGGTTGAGCTGAAAAGTGGACGAGGGTAAGCCCCTGCCGTGATGTAGCTGCCGTCCCGCAGCGCGATCTCCCCGTTCACCCACTGCAGGCTCGTCTTGGGATCCCATTTGGAATTCACCTGGATGTAGCAGCGCAAGTTAAAATTGAAAGCAGTTTATCATATTTTAGTGTCAAGAGAATAGCTCCAGGCGCTTTCAACTCAAGTTTCATAGGGTCAAGCTGCTTCGCCCTACCTGGAGCACCACGGTTCCGCCGCCGCCGGGCCCGCCGCCGCCGCCGCCGACGCTGCCGCCCTTGGCCTCCGGCGACTTCATGCCTGGGAGCTTGGCACCCGTCGTGCCGTTGGCCCGCCCGTCCCCGCCCATCGCCGGAACCAGAAACAAGGGGCTTACACTCGTCCACGTTTCGGCTCATCATGAGCGCCTTTTGTGGGATATGCAGGGTGGTCCATGGAGTTTTAGTGACAAAAACGGCTCAGGTTGAGCTGAGAAGTGGACGAGTGTAAGCCCCTGCCAGCGACCACGTGCCCTTGAAGGTGCCGCTGACATCCGGCGGGTACATGAGGGTGCCGTCGGCGTTGTGATAGTCGGGCACGCCGCCCATGGCCGCCAGTACGGCGGCGGCGGCGTCGGCCATCACGCCGGCGCCGGCGCCGGCAGCGGCGGCGGCGCCAGCGGTGGCGGTCGCGACGGCGGCAGCTGCGGCGCCGTCCGGTCCGGGCGCCGGCGGGGCGTCCCCGGCGCTTGGTTCCGCGGCGTAGGACCTGGCAGATATTTGCTCACCACATCATAGGTTACCGTTTAACTTGATGAACGAGGGTTAAGAATCCGCGTCGATGACGTGGCGGGCATCATCGTATCTGCCAGGCCCTACTCGTATTTCCTTGCCCACGGCGCCAGAGGCATTTGGTTCCACTACTGGTCCAGCGACATCGACAGCCGTGGGGCGGACAGGAGCCGGGAGCACTGCGGCAGTAGCGGAGTCGGCGGCCTCTGTCCGTGTCCTATCGGTGGCGTGTGCTGACGAGAGTGCAAGTTTTGTGGCGGACGGGTCGTCGTCGGGAACCGCGGTACGTAGATGCGCGGCGCGTAAGTCCGCGACAATCGCCTCGGCTCTGTCTCCGACTCGCGTGTCGCTCGTCGCCTCGGCTTTTATATCTCCGACCCGCATCTCACTCGCGCTCTCCTCACCGCCGCCGCCGCCGCCGCCGACGCCGCCGCCGCCGACCCCAGCTGTGTCCTCGTCGACCGTGACTGTATCCTGCACCTCCCGTTCCCCGCCGCGCGGCCCCGCCCCCACCCCCACGCCGCCGTCGCCTAGGGGCTTACACTCGTTCACTTTTCAGCTCAACTTGCGCCGTGTCTGACACACAAAAACACCCTACACACCGTAAACATCCCCTTTACACGGGCTACACAGCCCTTACGCGCACCCCCTATCCCATACAAAGCGCTCAAGTTGAGCTGAGAAGTGAACGAGTGTGGGCCCCTGCCGTCGCCCCCGCCCTCAGCCCCAGCCCCAGCCCCAGCTCCATCTCCGCCCAACTTCTCCTCGCCCAACGCCACCCCCGAAAGCGGGCCCCCTTCGTCCGCCCCCGCCAGCGGCCAAGGCTCGGAAAGCACGGCCCTGCACGGATACGCGCACGCACACAACACCCATATGGCGAGGACCCACACCCGGGGCCGCGTGCGCCACGCCGGCGCCATGCTGTGCCATGCCAAGCGTCTCCAAATTCTCGTCACACGTCAGCGTCAGCGTCGCTCATCGACACTCGTCGTTTGCCTGAACCTGATGACTCGGCATCGACGGTTTAAAATGTGTCGATGACTGTTTGCCCATACGAAAAAAGTAAACCGAGGACCCGTGGAGAGAATTTCAACGCTTTTTTTGGCTGCTCCTAAATCCCCCCACTCAAGTTCCGGAAATCGCCAAATTGCAGGGAGCGCGTTCAGCTTCTTGACTGAAGAGGTTGTTTATTTCACAACAAGACGTATCCCGTACAGGTTCCCCCCGCG
>Ga0307489_10003097_pt1 | contig 11071 bp, 15 predicted proteins | sample SB12metaG_FD_202247 | JGI IMG/M metagenome (GOLD analysis project Ga0307489, IMG submission 202247) | Sea-ice brine microbial communities from Beaufort Sea near Barrow, Alaska, United States - SB 1.2 | ecosystem: Environmental > Aquatic > Marine > Coastal | place: USA: Alaska | collected...
GCGGCCCGGGCGGGGGCAGGGGCGGTGGTGGCGGCGGGGGCGGAGGTGGCGGGGGCGGAGGCGGTGGAGGCGGCAGGGGCGGAGGCGGCGGGGGAGGCCGGGGCGGGGGCGGAGACGGGGGCGGAGGCGGCAAGTGGAGCATCTACCGAGGCGACGGGAGTCGTAAGAGAAGAACAGTCGCAAGAACGGGCCGGGGCGGGCACGGGGGCTCGCGTTGGCGGCAGCAGCGGCGGCGGCGACGGCGGCGGCAGTGGCGTGCTGTGGTCACGGGGCGGCGACGGTGACGCGGCGTTTTCGGAAAGAAGTGCGGCGGCTGAGCCCAGTGGCGAAGATGATCGGGCGGACGGGGGTGGTGCGGGTGCGGGTACGGCGGTGCTTTGGACGCGGCGGGAGGACGGCAGGGGCTTACACTCGCCCACTTTTCAAGTCAACCTCAGCCGTTCTAGTCAGTGAGCCGTTGTGTGTCCACTTTTATACTGCAGGTATGAACTGTGTCCCACAAAAAGTGCTGACGTTGAGCTGAGAAGTGAAAGAGTGTAAGCCCCTGGAGGACGGCGCCAATGACGGTGAGGCGCGGCGGCGCGGCGGAAAAGACCGGCGGCGGGTTGGGCGGAACCGCCTCGACGAGGACCGCAGCGCGTGTCAGGAAGACGGGGCGGCGGCGGCAGGGGAATACCAGTACGGGGAGGCGGCGGCAGGGGAATACCAGTACAACATGGGCGAACAGCCAGGGAACGAGGACGGCGGGTTTCAGCAGGGCGCGTTTCAGGACAATGGCGCGGCGCTGGCGGGGCAGTACGAGTACACTATGGGCAATCAGTCATACGGGGGCCCACTGGATAACTCAGCGGAGTACCAGTACGCTATGGGCCAACAGTCAGGGAACGAGGACGGCGCGTTTCAGGACGACGGGGCGGCAGTGGCAAGGGAGAACCAGTACACGCAGTTTGACGGGGCGGCGCCGGATGATGTTGACGCCGGGGCAGCGCTGGTGGCGGCGGCGCAGGCGGCAAATTGGGGAGCGGCCCCGGACTACTACGAAGGCGGCGGCGGGGTCGGGGGCGGGGGCGCGTATGAGCAAACAGTCAGAGGTGATGGTGACGCCATGGATGGCGGGGGGGCGTATGAGCAAACAGTCAGAGGTGATGGTGACGCCATGAATAGCGGAGGGAGGTATGATGAAGCAGTCGGAAGGGGTGGTGATGCTGCGCCATCGCCGCCGCCGCGGCTCCCCGCGCTGCCTCTCGGCGCCGGCGCTGTCGAGGAGGAGAACATGGAGAATGTGCGAATTTCTCGCGGCGGCGGCGGCGGTGGCGGCGGCCGATAGATCTTTGAGCCACGTTGAGCGAGTTCGCTGTAGTTTTTAGTCTAGCTAGATTTGAAATGTGTAAGTCGTTTGGTTCCCTTCGCTGGACTTGATCATTGCTTCACGCGGTCGAGGCGCTGCACTCGCAAGCATTTGTAACCATAACATCTTCAAAGATGTTAATTATTAAAACAATAAGCTGTGTCAGATGTAATGGTCTGAAAGAGATTGTGCCTAGTCTGTCAGATGTAATGGTCTGAAAGAGATTGTGCGTAGTCTGTAAAGTTTACAACTGTAGTTTTTTATACTACCCGTAATAAGTTGGCGTTGCGTAATCCCGCCACTCGTTCACCATCAAGAGGAATGAGGAACCCGCGGGACCACCACCCGGGACGGCCTCATGGGGCCGCCTGAAACCCCACGCTCTGGTGAGGCTAGTGTTGGTGAGCACCCCTCTGGCAAATAAGTTAGCATACAATACGACAGCTTCAATCAGAGAGAAGAGAGAGGCTTTGATGTACATGAGGAGGGACCAGACCTTCGCCCAGGCCCCCGTGACATACTCAGTCAATGTGGTCAGCACGTGTAGCGCGAATCTGAACTGCGCCGACAGCGCCCACTCCATCACGGGGCCCACAAATAGGGCCTGGCATGTACGGACCGCCACGTCACGCGCCGCGCCCACGCCACCTGACGCATCAAAAACCCTTGTTTCTTGAATCAAACGGCATCCTTGAGGCGGCGAGCAACATCTGCCGGGCATTCCCCCGCCACATCATCGACAGTCACACATTTAAATCCTCGTCTCTAAAAGTAAATGACACCCTATCACGTGGCGAGGGATGTCCGACCGGCCCTACCCGCGAGGAGGCAGACCACCAAGGGGGACACCGGGCAGGAGGGTCATTGAGAACAAGCTCTCGAAGCGAGATCGGACGTGCTCGCATCACTTTACCTTCAGGGTGAATGCACATACAGATGCATGGATGAGAAGGCGGAGGAGGAGGAGGAGGAGGATGACGACGAGGAGGAGGAGGAGGTGGAGGAGGAAAGGGAAGTGGAAAATGAGGAGGACAGGATGAGGATATTCAACATCGGGTGGGTGCTTGTTCTCAAACACCCCCCTGCCAGGAAAATGATGCCGTGGATGGCGAGGGTGGCGTTTGGGCCGAAGCGAGCCGTCGCTGCGTCGACTACCGTGAAGAACCGGACCGCGGTCGACGTCCACGGCCACCTGACTGTAAAGGCGCAAGTTGAATTTGAAAGCAAAGTTTGAAGACGATTCACCATATTGTGGTTTCAAGCGCTGACACCACAGGCGCGTTCAACACGGGTTTTGATATTTTGAAATTGCACTGCCCTACCTGACGACGTACCAGGGAGCGAGGTACACCCCCATGGAGTGGCGCCCGAGCACGCCCCACAGCCCGCCGCCGCCAGGTTTGTTGCCGCCATCGGGAGCGTTCCCGCCGCATCCGCCGCAGTAGCGGCCCATCAAGCCCCAGAGCCCTCCGCCGCCACCCAGGGGCTTACACTTGTCCACTTCTCGGCTCATCGTAAGCCCTTTGTGTGGGATAGGGGGAAGGGGGTGCATTCAGGGGTTGTATTAGGGGTGTTTAGGAGGTGTTAGGGGGGTATTAGGTGGTGTTCAGGGTGTGTTACGTGTCAGAAACAAGGGTGTGGATCAAATGTTTTTGGGGGTATTGATTGATTTTGATTCTTAACTTGCTCCTATCGATTGATGTTGATAGTGTCAATTTTTCTTTGATTTGATTGATATTGATGCTAATAAAATCTCAAAATCAATCGATTCGGAATCGATTGTCGCCCTCGCTAAAAAGCACGGACATTTGCCCAAGATCGACGTTAAAATCGTCCCAAGTTGCCGATCATTGTCGAAAATCCACCAAACAGGATTCAGGGATTGTCGCCCTCCCTGAAAAGCACTGACATTTGCCCAAAACCGACGTGAAAATCGTCCCAAATTGCGGTAATTGCCCAAAATTGTCCAACGTCACCCAAACTTACCCCAAAATCGCCTCGCGAAGCATGAACGCCAAGTATCGATTGCATGATGCACCCATTGATGGGATTTTGCATTTTTGCAATGAGTATTGATCGATGTTGATACCTACCCATTTCCTTCAACGGCTGCCATTGATTGATTTTGATAATTGATAAAAACAATGATTATCGATTCTGGTTGATTAATCAGACTTTGATCCACACCCTTGGTCAGAAACGGATCAGGTTGAGCTGAGAAGTGGACAAGTGTAAGCCCCTGCCGCCCGTTCTGCCCCCGCCACCACCGCCACCGTAGCCTGCGTACACGAAGAGTGCAGTCGCCGCCGCCAAGATGGCGATCTCGGCGGCCTGAAACCAGGGGCGTTCACTCGCCCACCTTCCAGCTCAACGTAAGCGCTTTTTGTGGGACAAGGGGTGTTTCAGGGGTGCGTAGGGGGTATTCATGGCGGGGGCGGAGGGGGTGCTTTGTCGTCTAGGGGATGTTTTGAGGGTCAGAAATGGCACAGGTTGAGGTGAGAAGTGGACGAGTGTAAGCCCCTGCCTGAAACGCGAGGCCGTGTATGAGGCGGAAGACGTTCATGCCGGCCAGGTGCGCCGGGCCGTACATCGTGCTGTCCAGCCAACACGTCAGCACCAGCACCGCCGTCGCGCCGACGCCCGCGGCCAGGGGCCTACACTCGTTCACGTTACAGCTCAACTTGAGCAACTCCTGGACACGTTCATGAGCTAAGTCGGGTTATACGGTGGACAGAAGAGCTTAAGTTGAGCTGAATTGGGAACGGGTGTATGCCCCTGCCCGCGGCCGCCGCCGCCGCCGCCACAGCTGCTCCGCCGCCGTCGCCGCCGTCGTCGCCGCCGCCGCTGCCGCCGCCGCAGATACACCGCCGCCACCAGTACCACCATCCCGCCGCCACCGGCGCCAACCCGCCTCGGTGCGCTGCTGCCGCCGCGGCCGCGTCGTCACCACTTAATACCCCAAGCAAAGGCATCCCCATCCCCGTCACTGGCACCGCGTCACTTCCGCCCTGTCCCGCCCACTTCACCGCTTGGCTCCATGGCACCCCCGCGCTGAACGATGTGAACCCCCGCGCCACCCAGCGCACGAGCGGGCGGCTCCAGGTGTGTGCCACGCAATAGAGTCATGGAGAACAAGCTCTCGAAGGACATGAGAGCATGACATGCCTTCAGGGTGAATGCTCATACAGACGCACAAATTAAGCATAGGCGGAGGTCGTCGAATCAACGTTGGTCGAGTGCTTGTTCTCAATAACTGCCCTACCACGATGTAGATGGCGGTGAGTAGCAAGAAGTTGCGCTGCACCAGCGACCAGGGACTTACACTCGTCCACTTTTCAGCTCAACGTAAGCACTGTCCTCGTGGTGGAGTGCTGTGTCGGTGGAGTGCTGTGTCAATCACGACGCAGGTTGAGCTGGAAAGTGGACGAGTGTAAGCCCTTGCCAGCGAGGCCTCGTCCCACAGGAACAGGGACTTCATCATCGGGACCAAACCGCGGAGTAGTGACTAATGCATAGTGCTCGCCACGTCATCAAACGCATTTGGACCCTGGTTGCTTAAGTGAAAGGGCATCCTGTGAGGTGACGGTTGGACTCCGCGTTTTTTCAGTTGTACTGCATCCTATGACGTGGCGAGCGCTGTTCAATCAGTCCCTACCGCGGAGAGCCCAGTGCAGCGCGGCGGCGGCGGGAGTGTCGGAGTTAGTATCCAGCGCCGAGAACCTGTTGTAGCCCGACGGGTCACTCATGTGGCTGGAACCGCTGGGGGTGACGGAGTAGAGGCCCAGCGTCAGCATGAGCTGCATCGGCGGCGACAGGCGCAGCGCGGCGAACACCACGCGCTAAGGCCTTGACGGACATTGCTTGCCACGTCATCCAACACACTTTGAGACCTCGTCTCATGAGTTGAATGGAACACTATGACGTAGCAAACAATGTTGCTCACCACGTTGTCCAACGCTTGGCACTTTGAACCCTCGTGTAGTGAATGCAATGGCACCCTATGACGTGAGGAGCAATGTACGCCAGGCACTTGCCCGCCACGTCATCCACACGCGTTCGATCCCCCGTTTCGTGATTCATACGGCACTCTATGACGTGGCGAGCGATGTACGCTCGGCCCCACCACGCGCACTGTCTTGTTGAACAACATCCAGAACAGGTACCACCGATGGAACCCCGGCATGAAGAACACCTCCGCGGTGCCCGGGTGCAGGGGCAGCCCTGAAACTCGTTCACTTTTCGGCTTGAGGTGAGCCCTACTTGAAGGATACGTTGGTTGATTGCAGTCAGCTTCGGTGACTAAACGGCTCAGGTTGTGCTGAAAAGTGGACGAGTGTAAGCCCCTGCCTGGGTGCAGCGGTACCGCGCCTGCCGCGATCTCATTCAAAGGGTCCATCACGAACCGGATGTCGAGCAGTAGGGTCCAAGCAGAGGATATGTTCCAGCTGAGTCCAAATATATTTGCGGCGTTCAGTTGATCAGTAGTGTACATCGAGTCGTATCAGGGACAAATCGATTACAGAGATACATTTAGGTGGGAAACGTACTCGTGTAAGGCCTAGGTGGGCCGTGCTGACCTGTGACCTCTACAGGAGCTTACACTCGTCCGCTTTTCGGCTCGACGTGGGCACGATTTACGGGGCACGGAGGGTGGTTGACGTAATTACAGAGAAAAAAACGGCTCAGGGTAAGCTGAAAATTGGACGAGTCTAAGGCCCTGCACGACCAGCAGAAGAAAGTGTAGGCGTCGCCCATGTCGAACTCCGGTGCTCCAGGTTTGAGCGAGTCGCAGAATGCCGCCACCACGCAGGAGGGTCATTCAGAACAAGCGCTTGAACTGAGTCCGGAGCATGAGTCACTTTCAGGGTGAATACGCATGCGCACGTGAGGAGGAGGAGGGAGGGACATTCGTCGTCGGTCGAGTGCTTGTTCTCAATGACCCCCCTGCCACGATGGCCCCTGTGGTGTCTTTGTAGTTGCCCACAGAGCGCACCTCGCAGGAGGGTCATCGAGAACAAGCACTCGACCCAGGGTTTAGGGTTTAGGATTCAGGGTTTAGGCTTCAATGTTTCGGGTTTAGGGTACAGGATTTTAGGGTTTTTAGGGTTTAGGGATTAGGGTTTAGCTCGGAGCATGGCTTAGCTTCAGGATTAATGCACATATACATGCACGGATGAGAAGGAGGAGAAAGAGACAGAGACGCTTCCAACGCGGTATAAGGAGGCACCAGGCTCTTGCCCTGGCCCCTGCGCGGAGACGGAGGAGGAGAGAGTCACCGAACAGTCGAGTGCTTGTTCTCTATAACCCCCCTGCCACGCGCTCCAGCGTGCGCATGCCCATGCGGCGGGGGTCGGCTACGCCCAGCCCGGCATGGTCGAGTGAGAAAACCAGGTTGGTGCAGTACGAGCCCGTGCCGCACCCGCCCAGCAGGGCCTCACACATGTTGCGAGCCACGTCATGGGATGTGTAATGAATGAGGTATGAACTTCATCAGTCTCCCCAAATGCCACAAATGGACACGCAGGCGTGTTTTGTGATGTGAGCAGAGCACCTTGTAGGTATGCTATTCACTTCAGGATGGCGGTTAACGCAAGAATGAGGTCTCAGTATGCGTTGAATGACCGGGCTAGCAATATTTGTGTGGCCCTACCGCCCATCCAGTCGGCCGCCACGCCGTACAGCATGACGCCGCGCATCACATCCACCGCGATGCGCTCCACGTCAGACGGCGCGGCGGCAGCGGGGGCGGCGGCGGCGACGGCGGCAGCAGCGGCACCGGCGGCGGGTGTGGCGGCGGAGGAGGCGGCAGCGGCTGCGGCTGCGGCAGCAGGTTCGACCAGCTCCGCGTCAGGAGGCGCAGGCGCGGAGGCTGCGGCGTCGGCGGCGGCGGCGGGATACCCCCATGCCAGGTCCAGGGGGTGGTCCATGGACGCTCGGACATCGATGATGACATCGATGACGAAGTCTGTCACATTCTCGACAGCGGCGGCGGCAGCAACAGCGGCGGCGGAGGCGGCGGCGGCGGCGGCGGCGGCGGAAGCAGAGGCAGCGGCGGCGGTTGTCTTAAGCGAGCGGCGGATACTGACGGCGGCGGCGGCCGTGGGTTTCAGAGGCGGCGAGAAGTCGGAGCGCTCAGCCTTCACCTCCATCCAGGGGCTTACACTCGTCCACTTCTCAGCTCAATCGGAGCCGTTTTTTGTCACTGAGCCACTGAAGCTACCCAGTGTTTCTCTCACATGGTGATCACGTTGAGCTGGGAACTGGACGAGTGTAAGCCTCTGCCTCCGTCCAGCGGTTGAAGAGATAGAGGCGAGAGAAGCGCTTGCGCGTGTACAAGGAGGCACCGGGCTTCCGCGCCGGTTTCCGCCCTGGCCGCACATGTGTACGGTGCTTGGGCGATCGCACGCAGTCACCCTCGGAGAGCGGGCGCAGGTCGAGGACCCCGCCGCCGTCGCCGCCGCTGCTTCCGTCGCTGTCGCCGCCGTTGCCGTCGCTGTCGCCATCATCGGCGCAATTCACGTGCTGCCGGGCGCCGCCGCAGCGAAGGCGAAAGTATAGCGCCGCCGCCGCCGCCATCGCCAGCACCACCGCCAAGAGCACTGCTGCCGTCGTCGACTCCACTTCCTTCCTCAGGCACCGCGCGTCGTGCCCCAAGGGTCAGGGTCTTCCAATCGTTCCCATATCAGCTAAACTCGAGCCGTTTTATCCATGCGGCAGACCTGGACGTGAAATCACTCAAACAGAGGTGTTGAAGTGACAGCTGAAATTGAGACCATTCGAAGGCCCTGCGAAGGTGCCGAACACGAAGGCGAGCGAGTTCACGTCATCGGCGTACATCAGGGCCGCCGTAATGCAGGGGCGCAGCCAAGTTCAGATTGAAGGCAAATTTAGAAAGCGGTTCATCATACTTTAGCTTCATGCGCTGATAGTGAGAGTCGCGTCCGCGATTATAAGGAGACTCCAGGCTTTCGCCCTGCCCCCCGTGTTATAAGCGTTGAAGGCGTATTCAACAGGGGTTGCAACTCGCACCGCCCCGCCATGGACGTCGTCGTCGGAACCTCGTGGTCGCCGGTGAGCGGTGGGGTCGGCGTCGTCTGAAAGTATGCCTTCATGCCGGCGCCGGCCTCGTCCCCGTCCTCGGCCTCATCCTCGTCATCGTCCTCTTTGTAGCGGCGCAAGTCGAGTTTGAAAACGAAAGTTGAAAGCGGTTCATCATGTGTCAGTGTCAAGAGATTAGTTCCAGGCACTCTCAACATGGGTTTCCATCGGCTCAGCCTGCACTGCCCTACGTCGTCCCAGTCGCCGTCCTCGTCAGCGGCGAAGTTGAACTGCACCGCCACGGGGTCGGAGCATCGCGAGCACGTCACCGAGGGATAGGGCCAGGTGGACACTGTTCTCGCCACGTCACAGGGTGTCATATGGCGTCAAAGGGTGCCATAGGGTGTCAAAGGGTGTCATAGGGTGACAGAGGGTGGCATAGGGTGTCATAGGGTGGCATAGGGTGCCATATGGTGTCATAAGGTGCCATGGAGTGTCATAGGGTGTCACAGGGTGCCCCAGAGTGTACCTTATGAGACGAAGGATCACAGTGCGTCGGATGATGTGGCGAGCAATGTCCAATATCCCCCTGGCCCTACCGAGGATACCGGCGAAGCCAGAGGCGCGTGGCAGTCCGTGCCCCACGCCTCGAATGACGCCACCTCCTCCTCCGCCTAGGGCCCGCCAGGCAGAAATCGCTCGAAACATCAGGCGGCGCGGTGGGTGGCGCTTAGGTCGCTGCAAAGAATGCTCATAATATCAGGCGGGCGGCAATTTACATTTCAACTCAAGGAAACCGATCAGAACATCAGGCGGGTGGCGCCTAGGTCCCGGCAGAGAATGCTCTGAACATCATGCCGGTGGCATTCAGGCAGGTGATGTCAGACGGGAGGCATTCAACTCAAGACATGAGGGATGGCAAATGTGTTGCTGGACGTTTTGAGTAGTTTCTGCCAGGCCCTGCGTCCGCTGACGCTGGAATGTCGCCCGTTCCGACGCACGCGCGAAGGCAGTAGTGCAGGGTGTCACCTCGCTTGGCAACCAGCTTGTGTTGGATGAGCCACCGGGCGAAATCTCCGTGGTGCAGTGGCGCAAGCTGACATCGACAGCAACACTTGAATGCAGTACATCATAATATCTTCAGATTCGAGCGCAGTTGCCAGGCAGCCAAGCGCTTTCGCGAGCGCAGACGCCAGGCGACACAGCGCTGTCATCAATACAAATTATGACAAAGTGCCTGAAGCTATACATTTTCGGGCCCTTGCTCAAAAGAAATTGAGCAGGGCCCGAAAATTTAAAAGCTTCAAGGCACTTTGTCATACATTTTGCACCGCCCTACCGTTGGCGCCCGCTACTGCGGCCGTCACCTGGTCCGACTCGAAGTTGTCGGTGCTGAGCACGTGCCACCTGGTCCGACCGCCCACACTACCGGCCTCCAACGACATGTCAGGGAACTCAGCCCCCCCGCCGCCGCCGCCGCCGCCGCCGCCGCCGCCGCCGCCGCCCAACGCCTCGCTACAGGGGCGCAAGTTAAAATTCAAAGCAACGCTTGAAAGCGGTTCATCACAGGTGACCTTCAAGCGCTGAGAACACGCGCGGTCAACCCGGGTCAATCTGAATTTCTGCACTGCCCTACCTCTCCGACAAACAAGCGGCCATCGCTGGAGCCGGCGCCACGCGAGGTCTCATGCACCCACGACTAGGGGCTTACACTTGTCCACTTTTCAGCTCAACCTGAGTCGTTGCTGACGCAAATACACCCTAAACACCCCCTATTACCCCCTGATACCCCTTACACACCCCCGTAGCAGCCCCCAAATGCACCCCCTGTCCTGCAGAAAGCGCTTACGTTGAGCCGAAAGTGGCGAGTGTAAGACCCTGCCCCCGACAGGCGGTGGATCTTGTCGAGGGCGGGGTCGTCCGCCAGCTGCCACCGGGCAGGGGCTGAAACTCCTCCACTTCTCAGCTCAACGTAAGCACTTTTGGTGGGAAACGTTGAGGTTTCCGTGACGTGTTACAATTTCAATGGGTGATGACTCCTCACCACCTGGATACCAAATGGCTCATTGACTAAAATGACATAGGTTGAGCTGAGAAGTGAACGAGTGGAAGCCCGTGCCATCGTGGCGCGGAGCCTGCCGCCGCCACCAACATGTGGGGGCGCAAGTTGAAATTGAAGGCGAAACGTCGAAAGCAGTTTACCACATTATTCTTCGCGTCAAGCGCTCGAGCGAATGGTGTGTTACTCACGCATTGAGGCGGATTGTGGCTGGGGAGAGGGGAGGTACCAAAAGATTCCTTGAGAGCTCAGAAATCGAAAAACCAAACGCGTGGACGGTTTATGCCACACATTTGAAACGCCATGACACGTACGTTAGCCTTGGACCTGTAAAAGTTAGCTCAGAAATGGAAAAAAACCAAAACGCAAAAGAAGTTGCTTCGCACGGGTTTCAATTCGTAAAACCGTCCCCACCCAGAGCTGGTACGACCTGGCACCGGGCACGCCGACGAAGGGGAGGCGCAGAGGGAACGTCGGCGCCGCCGTCGCTCGGCGCGCCGTGTTCGTACGGTCGAGCAGCAGCAGCGGCGCGGGCGTGCCCGCGGCGAGGAAGGAGTAGTCGGAGGAGGAGGAGGAGGAGGAGGAGGAGGAGGAGGAGGAGGAGGAGGAGGAGGAGGAGGACGAGG
>Ga0307489_10003099_pt1 | contig 11070 bp, 11 predicted proteins | sample SB12metaG_FD_202247 | JGI IMG/M metagenome (GOLD analysis project Ga0307489, IMG submission 202247) | Sea-ice brine microbial communities from Beaufort Sea near Barrow, Alaska, United States - SB 1.2 | ecosystem: Environmental > Aquatic > Marine > Coastal | place: USA: Alaska | collected...
TTTGAGTTTTTTGTGGGGGGTCGTGAACTGGCTAATGGTTTCTCAGAGTTAAATGACTCAGAAGACCAAGCTGCCCGCTTCCGTAAACAAGTCGAAGAAAAAGACGCTGGCGACGATGAAGCGATGCACTTTGACGAAGATTACATTCGTGCTTTAGAATACGGTTTACCGCCGACAGCGGGTGAAGGCATAGGCATAGATCGTTTGGTGATGTTATTTACTGACAGTCCAACGATTAAAGACGTGATTTTATTCCCACACATGAAGCCAGAAGTACCGGCTGAATAGCTGATAGGTTTTGTATTTTAAAAAGGGCACTTCGGTGTCCTTTTTAGATCTACTCGAATACAAAATTCAAATTATCTCATATATTCGTCACTTGCCTACCTACAAGAAAGCCCGTCTGTCTTCATTACAGCAAGCAAGTAGATGACTATTCGGATGAGAGATAGGTCGCAGAACATCCTGAGTGATTATTCTCGTTGCCTTATTAGCTCAAGTAAACGTTGATTATGTGGCACCTCTATATTTAGCTCAGCAGCTTTAGCGCTGACATAACCATTAATAAACTCAATTTCTGTGTGACGTTTGAACTTAAGATCTTGATGCATCGATGAATAATTGTTCGCTGTGGCGGTTATCACTTGCTGTACATTTTTAATGAGTTCTGCGCTGTCAATTGAGTAATTGAGTGCTTGCATCACCATTGAGATTTCAAAACAAATATTAGAAATGTTGGTGTTATATTTTATATCTACAAGCACACCATTTTTTACGTTATGAATGGCGGTAAGGGGATTTATTACCGCATTGATTGCTAACTTTTTCCATAACGCTAAACTGATATCTTGATGCCAGTGACTCGGGGGCAGTAGCGCTGAAAGTATGGGCTCTATTGATTGTTTTAACATGTTATCAACAGTGCCTATCCAGCCTAGATGGGTTTCACCCAAACCTGTTTCTAGCAGCGTATTTGCATCCGGTTTCAACGCGCCATAACTGGTGGTGGCTGCGATCAATGGATTACTAGGGTGCTTTTCTTTAACCTGCTCTAGGGTACCCATACCGTTATGGAGTAGCATTATTATATGATGTGGTTGTATAAAAGGTGCTAATTGCTCTAGTACCGACATGACTTGGTACGCTTTGACGGGCAATATCAGTAAATCAAATGGGTTAGGCTTGGTTATCACTGAGGCATTCGGCGTGAAATGATGTGACACGCCAGCTATATCGATTACCCTAAACTGTGGTTGCGGTTGTGTTTTTATTAAGTGCTGATAATCATAGCCAAGCTGGTGGCACTTAAAACCAAGCAACCCACCAATGGCACCTTTGCCAACAATCGCTAATCTAGGAAATATAAGTCGCGACTTAACCTGCATGTGTTTCTTGGGTCAATTTGACGTGTGGCCATTTGAGTGTCCATGGTGATATTAAGTCGGTGACTTGTTGTTTGGTCTTATCACTTAAAAATTCATCACCTGTATTTGGAGGGCACATGATGCAAATGGATCGCTCTTGATAGTTAAAACGAATGCAGTAAGCATGTAGATAAGTGCGGTCAGAGTGCGCCCCTTTGTATAACTCATCCCCTAAGATAGGGCTTCCTATACTTTTCAAGGCCACCCGAATTTGATGTGTCTTACCCGTAAGAGGTTTTACCAAAAATAATCTAAGGCCTGGGGAAACAGAGAAACTAAAAAATTGGCTGATAGCCACAGCAGTATCACTATTGTCCAACATCCACTTACCATCTCGGACTTTTTTCATACCGCCTTTGACGGCACCTTGTTTTTTCTTTGGTTTTTTCGCAGAAATAGCCAGGTAATACTTTTCTATTTGTTTTTGCTCAAATAACTGACCAAAGATAGCTGCAGCTTGGGGGTGTTTAGCCAGAATTAAAATACCAGACGTTATCTTGTCCAACCTATGTACCAACCATAATTTTTCAACCTTAAGTTGTTGGCAAAGAATTGGCAAAATACCTGATTGGTGAGACTCATTTTGAACGGAAATATTGCTGGGTTTGTTGACCACCACAAAATCAGGATGATCAAACAAAATATCTATCAAATCAAACAAAGTCTTTTGTTACTCCAACAGCGCAATGGCATTGGTATAATCTAAATTATCAATCGCCTGTTTCAGTTTATTCAGTTTTTCTGTCGACAAATCTAATGCTTGCCCATAACTTTGAATTCTACTCTCAGAAATAAACTCATTGCGTTTTAATGCCGCGATGAGTAATGCTTTTTCATCTTTTTGAGGGGCAGCTTCATGAATTTCTTGGATGCCATTTTTTGCTGATAAATTTTGTATTAAGGTTAATGTTTGTTTAAAAATCTGCAAAAAATTTTCTAAGGGGGTATCAGTTTCTTGGTTAGCTAAACTTTCTTCAAGCTCCTTGCAGGCTTGGTACAAGGCCTTCATGCCTAAATTGCCACTGACTCCTTTTAAGGTATGCAATTGTTGTTTGGCTGGTTGCAAGTCTTCTTGTTGAAGGTGTTCTGATATCAAGGTATCAAAATGCTGATACTGTTGGACGAATTTTTCTAAAATTTGCATCAGCAACGATTCATTACCGCTAAACTGATTAACGGCAAATTGTGTATCAAAAATACTTAGGTTAGAACCAGACAAAATAACGTTTCCTTCTATGAAGTCGGGTATTTAAAAAGCTTGCATCATATGTGTTTTATATATTCTAGCAAACAATATGGTGTATTTGCTACTCCATGTAAATTACCCATAGACCCTAGTTACTTTATTTATAAACTGCAGGTAGACTAGTAGCCTCAAGTTGGTTATTTTTATTTTAGTTGGATAGTATTTTGCAAGTAAATCAGACATCTTTTGCAGAGCGTTTAAATGTATTACAAGACCAAGCCGTTGCACAAACCTTAACTGGCATTCGTCATGGGATAGAGCGTGAAACTTTGCGTATCAATCCAGACGGCGGTTTGGCACAAAGCCCCCATCAAGAGGCCTTGGGGGCAGCATTGACTCATGAGTTTATCACTACCGATTTTTCTGAATCTTTACTGGAATTTATCACACCGCCTGAAATGTCTGTGCAAAAAACTATCGGGCAGTTAAATGATGTGCATAAATTTGCAGTTTCAAATATGGGTGATGAACGTTTATGGCCTATGAGTATGCCTTGTTTTATTGAGAATCAAGATGCGATCCCTATCGCCAACTTTGGTTCATCTAATGTAGGGAAAATGAAAACGCTGTATCGAGTAGGGTTAAAAAACCGCTACGGAAGTATGATGCAGGCTATCTCGGGAGTACATTTTAATTTTTCTCTCCCTGACGAATTCTGGCAACAGTGGTTAGAAAAAACATCTGTAGAAGAATCCGATAAAAGAGTCAGTAAAGATACCATTTCTGCTGCATATTTTGCTTTAATCAGAAATTATCGGCGCTTTTGTTGGTTAATACCTTATCTGTATGGTGCTTCTCCTGCTATTTGTGGATCCTTTATCAAAGGTAAAGAAACTGATATACCTTTTAAAAAGTTGGGTAGCGGCACGTATTACTTGCCTTACGCCACGTCTCTTAGAATGAGTGATTTGGGATATACCAATAGTGCGCAGTCTGGTTTAAATATTTGTTACAACCAACTAGACAGCTACATTGCATCGTTAAAAACAGCCATTAACCAGCCATCTGCGGCTTTCCAAAAATATGCCGGTAAGCAAGAAGGACACTACCAACAGTTAAATGCCAACGTATTGCAGATTGAAAATGAATTGTATTCACCTATTAGACCCAAACAGCCCACTCAGTCCTTAGAAAAACCGTCAGAGGCCTTAGAGAAAAGAGGCGTGAGCTACGTAGAAGTGCGTGCATTAGACGTGAATCCATTTAGTGCAATAGGCATTGAGGAAAATCAGTTTTATTTTCTTGATGTGTTTTTGTTGTACTGTGTCACAAAGCCAAGTGCGATGATGGATGCAAATCAATACCATGAAACTGAAGTCAATTTACGTGCGGTAGTGGTTGATGGGCGTGACCCTGAGCTAATGCTCTTAAATGAGCAACAATCCATAGGTTTATCTTCTTGGGCATTGCAGATGTTCACCGAAATGCAAGACGTGTCTTTGATCCTAGACAATGCGAATAACACAACACATTATTCAGTTGCGTTAGAGCTGGAAAAACAAAAAATACTTGATCCTAGTTTGACTCCCTCAGCCAAAATTCTAGAACGACTCATCAGCCAGCAATGTGATAATGGTACTTTTGGATTAGCTTTGGCTGAAGATTACAAACAACAATTGATAGACTCTGATTATGCATTTATGAATGCTGATGTATTGGCAGAACATGCGATGTTATCTTTAGATAAGCAACGTATTATTGAGCAGCAAGACAATATGTCTTTCGATGATTTTCTAAGTAGTTATTTTGCAGATACCACCACTAATTAATTTTAGGCAAAAAAAAAGCCTGAAAAAATCAGGCTTCAAAGCTACTACCAGGGAAAACACACAATAACTAGAACACGCTAATTAAGAGTAGGTTATGCAACAAAAGTTCACAAAAAAATATCATTTCTTTAAAATTATTTTAATCACTATGGCTAGTACCTTTTTTTTAGGGGCCTGTACCACTACTCCGCCTCAAAATATTAGTAATATTTGCGACATTTTTACTGAAAAACGGGATTGGTTTGAAACTGCAACCGACATGAAAGAGATGTGGGGTGTACCTATTCATGTGCCTATGGCAATGATGTATCAGGAAAGCTCTTTTAAGGCTAAAGCTCGTCCACCCAAAGATTATTTCTTTTTTGGTTTGATACCTTGGGGACGTGTCAGCAGCGCCTATGGTTATTCTCAGGCTAAGACGCCAACGTGGGATGATTACAAGCGGGAAACAGATAACTCTTGGGCTGAGCGAACTGACTTTAGTGATGCTATGGATTTTATGGGCTGGTTTATTAATAAAACCAATAAAATAAACGCTGTGTCAAAATGGGATGCAGAATTACAGTATCTTAATTATCACGAGGGGTGGGGGGGTTATAAACGAGGTAGTTATCATCACAAAGCATGGCTTAAAGACGTCGCTAAAATTGTAAATGCACGTTCCTTACAGTATGCCACCCAGTTAAAAACCTGTGAAGAAGAGCTATCCAAAGGCTGGTTTTGGCGATTGTTTAGCTGATTCCCCAACAATAAATAAAGGCCAATGTTTGGCCTTTATTTATTGTAATTTTCGAAACTATTTTATGTTGTTACTTATCCCATTAGGAAGATACCCAATCAAATTTTCACTGCTTTTATTACCAAAGCGGAGAAAAAAGGGTGTTCCCATTTTTAGACAGAATGAAATATTACGCCAGTCACACTAGATATTGGTTAATATGGAGGGCTAAAAAGTGTGCGGTTTTATTTGATGGATTTGATGTATGTATGAGGGCAGCTATAGCTGCCTTTTTTACTGGTAAAGATATTGATCCAGGGCCATTTATGGATTTAAGACGATGTGCTCCCTTTTGATGAACACTTACTCAATGCTCATTATTCCTTAAAAACAACATTTGTGCCTTCAGTTGGCTCAGTGGTGAGTGTCTCCCGATCGGCTTTGCTAATATATTTAGGCTTGTTTTTTGAAGTCAATTTGGCATTTGCCTTTTTGGCTCGTGCTTTTAAAATCTGATTACCTTTTTTACGACGGTTCATGGTATTTTCTCAAGCTATTATTTCTTGTATAATATCACTTTCGAACAGGGAGCCTAATATTATAACGCGCTCTTAAGTATTTTTGAGTAAAACACGGGTAATCGTTATCTAAAGTGTGAAGTGAAACCGATCAAACTGTTACCTGTGTGGCATGTAATTCTGGTTAACTGTTGATGATAAAATAAACGTAATTTCATCCGTTTCTATTTAGAAACGTGCAGAATTATCTTCATTTTCATGGAACATGATATCTGTCTCCGGTAACGGATCTGTTACGAGACTGTCCATCCAGATTATCCATCGGAATTATCCATCGTGGCTACCCATCGAGCCATCGAGAATATTAACCCTTGACCAAATGGGTTTAATGAACAAGGAGGTAGTCCTCTTCTTCATTAGCACTTCAAGACTGCCTTCAACACAATGGACAAGGAGTGTTACAAGATTAAAAACATAATTCATGCTGAGGATCATCAGGATGGTACAGTACTACTTTGACATCACAGGAGCGTCCATATGCCTTGTAAATTTTACCAGGGCTACTTCCAACCGACATGCTTAGCCCATAACTGACTGGGGATGCTGACCCTAATAGGAAATTCGCCGGTCTTACGATCTTCGAAATACTCGGTGAGCACGTCTGTCACGGTTGGGAAAGCGAGCTCAGACCAAGGAATGTCGTCTTCTGAAAACAGTCTGGATTCCAAGCTCTCAGGACCTATACCAAAGTCCCCATCGAGCTCGCCGCGATAAAACACATAAACCTGATTAATATTCGGAATATCAAAGAGCCGATACAGTGTTTCACCCTTTACCTTGGCGACCGCTTCTTCGTGAGTTTCCCGCAAGGCACCATCTAACATGGTCTCACCGTTTTCCATAAACCCCGCTGGAATTGTCCAAAACCCAATGCGTGGTGCTATTGCACGGCGACATAATAAAACCTGCTGACCAGCCATAGGCAGGCAACCAACTACGACCTTGGGATTTTGATAGTGGATTATTTCGCATTGCGGGCAGACAAAACGAAGGCGATCATCATCGACAGGAATTTGTTTAACCACTTGCGTGCCACAATCACTACAGTATTTCATCGCCCGCTTCACTCCCGCTAATTTAGCGTAATTCTTACTATTTACCGGCTTGAGATACCAAGGGTTTGGCACCGGGATTATTGTCCATTTCAATGACTTTACCGACCACTATCACATGGTCGCCGCCATCATAATACACCCAACTTTCACATTCAAAACTTGTTAGGTTGCCACGTAATACCGGCGCGCCGCTTTTGCCAATTCGATAATGATCGTCAAGTAGATCGTGCTCGCTCTTGCTTGAATAAAGATTAGACATATCAACTTGATCACTAGCCATTACCCAGTTCCCTAACAGTAAAGGTTTTAGATTTGTTAAAGGCATCAAGGCAATCTGAATATAGGCAAAATAAAACGTCATTTTTTATACAATGAAAACACATCTTGCATCGTATTTTGCATATCTAGATCTCTTTTATATCAATAATGTTTTACCTGTTGGCGGTTACTCAACTTTTTTCAACTTTTTCACGTAATTCAAAACAAGCGCTTCCCACTGTCGTGCAAACTAGTTTTGAATATTGTTTTTTTATGATTATGATGAACTGCTTTTATTCAAATAAGTAACGTGGGTGTCAAAGTAAGTCGTGACTAGTTACAAACGGCTATTTCGCTTTTCTATACGATCGACAAACACCAATAGTACGATATTACCATAATTGCTTGCAGCAGAAGTGATAATCTATTTGCTTAAGATATAGCTCAAGTTTGGTAGAATGCTAAGCAGAGTATAATGAGAAGTTAAACGCTATGAAAAAGACTCTCCTGATAATTGGATTCATTGCAGTTTTCGTTGCTGCATTTATCTGGTCATTACCGTCGCCAATCGATAACGATTTGAATCACATTGGCAACGGCAAAAAGTCGGTGGTTTTTATTTACGATCTCAATCGAGTAGTGAGTAATCAACAGACGATTGAAATGAATAATGCTAAGGCGGAGCTTGGTGATACCGTGAACTATTTAGTATCACGCACAGGCTATCCAGCAACAGATAAATTTATGCAAAATTACAAGGCAGAAAGTGCCGAACTCTTGTTCTTTGATGAAAACGGTGAACTTTTCAAGCGCAAATTTGCACTCGTCAATGCAGCGGATTTAAGGATAATATTGGCTAACGTCGACTAAAATGTCATTAGTATGCAGCTTTGTTCTTTCGCTTTCGCTCTTTTTTGCCGTTCGCCAAAACGAATCACATTGTAAGATCACTGACTGGGAAGTTTGTGCCAAGCATTCTATATTTTTGCATTTAAATAAAATATTAAACGACCGCTTCCTCAGTATAGGCGATCGTCACCGCTACTTAATCGTCTGACTGCATCACGCCCTGAGTCATTCAACAAGTTTTTTTATGCAGCTAAAAGAGATGAATTTCTCTCTTTTAATGCTTTTAAATATGTCGATTCATCATAAGGTGTTCTGGTTTTCCAACACCTATAAACGATCCTTACCCATTTGTAAGCTAGCCCTCTTACAGCTGATTGGTGAGACTTTCCTTTCGGCCGTTGTTGCTCATAATACAAGCCAGCCCAATACGATTGATGCACACTTTTTGCAGACCATTCGATAAAGCTTTGTCTTATAAACTTTGAGCATTGCCAACGCCAATGAACCCAACTCTTTTGACCGCTTCGTTCTGTTACTGGCGATAGTCCCGCGTAGTTTTGTATCTCCTGTGCACTGTTGAACCGTGACCTGTCTTCTCCTAGAGCTGCTAATAGGCGCGGCGCTAAACACAGCCCAGTGCCAAGCAATGAGTTAAATAGCTCAGCATCTGGCATACAGTTAAATAGCTGACTAATCTGCTTATCGTATATTCTGATGTTGTCTATTAGCGTCAGTATCTGTTTGCAAAGCGCCACTACTAATAGCTTATGTGGCAATATGACGCTGTGGTCTTGGGTTAAAGGAATAGCTTCATTTATCGCTTTTACACGCTTTTCTGTGTTCGAAACTGCATTGCCACCTCTGGCTTGGAAGAACTTTACGATGGAGGTGGTTCTTGCGCGTTTCACTGTATGTAAGGCCGGCCATTTAATTAAAAAGTCACAGAATAGCTCAGTATCTCTATGGCAGAACCACTCCAAGGGTTGTGGGTAATACTGCTTAAGAGCATTGATAAGTCTATTTGTGTTGCGACGCCTATCTTCCACCAACGAACGGCGCTGCTCGACTAACAACGCCAATGTACGAGATCCGTCACTACAGGGACGCAACGGTTTCACTTTATTCGGATAGTTAAGCATCATGTCTAATGCTAGTTCAGCATCCATCGGGTCATCTTTCGCACCGCTGGGAAACATCGCCTGACGATAACGGGCTAATGTTAATCCATGGATAGGAAAGACAGTGACAAAACTGTATTTCTGCAACGCATATACAATAGGGCCTTTGGTCAGCTCTACAGCAACGGCAATGTTACCTTTCGCGGTTTTATGCAGCTCATTCAACCAAGTATCTATAGATTCAGGTGTGTGTGAAATAACTTTAAAACTGCGCTTGTCACTATCACCAATCTGGACACAAACATCATGCTTTTTATTGGCCCAATCTAAACCGACAAAAATTGAGAATTTACTTTTTGAATCATTCATTACAAATCTCCAAGAGTGGAACTTTGTTATGTATTCTTTACTCTGCGAAAGAAATATAGACAGCGTTTAATGGCGAGCCCTGAGTGTTCGTTATGAGTAAAGTAACCCGTTGCATCGAAAGAAAAGCAGAAATCATCATATGAATATCGCTCAATATTCGTATGCAACGAGCACATAACCTAAACAATCTAATTGTAGATAATTAAGGTTGAAAGACTATTATTCGCTCATAGCAAATGTCAGATTATAACGTATTGTTGTATTTTGAAGCGTAAAATCGCAACGACAATTTAGTCATCGCTTGGCTCACGTAATGCTATTTTGTTTTTGTATAAAACTCGGAGATATAACGACCACCTTTAATATTCACGACAAGTCGAAGTTTGTAACTCTGTCCTGAGTGACCAATGAGTTCTCTCAAATTAGTTTCTGTATGCCAATAATAGGGGCTTTGTATCATGCCTAATGGATATGCGGTTGGGTTATTGTTTTTATTAACCAAAAATAGTGTTGCGCTGTCTAACGGAAAGGATGAGTTGATAGTGGTTAAGTTGTTTTTATCAAAGACATTCACTTCGAAATTGCCAGCTTTCAAAATACACTTTTGATTGATGACATCACAGTCTTCAAAAGGCACTAACTGGATCACCTTCTCTTTTTCAGCTTGGTCTTCTTCATAATAATCAGCAGCAATATATCCAATGACAGCTAAAATTGGTGCCACCATAAATGCAGTTCTTGTATGTTTATTCATTATTTTATCTTTTATAAGGCTTTAAAATTTTTGATAATTACATATCAAATAAAAGAGTTGTCACGTCATTATTTTGACTCATGCTAACGGATTTTCACTCAAGACTTTTGATTTAAATATTTACAAAATGAAGGCTAAAGAGACACGCTTTAGCCTTTATTATTCAATGACCATCTTAATCAAATCATGTTAACAACACGATTAGTCCAGTAGACAATGCATGCCTAGTGATTGCTGATTGCAGCGGTGCCACCGGGACGACGCATGTTTTCAACCAAATCTTGCACATGTTTAGGCGCCGGTCCTGTAAATTGAAGTACGACAAACGCGACGCCAAAGTTAACTAATGCACCCACTACACCAAAGGCATTAGGCGAGATACCAAAGAACCAGTTTGCACCCATACTCCCTAAGAAATCTGTACCAGGAATAAACATAATACCTTTGTGTTGGAATACATAAAGCATGGTGACTCCGATACCAGAACACATCCCCGCAATGGCTGCAGTGCCACTCATTTCCTTAGAGAATATTCCCATCATCAGTGCCGGAAATATTGATGATGCCGCCAAACCAAAGGCCAACGCTACCGTCCCTGCAGCAAATCCAGGCGGATTTAAACCAAGGTAACCCGAGACTAAAATGGCAAGTGTCATAACAATTCGCCCAGTCAGTAACTCTTTTTTCTCAGACAAGTTGGGTGTGAATACACCTTTCATTAAATCATGGGAAATTGAAGATGATATAGCGAGTAGTAAACCTGCCGCTGTTGACAGTGCCGCCGCTAAACCACCGGCAGCCACTAATGCAATGACCCAGTTAGGTAAGTTAGCGATAGCAGGGTTCGCTAGTACCATAATGTCATTGTCAACTTTCACCATTTCATTGGTTGCTTTGTCTGCGGAATATTGAATTTTACCGTCACCATTTTT
>Ga0307489_10003100_pt1 | contig 11068 bp, 7 predicted proteins | sample SB12metaG_FD_202247 | JGI IMG/M metagenome (GOLD analysis project Ga0307489, IMG submission 202247) | Sea-ice brine microbial communities from Beaufort Sea near Barrow, Alaska, United States - SB 1.2 | ecosystem: Environmental > Aquatic > Marine > Coastal | place: USA: Alaska | collected 2017-05-06
CCTCCGCCGCCCCCCCGCGCGCGGGGGGGGGGGGGCGACGCTACAAGTGCCTGCGTAGACGCGTACCACAAAGTACTTTTATATACAACAAGTCCTTGTGTGGTTGCCACGGGGTGCACGATACCACGCGCGTTAGGTGGTGGTGGTGTACATTGCCACGTGTAACCGATGCATAAAAAGACACCGGCTTGTGACAGGCATGTCCAAGTGCCTACCCCCCCCCAAGAAGAGACACCCTGCTCTCTGAGATGGTGCTCGGAGATGAGATGATTTTCCGTGCTGTGATCGGCAAGATACCGTCTGAGCTACTGGGGGACGACCTCGTCGCCACGAGCGAGCATGAGTGGACCTCGCGAATTCTGAAGTGGGCTCTTCAGCCTGTGACAGGCACGCCTGCCGCCGAACACATGATCACGCCCGGTACAGTTGCGGGCCAGCGCTGCCTGGTTGTCTACAAACGCAGCAATCTATCGACGCCTGTGTGTGCGGTCGAGGCAGCGGGCTGCAACGCGGGACGCGTGTCGTCGCTCTCTGCGCTTCATTAAGCGAGCAAGTACATGTCCCCACACTGGCTCAACATGGCGTCGTTAAGCGAGCAAGTACATGTTCCTACACTTGCTCAACATGGCGTCGTTGGAGAAGAGTTCGTCGCGGAGCCACGGCAGCAGGATGTCGCGATCGAGGTAGCGGAAGAAGTTCGCGGCCTTGTGCTTGCTCATGCCGCAGAGGTGGTGCTTTGAAATCCCGTCGATCGTCTTCTTCTTCAGCTCTACGTCGCGCGATAGTAGTGTGAGGAAGACGACGGTGCAGTCCTCGGTGCTGAGCGTGCTCTGGTTGAGCAGCTTCTGCATGGAGCCGCGCGTGTCCAGCGTGCCCATACCGGCGACGCGCGGGGCGGCCTCTGCGATGAGCGACTGCATGAGAGGTTCGTTGCGGTCAAAGAGACACACCATCACCACGTCTCGCTGCTGCTGCATCAGTATGTGTGTGTGTGTGTGTGTGTGTGTGTGCGTGTGTACGTGTGTGACGCACGTGTTGTGTTTGTGTGTGTGTGTGACGCATGGCTGGGGTACTTGCGGTGTATGTGTGTGCCACCTAGCCGGAGTTTTAGGGTGGCGGGGCTGTGGTACTCGTGTGGCAGGTGTCGCTTTATTAAAGTCCCTGTTTTACCGCACCCCCCCCCCCCCTTAAGAAGTGTACCACTGCTGCACTGCCCCAGCTTACATGACTACTTCTTCTTTGCAGCGACCTTGCCCACACTCACGGCCTTGCTCTGTGACGTACCGCTGTTCATCGAGATGCTCTGTGCATACACCTTCGGCGCTGCGGTGGTGTCGTGTGTGTTGTTTACACCATCAACTTGCATGTCGTCATGATCACCAGCACCAGCCGTCGAGTTGGTGGAAGCAGTAGCAGTGGAAGAGGTGGTAGCTGCAGCGGCAGTGGCAGCAGCAGTAGTGGCAGCGGCCGTCACAGCCGCGCGTGCCACCACCTGCGGAGTGTGGTCAACAGCGCTGCTACTCCATACGTCGACCATGCCCTCAACACCTCGCCGTTTCGTTGCCCTCTGCTGTGCCTGCAGCGCGACGGAAGTGTGCGGGTCCTGCGTGACTGCGGCGGCTGATGTCTCTGCGTCGGGGTTTGTGATATCTGCGTCGTGGACAATAAAGCGATGGTAAGCGCCGCCATAGGCATGCTCAGCGTCCTCTTGGTAATGGCCTGTGTAATCGCCGGGACGGTCGTCCCTCTTATCCGTGTGGATGCGGTGGTGTTTCCGAGATCCATTCTTGTTGATAGTCAAGCTTCCAGGAGCAAATTCCTGCCGGTGTGACACTCGCGGGGCAGACTTCCACACAGGCGCAATCGTAGCCTGCAGAAGAGCGCCGCCGGCCATGTTGGCGTCGTCGTTGCGGAAAGTCTGCATTGCGGAGTCCATCACTGGCTGTCTGCGTGCTTGCACCTGCGAACGTGCGACGTGCCACATCCCGCGGTTGTGGTGTGAGGCCCCGAGAAAGTAACCCTCCTCGATCTCAGACGAAGACGTGGGGACCACCTCGTACAGTAGTGAAACGGGTTTGTCGAACACCATCTGCCTCTTGCCTTTAGCGTAGTGGTTGAGCACATATTGCGTCTTTTGCATGGGGGGCGCAAAAAAGTTCGGGTCGATGCCACCGTACGCATGCTCGTCGACGTTGAATTGGTTGTGCACACCCTTATTCACCGGGTGCCCTACGGCATAGTCGCCGTGGTCTAGTGCGACTTTGAGCAGCTTTTCTTCATTTTGTAGCTGCGTACCAGCCAGTACGAGCAGGAGATCATCCCCGGCCTTGACCTCAGCGCGTCTCCACAAGTTCACGAGGTTGTCGCAGAGCCCGTCGACAAGAATGGTGACGACATAGTCGACCGGGAAGTCGACGGCTCCGCGGTTGTCGCCTTGGTGCTGCCCGCCTTGGTTTTCACTCCCGATGACAACACCGAGGGGGCGGATGAAGTCCTGGATAAACATGCTGAGGTTCCTGTAGTGATGTGGGCTAGACGGGCGGAAATGTTCTATGCGCATGTCGCCTACACAAGTCCAACCCGTGGCCTTGAGCCAGTTCTCCCAGTTTGGTGTGTTCACGCCCATATCGGTCTGCAGCCCACGCAGGAGGTAGTTCAGCGTCGGGAGGTTGACGATTATGTCGACGGCACGCGTGATGTTCTGCTTGGTAAAGTAGTTGTAGTTTTTGATGCGTGCCGAGCGGTCGTGCACCATCTTGATGGTGAACGCCAGGTCGCCGTCACTCACACTGTGCGTCACGGTCTCGTCGCCGGCGGTCATGGATGACGACGAGGGCACCGTGAACGTGGGCACGATTTTCTGGATCTTGTGGGGTGTTACTTGCTGCGCGATGTCGTCCGACACGCTGCCCTGCCCGTAGCTGTACGGCTGCAGGTCAGAGAGCAGCTTGGACTGCTGGTTGACCTCAGCGGACGAGAAGCGCATCCCCGAGGTCGACGTCGGCAGCAAGGACCCGCTGTCGCCGTTGATGACGACATCGGGGCCCTTGATGTTGGCGCCCTGTAGGTTGCCGAACAGCGACATGTGCGGAATGGGGGGGGGGTGTTCGGGGAGTGTTGTTTCGGAGTGGGCGCTTCGCGGTTACAGAGACGTGCCGGCGGTGCACGCAAGCCCGCTGCGATACAGTCGACGCCCGTGAGCGGACTTCGGTTCTTTTATACGATCGCCCACATAAAAACACCGTAGCCGGCTTTCTCTTCGCAAAGGCCGCGCACGCACCCCCACCACCACCATCTCGCACCGCTGACAAACTGCGAACAATGTTGCGCTCACTATAAAAGAGCCGTTGTACCTGCACGTCCAGTAGCAGTACTACACGTGTGCAATCCCGAAGATGGGCAGGGGCGGCAAGAGGAACGGCGACCAGCAGGACAAGGGCAACCACAAGTATGTTGAGTCCTGTAAGGACCACGTCGATCGTATCGAGGAGGATCTTAGCTCTATGGAGCAACTCACCCTGGCGTGTCTTGAGGCGGTGACCGAAGGGGACAAACAGCTGGCCATCGAGAAGATGCGGGCGGCAGTTGGGATTTCCCTTGAGGTGCGCCACAAGCGCGAACAGTTTAGGCAAGCGAACGCGCAGCTTAAGGAGCTGGAGGAGCAGGCCAAGCAGGGCGAGTGGGCAAAGACCCGCATCGAGAGGGTTGAGGCGTCGCGCAAAGAAATCCATGATTGGTTTAAGGCATCTCCAATCGACGGGGTGCCGGAGCTAGCGGACGAAAACGCAGCTGTCGACCCCCTCCTCCCCGATCCTTCGTATGCCGCGGAGCGGGGCGAATATAACGCCAACGCGGAGGAGGCCGCCGCACGCGGCGGCCCTATGACCGAAGGCCGCGTGCGGCCGAGCACCAACAGGCAGATTTTGGGCAACCTGTCTAACCCGAGGCGCTGAGTGTGAATGAATTATTTTTATTTTCATATGACCCAACGCGATTCGCAATGCTGCAGTAACAACATAGCGTTGCCGCGCTTGGTGCAGTGGTATAGGTTGGGCCGCTGGGCCTGCGGGTTGTGGGTTCGAGTCCCGTTGCATACACGGACGTGGGGTGTCATGGTAGCACACAGTACTTATGATGCTGGAGAGCGAGATCAAAACTCGCCATGTCTATTTTTGCCGCCATGTCTATTTTTGTGTTTACGAGCACAGGCACACTCACGCAAACACACGCGCACGCACGCACTCACTCACATGATTTTACCTTCCTTTTTGGGTACTGTGCGTTTTTGCGTTGGTTTTGCTGCCGCACCGTCCGTGAAGTAAAACGCGTCCAATAGCACAGCTGCTGGGAAGAGTAGTGACAGCACCACGATCTGCTGAATCGTCTCCACGAGTATGCCGCACAGAGCGGCCGTCACAGTTGCGGCCAACACGCTTCGCAGGCTGTTCACGCGCTTGTGTTGGCAGTGGGTCCACGCTGTGATGGTCGAGATAGTCACACTGAGGGCGAGGGTCTGTAGGAAGCGTATGGTGTGTAGGTGGTTTGCGCTACCGTGCCCGCCGCAGGGCGGTGCCTCGCGCACCAGCAGGCAAAGCAGCACGAGACTCGTGCGGAATAGGGCCTTGGGCAGTGCAGCCGACGCAGCTGCTGTGGCAGATGGCGCCGCCACCGCATAGGCCTGCACAGGGGTGAGCGCGTCCCGGCCCAGCGTGTGGGCATGCGAGGCAGCCCACACAGCGTGGAAAGCCGATGCTACGACAAACACGGCCCAGTGCGCCGCCACCACCGGCCAGGACGCAGCCTCCCAGTCCTTGACGTCGCGCCACAGAAGGCGTTCTACGGTCGACGACGAGGGCTCCAGCACGCTGCGCGAGACGGTGAGCACAAAGAACGCAATCGCGAACAGCGCGGAGCACCCCGTGAGAGACCCCGAGACACGCACGTACACGAGCGGGAGCACCGCGACGACTGCGAAGGCGGTTACCCCACCACCGTGGCCGGTGAAGCGAGTAATGGCACAGGCACAGATGAAGACCCACCCGGCCCGGAAGAGCGTGCTGTCTGCGACCCCAGTGCGGACGTGGAACGCCTCCGCGTTTGCGAGGATCGCTAGGTTCAGGGCCAGGGTGAGAACGAGCAGCAGCAGCACGATGCACGCGCAGGCTGTGTCGCGGCCTGGCTCTACGGACGCGAGTATGCTGGACGTGATGGGCGAGGCCCACACATAGACCTGAAACGCGTCCAGCACGCATGGCGTGATGCCCTCGCTCCAGTGCTTCTCGATCGGCGGCTGGTCGGCATGCGCACCATGCCGGTCAGTGTACAGCGCGGAGAAGCCCTTGTACATAGACACGTTTTCGTTAGCCAATCAAAGTGCTGTTTTATATACATACCCACAAGCACCTATGGAGTACCACCACCTAAACCCTAACCCCCGCCGAACTGCATGTGGTTGACGACACTCTCGACAAAACGGTCGTGCTCCACACTGCAGCTCCGGGTTGCACACTGCGGCCCCGCATGCTGGCGGGTGTCACGGGTGTCACGGGCAATAGGCTGCAGCTTCTCGTCGCGCGAGCGGTTCCAGTCCCGCGTCGATACTGCTTCTGCTTCTGTGTGCATGTGGTTCACAGTCGACACAGGGGCGCCTGCATGAGGAGGGCTCCTCGCCAGCCTATCGGCCAGCTGTTGCTCCTTAGCATTTAGCCTCTCCAAGCTGACGCGGTCGCTTTCGGTTGTCCGCTCCAGCAACGCGACACGCCGTACGTGCTTCTCGTTGTCGGAGGTGAGCTCTGCGATTGTATCGTTCAGCTTGGTGACACGCTGCGCGGCCACACGCTGCTCCAGCGTGGCGCTCTCTTCCGACGTCCTGGAGTGCGCCAGGCGCTCGTCCGCCTGCGCCGCGTTCGCCTTGTTGCTGGAGGTGAGCTCTGCGATGGTGTCGTTCAGCTTGGCGACGCGCTGGTCGGTAACCCGCTGCTCCAGCGTGGCATTCTCTTGCGCCTTGACGATATGGGCTTGTAGCGAGGTGTTGGCGTGCGCCAGGCGCTGCTTCGCCTGCGTCGCGTTGGCCTCGTTGTTGGAGGCGAGCTCTGCGATTGTGTCGTTGAGCTTGGCGACACGCTCCTCGGTAGCCCGCTGCTCCAGCGTGGCGCTCTCTTGCGCCTTGGCGACGTGGGCCTGTAGCGAGGTGTTGGCGTGCGCCAGGCGCTGGTTCGCCTGCGCCGCGTTGTCCTGTTCCGCGGCCAGGAGCGCCTTGCCGTTGGCTGCCGTATGCTCCTGCCGCTCTATGGTGGCGTTCGCCGCGAGTAGGCTGTCCGTCGCGCGCTGCAGCTGGTCGGCATGGTCTTCAGCGGCCGCCCGCGTGGTGCCCACGCGCTGCTCCCACTCCGTGCGCAGAGACGCAAGGTCTTCCGACATGGCCGTCTCGCGTTGTTCGTGGAACGCGCTCTTGACCCCCTGCCAGTGTTCCGCAGCCACGAGCCGGTCGCTCGAGGCGCGGTCGAGTGCCTGCTGCACTTTCAACTCGTTTCCGGCTAAGAGACGCTCGCGTGTTTCAAGATGCGCCGCGTCTGTCACCCGGTCGCTCGACACGCCGTCGAAGGCCTGCTGCACCTCCAGCTCGTGCTCGACCAAGAGGCGCTCGCGGGTGTTGAGCTGCTCGCGGCGGTCTAGTAGCGCGCGGTCCTGCACGCGCACGGACGACATCAAGCACTGCGCGCCCTCCGTGTCTATGTACCGCAGGCTGTTGGGCTTGAAGAAGACCATGCTCGCTGCAACACCACCGCGCGCAGCACCGCCGCCCCCTCGGGTGGTGCTGCTGGTGCTGGTGCTGGTGCTGTTGGGGGTGCCTCGTTGCGCTGGGGGCCGTGTCGAGCGCACCTTAAAGCACCCCGAGGGCTTGGCCGAGATACTCTGTGCGCTGCTGTGCAGCGCAACGGTCGCGACAGCGTCACCGTTGGTGTCACCCGGGTAGTACACGCCGAGCTTCACGGCGCTATTGCCGCCGCCACCGCCGCTGGACACAACGTTGTGCACCTTGCCTACGGCCCATGCCGTCTCGCCGGGGGCCTTCTCCGCCACCCAGCAGCCCGGGCGCACGCTCTCGCGCGAGATTTCAGTGTACAGCCCTGCCTGCAGCGCAGGCTTCTGCATCTCCGCATCCTTGATTTTGCACAGGCCGTGCGTCCGTGTAGAGGGCACCACCAGCTTCGACTGCACGAGCGTGCCTTCCAGCTTGTCTACCTCGATGCCAAAGCAGTTGTCCGTGTGTGACGACGCGGCCACCATAGTAGCTCCGGAGACCACAGGAGAACAGACTCAGACGGACCTGCATGGAACACGCCGCTTAAATAAAAGAGACACTGCCGTGGTTTACGCGCCGGGCGGGTCTCGAGATGGGATGCGACGACGCCCGTTCCTTACCCCGAGGCGGGCGATGCATCAGAAACCTGCCGCATTGCCATTTCCCTCTGATGTACTTGCGCCTGCTGCGCTGCTGCCGCCGCCGCCCTCTGGGCAACCATCGACGCATTCTTCTGTCTCTGGATCTCGTCGCTCGCTCGTAGCTGTCGTGTTAACTCAACCCACACTGGAGAGTGCCGCACTTCACCGCTGAGTTTCTTCGCGTTGTGTTTTTGCATTTCGGCGGCTTGAACCAGCTGTTTTTCGTTGTCGCGTATCTTTTGCGCTGTCTCTTCGGTTCTTTCGAAGTAATTGCGCAGCACCAGTTCGTTGCGGTACCCCTTGAGAACGCGAATACATTTTTCGTAGTAGTCCGCGGCAACGATCATGTTTGGGTTTGCGACGCGTCGACTTGATGGCCAACTGAGGCTCTGGTCTATATTGAAGGGTATCGGTGTGTAGTTGGGAGCCCGTGGCTCGTGAACGGGGGGGAGCGTCGCCGTGTGTTGAACGGGGGGGAGCGTCGCCGTGTGTTGTGTAGGGCCTGGTGCGCGGGCCGCTGCGACCGCTGGGGGCGGTGCGGCCGCTGGGGCCGGGGTGGCACCAGCGCGTCCAGAGGTTGAGCTTGAGCCCGCGCCCGCGTGATATGTGAGCGGGATGGCCGCTCTTGCGACGGGGTGCCCCCTACCCACCCTGGGCATCGCACTTTGGGTGTCACTATGTTGGCTGTCCCTATGTTCGCATGCCGTCGAACGCATTATGGCTGCCGCATCTCGGCGCTCCTGTTGGTCGGTTAAAGTCCTTGTCTTTGTCTGTTCACGCTGTGCCTTCCACTTAATTAACTGGGCTTCCGCGGCCTTCGCCGCAATCTCCGCGGCCGGCGCCGCATCATCCACGGCCACAGCCCCATTATCCATGGCCGCCGTCCCATCATCCACGGCCGCAGCCCCATTATCCATGGCCGCCGTCCCATCATCCACGGCCGCCGCCCCACTATCCGCGTCGGCTGCTCCGTCGTCCTCTTCGATGTCCATCCAGGCGACCTCGATGTCGTGCTCGTACCTCCACGAGTTCAATATGAGCGACAGTGGGTCCATCGTCAGCTTGTGGCGTTCGTCTTCGTCAACGCCGATGAATCGCAAATACTTTTTGATGTACTCAGGGTGCTCCCGAGCCCAGGCCATGGTTGCCTCAATTGTATGGAATTCGAAGTGGTGTACGGTTGCAAAAGCCGCATTCCACACGGACCTCAGCTCCGCACCAGTGTGCGACAACTGGTACGGTGTATCGACCTCAGACGCCCCAGCGACGCTGTCCGGCAACGTCCCGTGGGTCTCTGTCGAGTTGCGCAGATTGAGCTCCAGCTGTGACATAGATGGCAGATTCAGCTGGTTATTCTTCCTGCCCGCCGCCCTTTTGTCGCGGTCTTGCGTGTCTTTCTCCTTCCGGAGCGCAGCGGTTTCCAGCTTGACATACGATTCGTACATGCACGCGAAGCCGCCCTGCCTACTGGAGCGATACCTGTCTTGCAGGTAGAGCCAGGAAAGAACGTTTTGCACACGAGGGTACTTCTCGTTCAGGTCTGCCCATTGTGTCCCGATCGCTACAATCACCCCGAGGGTATCCAAGATATTCGTGCACTCTGTGCCCTGTTCGCGGAGCGCGATCGCCTGCACTTTCAACTTTTCAAACTTGCGTAGAAATGTTTGCACGCTCAACCTCGCGGAGTTCACCAAAGAGATCACAGCCTCCTCCTTTTCGAAAATTTCCTGTGCATCTTCTGTCCACGGCTGCTCCTCCCTCAGCGCCTGGAGCAAATGCGTTTGCTCGTCGAGATGGTCCATAGGGTCTTGCTTCAATGCAGTGTACACCAGCATGACACGTTCCAGAGTGCCAAACTGCTTGTCCTTGAGTCTATCCAGGTCCAGGACCAGGTTGTCCAGCGTGAAGAATATGTCCACATAATACGACTTGAGATGTGTGTTCAACAGCTCTGCCTGTGCCAAGGCAAGCTCGGCGGACGGTAGCTCGCTCAAATCACGGCAATCAAACGATGCAACCGTTTTACGAGGTCGGCTGAGGACCACGCGCCCAGAGGCCATCGCGCCACCCGCACCACCGCCACCGCCACCACCCTGGTCCCCATCATCGTTGGCGTAGCCAGCCCCGTCTACGCCAACCTGCTCACCTCCCCACGTGGTGTCACGTTGTTCATATTTGGCATCGTTCTCATCTTGTTCCAGCACGGTTTCGAGGTAGGTCTCCTCATCGCCTTCCGAATTGTCAAGGGGTTCATTTGTGTAGTCAACATGATCGCTCGGCTTCTGTGGCTTACGTTTGGCGTTTCGCGGCGTGTGCCGACTCTGTTGTTTTTCCTCTTTGGTTTCCGAATTGTCAGGGGGGTTAATTGTGTGGTTATCATCATCGCTCGGCTTCTTTCGCGGCATGTGCCGAAGGTGTTGTTGCTACGGCGGCCGGGTAGGTGGTGTGCACAACTACGCGAGGGTTGTTATATACCGCATATCTCAGAACCACCAGCATGGCACAAGGACGTGAGAGCGTGGCACCCGTTGGACAATGCTTCGGTCGTTTATTACTTCTGCTGTACATCCACCGTGCACCACCGCCGCCCCGCGGGATGTGCGCTGGCTCCTGCTACGCTGCGCACCCCGGCAGGCTGGCACTCACGGCAGGCTCGCACTGCAACGTTGCGCGGCAGATGTCGTTGTACAGTTCCTTATGCAGCTTCAGGTTGTTCGACACCATGCTGCGGACATCCTCGACGAGACTTGTCGCGAGCGGCTGCATGGTGGTCGCCAACGCGTCGATGAAGTGAGTCGAGAACCAGTGGTCGAGCCTATGCCGCATCACCGGGGCTGCCGGAAACACGGCAGGGGTGTTGACGGCGTACACGAGAAACTGTCTAAAGCAGCTCGCGTACTTCACCAGCATCTCGTGCGCGGGGTCCCCAAGCATGCTGCCGACCGCCAGTAGCATCCTCTGCGCCACCACCTCGTCCATGCGCGAGAATTTCGCCGTGACTGCCCTGAGCTTCTGCAACGCGGCAAGGGCCAGCCGCAACGTCTCGTCGTGGGGGATGCTGGTCTCCACGAGGCACCGCGCGAGGGCTTGCGCCACTTCCGCGACCATCTTTTTGCTTTCCGCTTCCTCGAAGTTGGCCCACAGGAAGCCCCCCTCCATCCACGACACCACGAGGGACACGATGCAGCAGACCCGCGTGTAGAGGCTGAAGCGCTCGCGCATCTGCCGCACCCGAGTGACGTCCAGGGCGAGTGTCTCCGGCAGCATGCACTGGTCGTCCTGCAGGTCCATCGTGCACACCAGGTCGAGCACGGCTGTTGCCACGCTGTTGTGCAACCCAGCGTCGTCCAACGGTGCCGCCCGTGCGTTCTTTGCGCCCCGAGGTTGGCGCTGCAGAGACCGCTGCAGCCACGCCCACGTGCGCGGGGGGCAGTCGGCGCCCCTCTCAAACCGGTACTTGCGGCGGAGTATGTTGCCAAAGACGTCCTCCTGCTCTTCCAGCGAACACCGCATTTGACAGATAAAGCCGTTCACCGCGCCGAGCAATGCCCCCTCGCTGATCTTGCGCAGGAACAAAACTGCGCCGACAAGCGCGTGGGCCTGCGCCGCGCTGCGCTCCTCC
>Ga0307489_10003101_pt1 | contig 11068 bp, 10 predicted proteins | sample SB12metaG_FD_202247 | JGI IMG/M metagenome (GOLD analysis project Ga0307489, IMG submission 202247) | Sea-ice brine microbial communities from Beaufort Sea near Barrow, Alaska, United States - SB 1.2 | ecosystem: Environmental > Aquatic > Marine > Coastal | place: USA: Alaska | collected...
TTGAACATGTCGCTGGCGCCGCTGCGCCCCGAGCTGGGCAGCCAGAACCACATCCGGATGCCACCGCCGCCGCCTTCCTTGCCGCCGCCAACCAGGGTCGGATACATAGTGAATGTGCTTGATGATATTTCGTATGATGCAGTTCACTGAAGCAAAACGGGCCACGTCGGGTGACGCACTTCGACACAAGATAAAAATACTCGAGGTCGTGACGTCGCGTGTCTTTGCAAGTTGAGGACGTGGTGTGGCAAGCGATGTGATCTGTCCGTACCGCTGATCGTCTCCGTGCGCAGCGCCCCCCCGTGCCACGCCCCCCCGCCGTGAGCCACCCGCTTGGATTGGTTCATCACTGCCGCCGCCGCCGAACGCAGCGCAGCGTCGTGGCACACGTAGTGAAGCCCTCGCAGACCCTGCGCACCGCCTTCGATTAGGGCCTGGCAGATAATGCTCGCCACTTCATTTTCTCTCTTTACCTTCAGGTGGACAGGATGTTGTGCTCGATATGACAGGAGTGCTCATATCACCGATTATCAGCATTGGGGTGCCTCTCTCATGCGCACTGCAGCAGCCACCGCCCGAGTGAGGGGTAGCACGCTGCGGCGGCGGAAGCCAGCTCTAAAAGATAAGATCAAGTTGTGGTAAGCATTTCTAAAACTGCATGTGATGCTGTTCAACGCAAGAAACGAGGGTCGAGGACGTGGAGATGACGTGGCAGGCATAATCTGCGAGGCCCAACCCTCCACGAGCTCCGGAGGCCAAGGCGGCGGCGGCGACATGCCCGCCATACGCGCCGTCGCGCGCTCGCCCAGCGAGCGCGTGCTACCCTTGGACATCGGGAACCTCACGACATCGCCACCGTCACCCCCGCCACCACCCCCAGCAGCACTCGCCCCTGTGCTGTCGGCTGTTCGATACCCCGCCAGCATCTCAATGTTCTCTACGTACCACCCCCCATACGGTGGCGGTGGCAGCGGCGGTGGCGACGGCGTCACCTCCTCTGCCTCTCCCTCTTGCGGTGCCGGTGGCTCCTCGCCCTCTTGCGGCAGCGTCGCCACATCTTAGGGCCTGGCATATATTGCTCGCCCCGTCATAGGACGCCATCAGACTCACTAAACAAGGGCTCAAAACGCGAGTCGAGGATGTGGCGGGCAATATCTGCCAGTCCCTACCACGTCTGGCGGCGGCAACGGCGGCGGCAGCGGCGGCGGCCCGCCCAAAGACAGCACCGCGCGGTACTCCCCCGGCACGCCCACCGTCACTGCGCCATTTGCGATGCCCCAGATCTCCATCGCCGCCGGGCGTGCCCCCCCCGCCGCTGTCCCCGCCTCCACCTCCAGCCAGGGACTGACAGATAATGCTCGCCACGTCATATGATGGCATTCGACTCAACACACGAGAGTTCATAATTCCTTTGACAGCTAGGGACTGATGGATAGTGCTCGCCACATCATATGGTGGCATTCGAATCAAGACACGAGGGTTCAAAATTCCTTCATGAAGTGGCGAGCAATATCCGTCAGGCGCTACCTCCAGCAAACGCCCGCGGATCTCCCGCTCTATTCGCCGCACCCGGTCCATCCGTTTGGCCGCCGCCTCCGCGCTCTCCTGCGCAGCCGGGTCCTCCGGCGGCGGCGGCGCCACGTCCGCGATGGACTGCGGCAGGCACGAGTATTTTCCGTTGCAGAGGACATCCAGCGCTCCCGGAATGTCATACAGCGGCGCCTTGGAGTAGCGGCGCAGGTTGGATTTAGAATCAGAGTTTTACAGCAGTGTATCACAAGTTAATTGAATGCGCTGGAGCCAGGCGCTCTGTCGCCATTGCGTCGTGCGCCTGCCCCGCCAAACCCCTGGCCCCTGCCCATCAAAACGCCCATCAACACGGGGTTCAACCGGTGCCAACCTGCACCTGCACCGCCCTACCTTGGCCCACTCCATCTGGCCGTGCAGGCCGAACAGGCGATCGGCGCTGTCCGTGAAAGCGCGCTCGTGCAGCCGCAGCTGCGCGCCCAGATTCTCCGTTATGACGGTGATGATTGCTGCCTGCATATCAAGGGACGCGGGACGCGCGGGCGGCGTGAGAACACGAGAAGCAAGAGACAAGGGCTCAGACTTGCAGGAACGACTGCAGGGGCTTACACTCGTCCACTTCTCAGCTCAACTTGAGCCGTGTCTGACACACAAAAACACCCTGCACACCCTCAACACCCCCTAACACCCCCTTAACATGGGCTGCACAACCCCAACGCGCACCCCCTATCCCATAATAAGCGCTCACAAGTTGAGCTGAGAAGTGAACGAGTGTAAGCCCCTGAACGACTGGGCACCTCGTTTTTGCAGTCAGATCGTCAAACTCACACCATCTGTCAAACAGCCGCGCCGGCCGGCCGATGGGGCAAGAGCAACCGCACCAACCGCGTCGCGAAAAGACCGCGCCCGTCCGGGAGCGCGGGGGGGGGGGGGGGGGCCGCGACGCAAGCGCCACACCAAGCACCACAAGCGCCGCCCCAACGCCGCAGCTGAAATGCCCTGGGATTTTCCTCTCGGGCAACCAAGGGTCCCGTGGAATTTGTGTGACGTACACTCTGCACAGGCGCCCATTCGGCGAGGAGAGCGAGGCGCGTGAGGCGCTGCCGCAGGTAGTTCAGGTACTGCGCCAGCGCCTTCTTGCGATCGGCGTCCGGGTGCCCCGGCAGGCGCGACGCCATTTGTACGAGCTCGTCATACGCGGACGCCACTACACGCTCGACCAACTCCTTCAAAGTCACCGTGCGCGCGTGCCGCGGCAAGCCCTCCATGACCGCCCGGGCCGGGTAAGGCACCGCCGCGACGCCGTCCCCGTCTCGGAGTAGCCTCCTGAGCCGAAAGCGCGGAGTGCTGTGACTACTGCGGTCATCTAATCACGACTTCAGGCCGCGGCCGGCCCGGCGGAACAGACGACGTGCAGTTTAGGGTTGTTATTAGGGTTTTAGGATTTATGTAGGGTTTAGGGTTGATGAGGGTTGATGAGATCGAGGTGGGGCACTAGTATAGTCCCGAGCCGGCGGCATGTTGTGACGGGTAACAGGACGCCGGCCAAGTTGTGTCGTTGCTATGACAAAGTGCGTGAAACCACTTTGAAACTTAGCAAGTAGCACTAAGTCGTCAAAATGCTCGGCGTTCTGATTGATCGAGCGGAACTACTTGGCGCTAATTCTCTCGAAGTGTCTATAAAGTGATAAGTGGTTTCACGCACTTTGTCATGTTTGTTCAACTGAACCTTCGTGGTATTAATACTGGTATTATTTTAGGCACTAGCTAGGCGGTTCACATCTACTAAATGTGCGCTATGACATGTCCAACAAAATATCTAAAAGGCTACCCCTCTTCGGCGCACCCGTTGCCCCCTATACCGACGTCAAACTCCCGAAGATGCGACGTGATACCTAAGCGCTGCCCTGGTGTTAAGGGCTCACACTCGTCTACCTCTCAGCTCACGGTAGCCACATTTGGTGGGATACGTTGGGTGGTTTCAGTGACTAAACGACTCAGGTTGAGCTGAGAAGTTGAGGAGTGGAAGGGGCTTATACTCGTCCACTATGCGGCTTGGCGTGAACACTTTTTGTGAGATGCGTTGGGTGGCTGCAGCGTTTTAGTGACAGAAACGGCTCAGGTTGAGCTGAGAAGTGCCCCTGCCCGGCGTGCGCGGCGACGGCATGTTGTGATACTCTGCCGGCAGCACCCCCAGAATCATCTCGCCGCGCCCCTCGCGGCTCGGCAGCCGGCCAAGCGCCGGTAGCAAATACTGATCGTACGCTGGGTCTTCAGCCGCCGCCACTGCGGCCGCCCCCGCCGCTGCCCCCGCCACTGCCCCTGCCGTCGCCGCCGCCGTTGCCCCCCCTATCGTCGACGCCCCCGCCCCTGTCGCCGCCGCCGCTCCCGCTATGGGGGAGGGGGAGGAGCCCCCCGATAGACCCGAGGTTTCGTAGCTCCTCCCGTCCCAAATCCCAACCCCCATTGGTTCCCGCCGCGCGCGCGACGGCGCGCCGGCGTTTTGCCCCGCCGCCGCGCGAGCCGAATTGTATCCGCGGGGGCTCGCACTGCCGCTGCCGGCCACGATGAAACGCCCGGGACTTACCCGCCCCGCGGCCGCGGGAAGCAGCCGGCTCTCCACTGTGTAGCGGCGCATGTTGTAATTCAAAGAAAAGTTTGAAAGTGGTTCATCATATTTCAGCTTCAAGCACTGGAACCAAGCGCGGTCAATCGAGGTTCAACCTCAGGTTAACCTCGGATCATCCTGCATTACCCTACCACAGGATCATCTGGTGGCTGCGGCAGCTCCGCGCGTTGCCGCGGCAAACCCCCCGCAGACGGCTGCGCCTCGCCGCCGAGGCGCCCGCTGTCTGCGCCTCGGCGCCCGCTGCCGTGGCGCCCGCTGAGCAGGGGCTTACACACGTTCACATTACAGCTCAACTTGAGCACCTTCGTCGGGACACATTGATCGTGTAAGCTGTGTCATGTGGCCGACAAAGCAGCTCAAGTTGGGCTGAAATTGGAATGAGTGTAAGCCCCTGCCGCTCAGTGGGTCCTCGGAGTTGAGGCTCCCCCTTCTGCTCTTGCGAGCCGTTGGCCAGGGGCTTACACTCGTCCACTCTTCGGCTCAACGTAAGCGCTTTCTGTGGGATAGGGGGTGCATTCAGGGGTTGTTTAGGGGTTGTTTAGGGGGTATTAGGGGGTATGAGGGGGTGCTCAGGGTGAATTTCGTGCCAGGAACGGCTCCAGTTGAGCTGAAAAGTGGACGAGTGTAAGCCCCTGCCGTCGGCCCCGGCGCCGATGCTCCCTGGTCGGCGCTCCACGGCGCCCCCAACCCTGGGGACGCAGGCGAACTATAGGGCCTGACAGATACTACTCGCCTCGTCATAAAACGCATGTCGAACCCTCGTTTCTTGAGTTGACTGCAATCCTTTGACGTGGCGAGCCATATCTGTCCGGCCACGTCATCAAACTCAGTTTTAACACTCATGTCTGCAGTGAAACGGAATCCTATGACGTGACAAGCAACATCTTCCAGGCTCTACCGGGCTGACCACGACCGGGGCGGAGACGGCGACGCGTGCGGCCGCGGCGGCGAGTGACTCCCCCTCCCGCCGCGTCAGCGCCTGGCTTGTCGCCTTTGTTTAGCGGCGCAAGTTGTAATTGAAAGCAAAGTTTACAAGCGATGTGTTGTACTGTAATTTCAAGCGCTGAAACCAAGCGCGGTCATCCCAGGGTCAACCTTGGGTTGACCTGAGGTCAACCTGCACCGCCCCGCCTTCGCTAACCGGATCTCCGAAGGCCGCGGCGGCGGCGCGCCCGCCACCGGCCCGCTAGCTAGGGTCTGATGCATATACTCGTCGAACTAGGCTAGTGCTGGCGAGGGGAACTACTCAACTAGCCTAGTTTAGCCTAGTTTAGGGTTGACGGTTAGCGGTTAGTGGTTAGTGGTCAGTGGTTAGTGGTCAGTGGTTAGTGGTTAGTGGTTAGACTGGGGCCTACAATCAGGGGGGCGTAAACTAGGCTAGTCTTGGCTTGTTAAGGATCAGTACCCTAGTGGGTTAGTTTAGGGGCAACAACTATACCCCATCAGTCCGTACCGCCCGCTCGGCTTAACCGTATCTCCCGCTTCGTCATTCCCACTGTAGAATCCCGCGGCGTCTGCGCGAGGGACCCGAGCGACGGCGTCTGCGCTAAGGAGAAGGACACCGGCGTCGAGGGGCTTACACTCGTCCACTTCTCATCTCAACCTGAACCGTTTGTCACTGGAACCCCCCAATTCATCATCCAATATATCCGACAAAACTGCTTACGTTGAGCTGAATAGTGGACGAGTGTGCTTTTCATCTCAACCTGAGCCGTTTTTGTTACTGGAACCCCCCGATTCACTCAATATATCACACAAATGTGCTCACGTTGAGCTGAAAAGTGGTCGAGTGCAAGTCCCTGCCGGCGTGTGCGCGTGGGAGCCGAGCACAGACGGCGCCCGGCTCCCGGCCACTGACCAGGGCCATACACGTCTCCACTTTTCGGCTCAACGTAAGCGCTTTCTGCGGGAGAGGGGGTACATGTGGGGGTTGTTTGGGACGTGCTCAGGAGGTTAGGGGATTATAGGAGGTGTTTAGTGTGTGCTTTTGTGTCAGATACGGCTCAGGTTGAGCTGAGAAATGGACCAGTATAAGCCCCTGCCACTGAGCCTGCCCCGACAATTGAACCCGCTCCAAGCCCTGAGCCGCGCCGGTGCTTCTTATGTCTGGTCACCCGTCGACTTTTCCCCATCTGGAACATATCGCCCATGATCGCGTCCCTACGGACCACCATCATCGACAGAGTGTAGGGACCGATGGACAGTGTTCGCCACGTCACAGGGTGTCGTTTAACTCAATAAACGAGGGTTCAAAATGCGCTTGATGACAGGGCCAGGCAGATAGTGCTCGCCACATCATAGGACGTGGTTTATTTCGAGAACCGAGGGGGGAGGATGCGTTAGCTGACAAGGACTGATGAATCGTGCTCGGCACATTTAACTCAAGAATCGAAGGGGAGAAATGCGTTTGTTGACAGGGACTGATGGATAGTGGTCACTGTGTCATAGGATGTCATTGAACTCTAGAACGAGGGTAAAAAAAGCGTTTGAAGACGTGGCGAGCACTGACCATCAGAACGAGGGAAAAAAAACGATTGATGACGTGGCGAGCACTGACCGTCAGTCCCTGCCAGAATGCCCCAGTTGCGCATCGCGCGCCGCTTCGCATCCTCCGCGGGGTCCGCCAGCTTCACCATGTGCTTGATTGCCCCGACGCAGGGTCACCAACATCCACATGTGGGATAAGACACACCAAAAACACAGGGGCAAGTCAGAAAATTTGGGTTCTCCAATGGGTGGAGCGTGCTGTCCCTTCAATTTGGTTTGAGCAGACGCACAGAAAAGGCTGGGACGCCTCTTGCACGTCTTTGCTTCGACCCTGGGCGGACACTCAGCGCAGCGCAGCAGCTAACCATCATACAAAGAACAACATCCTCCCGATTTAGGTACCGGTTCTACCCGTCCCGTGTTTCCGAGGGCGGGCGAACAATCATTTGTGTCTCAGTTGCCATGCCTTTCGCAGCCCCTTGAGCGCGGGGGGGAGCTGGATCTTGCTGCGGTGCAGGTTGGAGGTGATGCACGCGAGCGACATCAGGCTGCTGGCCGGTAGGTCAGCGCTGGAGGCGAGTAGCTCGTCCTAACACCAAGGGGCTAACACACATACATTTCTTTTAGCTCGAGTGAGTATTTTCTGCGGGATGCGTTGGGTGATTGAAGTGTTTGAGTAACGCCCCGGCCCCGGCCCATGGGGCCGCAGTCCTGCTCATGTCGGCATCTGCCCGAGTACCAGCCCCAGCCCCCGCCCCATCCCCCGCCCCGGTCCCATCCTAAAGACGGCTCAGGTTGAGCTGAGAATGGATTAGTGGAAATGTTGTAACCCATGCCTTCCATCGCAGCAGCGCGGAGAGGCCCTCGACGAGCTCGGTGCACACGGCGCTGACGGCGCGGTACTCCTCCTCCACCACCGTCGTCGGCACCTGCACACCCGGGTCCTCGAGCGGCGCCATGCTGCGGGGCGCCAGAGCAGGGGCTGCGCGGAGATGGCTGTGATTCGTAATCGCAAATGCTTGATGAGACCCTCAGTTCGGTGATGCTGACGTGTCCATAAACCCTAAACCCCAATATCATAAACCCTAAAATGCTAAAAACACTTTCTGCGACGCGCCTCGCGCTGTTTTGCGGTCAAGGTGAGGGGAGGCGCAGACGTCATGCCAGGCGGCACGCCCAACGCTCACCTATACTGTTGAGCGTGTGCACGCGCGCCGCTGGCATAAGCTCGCACCAGCGTCCCGTGCGGGAATTGTCCCCACCGCCCGGCGTGACGCGTCCGCACGTAAGCACGCGGCGGCACTCCGCTTCGGAGTTCTCGTTGACAAAATCATTGACCTTCCGCGCGCCGCAAGCACAAGCAGCACCAAGCGCGCTCTACAAGGCAGGGAGTTTATTGCGAACAAGCACTCGACCAACGCGACGATGTGTTCCGCAAACCTTCTGAGCATGTCTTAGCGAGCTTTCAGGTACCAGCTATCTGCGTAAGTCGTGCTCCGATCTCGGTTCGTGTGCTTCTCATTTGACCGTGGACGACGAGGCGACGGACGAGGGCCACCGGAACTGACGCACAAGTGAGCAAGCAGCACCCAGCGCGCGGACGGACGCGCGATGGCGAAAATCGGGGAGACGGACCCGCGGTGGATCGTGGCGGAGCGCAACGACGGCGCCAACGTCAACGGCTGGCACTGGCAGGAGAGGAACTGCATGGGCTGGGGCCGGGAACGCCTCAGCGGACTCCTCGTAGGTGAGGCCAGCAACAATTTGAGCCGCGGGGCCTATGGCGTCCTATGACGCGGCGAGCGATAGCAACATCTGCCAGGCCCAATGTCCCCCGCGACATCGACACGCGTCTTGAACTCTCAGCTCAACGGCATCCTCTGACGTGGCGAGCAACATCTGCAAGGCCCAATGCCCGCCGCGGTTTCACCCTCAGTTTACTGACATCCTATGACGCGGCGAGCAACATCTGCCAGGTCCCATGGCATCCTATGACATGGCAAGCAACATGTGCCACCCCCGGTGGCATCCTTTGACGTCGCGAGCAATATCTGCCAGGCCCTGCCCTTGGGGACCACCTTCGATCTCCCGATGATGGAAGGCAGGGGCTTACACTCGTTCCCATTTCCGCTCAACTTGAGCCGTGTCTGACACATGAAAACACCCTACACACCCTACACACCCCCTAACACCCCCTCAACACAGGCTACACAACCCCTACGCGCACCCCCTATCCCATAAACATCGCTCAAGTTGAGCTGAGAAGTGAACGAGCGTAAGCCCCTGATGGAAGGCTCCGCAAAGATCACCGAGGTCAGCAAATTCGAGGGAGACGCGACGGTGAACACGCGCAAAGGAAACAAAAAGTTCGCGGTGTTTGACCTCACGGTGACGTGCAAGTGGGAGGGGCAGTGTAAGGCGTTCGAGGTAGGGTGGTGCAGGTTGACCCCATCTTGACCCCATCTTGACTCCATCTTGACCCCATCTTGACCCCATCTTGACCCCAGGTTGAACCCGTGATGCCCGTGCTTGGTTGCAGCGATTGAAGCTAAACTATGATGAGTGGCTTTTCAAACTTTGCTATCAAAGTCAACTTGCGCCACTACATCGAGGGCTCGGTGGTGAAGGGGGAGGTGAAGATCTCGGAGTTCGCGTCGACGAACGACGAGGACGAGTACGAGTTCAAAGTGACGGCGACAGATGGGGAGAAGGGCGCTAAGGACAAGCTTAGGTAGGGTCCAGTAAATATTGCCCGCCGTGTATTTGGGACGCATTTTGAAACCTCGTATCTTGAGTTGAGTGGCATCGTATGACATGGCGAGCAATATCAGCCAAGCCCATTGCCCGCTGCGTCATTTTGGTCCTTGGCCGCCACGTCATCGACACGCATTTCGGACCGTGCTGTCTTGAGTGAAACGGCATCCTATGACGTGGCGAGCAAATCTGCCAGCGTTGGCGAGCAACGTATGTTAGCAGTCTATGACGAGGCGAGCAATATCTGCCGGGCCCTAAACTGCGGAAAAAGATAGAGATTGCGGTGTCCAAGGAATTTCTGCCGCACCTCGCCACATTCGCCACGGAGCTGGCAGATATGTGACGATGGGGCGGGGGGGATACAGAGGGCGGGTGGAGAACAACATTCCCAATCATTCTGTGGACGTTGTGGTCAAAAGCACAGCTCACTCATTCCCCATTTATAGCAGTAGACTCAATAGCTCGAGTTGATTAATCCACAATATTTAGAAGCAAGTGCACTCGTCGCCAGCGCATGTTAGGTAGCGGGAGTTCAGCTGCCTGTAGACACGGAACGGAGCATGTGTCGTATGTAGCCTCGTCTCTATTTACAAGGTCATTTACACTATCGAACGATTCGTTATCTAAAATCATCATATTTGCCCCGCGTACACGGGGCTTTCTATACACATGCACATCTCTCCTTCGTCATATCCAAGGTCCCACGCGCGTGGGGCGGTCTACGCTAAAACAAGTCTGCCTCTTCGTCAATACCCAAAGTCCCACGTAGACCTACATACAATCTACACGAACACAACCTTGTTCCGTCCATAGATTACGCTCCCTACGCAATTACAACTCTGTTTCGTCAATGCCCAAAGTCCACATCATCGCTGCCACTGGACTTGTTTCGGCGATGCCTCCCCCCGATGAGGTTCCCCAGGCTGCCCATGCTGGAGCTGCTCCGCAGTTGCTGTGCGGTGTTCAACCTGTCGGCCGGGGCTTACATCCGTCCGCTTCTCGGCTCAACTTGAGCCGTGTCTGACACAAAAGAACACTATACACACCCTAAACACCCCCTAACACCCCCTTAACAAGGGCTGCACAACCCCTATGCGCAACCCCTATCCCATAAAAAGCGCTCAAATTGAGCTGAGAAGTGGACGAGTGTGAGCTCCTGCCTGTCGGCCTCCGCGCGCCGGTACGCCTCCGCCATGATGATCTCGCGCTGCTCCGTGCTAATCACGTCGTTGCGCCCCGCCCACTCCAGCGTGTCCGCCTTTTTACAGGGCCAGAGGTAAATAACACTTGCCGGCGTCGGCGTCCTGGCTGTTGGCACTGTTGGCTCGTAGTGTACCAGTAAACACTCGCCGCATCCTCTCTAACCTGGCCACTCAGCAAACTTGAGCAAACAGTCAGGGCACGAGTTGCTTCGCCTGTCCCCACCATCTTCAGGATGCTCATCCCCCTGGCGTCCGCCGTGCGCCGCAGCATGAGCGCCTTGTTCCTGAGCTTGATGTGCATACTGCACGCCGGCTGCTCCCACGGCTCGCCGTCCACGTGCATGGGGAACCGCTTGTCCACGATCACCTCGCAGGAGGGTCGTTGTCAACAAGCACTCGACTGCTGTCGGAGCACGACTTACCTTCAGCATGACAGCTCATAGAGACGCGGAGGAGGAGGAGGAGGAGG
>Ga0307489_10003102_pt1 | contig 11064 bp, 2 predicted proteins | sample SB12metaG_FD_202247 | JGI IMG/M metagenome (GOLD analysis project Ga0307489, IMG submission 202247) | Sea-ice brine microbial communities from Beaufort Sea near Barrow, Alaska, United States - SB 1.2 | ecosystem: Environmental > Aquatic > Marine > Coastal | place: USA: Alaska | collected 2017-05-06
ATGCGGACACACACTGGGGAGAGGCCGTATGTCTGCGAGACATGTGACAAGGCGTTCTACACGTCCTCTGACATGAAACGACACATGCTGGTGCATACGATGGGGGGGAGCCCACGGGTGCCGACGAAGGAGGGCCCGCATGTCTGTGAGACGTGCGGCAAGGAGTTCTCGAAATCCAGCACACTGGTGATACACACGCGGAGACACACGGGGGAGAAGCCGTATGTCTGCGGGACGTGCGGTAATGCGTTCTGCACGTCCTCTAGTATGAATCGACACATGCGGGAGAGACATGTGGAGGAGAGACCGCATGTCTGTGAGACGTGTGACATGGCGTTCTCTAGCCAGGAAGAGCAGATCACGCACATGCGGACGCATGCGGGGGGGCGGCTGTATGTTTGCGACGTGTGCGACAGGGTGTTCACGCAATCGGATCAGCTCACTGTGCACATGCGGGTGCATTCGGGAGAGGATTAAATACATCCTTACAAGAGAAAACATCCGAAGTTCGCGGACGATAACAGAAATTTCCATGTACTAAGTCAGTTATGGAAGACGAAGCGAGGATCACAGCAAAACATCTTCAGGATTCAACGCGGCGGAACAAACGCAAGGCCGAGGCGATATCTACGAGTGAAGACGAGAAACAGTGTGTGTAGGTGGTGTGGTGTGGTGTGGTGTGTGGTATGCCAGTAAAATTCATCTGAATCAAATAAAAAATGTTTTAGATCAACATATAAAAGGTATACATAATTTGTTTAAAGAAATGCCAAAGTTTATACAGCGTTTCTTTGCTATTAGAAGTGTTATCAAAGATGTTTATATGCAGATTGATGAACTAAATGTCTTTAATACCGAGAGAAGTAGGTCACTGGGCAGGCATCCGATGGAGACAATAAGTAAGTGGAGATATAGATCAAAGGACCCTTATACGCATACGTGGGGTTATGAACGCGAAGATTACATGAAAGAGGTAAGTGACATAGAAAACATGAATTTTGAAATTAATCATGTGTTGCATCATATATGTATCATCTACAGTGACCTCCTTTCAATTTTAAAATGTAATATACCTCGTAATTATAAGGAAGACCTGCGAATTCCAGATGACCCACATGCAGACTTATGTGATGTACTCAACCCAAAAGTTGACCGATTCACAGAATGGGCAATGTCGCATGACAATCGCCTCAGATTGATTATAGAACGTATCTACAACGTGATATATAATGTTGGTGAGGAAAACGCGTGTCTACAGTTCTATTACCTAGACCATACATATGAAATGTTTCTAATTTTGAAAGACAACCAACTGTCAAATACAGAAAGGACATACGCCGAACAAAAAGCACTGGAAGCATGGTCTTTAAATTATAGAATGCCATATTCAAGTAAGGACTGAACCCAGGGACAATTCTCAAATTACACAATGACATACAGCACAAACAAGGTCTTCATCAAGGACTTCAAGGGCGAACGGGTGTACAAGAACTTTCCGGACATGGATTTTTTATGTGTTTTTGCACACATAAACTGGTGCGAAAAATGCTGCAAATCAGTATGTTTGGTAGATACAGTCATGTGTGGAGTAATTGAATTATCTGAAGAGATACCCGAGGCGTGTACTGTATCGCTGCGAGCAACTGGCACACGTTGTGTGAATATCTCTTTCGCCATTGACAAGCAGTCTGATTATTTAAAGACATAAAAAATTCATGAGCACGTGTTACACAGCATAATACACAAATAGTTGGGAGGGCTATTTTCACCACATCGAACCCTTCACACACCAATCATGCTGCACGAAAATGCATATCTTGTTCCTCTGTTTTTTTTTGTCACGGCTTGGTCAGCATTTGCGGGCTTTGTCTTAGAGCGAATCATTTATGCGACCGTGTTCTGTTGTGTATCGAGCTTTGTGCGAGCAAGTGACGGGGTTGATGCCGTCAAAAGGCTTGCCAGTATGGAATTAGTGAAAGAATGCATTTCGGGATATCTCGATTCGGCCCAAGGTCTCGTTCAATCAACCGCAACGCTGATTTCGACCCTGATCTCGTCATGGTTATCAATCCTTGTGATGACGGGTTTCGTATTCATAGCAGCTTCGATACACTATGAGTTTGCCGAGGTAATGACACGATTCATAAGCGTTTACAATCATGATATCTCCAAACATGCACGAGCAGCATTTTTGTTAACATTGCAGTACTCCGAGAGATTTCTGCAGCCATTGTTGTATCTCTGGAATTACGTATGGTACATACAGAAGCTCTTCCTTGTCGACGTTGTGCTCCCACTATTCCTCGAATCCGCGGAATACACCGGAAAGCTTGTGACAAGTTGCGGTCTATTCACAAGGAGTGTCTCGATTACACTTGTGTCATATGTGGCCCGACTCAAACAAAGCGATTGCTCGATCGACCGTCTCATGAATTCGGAACAGCTGGCGAACGGCACGATCCCGTGTTTCGTTCCGGGTAGACGTGCGATCGATCTGATCACGCCACTGGGAGATTTTCGGCTCATAACTATGTACACGCTTCTAATCCTCAAGCATGCGTGCAACGCGTTGACTCCTCCCTTGGATCTGATCGCGTACCCGTTTTTGGACATCAATTTCGCCAAAGGTGTGCATAGCGTTGTCAACGCCTTCGTTTATTGGTTTATCAACATGCCGCTCATCACGGTTCAACGATGTGCCGCCGTCAAGACAAATTATCCAGAGGGTCACTGGATGCGACATGTGAGCTGCACGCCAGATGCCACGCCAGGGTTCAACTACCTGATCACTGGGGTGAAACGTTTCGGGATGCTCATCGACAATTGGCTGAACGCGACTTGGTTGGTGCTGTTGGGAGCTATGGGATTGCCTACTCCGCGGTGTGAACAGCTTCCGTTGATGATGAGAGGCTTTACGGAGTCGACATTGTTTGGAGGCAATGAGACGCGTATCGTGGGACTCACTTCAGGGGCGTACGCTATAACGGACGGGTTGTCGGTTCAGTACACGTTTTTCCTTGGGCAGATTAGAAACGTCTGGTCTCCATTTGGGTGGATCAATGGTGGAGTGAAGATCCGACACGGGATCGCCGCGGTTTCATACGATACGGCTGAAGATTCCATCGACGCCTCGAGCGGACAGGCGACGTTGTCGATGTTGGGGTGTAGGTGCCTGGATGTTGATGACCCACTTGGATACGACTTCAAGGACGGGAAGATGTCTCGTATGGTAATTGAATGTTCTATTCTGCGGTACGACCCTGCTGTTGTGAATGCAGACGAAGAGATTGCAGATGTGGCGGCACCCCATTTTGTGCCGGTGGCATTTGCGGTGCCAGCTGCACCGCTGTACATGCGGTGTGCAACGACAAAAATAACAGTGGATTCTGCGCGGTTCCCGCTGTGGCGCTCGGGTATGCATGTCGAAGGTGGGAAAGGCAGCAGCTATGATGATGATATCGATGGGGAGTTTACGAACGCAGACGGGGTGGATGGTCCGGATGAAATCGACGCGGTGCTGTGGGTAATGCCAGCGTGCGACGCGGACAAACTTGCGCCGGCGTGTCAATCCGCCATGGCCGATGCGGGGTGTTTCCCGTATTGCATGGCTGCGCGCCGACGAGGGACACGCAACGACGGGCTAACGCTGTACTCTGCGCGGGATTGGGCGAATAAGGTGCAGCTGATGGAACATGACTGTTCCGCGACTCTCCGCCCAGATACGTCTGCGAATGTCGTGGGATTCACGGCAGACCGTGCTCTACCAGCAGACGCAGAGTATAAAGCGGTGGCGTACAGCAACACAGGTGCACCGGATGGGCAGTTTACTTTCTCGGCGAGTTGGGACCCGAGAGCACAGGACTGCACGTATAATGCAAAGTCGACCTCGCGCGTAGCAAGAGGCACGCCTATCACAAAGGGGTCTAATGTCGATCGTTTCAGCGCCGTGTTGATGCCACAACAGCCCTTTGTGGTTGCAGGCGAGACAGCGTTGACGATTGTGAAGATCCCAGACGACGACATTGAAATGGGAGGTAGCGGCTATGCGATTCGGGTGCAGCGCTTGTTTGGGCAACAGGGGACGGGGTTTGTGTCGCTTGTGGAAGTGAACAGCGAGCTACCTGCAAACGCACCGTGCATTACACTCGACGATTGTGGAAAGGATTCACCATCATCCAAGTTCAAAGGGAAAGCAACCGTGCCATACTCGGTGTTCTCAGATGCATCTACCCACAATCCTGCTGTTATGACAAAGTGGTCTGTCGTGTACGCGGCGAACCCATCGTACGAAATGTTTTCGCAGCTTTTCCGGTATTGTGCAGGGGAAGATACGTCTCTGGAATATATGCTGTTAAGTAGCTTCGGGCCGATTCGACTGTGGCGTGTGGATGCGTTTGCATACGACGACCCAGACGGTATCCGCGCGGTAAAGACGGGGTCGTTCGTGGAACTAGAGGACGGCTTTCAGTTCTCACAGGAGGGTGATTTTTGTGGACATGTCTTCAACGTGCGCGTTACGTCGATGGAGTACCTGAACGACCAGAACGTGGCGGTACAGGTGCTGCGCGCGAGTGCTAGCAACTTCAACCCGAACATTCGCTCGTTTGACGACACGGTGCTCACTGGACCGGACGGAACGCCTCTGCTGACGTACCGCACGTACTTTTTGAACCCCGAAACGATGCAGGTGCGCGTGGATCTCATGTGGTCTGAAAACAATGCAGCATCTGAGCTAGGTCAAGGGCTGCTTTGCCCATCTCAGCGAAGAATGCCCGATTTCGGTAGCATGACAGCTGAGATTGCGGCTTCCGCACTTCACGTGACGCGAATGTTTATGGAGCTTCTTCTGTCCGGGCCGGCTGTTTTCACCCCGGGTGCGTTTGCTCGCATCCAGTCTATGAATCTCCCAATCAATTACGGGCACACATTTCTACTCAGCCAGGGCATGGGATGGCTCAACTTTGATCCAGTGTTTGAGAGTCTCAGGCGCGCACACCAGCACTTTTTCAACAGCTTCACCAAACTGGGGTCCCTCTTTGACGACGCGCCGTACATCAACCAGTTTATGAACGGGTTCGCGCTGTACAATCAAGACTATACACCTCTCGTGACGGCAAACATGCGCAGCTACATGGGCGCCGCAGAACGCGCCGGGGGGGGTGTGGACGGAACCATTACATCCATGGTGCAGAGCGTTGCGGGCAAGCAACCGATCGCGTTCACGGGGTTCGTGGCGAGTGCCGGGATGGTCAACATGGCACAGTACACGATGCGCATGGTACGCACGTTGCTCGTCACAATGCTCCTGCCCGGTCTGGATGCAGCTGCCTCGGGGCAACACGGGGAGCGGGTGGTGCATGGTCTGTGGCAGGTTGTGTATGATTCCCAGGAAAATTACAAGACGCTCATTCTCGCGTCGGAGCTGAGGTCGTGTGTCGGTATGCAGCTGATGTTGGGGCAGTCGAACCCACTGGGACGCCTTGCGGGCACGGTGTGTGAGTCAAGTGTGATGTTCAAGCTCGGAGCCATCGAGACAGCGCTGGCGTTTTTTGTGGATTTACCTATGCTGGGATGCCTTTGCAAAGACTCAGAACAGAAAGATTGGAAACGATGGGCGATTGACCATTGCTATACAGCGGCTCCGACGCACTTCAAGGGCGAAATTTTGGCGCTCATCCAGGGTTCAGAAAGCCTCACTCAATTGTGTGATGCTGGTAGCTTGAAGGTACAGTCGCACATCCGCACCTCTATGGACCCGTTCCTGGCATCCTCCTACCGCGCGTCCGCGACGCTCGGGGACACGATCGACTACATGCGCTTCATGTGGGACAAGGAGGCCGGGTCATGCCGTGATTATGCAGGGGATGCGTCCGTGACAGCGATTCTACCCGATCCGATTGACTTCTGGCGCGTTTGTGCGTGGACCAAGACTTGCCGGGCCAAGTGTAGCGGGAGTATTCTGAGCTTTGAAGCCGCAAAGGAATCATACGGGGTGACGATTCGCGACGTGCGCAAAGTGACTTCAGCGACGACGGTGCAGAGTTCCTTCTTCAGCGACATGGACATCATTGCGTCACGGTCGATGGCACCGTTTGACATCATAGAAATGAAAGAGATGCACGAATGCTTCAAAACGTGTGGGATGACCAACACACTGCTGAAGGATCGCTGTGTGGCAATCCTCGGGGTGGAGTACGGTGCGGTTGGCGTGGCCGCGGACGGGTCGGACAACGACGCCATGACGGCGAGCATTGTGGTAAGTGAGTATTGTGTACCGCGCCGGCTGGACGCAACGGTGTGGTTGGCAAAAACGTGGCGCATCATCGATTCACACAAGTGGGTTGGTGGAATGCTGCAGATCAAACTGCTACACCAAGGAGGGCTTCACTGTCACATGTTCTCTAGTGCATTCTGTTCCGTGGCGGTAGTGTCTACAAACGCAGTGTCTTTCTACCGCGAGGACGGCATGGAGTATCGCCTGGAGGAGTACAGCCCGATCTCGGAAGACAACACGCGGCTGACAAATGTGCACCGCATTGCGACGCTGGGCAGCGACGTGCTGATCATCAATGGCCGCGGCCCTACTAGTGGCGTCGACTCGGTCCGCGTAGACATGTCGCTATGTGTGGACACGACGCCAGAATGGCTGTACTTTACGGCGCGACCCTGCATGCAAAACGTGATCGACAACGTGCTGCAGGACCTTCCAGTTTGTGTGCTCGACAGACTTGGAGCATGCGAATCCATGCTGCTCATACCGACGCGAGACAGCGCCCCTGTGATGAAATGTGGGTTCGATTTCGATGCAACGAACCCAGGTAAAGCCGACACCATGAGTCTGGCGCGTTCTCGTGGGCGGCTCGTGTCTCGTGGTCTATGTTCACAGCTACCGCTATCCGCTGGTGCAGTGCGTCAAGCGGGGTTGTACGACATGATCAAGGAGCCCTTGATGGGTACCTTCTCGACGACGGTACAGACGCGGCGCAGCAACGTAGTGGTGTCGAGCTCTATATCCGCGATCGGGCTACAGCTACTCGCAGCGTTCCAAGAGTACAACATCTTTGTTGCAAACCACCCCAAAAAGCACGTCAACTGGCTCGCGGTGATGCGTATAGACTCGCGAGCGGAGACGTTTACGTACGCTGGCAGCGAACCCGTGGCAATGGACGTTACTATGACACATGGCTGTCGGATCGACGACTGCACGGGGTGTACCATGCGCTCCGTGCACACTCTTTGCCAGGCGGCACAGCAGTGTACGGTTGCCAAATGCATTGGGACTACCGTGAACCTGAACAAACCACTGTGTTCGATGGGGAAGCTTCTGTCGGACGGCGTAGAGCAGTTGCTGCTGCAATGGCGCGCTGGGTGGAACCTGATAAGCCTCATGCTCATCGAAACCATTGCAGTCGCGTCAACGGGTGCGCCCGCGGAGGAGGGTGTAATGGCTGGGGCGGACGATATGTTCACGTCCCAGATTTGCCTACAGAAAGACACCGTCTTTGACATGGCAGGCGCCATCACGTCCTTCCTCAACGCCAATGCTAATACCGTCTCTAACTCGATGGATACATCGGGCAACGTTGGTGGACTCTTCCAACAACCCAAGATGTTTGACGTGGGTGCCTTTGTGTCCTCGGAGTACCGCGAAGCGAAGCGCACGATGGTGCTGGCCGCTGTGACACGCTTCCTAGGCAACGTCGGGCTAGCCACCGTGTACCCTATGATAGTGGCGCGCAAGATGATGATCTGCCAAGCAACAGACATCGTCTCTATCTTCAACGTCCCGGACATGACACTTACCATCACGAGCCCAGAGTATGAGGAGGCGTACGATTCCATGACAGGCACGTGTATGTCATCGTTCGAGAGCGACAATGCGAACGACAAGGAGGCAAGTGGTGTGAACGCGGCACTGGACGGCATCGTCGCGTGGCTGGGGGCGGCGCCCTTTGCCAACTACAAGCACGTCTTGGACGGGGCCCTGAGCTACATGATGGGACTCATCCGCGGTGTGCAGGACATGGTGCAGGTGTCCGACGTGCAGCACTGCAAGCTGCGGGACCCGAGCGTCACGCAACAGGGGCAATGCGCGTGTGGCGATGACCCCGTCAGGATCCCAGTGTTGCATGCGATTGAGTCGGTGGAAACCCATGCCTTCTGGTGCACCGGGATACTGCGCATGGAGACCCCGTTTGGGACCCCGCTGTTCATTTTCAACCCGTACACGTATGACGAGTTGCTGACAGCAGCGGAAGGCACGGACAAGTTCCTGCAATGCCTCGGTACCGAGGAGCACGGTTCGTGTGCAGACCTGAAGCCAGTGGCGCCCGCCATGCTGAAGCAGCAGGGCGCGAACCTGCTTTCTGTTCTCACGCGGTGCAACGCGAACTACCAGGCGATGCAGTGGGACGCGGGGGCTGCACAGCTGTACAAAGACCCGGAACTACACCCCCCCTACCTAGAGTTCCTTGTCGACCAAATCAGGGAGTTGCGCGCCACAGCGATTGCCGCATCAACGTCTATGGATATCTGCATGACTACAGTGCTCGCGAGTGGCTTGTCAAACGACGGGTGTCTGTTGCAGCACCTTGCAAGCCCAGCTGTCGGCCTGCGGCGCGAGGACTACTTTGTGTATGAGTCACTTGACACCATTTCGGCGGCGACGCCGCCGGTAGCCACGCATCTCATTGCGGCGTGTATCGTCTTCAGTGGACCTGCCAAACTGAATGTCGCGGGAGCGAACGTAAGCGAGTCATTCCGCCGGTGTACACATCCGGAGTCTGCAGGTGCAGAGCCGTGTCGGTTGGAGGGTTACGTGTGGTCCTCACGCTCGCGTAACGCGGTCCCGGTCGCAAACATGCACGCCGTTATCATCAGCGACGAAAGCGCCAAGGCAGAGATGGCGGGTGATACATACCAGGCGATATCAACCGACGTGCTTGCAGCCATTGAGGAAGCGCGAACGAGATGGAGCATGGACACCATCAAAGTCGCACTATTTTCGGCCGAAGGTGACTTTCTGCACCAGGCGTTTGACTGTGTTCTGATGGGACCTTACGGTCGCGCCGACCTCTCTCCTCGGGACCTTGACGACAAGCTGCCCGCGCTCGAGTACTACCGTGACCGGGAAAGGGGGACGACACGCGAATTTGTGCTGCCATGCGCAGGTGATGAGCTCAATGGTGACACTAATCCCCCGTTTACATGCGGGTCGAATGTGCGTCGAAGTATCATCAAGAGTTTTGTCCGGGACGGGGGTGGTTCCGACCACGAAAAGGATGTTGATAACTCGATGAAGAATGCAATCAAAGAACAGGTGCATGAGATGTTGGACCGTGCTGTGGGCGTGTTTGAAAGACCGGAGTCGTTATCGTGTCGATGTACCGTCCAGGGAGGTCAGTTGAAGCATTCGTTTAGCCCGGGGTGTTGTGCGGCCTCTCTAGGGGTGCTGCGCGAAGGAGATGCAACGAGCCTCCCGGGACAACTACGGAAGCTGTCGGGTAGCGAAAAGGCGAATGTCCTCGCCAAGTTGATCCCCGATGATGTGCGAGAATTCAACTTCAGCAAGATACAAAATAGTGGTATCGGTATGGATCTACTCGACAAAGCATTCGAATACCTCCAGACAGATATATGGAAAAACGTGACCGTGTCGACCTCACACGACGTCGACCCTGCCGCATACGTGCTCTCCGACCAGCAACGAGAGATCGCAAGCCGTGATGGGTTGTACCAGACGACCACTCCCCTCACCACGTACGGTCCAGCAGACGCGTTCGAGCAAACGACCACATCGTCTGCGTTCGAAGTGTGCATGGGGGCAGTTTCACAAGTGATGTTCACACTCCCGGTAGGCGACCCGATCACGGGGGCGCCGACCACGCTTTCCTCGATGGACGCGTGGGACCCTACCCAAACGGCACCGGATGGTCACTTTACCGCCCTTGAGACATGGGTGCATAAACTTGTCGCAGACGCGCGCCACATCGCTCCTCTCTACTGGAGCCACCGTCTCAAGCACGTTGCTAGCGACTCTCGCGTGTGCGCAGTACTCTTCTCAGACCATGAAAGTCCACCGCCGCCGCCGCGCGGCGATGGTGACGATGATGACAGGTTTGAGAGACTCGCTGCTGCAGTAAAACCCGGGTCAAGCATGCGAGGTGTGTATGAAAGTCTTGTCCTCGATGCACCAGACGGCGATGTTGTACTGCAATTCCCCCCCCCAAAGGATGTGGATCAAGACGAGACCATATTTCATGAAAGCAACAGCAGCGTGTGGGCTCTTGGGCAGGTAGTGCGCTCATGCTTCTGTGGGTGGGACAGCTCGCGCGATGACGCTGGGCGAGTCTGGTGCATGATACCACCGACGGTGTGTAGTGCACGGAAACTGGCGTGGTCAACAAGTGTGGCACGCATCTGCACGGTGCAACATGGTATGTACTGGAACCACTGGGAGAAGAGTGAAGACAGCCGCGCAGTTGGCGTTGAGATGCAGCCACTGATTCAGACGTTCGACCGCCTTGAGTGCCCGTGGAACATGGCTGACGCCGCGGCATGGGGCCTGTTGGACGAGGATGCATTCGTCCAACACTGGCTGCTACGACCAGAAGCAACAACAACAACACAGGCGCGCTCGGAGAAAGCGCGTCTCACAAGCAAGCACTTACTACACGAGGGTCGTGGCGGGGTGCGCTACATGAATGCGGGCGACGTCCTCAAGCGTGGTCGGGACAGCCCGCTGATGCTCTTCAACCCCCTCGAGGTAGCCAGCACGATCGCACAGCATCACTGTGAAGCGCATGTCAATGCAGCAGCCACAGCCAGTCGCGAGTCCTATGCGGACCATTTCCGTGACGTGCTCTTCCCGGTCGTGCAAGGGGTCCCTGAGAACCGCGGGACGGCCTTCTGTATGCGTTACGTCGTCGAGCTAGCTACGCTCGTTGCAATGCAGCACGTCCTGTCGGACGATGACATCGGTGTCGTCATGCAGCTCGAGTTCGTGGCTGAGTGGCGCCGCAAGTGCCACACACAGACAAAGCTGCTGGGCTTCTGTGCATTGCG
>Ga0307489_10003103_pt1 | contig 11063 bp, 19 predicted proteins | sample SB12metaG_FD_202247 | JGI IMG/M metagenome (GOLD analysis project Ga0307489, IMG submission 202247) | Sea-ice brine microbial communities from Beaufort Sea near Barrow, Alaska, United States - SB 1.2 | ecosystem: Environmental > Aquatic > Marine > Coastal | place: USA: Alaska | collected...
CCTGCCGCCGCCGCCGCTGCCACCGCCGCCCCAGCCCCCGCCGCCCCCCCTGCCGCCCCGGCCGCCCCTGCCTCCCCCGCCCCAGCCACCACCACCGCCCCCGCCGCCGCATCCACCTCTCCCGCCTCCTGTTCGGCCACATCCACCCCTGCCCCCACCCCCACCGCCGCCGCCGCCGCCGCTTCCTGGCTCACCCCCGCCGCCGCAACCGCCGCCGCCACCCCCGCCACCTCCGCAGCGCTAGGAACCTCCAACGCCATCCGGGATTCGTTGTCTTCATTACCACCCGAGGCGGTGGCTGCAGCTGCAGCAGCGGCAATCCCATTGGCAGCACCAGCACCAGCACCAGCACCCGCACCCGCATCCCCCCCCTCCGCGTCTGCGGGGCCGGGGAAGCGCCGCCTTTGGAGGGCGCCCACCAGCGGGACAAGCCGCGACAGCCGACGCAAAGGATTCCTCATAGGGCTAATGACGCCTCCCGCCTCCGCCGCCGCCGCCGTCGCCGCCTCCCCGCGCGGCCCCGGCGGCGGTGACCGAGGTGCCGATCTACCCACCTCCATTCGCTTCCAACCCACGGCCACGCTCCTGTCTTTCCCTGCTCTCAAGGCTGCTCCCGCCGCTGCCCCCGCCGCTGAGACAGCCGGCTCCTCCGCCGCCGCGACCGCCGCCGCCGCCGCCGCCGCCGCCGCCACTGACGCTCCCGATGCCGCTGAGCCCGCCGCCGCTGCCGCCGCCGCCGCCGCCGCCTCCCGTTGCTGCACGGGTGTGAAGAGCAGCCGCGCAATGGTGTCCTCCGGCGCGCACACGTTGGTGAACGCCGTCAACCAGGGCCTCACGATTCAATGCTTTCGGCTCAAATCAACCCGATTTGTCCGTGAAAACACTGGCAGTTATCCCTCGAAGTTATATAAGTTAAGCTGGAAGGGAACAATATGCCGATTTCGGTATATCGCTTCCCGCGCCGAGCGCTGACGCTTTACCCGCAAATATGTATGGGCATTCAACCTGGCGCCCGCTTTCCCGCGTGGAGCGCTGACGCTTTGCCCGCAACTCTGTATGGGCAATTCACCCAGGCGATATGCCGAAATCGGCATATTGGGCGGCCCTGCCGCTGACCACCCGCGCTCCTCAACCAGCCGCCGCACCGCCGCGTTGCCCACGGTGTAGCGGAGCAAGTTGAAATTGAAAGCAGAGTTTGAAATCAGTTTATCACATTTCAGTGTCAAGGGCTTAGTTCCAGGCGCTTTCAACGTGGGTTTGATAGGGTCAACCTGCACCGCCCTACCACGGGGGGACCCGCGAACCCCACGCAGCGGAGCGTGTCGCCAGGGACAGGCACGGCGGCGGCGGCAACGGCAGCGGCGGCGGCGGCTGCGGCGGCGGCGGCAGTCGCGGCCCTCGCGAAGGCCGCGGCGGAGGCGGCGGCAGCAGCGGCGGCAGCATACGACCCGTTGTCATTGTCATCATTCCCAGCGGCAGCGGCAGCGGCTGCTACGGCTTCAGCGGCTTCGGCCTCGGCTTCCGCGGTGTGGCGGCTCAAGTTGAATTTGAAAGGAGAAGTTGGAAGCAGTACATCACAGTCTAGTTTCAAGCGCTTAGTTCCGGGCGGTTTCAACTCGGGTTTGACAGGGGCAACCTGCACCGCCCTACCTCGGCCGCCGCGGTTGCCGCGGCGGCGGCGGCGGTTCCCGCGATGGCGTTCAGTTCCAGGAGCAGCGACACCGCCGCCAGCGCCGCCACGGCGTACCGGCGCAAGTTGAACTTGAAAGCAAAGATTGAAAGCAGTTTATGATATTCTAGAAGCGCTGAAACCATAGGCGCTTTCAACATGGGTTTTGATACTGCCAACTTGCACCGCCTTACCACGGCGCCCCCTAGACTGTGCCCGCACAGCACCAGGCGCCGCCCACTCTTCCGCGCCTCCCTCCACAGCGCTAGCACCGGCGACCGCATCACCTTCACGTACGGTCGGACAGATGTTCCTAAACCCTAAACCCTGAACCCTAAACCCTCGCCACGTCATACGAGGCCATTATTGATCTCGACAAACGGAGGCATGTGGCCGGCAATATCTGCGAGGCTGTACCTTGGCGCGCGTGGCGAACCCGCGGTGCACCATGAGGCGCTGATGCCCTCGCATCGCCCCTGCCCCCGCCGCCGCCGCCGCCGCCGCCGCCCCCGTGCGGGTCGGTACCTCCAGGGGGGTCTGCAGGTACGCCGCATCCGCCAGCAGATCCCGCGCCTCCTTGGTCCCCATGCACGCCACGTACACGGCCCCGGGCGAGTCAGCCACCAGGCAGGGGCTTACACTCGTTCCCATTTCTGCTCAATTTGGGCTTACTTTGCCCCTTTGCGCTCAACTTAAGCTTACTTTGTCCCCCATACAACCCAAATTAACCCGTGGAGTGTCCCGAAGGTGCTCAAGTTGAGCTCTGACGTGAGTCATGTGTTCCCGAAGGTCCTCAATTTGAGCTCTGAAGTGAGCGAGTGTAAGCCCCTGCCACGAGGTAGCGGTGCCTGACGTGGTCCAGGCTGACCTGCACGCCGCGCACGTCGATCACCCCGGGCGCTAGAGCCTGGAACACGTTGACACCCCTGTAATGGGCAGCTTATCCCCCTATAATGGGCACCTGACCCCCTATTATGGGCATCTGGCCCCCCCATAATAGGCATATGGCCCCCCTGTGATGGGCACTTGACCCCCTATAATGGGCACCTGACCCCCCCTATAATTGGCACCTGACACCCCTATAATGGGCAATGCTTGTCCCTCGGGCAGGGCACGCACCTTATGAGCGGCCACAAGGGTACACTGGTGGTCAGACACACTATGAGCAAACACTGAGGGAAGGACTGGCTAGGGCCTGTCCCTACCGGGCGGGAACTCCGCCTGGAACTCCGCCACTTTGCTGCGCACCTCCGCCGCGTACGGCCGGGAAGAAACCGCCTGAAACCACTCAACGTAACCCCCTTGATACCCCCTTGATGCCCCCTGATACACCCTTAAGCCCCTCTCAGTGGCCCCTCGACGCCCCCTTGATGTCCAATTAGTACCCCCTTTCATACCCCCTCATTACCTGCCACTACATCGTCCCGCTCTGCGCTATACAAGGGCCGCTCCAAGGACTGCTCCAAGGGCCGCGAACGGCACGCACACTCAGGTGCTCCGCGGCCTGGCTGAAATGACCCGCACCCTTGGAAGCTCATTTGTGCACGGTTCGGCCAAGCAGACAGTTCCCGCCATGTCATCGACACGCATTATGGAACCTCGTTTCTTGGAGGTAGGGGGCATCCTATGACGTGGCGAGCGAGCGATATCTGAGCAGGCCGTACCGCGTCGGGGGAGGTGGCGACGCACTCGCAGAGGACCATGGCGGTGAGGAGGTCGCGCGCGTGCTCGGGGGACGTGCAGTGTAGCGCCGGGGCCAGCTGTGTGGCCAGGCGCAGCGCGCGGGGGTCCGCGCCTCAGTCCAGGGCGGGGCAGATAACTCAGAATGCTCGTCACGTCACGTCGTGTGAGAAGGAAGGGTGCCGTGTTACTGATTACGCAAGAAACGAGGGCGGTTCAAAAACGCGTGGGTTGTCGTCGCTGCTTTGCCAGCCCCTACCCCAGTCGACCGCGCGCTCCTGCCGCTGCCGGTGACTCCGCCGGTTCCGGTGCCGGCTGCCCGGCCGCTGTCCCGTCCCGTCGCCGCGCCGGCGCCCCGTCACCTCGGCCTCATCCGCACTGTTAGATTCTCCGCGCCCTGAGGTTGAGGCACCATCGCGGCCCCCGCCGCCGGCGTCGGCGTCACGCGCGGGGCCGGAGCGGAAGCCGCGGGCCAGGGCGAGGGCGGCGTTACGGGCCCGCTCGGCGACGCGCCGCGCTGCACCCGCCGCGCTCTCCGCCGGGGGCTGCGTCATCCCCGACGCCCGCCACCGCGGCGCGCCGAGAAAAATGTGAGGCGTTATTGCGCGCCAAAAACCGATACCCGCATCGATTTTTCCAACATTCTCAAAATAGCTGAGTCAGCTCTCCCCGCCCCTCATCCACGAACGAAGTAGGTCGGGAAGGGGGGGGGCGCCGTCTCCGCCAGTCTGCGCTGCCACCACAGCTTGCGAGTTGCGCTCCACTCCACAACTATCAGTTCTGGCCAGCCCTGCGCCGAGCAAGCTCCACCGCCTCTCCCGCGTCCTCCTCCCTTCTGCATTTACTAATCAGGTGAAGGGGACGGGTCGCCACTCCAATAACGAGATGCGAGCCGGCGAACAGTCCCTGACGCGGCGGCGGCGGGGTCGGGGGGGGTTGCATTAATGGCGAGACTCACCGCGACCGCAGCCGGAGCGCGGCGCGGCGTCGCGCTGTGGCGGGCGTTCGTGGCGGAGCGGCTGCGAGTGGGATGCGGAGTGGGATGCGGAGACATGTGTACGCCTCTTCGGGCTGGCACCTGGACGTGTTGAGGTGGGCGCGGCAGCACGACTGCTCGCGGAACCAGATGCCGTGCGCATGGCGGCACCTGGAGGTGGTGCGTTGGGCGCGGGAGCACGGGTGCGCGTGGAATACGTGAACGTGTGCGTGCGCCGTCTGGGCGGGAACCTGGAGGTGTTGCGGTGGGCGCGAGGGCACCACTGCCTGTGGAATGAGACGACGTGCGAATGCCGCTGAGGGGGGGGAATCTGGACATGTTTGAGGTGGGCGCGGGAGCACGGGTGCCCGTGGGATAAGCGTAGATGTGAATCTGTTTTCCGGCGCCACCCTGAGACTCGGAGGGGAGTGCGGGAGCAACCATAGGCAACAGAACGATGCCTCTCGCACAAGCACACACACGAACGGCACGACGTCTTGTAATCTCACAATCGAATATGACGGATCCCCTCCGCGGTCACGATCGAGCGCGCTGCCGCCGCCGCCACCTTCGAATCTGTCTGGTGGGCCTTCACGTTTCGTGTAAAAAGTCGCACGAACGGTGGATTCGGAAGTCGGCAGCGGCTACTCTCAAGGCGAGCGTGTGAATCGACCAGTTGATGAGCCGTGGACACGAAGGGCACATGCAGCCGGCCGAGGTTCGCGCGGTACCGGTGGGTGGGCAGTCGGCGCTGGATATTGCACCGCGCGGGCAGCGGAGGCATTAGAGCGAGTCATCATCCCACGCGCTGGCAGTCCTTGCAGGTTCAGTAGCGCAGAAATTCACGCACACAAACGTTGCACCAACTGCCGCCGCACTTCGTCGCTCAGTGTGTTGCGTGGCGAGCGTAGTCGTATTAGCAGCAAATGAAAGAAATGCATCGCGAAACTATTGAAGCTACGTGCATAGCGAAAATGTGTGAAGTTTAGAGCTAGCTACGTGCGAAATGTGCAGTTTAGAGCCTAGCAAAAATGTACAGTATAGCCTAGCGAACATACACAGGTTATAGCTACAGATATACATACATATATACATAGATACATGTAGAGGTATAGCGGAATGCAGAGTCAGGCGGTGACATGGTAGGAGCGTGGGCAGGCGTCAGCGTGGTAAGCGTGGTTCACGTGGTCAGCATAGTGAAGCGTCATGGAACTGACGCCTGGCGCCGCCCGCCGTCGTCATGGCCCGAAACCGAACGAGCGTAGTCTGTCTAGCCGCCAAGTAGGGGCGCCAGTTAAAATGGAAGCAAAATTTGAACGGGTTCATCACCGATGCCGGTACTTGCCGGATACAGTATCCTACATTCCTATTCGTACGAGAATTCTTGCTATAGTTCCTGCCCCGTGGCGGGACATCGATGGAACAGAGACGGTTACCCAAAGACATCAGCAGCCCTACCGAAAATGTTTTCGGGACATGTGCTGTTTGGGCTGTTGCTACAGATTTCGTCCTGGCATATGGATATCCTTCCGTCTTGGTACGACTGTTCCATATCGACATCATATTGCAGGTCGCGTTCTGCGATCAACAACAGTGTGCTTCGTGAGTGGGCGAAAATTGCAAGACATGCGAAAGGCGCAGCACTCACCCCCTGTCGGTGGGCAGTCTCCGTTTGCATCGCAAACCGATTGCAATAGTTCTGGGGTTGTTGTGTTCAAGGGGCCGCAGACGGCGCCCTCGTTGATAACTGCGATTGAACAACAGTTCGTTTCGTGAGTGGGCGAATAATGCCAATCAGGTGACAGATTGGCACACACCTTGGGAGTCGCAGGTTCCAGCATTGCACATCCGTTGCGCCTTGCACTCGTCGGTTTCCGTGTCGCCGCAGGGGTTGCCGTCATGGATAGCGTAATCTGCAATTGTCAGCGTTGTGATTTGTGAGTGGGCGAAACGAAAAGAAACACGTGATACACGCGGCAGAGAGAGAATGAGAAACAGACGCTTCCGCGTGTACATGGATGCACCAGGCTTTCGCCCTGGCCCCCGTGACAGGCGCGGCACCCACCTGGCACCGTGCATGCTCCAGCCATACACATGGTCTGCGACTTGCACACGTTGGTCTCCGCGGGGCCGCACACGGTGGAGTCCGGACGCGTGTCTGCATCCACAACGTTGCACACAGCGTCAGTCGAAAAAATAGAGAGACGCATCAGCGTGTATAATGAGGCACACAGGATTCCGCCTCGGCCCCCACACACAGCGTCAGTCAATACATCCCGGGCATTAAAAATCCCTCCACAGTGTGCGTGTCAACACAGCAATGTCAGAATAGCAGTGTCAGAACAAGGTTATAACAAATTGAATTTCATCACACATTGATGCGGACGTCGTACCTTCGCACACGCAGGATCTCACGGTGGTAAACAACCAGCCGACCCAGGCAAACTTCACCTCGCAGGTGCTGACGTGGCATGGGAACCGCGCGGAACAATCGCTGTGGTCCGTGCACCAGGGGCTTACACTCGTCAACTTTTCAGCTCAACCTGAGCCGTTTCCCACACAAAACACCCCCTAAACGCCCCCTAATACCCCCTAACACCTCCTCAACACCCCCTGTAAACAACCCATAAACAACCCCTATACGCGCCCCCTACCCACAGAAAGCGCTTACGTTGAGCTGAGAAGTGGACGAGTGTAAGCCCCTGCCGTGCACTCGTAGTTCAGAGCGTGGCATGATGCTGGTGGTGCCCTGGCGCGGCTGACCTCGCGAGAGGGTCATCGAAAACAAGCCCTCGACCGACGTTCAATCGATGAATGAGTCCGTGCGTCTGTATGAGCATTCACACACACACACACACTCGAGAGAGAAGGACGCGTCAGCGTGCATGAGTTCAAATGAGGAGGCACCAGGCTTCCGCCTTGGCCCCCGTGAGCATTCACACTAGAGGTAAATCATGCTCCGATATCGGTCGATTGCTTGCTATCAATGACCCCCCTACCTCGGTCAAGGGCGCGGCGGCGGCGGGCGACTGGAGGCGCACGGCTGCCCGGGCCTCGATGGGTGCCTGCTGGAGGCGCGCGGCTGGCCGAATGGTGCTGTCCGTGCGGGGGGCTTCGGTCTGCGATTGGGCCAACGGGAGAGAGGAGGACGTTGTTGGTAGACTCGTGGGGGCAACGGGACTATGGGGGGCGGCACCGCAGCGCGAAGAAAGAGCGGCGGGGAACTAAAGAGAAACGGAGGTCGTCTTAGATGGAGGAGGAGGAGGAGGCCAAAGAGGAGGAGGAAAGACCGAGGAGGAGGAAGAGGAGGAGGATAAGGAGGTGAAGGAGGAGGAGGTCGAGTTGGAGGAGCGGAGGCGGAGGAGGAGCCGGAGGAGGAGAAGGAGGACGAGGAGAAGGAGGAGAAGTAGGACGAGGAGGAGACGGAAGAGGACGAGGAGGAGGCGAAGGAGAGGAGGAGCAGGCGGCGAAGGCGGAGGAGGCGGAGGGGGAGGAGAAGGAGGAGGAGGAGGAGGAGGAGGAGGAGACGAATGGTGAGGGTGATGGTGCCCGCGCTCGGGGACAGCCACGCGGCGGGTGAATGCTCATCACCATGAGACGCGCGCGCCGCCGGGAATCGAGCAGGGTAGAGGCGGGCGACGGGCACTCGGGCAGAAGGCCAACCCGGCGCAGGAGAAAGCATGATTCTAACGTTACCTGCTGCGCCTGGCAGGGCGCGGGGCCGAGGGCGACGCCGAGCAGCACGAGCACGGTGACGACTGAGGCGCGGAGCTCCGCCATGGTGCGGGGGCGGGTAGTGGCGGGCGTCGCGCGGGGGATCCTGAGAGTGTCGCCTTTGCGATAGACGACGCGGCTGCCGTTGCGTGGGCGCCGCGTGGGGGACGCGCGTGTCGGTGTGGCGGCTTGTTGACTTCATCAGTTCGCGTGACGCTGCGTTTCGCACCGAAAGTGCGACGACGTCCTACGAGGAGGGTCGGCCTGCCTACGAGGAGGGTCGGCCTGCCCACGAGGAGGGTCGGCCTGAAGCCGCCCTTGGGTTGGGCGCCATGGTTGGGACGCGTGAAACGGCGTCACGTGATGAAGCTAACCGTTTCATGGTTTGTTTGTCGTGTGCCGTCCTACGCACACTGCGTAGCTCTAGAGAAGACTGCATGAGTATACTGTGTCGATCTCGAGTCATCACAGATGTCTACAGGCAGGGGATTGGAGCTGCCGTTCTACGTGGCGGAATCTGAGACGGAAGCAAGAGCAACCCAAACGAGGGCAATAGGATGATAAGGACTCTACCGGGGTCCCAACTCTCCCAACCGACAACTCGCATCCATCGAGCAAATAGTCGAGTAGCATCAGGAGGGTAAACTCTCTTGCCCATTTAGAATCGCTCGCATCCCGCGCACGCGTGGACTTCGCTTGTGCCGGAGTCGGTTCATATACTAGTGATGGTGATGCGGTGGATCTTCATTACAATCCTCATCGTTATGCTATCGTCGCTTCCATATCGTTGTATGTGACGCAGGTTGACGTTTCAACGTTACTATCTGTTTCGCTATGATGGTGTCAGTAGGACTGCGTCCGCTTCGAATCACTCGCAGGATGTGCGCCCGTGTGGTCGCACCGTCAGTCGGCATCAGGTCATGTGATGCTTGTTCTCCTGCTGATTCTACTTCCTCTTCTTTGTGCAACTCATTATTATCGTTATCTTTCGTTAGGTTCCGGCGTGTCAGCATCGGGTCATGTGTTGCTACCGCTGTTACTTCTTCTTGCAACTCAATATCGTCATGTTTCGTCAGGTCCCGCCATGTCATCACCATTCAATGTTTCGCGCGGGATGCGGGGATGTGTAGCGCGGTAACATGCGCGGCACCTACAGGTACACGCGGTTGCGCGAGGTGATGGCCGTCTGGCACACCGGGCAGACCTCCACCTGGGCGGCGCAGTCGCCGCAAAACACGTGCCTGCAGAGGGAGGGGGGGGCACACGTCAATGAGAACACAAGTTGGGAAAGTAGATCGGAAAGACACGAAGACGATGCACGTACCAGCAGTTCAGCACCGTGTCCTTGGGGTGCGTCATGCAGACGCCGCATACAGTGGCGTTTTCGGCGCCTTCGGCGGCGGCAGCGCGCGACTCCGCCCGGGTCAGCTCCTCCCTCGCGCGCGCTGCGCCGTGCTCCGTGTCCGCCACCACCTGGCTGTAACGGCGCAAGTTCAAATCGGAAGCAAAACCGGACAGTGGTTTATCGTGGTCTAGTTTCAAGCGCTGAAACCACGCGCGGCAAACCACGGGGTCAACCTGGGGTCAACCTGCACCGCCCTACCTGGCGCAGTTCCTCGAGGGAGCACCCCTGCAGTGCCTCCGGGTCTCCCTCCAGCCGCCGCTTGTGCGTGTTTGCAACTTCGGCACGTGTGTTGGCGACTTTGGTGCGCGTGTTGGCAGCGGCGAGCTCACGGGCCGACCCCTCCGCCGCCGACTCCGCCCACTGCCTGGCCTGAGCGCTGGCCTGAGCCACAAACGCCTCCAGGGACGAGTCGGGGATGTAGTTTGTGTTGTTGATTTCCCCGTCTGTGAGCGCGGGCATCACGGCTGGCGCCAGCCACACGCACACCGTCTGGTCGTGCGACGCAGAGGCCAGCCGCTTGCCGTCGGGGCTCCACACGCAGGAGAGCACGCTGCCTGTATGCCCCTCCAGCTTGCCCACCTCGAGCCAGGCGTCGACCTCCCACACGCGCACCGTGGTGTCGCGTGACGCGGAGGCGAGCTTGGTGCCGTCTGGGCTCCACGAGCACGAGACCACGCCATCCGTATGCCCCTCCAGCTTGGCCACCTCGCTCCAGGTGTTGGCCTCCCACACGCGCACCGTCCCAACCAACGACGTGGACGCGATTTTGGTGCCGTCGGGGCTCCACGCGCACGAGATCACGAAGATGCTCTCGTGTCCCTCCAGCTTAGCCACCTCGCTCCAGCTATTAGTGTTCCACACTCGCACCGTCCTGTCGTCGGAGGCGGTGGCGAGTTGGGTGCCGTCAGGGCTCCACGCGCACCAGTTCACTTCGCCGGCGTGCCCATCCAGCTTAGCCACCTCACTCCAGCTGTCATCGTCCCACACGCGCACTGTCCGGTCGCACGACGCGGTGGCGAGTTTGGTGCCGTCGTGGCTCCACTCGCACGAGTACGCGGTGCCGCCGTGCCCCTTCAGCTTCGCCACCTCGCGCCTCTCGCCGACGTCCCATACTCGCATAGTCATGTCGCTTGACGAGGAGGCCACCCGCGCACCGTCAGGGCTCCACGCGCACGCATTCACCACGTGTGTGTGACCGTCCAGCTTCGCCACCTCGCGCGCGTCGCCGACGTCCCACACGCGCACCGTCTTGTCGCCCGACGCAGAAACGAGCTTCGAGCCGTCGGGGCTCCACGCGCAGCCGGTCACGGAAGCTGTGTGGCCCCTCAGCTCCTTCTCCAGCACCCACGCCGCGGTGCCCGCCATCCCTCGCGGGTGTCCACAGTCCGCCGGGTGCGTAACGCGAGTCACGAGCAGACCCTCCGACCCTCGACGCGTCGGAACCCGGATCGCGCCCACGCCGCCGGCGCTGTGGGGGTGCGCGTTGGTTTGTGGGAAGGGAGCTAAGCAACAACAGCTCTCAGCCGCGCAATCCTACACAGCTGACAGGGCAAGCCGACCGGCCGCGGGACCGACCGGCTGAATGCAGTCGAGCAGTACCAGAGGCTAACTAAGTCCAT
>Ga0307489_10003104_pt1 | contig 11059 bp, 10 predicted proteins | sample SB12metaG_FD_202247 | JGI IMG/M metagenome (GOLD analysis project Ga0307489, IMG submission 202247) | Sea-ice brine microbial communities from Beaufort Sea near Barrow, Alaska, United States - SB 1.2 | ecosystem: Environmental > Aquatic > Marine > Coastal | place: USA: Alaska | collected...
TTTTGACAAGCAAAGTTTCCACGTCTGTTTCCGAACTATTTGTGGCGGCGAATGCAACGACTCGCGTTCCTGTAGCTGGTTCTGCGACTGATCTGACCCCGGCGACAGCAGAACTCCAAAACACGTATTGTCGATCATCGTCGTGTTCCTCGTAGGGGTCTTTGTTACGGTAGTACTTGGGGTGAGGTTTAGCTAAGAACCGAGCAACAGCATTGCTAGCTCTTGACCTATCAGTGTATTGCTGAGCAGGAGCATCCCAATTGGCTCGCATAGCGTCACTATCCAGTTTCCTTTGAATGATCGCGTCTTGTGCCGCATCGTAATTGTCGAACGTTTCGATGAAATCTGTGTTGTACATCATCCTAACGGGCGTTGCTCTCAGGTTCTGTCCGTCGTTCCTCCTCCAGGGGACTTCATACTCGTCAGGCGGCTGTCCATATCGTCTGTGGCCTTGGCGGATGAGGGTGTCCATGGGAACCCATGTTTGAGCAATGTCCGCTAGGAGATCGAGATCGCACATACTCGGCTTTCAAAAACCCCTCTTGAGCTTGTATATATACGGGTCACTCCGAATCGTCGTCCTCGGCCACCACGTGAGCGAAAGCGCGAACGTCGATAAACGACGCAGACATCGTGACGACGTGCAAAAAAATGTTCGTTTAAATATCAGACTAACGTCGAGTATTCCATCTCCAAGCCCTGTATCTTGCCCATGAACGCGAAGTGCAGCGAGAAAACAGCCCATCCGTTACCCATACAATCTAAGCTTTCACAAGATGGTTTTTACAAGATGTTTTTTACATCCTCACACAGAGGCCTACGTTGCCGCGTGCGACGCCCTGCGTGCCGGCGAGGATGGCGTTGGCGGCGGTCTCGGTGGAGACAGCGATTGTGGCCTTGGCGGCAGCCTGGGCAGCGACCGCGACTGCCGCGGCGACCTTTTGCACGTTTTCTGCCGCGGTGGCCGCGGTGGCCGCGGTGGTGGCGGCGGCCGCGGCGGCGACGTCCGCGGTGCTGGTGCCGGTGTTGGCGATGTTGGCGACGTCGATGGCGCCCTGCGCGACGGTCTCGACGGCTAGCTTGGCGGCGGCGGCGGCCTCGGCGCCCTGCTGGTTGACGGACTCGCGCCAGGCAGTGGCCGCGTCGGTGGAGGCCTTGATGGCGGCGTCGGCTCCCTTGCGGGCTTGATCGGCCGTACGGGCGGCGGCGGCGACGACAGCATCGGACTCCTCCGCGCGTGTAGCGGCGCGCGCCGCGACTTCGTCGGACGCGGCCGGCGCGGCGGCGGCCGCCGCCTCGTGAATGTCTGCGGCGGTGGCATCCGCGGCGGCGGCGGTGGCCCGCGTGAGCGCGCGGGCGATGGCGCGAACGTTGTCCGCGTGCTTGGCCGCGTTGGCCGCGGTCGTGCGTGCCGCAGCGGCGACGGTGGTGGCAAGCGTATCAGCCGCCTTCGCGGCGACTTCAGCGGTGGTGGTGCCGGTGTTGGCAATGTTGGCGACGTCAATCGCGCCCTGCGCTGCGGTTGCCACCGCTAGCGCTGCAGCATCGGCCGCAGTTTTGGTCGCGAGGGCGGCGAGGGAAGCGGCCTCGGTGACATCGTCGGCGGTGAGCTTGTTCCAGAGCGCGGTGGCGGTCTCGACACGCTTGTGCGCGTCGGCGGCGACGGTTGCGCACGTTTCGGGGCCCGAGGAGATGAGCTCGCACGTCGCGCCGGTGAAGTGGCCGTCGGCAGTGCACGTACTCTTCTCGGCTAGGCGGTAGCCGTCCTTGCACACTGGCGTACACTCCTCGCCGTATGGCAGGGTGGAAGTGCAGTCGCCGAGGTTGTCAAAGGCAGCGCCAAGTGCAGATGCCTCGCACACGTCCATGGGCTCTGGGGCCCCGTCGTCTCCGTAGGTGAAGCCCTCGGGCACCTTGACACAGAGGCCGGGCGTGCCGCGGGCGACTGCGCGGGCAGTGGTCAGCTTGGCGAATGAGGCCGTCTCAATGGCGACCGCGGGCGCTACCTTGGCGAGGGCCTGCGCGGCGACGGCGACAGCGGCTGCAACCTTCTTTACGTTCTCGGCCGCCTCCACGGCCACCATGGCGGTCGTTTTCCCGGTGATGGCGATGTTGGCGACGTCGATGGCGCCCTGGCGCGCGTCGTTGCCCTGGAGCACCACCTCGTGGCGCCAGGCGTCAGTGGCGAGCGTGTGGGTCCGCATCGCGTCAGTGACGGCGTCTGTGGCGACCTGGGCGGTGACGACGGCGTCTGCTACCGTGCGGCGTACGATGGCGGCGTGCAGAGCCACCTTGTCGGTCTCTGCCTCGGTGGCGACCTCCCCGGTCTCAGATGCGGCGCCGATGAGGGTCGCGGGTGTGGCGTCGGCAGCGGCGGCGCCCATGGTGGCGAGCGCCCGGGCGATGTCGCGCACGTTCAGGGCGTGCTTGGCCGCTTGCGCGGCGGCCGCGTCAGCCGCCTTGGCAGCCGTGATGCCGATCAATTCGGCCGCGGCAGCGGCGATGGCGGCAGTCTGTGGGGCGTCGGGGCCGGTAGCCGCGGCCGCGGCGGCCACCGACACGGCGAGTGAGGCAGCATCCGCAGCGGTCTCGATGGCGAGCGCCGTGGCGCCCGCAGCCTCGGCGATGTCGTCAGCGGTAAGTTGCTTCCAGAGTTCGGCGGTGTGATCGGCGGCGTCACGCGCGGACTCGGCGAGCACGGCGCAGTCGACACTCTTCGGGGGCAGAATCGCGTGCATGTGCTTCATCACACGCATGCACTTGAAAGCCGAGGCCGAGTCTAGGGAATCCAGGTTGTCGTAGAAGCCGATACGCCCGACGCCCTCTGATACTCCACCTCTTGTGGTCTTGTGATTCCCGCTGTTCTTTGTGCTCAGCAGCTGGCGGGACGTGGCAGGCACGCCGTTGGTGACTACACCTCGCGCGCCGCTCGAGTCAGTGCTCACGCCCAGGAGGGCTAGGGCCACAACCAGCGAGCCACCCATAATGCCGGCCACGATGCGACCTAGCTTCGTCTTGCTGTTGCGGCTGCGAGCGCTGGGCTTTTCGGACACGACCGCCATGCTCACCTCTTGCATAGACATGATATGTGATGTATGACGATTCTCTTGTGGCGCAGTTAAATAGCCATCGAGTGGCTTAGTAAGTGATATTACAAAAATAGATTTTCAGGCATTAGGCAACGGACTTTCGCCTTTTGGTGCCCACAACCGACGCGTTGCGAGATTCGAGGCGGAAATCCTCCTTGAGGAAGGCGAAGTGCAACTCGTCTTCATCGATGAGCTGCTTCCAAGACATCACCGTAAGTTGCAGCTCGGGCTTCAGCACGCGGTCGTTCTTGCGGAGGTAACCCCCGTCAGATAACGCTTTTTTGCGCTCCTCCCGCAACGACTTGTAATCGAGGAGGTCCCCCATCGCGTGGATCCACTCGGCCTCGGTGTGATCTACGTACGGGAAAAAACCCTTGCTCACAAAATCAGCTTTTTTTCGCTCCTTTTCGGCGACGATGGTCTGCTCGGCCACTTTGCGGCGGTCCGTCTCTTGTTTGGCCTCGTACTCCGCCAACCTCTTAGCATCTGCTTCAGCCTTTTGAGCCAGCTTGAACGCTTTCTTTTTATCTCTAATATCGCACGCCGTTTTTTTGATGTCGTCTGCCACCAATGTAGCCTGCAATTTGACTTCCTTCCTCTCAGCTTTCACCACTTTTCTCTGCGCCAGGGTCATTTTCCGTGGCAATGTCGCCGCCACTCTAATCGCCTCCTTAGCCGCGGCTGCCTTCACCACCCTGGCCCTTCGTGAAGCCTCCATTACCGGTATACGAATGTTCCAATTCTGCCAGACCGTTAGTGGGGTCGATGCCGCCGGGGTCGATGCCGCCGGGGTCGATGCCGCCGGGGTCAATGCCGGGGTCGACGCCGCCGGGGTCGATGCCGCCGGGGTTGATGCCGGGGTCGATGCCGGGGTCGATGTCGGGGTTGATGATGGGGTTGATGATGGGGTTGATGCCGGGGTTGTTGCCACCGGTGGGACCCGGACCTGGTGAGCCATCGGGGTAGAAATAGCGGCCTGGCATGACTCGGAGGGAGAGTCATGCGACAGTTTCTCCGTTTCAGCCACGGTAACCATGTTCATGCCTCTATGAAACGCCGGGCAGTTATGGACACTCTTTTGTACTTCGATTTCCTCTTGCCAAAACGTTTCGCCCGGGCGGGAACACGTCGCGCGTGATTCCTCGCCAAACTTGTCCCAGAATGTCTCGGGCATAAAACGGATGATGACTAGCTTATGGCGTGGTTTGGGAGTTCTCATCATACCATTATCATTGAAGTCGGCGAGCGCGAAGTTGCCGTTCCCCGCCTTTGGGTGTTGGATTTCTCCGGTATGCGCATCAATGCGCGCGGGCGGCTGGGACTCGCCGACGTAGACGATCCGTGTCAGTGCCTTGTCGTAGAAAAAAACGTTGGCGACATCACCTTTTACACCGTCGTCAAAATACATCTTGAAAGGCAGTTTGCTATTTTTGCGAACCAACTTCTCTGTTTTGAGATACTTGAGATGTTCCACTCTCCACCAAGCATACTCCTTGAGATTATACATGTCCACCGGCGTTTCCAGGAAGGGTTTTTCTTTCTTGTTTTTTCTTTCTTGGTTCAGCCTCGCCAGCAGAAACTGCGGCCCATCCTCGTGCGCCATGGCGCGAAAAAAAGTGACGGGATTCTGAGTGGGGGGTCCCTTATGTGTTTTTTTTTCTGAAAATCGTATTTTGAGAGACTATCATTTTTTTTTTTTTTTAGAGGCTTGCTATGACTCGTTCGTTTTTTCTTGTGATCCACGGGCGATGTTATAGCCGCGTCGAGTGCGCTCAGTGCACCCCTCTCGTGATCTGTGAGGCACTTGTCGATGGCGGCTAGTAGTTCAGTGTGGTTCATCCTTTCAACAAAGTCATCCGCCTCGTACCGAATCGTATAGATCGGCCCTGCGCTTTCGTGCTGGACCCGCGACACCGTGCCGAGTCGCATCCCAACGTAGTCGGCCGTCCCTGGGCCCAACGATCCGTAGAATACCTTGTGGAACGTGGTTCCGTTGCGGATCACGTCCTGAAGCCTGACTTTCGTTGAGTTTGACCGGACCAGTGCTGCTGAAGACTTCACCTTTCCGCTTGGCGGCTGGATTCTTGCGGCCGCCACGGCTGCCAAGGCAGCCGCCTTCCCCCGCGTCGCGAGTGATTTCGCCTCGCCCACGGCGATGGCAGCATCGGCGATGGCTCGCTGCCCGCTCGACACCCGGGCCATATATGTCGCATACCAGAGAGATGTGGTAATATATATGCATGCCGTTTTTTTCCAACACCGAGAGTGTGACTATGGAATGGGTAGGTGCTCGCTACGAGTGCAAAGACAACAGGAGTACAACTCAGCCGCCAAAATGCATGTTGGCGGATAACGGAGGAGCTGACGGATTGTTCGATAATCTGCGGGCATGCGAAATCGAGTGCGAGGAACCCCGCGTACGAGCCAAGTGGTTTATAGGGCGGAGCGCACACGAGGATACAATTGACAACATTAATGAACGAAATGACTCACTTTTAATGAATTTGGAAGGGTCGGACGCTATGCTGAACTGCTTTGTGCCATCGTACCAGCTACCTATCGAATTGACGGTACCGAGTTTGGTTTCGATGATGCAGTACAACACGCAAACTCGCGAAGTGTGGACCCGCAAACTCGGTGCTGACGCCACCGATGAGAACAAACCCGCCGGGGTGAAGTCGAAGGAAGATCTGGATATTGGGATGGGTTTCCAGCCAAACAGTTTCGATCCCAAGGCGCCCATCAGTGACATCTCGACTGTGACGTTCGGCAGTGCCGGGATGTACAACGTCGTCAGAGACAGGTCTTTTTTCGATCTCCGACTCGCACTTAGGCAATACCTTGCGCTCCCGGCACAAGTTCGCGCTCATGTGAAGATCCCTTCAATTTTCATGTACCGCCGGCGCCTGGGGCGCGAGCTTGAGTATCAAGGGGACGCGGCGTCAACCATAAACCCCCCAATCCGCCCATACGACGTCCCAGCGGACCCCCGTGGGACGTACAGGGTCGGAAACAAGACCGGTACATACGGAAGATCCCAGGTGCACGGGCAGGAGCCGGCAGAGCCTCGATACAGCATAGGAATGGACACGCATTTCTACGAACGGATGTCTAATGCGATGAAAAAATATAAAATCGGCGACATCAAGCCCGACGATGAGGAAATTGAGGCTGACGAAGATTCCGAAGACGATTCCGAAGACGATTCTGTAGAATATTTCGTAGAATATTATGAAGGAGAATCTGATTCAGAAGACGATTCTGCTATCGACCCCATGTGGACGTCGAACCCAAGTGTTATGTCACAGGGAATGGAAAAGAAAGTGCGTCTTGATCAAGTTCACCTTCCGACAGTAATCTTCCAAACCGAGAAAGACGCAGACAAAATCATGCGCCACTGTATTTTGCACGACTTCGAAGATACTGCGCGCGACTACATCAACAGTACTGTTCACAATTACGACGTCAATAAGGACATCTCCGGCTTGAGTCCGCTCTTCTTGGCCGCTTGGTTAGGACGTCTATCTATCGTCAAGATGCTGATCGAAGCGGGTGCGAATGTCAATATTGTCCGTGCCGCAGACGGAGCAACCCCGGTGTTCATTGCGGCGGAGAAGGGGTACACCGAAATTGTTGAGCAGCTCATAATAGCGGGTGCTGCCACGGGCGTGGCCCGCGTAACCGACGGCGCCACGCCGCTCTTCGCCGCCGTCTTAAACCAGTTCCACGAGTCAGTCGATTTGCTGCTCTCCACTCCGAACCCACCACTCAATATACAACAACGAGATGGCGCCACCCCGATCTTCGCTGCGGCCGACAACGCCGACCTTTTACTCGTAACTAAGCTCCTTGCAACTAAGCTCCTTGCACATATGCCCGACTTATTGTTGAGCGTGCCATTACGCCGGCCCGGTGGGTTAACCGGCACCACAGCGTTAGGTGCTGCTCTGAAGGGTTCGATCAAATCATTACATCAGGATAAGAAGGCAAGATTCGCGAAAATTGCCGCGCTACTCAGAGAGGAAAAAGCCGTCTTCTACTACTCAATGAATCGTGACACTAATCACATTGTGATGCAGTGATGTACTAAAAATAGGCTGAATTAATCCGCGCCAATGTTCTTTTTGTCCGGACATCCTTCGGAACGTCCTTCGGAACGTCCTTAGGGACGTCCTTCGAGACGTCGATGTCGACGAATTCCGTAGCTATGACAATGGAATCGTCGGCGAAGGATATGATACAAGGAACGTCCGGAGAGGTTAAAAAAAAACAGCTTCGGTGTGATGGCATATTGATCGTGGTGCACAGAAAAGTGATTATTGTGTACGCACCATTCATAGATAAACCTGATTTTTCAACTTATGTAAATCATAAATCATACCATGGGGCATTTCGTTTGCGGATCGTTGACCAAACGCCAAATCGTCTCCGGTTTCAACTTTTTGATAAATGCCCCTTGCGTTTCGGGGCTCGCAGAGACAGTCATCCGTGTTGACCACCGCCACGCGGGGCCCACGCAAATCCGGATCGCGCAGTCTGCCGCGAGCATCGTATGTTTGCAACTGCACGACCGCTATGAGGGGTTCCTGCCGTTGGTGACGCTAGGGACCGAACCGCTCGAAACCCCAAGCGCGTATACGCGCGCGGGTCTCATATGCGAGCTCGCCTCCATATACATGGTGTGCAGCGTCCGGAACAGTTGGTCGGTGTTGGAGATGGCGAGTCGCAACGACATACTCTCGGGTCTGCGCCCCGGAGTCCAAAACAACTGTGCTGAGTCATGGGCGCAGAGCCTCCTGGATGATACGGGAACGCTGGACGAGAAAGATCCCGAGATTTTTATGAAGATGTGCATGAGCGGCGCGGTGCGGTGCTTGACATACTGCCGCTTCAACGGGCGACATGATCCCTTCTGGGCGGAGTGTGATTGGCTCTACGAAGATCGTGGTGCAACCGGTTTCACAGATGAACAATAATAATATGTGTAGTTTCACGCCTTGATATATATGAGCGTCATACTCTCAATAAAACTAGTCACAATGAGCGTCACGATAGACGAACAGTGTGAGCCGGAGCGCGTTCCGAAGAGCCACCTTTGGCCTAATAAGGGATATGTCCCAAAAGCAGCATATGAGCAGCTCGTCAAAACGGAAGCACTCGCGGAACATTTCAAAGAACCCGTAGATGAGCACGTCACCGAGGAGGCCGAGGTGGCTCCCACCGAGGTCGACGAGGAGGAGGAGGTCGAGGAGGCCCCCACCGAGGTCGATGAGGAGGAGGAGGTCGATGAGCCCCCCGCCGAGGTCACAGAAGAGGAGCCCGTCACCGAAGAGGCCCCTGTAGAGCCCGTCGCTGAAGAGGAGCCCGAGGAGGCCCTAACCGAGGTCGAGGAGCCCGAGGAGCCCGAGGAGGCCCTAACCGAGGTCGAGGAGCCCGAGGAGCCCGAGGAGGCCCTAACCGAGGTCGATGAGAATGAGGAGCCCGAGGAGCCTGAGGAGGCCCTAACCGAGGTCGATGAGAATGAGGAGCCCGAGGAGCCTGAGGAGGCCCTAACCGAGGTCGATGAGAATGAGGAGCCCGAGAAACCCATTGCCAATGCAGAGGAGCCCTCCGCCGAGGATGAGCCAGTCGCCGAAGAGGAGCCCGAAGAGGCCCTCGCCGAGATCGATGAGGAGGAGGAGGATTATTCAGATTCCGAATCTGAGGGTTCATTTGGCGATCTCGAAAGCGATTACGACTCGGATGACGATTTGGTCCGCATCAACCCCGGCTACATACACGATCCAGGCGTGTGGGACATCAATGAAATCACCCGGCTGGTTCGACACGGTCGGCTGGCGGAGGCTCGTACGCTGTACAAGAGGACCTGTATGCACGCGTGGACTTTTGAATGCGATGACATTATCGCTCTGTTTCGAGTGGGACTCGATGAAAACGCAGAAGATCTTTTCGTCCGGACTTGGAAGCTGGCTACTAAGTTCGTTTCGACTGACGTCGTTCAGCTGCGTTCCATCGAGTACTACAACTATTCCGAAAAACTCTTCAATCATACAATAGATTCCGTGACCTCTTTCGAGATCAATGATTTCATCGTATTGCACGAGGCCGGGCTCTATAGCTGGGCGCGGACGCTTTTCAAGACCTCGGTGGAGTACGCCAAAAAGTTCGACGTCAGTGGTGCCATAGGCTATTTGACAAAAAATGGGTACGGCGACTGCGCAAGCTTACTGTACGAAGAGACGGTGGAGAATGCACAGTTCGACGTGAGCGACATCGGTTATCTCAAACACATTGGTAGCGACGCAAGAGCGCATGATCTTTTCGAAGAGACGTACAGAAAGGCGACAGAATTCAACGTGAGCGATATCATCAAGCTGCACGAGATGGTAGGGTTCGAGTCCGAAACCCAAAAGATCTTCGACTTCACAACACCGCAATATGTACAAAATTTCAACGACACAACGGTAGCCTCTATTGTCGCGCTAGCCCAGGCGAATCTGAAACCACGCGCGCGTGAGCTATACGCCATGAAAGAGGAAAGCCAGGAGAAATGGAGCCTTGCACAGATCGGGGCACTGAGCGGGATCGGGCTGAAACAGGAAGCGAAAAAACTTTACATGAAAACCAAGAAACTCGCCAACCATAGCGAAAGCCGAAAGATCATCACCCAGCTGAAAGCATGGGGGCTCAGCAAAATGGCGGACGATTTCGAAAAGCACGCGAGAAAGCTTATGCGCGCGCACATTAAGCGTCATAAAAATACGAAATACGGTAAATATTAACGAAGATAATTCTACGAGCTGAGTATCGAGATGATTTCTTGGATGCTTTTGACAATACACGATTTGCCTTCGTCGGTGACTGTCAGTGTATTTGTACGTTGCTTATGTTTGTAACTGTGCAATTCCACCCGGGCATAGGAAAAGGATGAAATAACCATTCGCAAGTTCATTTCCGGAGGGGTTTCCTCGAGCGTCTCCCTACGCTCGTCATCGAAGTCCGCAATCGCGTCGAAGGCTCGTTCGCGTTGCCAGAGTACCAATTCGGTCCCTTTCCGTTTTAGGTTGTTAGGCACGTCAGATTCAAGCTTTAATCCATCAGCGCACCGACGACGGGTCTGATAAACGTCCGTCATTGTATCTTCGACCATGGTATACTCGTAGACGCACCAGTTCCTCCGCTCGGGTATCATGAAAGCCTGCCGCCCCAAATGCTCTAACACGGAGTCACTGTTGTGCCCCAATGTCCACTCGTCTGCGCCCAGCGGCATAATCGTTCCTTTACGCGCGAAATACAGGTTTCGAGTGACAAACCACGGCGCGTGTAATATGTGAGTGAGCAGCACATATGAGTACCCGCAAGGCGTTACCTTCGTCAACAGCTCGGCGAGGTCCTCTTCGTCGAGAGTCAACAACATGACAAGTTGCGCGTAAGTGCGATTCTCTTCGCGAACATCTCCAAGAAACGTCGAAAGGATGTAGTCGTGGAACTCCTCCGACGTTTTTTGAGCGATGGCACCCTGAGCGATGGCACCCGGATGAGCGCTAGGCCCTTCGCTGCGCGGTTTGAAGATAGGCCATCGCGGGTGCGGCTCCGACAACACGCACCCATCAACACCTTCGCTGTTCACACCGCAGTACTTGTATACGTCGCACGAGAAGGCCTTGGTCTCGAAGCGGTTGAAGATCTGGGGAAGCTTGTGCTCGTTCTCATCTCGCTCAGGCTGACGTGCGGTGTGCACGCTGCGGTACATGTACCCGAGCGTGCCGTGCGGGAGCTTATACAGCGGACCAAGATTAAAGCGGACGTCCTGCGGGATATATGCCTTGTGATCGTGATTCGGGGTATAGAACACTGACCGGGACGTTAGCGCCCAAAACACAGGAAGTCCGCATGACCAAGACGTCTTCAGAAGACGCGGCGCCGTCAACGGCTCCTTGCGTCCCATGAGTATGAAATCTGCGGAGTAG
>Ga0307489_10003105_pt1 | contig 11058 bp, 18 predicted proteins | sample SB12metaG_FD_202247 | JGI IMG/M metagenome (GOLD analysis project Ga0307489, IMG submission 202247) | Sea-ice brine microbial communities from Beaufort Sea near Barrow, Alaska, United States - SB 1.2 | ecosystem: Environmental > Aquatic > Marine > Coastal | place: USA: Alaska | collected...
GGAAGGGAATGAGAGGACGTTTTGTGGGGAGTGCGTTATTCTGTAGGGTTTTCGCATTTCGGTTTAGGGTTATTTCTACATCCACGCTGGCCAAGAATGTTCGGCGGTGCCCACACTCCGCAGCGGCAGTCCACTTGAACGCGGCGCTGTCGTCCCACGTTGTTGAGTGACACTTTCGGCGTGATTTATGAAAACGTGTGAGTTACGTCCCTAGTGCGAGGAGTGCGCCGTGGTGTGTCTGCTGGAGACATGCATCAAGTGACACTGTAGACTGTGAGAGAGAGACGCGTCAGCGTGTATGAGGAGGCACCAGGCTTCCTCCTTGGCCCCCGTTGACTTTAAAGATGCGAGACATGTTGAAACAAGCTACTATGCTTGACACCTGCGGACTGTGCAACTACTATCCAACTACTATGCTTAACGTGGCTGCCCCGCGCCGCCGCACCGCCGCCCCGCCCACGCGCCGCCCTGCGCGCTACGCTTGCTACTTGTCGAGGAACTCCGCGAAGCGTGCGTCATCGGCATGGGCGTGGTTCTGCGGCTCGCGCTCGAACGGGCGCAGCGGCCACCGCTCCACGTGGTTCATGCGGAACCACTCTGAGGTGTACAGCTGTAGTTCCGGCCCCGCCGTGGATAGCGTGATGAGGTCGCCCATGTTGTAGCGGCGCAAGTTGAAATTGAAAGCAGAAGTTGAAAGCAGTACTCGTATATCACACTCCAGTTTCAAGCGCTCAGTACCAGGCGGATTCAACTTGGCTTTGATAGGGTCAACCTGCACCGCCCTACCATATGCACGTCGTGCGTCACGTGCGCGCCGTCCTGGTACACGGTGCCCACGCGCGAGTTCCACCGCAGCGTCATCATCTCGTCGGGCTCGTAAAACCCGTGGCCGCTGGACGGTGGCGGGATGTGGTCGTGGTATATGGGCTCCCGGTCCATGAACTGCATGCGCCTGGAGGCAGTGGCTTACACTCGTCCACTGATTCAGCTCAACCTCAGCCGTTTCTGACGCAGAGTACACCCTAACACCACCTAATTCCCCCTGACACCTCCTAAACACCCCCTACACGAACCCCAAATGCACCCCCTATCCCAATAAAGCGCTTACGTTGAGCCGAAAAGTGGACGAGTGTAAGCCCCTGCCTGGAGGCGTAGTGCATGGGGTGGCCGCCGGCCGACCGCATGGCGGCGGTGGACCCCGCCGCGGTGTAGCGGTGCAAGTTGAAATTGAAAGCAAAAATTGAAAGCAGTGTATCATAGTTGGGTTTCAAGGGATTAGTTCTGGGCGCTTTCAAAATGGTTTCGATAGGGTCAAGCTGCACTGCCCTACCGCGGTGCACGCGCGGATCCCGGACGATCGCACGTGGAACCATAGCGGGTCGTCGCCGTTACGCTTCCCCCCGCCGCCGCCGCCGCCGCCGCCGCCGCCGCCGTCCCCCTCCTCAGTCCCCTCAGCCTCGCCGCCGCCGCTCCCGCTGCCCCCGCCGCTGCCCTCGCCACCACCGCTGGCCCCAGCAGCACCGCCAACCCCCACACCCCCGGGCCCGCCGTCCCCGCCCCCGCCCCCGCCCCCGTGGAAGCCCCCCTCCCTCCCGGCCCCGGGACCGCCCACCTGCACGCTGTACCTGGACACCGCGCCGGGCGACGGGTGCGCTATCAACACGTCGTTCAGCGCCGGCGGCAGCGTCACCCCCGCCACGGTCACCTGCAGGTACGCTTGTCAAACTGAGTTAGTGCTGGCGAGGGGGGGCATTGAACTAAGCTAGTTTAAGCTAGTTGAGGGGCTAGTGGTTAGTGGCTTAGTGGCTTAGTATGGGAGACTACAGTGGGTTTGTGAATTAAGGGGGCTTAAACTAAGCTATCCCATAGTATAAGCTAGTTTAGGGGCTAGCTAGTGCTTAGTAGGCTAGTTTAGGGGCGACAAGTATACCTGCAGGCGCGCGAGCGGCGTGGGACGGACGGCGCCGCTGAGCACGCCGTCCAGGACCCGCTCCACATCCACGGCGGTGCACGCGCACAAATGCCCGGTGCTCCGGCGCTGGTCTAGCGGCTCCACCGACCGGCAGGGGCTTACACTCGTCCACTTCTCAGCGCAACTTAAGCCGTGTCTGACTCAAGAAAACACCCTACACACCCTAAACAACCCCTTAACACGGGCTACACGCCCCCTACGCGCACCCCCTATCCCGTACAAAGCGCTCAAAATGAGCTGAACAGTGAACGAGTGTAAGCCCCCACCGACCGGTACAGCGTCGCCAGTTCCTGGAGCGACGCGCGGTCGGTGTTGACGCCCAGCCGCAGGGGCTTACACTCGTCCACTCTTCAGCTCAACTTAAGCGCCTTCTGTGTGACAGGGGGTGCAGTTAGGGGTTGTTTCGGGGGTGTTCAGGGGGTGGTAGGGGATATCAGGGGTGTTTAGAATTGGCTTTTTGGTGTCAGAAACGGCTCAAGTTGAGCGGAAATGGGAAAGAGTGTAAGCCCCTGCCCAGCAGGGGCACGTTGTGTTGGCTGCCGATCAAGTGTGACGCAATCAGCGTGGTGCCGTCGCCGCCCAAGGTGTAGCGGCGCAAGTTGAATTGCAAACCAACATTTCAAAGCAGTGGATCATATTGTACGTAGTTTCAAGCGCTTAGTTCCAGGCGCGGTCAAAGTGGGTTTGATAGGGGCAACCTGCACCGCCCTACCAAGGCGATCACGAGGTCGGCGGCCGCCACGTGCGCCGGCGTCACGTCGTCGCGCATCACCGACGTGGTGCTCACGCCGCGCTCCAGGGGCTTACACTCGTCCACTTTTCAGCTCAACTTGAGCGCTTTGTATGTGACAGCGGGTGTACGTAAGGGGTTGTGTAGCCCGTGTCAAGGGGGTGTGAGGTGGTGTTTAGGGTGTTTAGGGTGTTTTATTGTGACAGATACGGCTCAAGTTGAGCTGAGAAGTGGATGAGTGTAAGCCCCTGCCGCGCTCGTCCAGCAGCCGCGTGATGCGCTCCACCTGCCGGCAGGGGCTTACACTCGTTCACTTTTCAGCTCAACTTGAGCCGTGTCTGACACAAGAAAACACCCTACACACCCTACACACCCCCATAACACCCCCTTAACACGGGCTACATAACCCCTACGCGCAACCCCTATCCCATACACATCGCTCAAGTTGAGCTGAGAAGACGACGAGTGTAAGCCCCCGCCTGCCGGTTGTGCGTGTCGTGTCGCTCCCGGAGCCGAGCCATTCGCACGCCCTCGTGCGAGCGCGATACCCCCCCCGCCGCCGCCGCCGCCGCCGCCGCCGCCTCGCGGCACGTGTAGGCGTCGAACGCCGTCTGCTTGATGACCAGCAGCAGGCGGTTGAACGACATGGCGGGGTGCGGGTGGGGCAACTCGGGCCGCCTCCGTGTCAGTTGGCGCCCGACTCTGGTGGTACGATAGCTCTAAATAAATGGATTGAAGCTTCCGTTGCTCGTTGCACTTGCGTTCCCAGCTCCCGAAGCCGCCTCCACCGACCCGCGAGCGCCCCTCCTCAAGGAGTCACGAGTCGAGCGGTTGTTCGCGGCTTCGGCTTCGTCGGCGTCTTCGGCGCCTGGCGGCCCGCGCGCCGCGCCGCGGAACGAAGTGCCGCTGAGGAGGCAAGCAAGTCGTTTGATGTCCTGCCACGTGCCGGATGCTGACTGGACCAGACATCCAAGCTGGCCGCGAATGTTCGACGGTGCCGCCCTCACCCGCAGGACACTCCTCTTGGCGCGCTCGTCCCACGTCGGCACGCTGCAATGGCTCCACGCGGCGGTGTGAAGGCGGAGACGCGCGACGGGCAGCGGCAGTGCGGCGGCTGCGACCGCTTCCTCCCCAAGACCTGTTACACCAAGACGCAGTGGAGCTCCAGGAGCAGGGTGCAGATTTCCCCTGGGGTGCCGGCTCCGACACGATGGTGCAAGGCGGGGGCCGCGCAACCCAGACACAACCGTGGGCGCGCCACGATCGCCACCAACCCCACCAACCCCAGAATTCCCACTTCCCCCTACACCCCCATGCTCCCCACCATTCCCACCACCCCTAGCATCCGCGTCAGCCCCCCCACTCTCCCCATCTTCCACTCGCCCGCTGGGCACACCCGATTGCTACCTTGCTTTAGCGTTCGGCGTGGTGCTGTCGTTGAGGGTCTAAGGGTTTAGGGGCGAGCGTGGCATTGGCGTTTGGCGTGGCGTTATTTGGCGTGGCGTGACGCTGACGGGGTTTGCTTTATTGGTGCACCTGAAGAGTACCAGTGACTGTTTGCTCATTTGCACCTGTTACCGTGTCGAGGGCGCGGCGTCCCCTGCCTGTTTGCTCTTGGTGCACCTGTGTAACACTAAATGTTTGCTTGTACGCACCTGGTACTGTACCGTGTCGAGGGCTCTACTCCAAGGAGTGTGTCGCAGCCAGTAGACCCGCGAACTCCATCGCATCGGACGAGCGGAGATCGGCTGGGGAGCCATCTAGAGCATCCACAGAAGGGTCGGGCGAGTTTGGCTCGGTTTTCTCCACGGGGCCTGCGCCGCCGGGCGCCAACCCGTTCGGAATGACGCTGGACCTGGCGAAGGAGGCGGCGGAGCAGGTGGCGGAGCAGTTGGCGGAGGCGGAGAGGTTCTGTGCGGAGCGGGCGGCGGAAGAGGCGGGCATCGCGGCGTCCCGTACGAGTATGATAATGGCTCGGGAGCTACATGACATAGAGCTGCAGGGGGGGCGTGTCCCGTTTTACAACGAGGGGCCTGCCCCGCCGGGCGCAAACCCGTTTGCTATGACGCTGGACCTGGCCAAAGAGGCGGCGGAGCAGATGGCGGAGACGTGGGGCGGACCGGCGGCGGAGCAGTTCGAGAGGTACTGCGAGGAGCGGCAGGTGGAAGAGGCGGGCACCGCGGCGGAGGAGGCGGGCAACGCAGACGATGCGGCGGGCGCCGCAGCGCCAGAGGCGCTAATGTCCCGTACGAGTGCGATAATGGGTCGGGAGGGGGGGCGTATCCCGTATCACAGCGAGGGGCCTGCGCCGCCGGGTGCTAACCCGTTCGGATTGACGCTGGATCTGACGACAGAGGCGACGGAGCAGGTGGCGGAGGCGGAGAGGATCTGTGCGGAGCTGCCGGCAGGCACTGAGCCGGAAGTGGCGGGCACTGCTGCGGAAGTGGCGGTTATGTCCCGTACTCGTACGAATATGATGATGGCTCGGGAGCGGGGCGTGTCCGAGGGGCGTGTCCCGTATTACGACGAGGGGCCTGCGCCGCCGGGCGCGAACCCGTTTGCTATGACGCTGGACCTGGCCGAGGAGGCGGCGGATCAGATGGCGGAGGCGGATCAGATGGAGCGCGAAGCGGCGGCGGAGCAGTTCGAGAGGTACTACGCGGAGCGGCAGGCGGGGGCCACGGCGGAAGAGGCGGGCATCGCGGTGGAAGAGGCGTACAACGCTACGAGAAAGGCGGGTAACGGCGTGTGTGCGGCGGCGGAGCGGGTGACCCATGCAGCCCCAACAACGCAGTCAACAGATGCGGAGCGGATGACCCACGCAGCTCCAGCGTCGCGGCCAGCGGCGGCGGCGGACCTGGCGTCAAGTTTAAAGAGTTTCAGCCTCGGCAGCGGCGACGGCAGCAGCGGCGGTCAAGGAGGAGGAGGAGGAGAAGGAGGAGGAGGAGGAGGAGGAGGAGGAGGAGGAGGAGCAGGAGGAGGAGGAGCAGAAGCAGGAGGAGGAGGAGGAGGAGGGGGAGGAGGAGGAGAAGCAGCCGGAGGAGGAGGAGGAGCAGCAGGAGGAGGAGGAGGTGGAGGAGGAGGAGGAGGAGGAGGCCGCGGCGGCGGAGGAGCAGGACGAGAAGGAGCAGGAGGAGGTGGAGCAGGACGAGCAGGAGCAGGAGCAGTACCACCTGTTCCTGACGCCGCGCCGACCGATTCCACCGCGACCGAGACAGAGTTGTTGCCGGTGCAGGGCATGATGCTCGTCGGGGACACCGTGCGCATCTGGGGTCTGGCGTCGCGTCCAGAGCTCAACAACTCAACGGGGCAGCTCACGCAGTGGGTGGCGGAGCGTTCCCGCTGGTGCGTGGAGGTGACCGCGGCTGAGGGGGGCTCACGGGCGCGGGGGGGAGGGGAGCTACTGGCAGGGGCTTACACTTGTCCACTTTTCAGCTCAACCTGACCCGTTTCGGCCACTGGAACCACCAAATGTAGCACACAGATAGTGCTCACGTCAAGCCGAAAAGTGGACGAGTGTGAGCCCCTGGTTGCTGGCGCTGCGGCCGGCAAACCTCATGTTCCTCGCAACCGCCGCCGCCACCACTGCGTCCAAGCCCTGGGCAGGGGCTTATACTCAACCTGAGCCGTTTATGACACAGAATACACCCTAAACACCCTGTAATACCCCCTAATACCCCATCCTACCTCGTAAACACCCCCTAAACAACCCATGAATGCGCCTCCTATCCCACACAAAGCGCTGACGTTGAGCCGGAAAGTGGACGAGTGTCAGCCCCTGACCGTGGGTCATCTTCGTTCACGCCGGCGCGTCAGCGCAACATCCCACCAAGGCGTACGAGAAACTGATCGATGGCAGGGGATACACTCGTTTACTTTTCGGCTCAACATAATCGCTTTCTGTGGGATAAGGGATGCATTTAGGGGGTGTTTAGAGGGTGTGTAGGGAGTGTTTGTGGTGTATCAGGGGACGTTTAGGATGTTTTATGTGTCAGAAACGGCTGATATTGAGCTGAAAAGTGGACGAGAGTATGCCCCTGATTGACGTATGCCGGCTGAGCGTGGACGACGCCTACAAAAACGGCACAATTGTCGGCGCCTACATGGAGTCGGCCCACGGTAAAAGTGGCGAGGCGATGCTCTACTTCCGCAGATTCCTGGACAAGGCTGGTATTGCGGGGCTGCTGCCCGAGTGGTGGGATGATTCGCACACGGCGGGGGTAGAGCGGCTGGCCGCGGACGAGGACGCGGGCAGGAGCTTACACTCGTCCACTTTTCGGCTCAACTTAGGCACTTCATGTCGGATACGATATTTGGGGCACCTTCAGTGTATAGATGGGATGTAACTCGTCACAAGCTGGATACAGAACGGGTCACAGATTCGAAACCAGCTGAGGTTGAGCTGAGAAGTGGACGAGTGTAAGCCCCTGGACGCGGGCTTTTGCGTCAAGGACGTGATGGAGAAATCCGACATCGCCGAGACGTGGGGGGGATCCCACGTCATGGACCTGCGCGATTTTGCTGAGGCTGTCGGAATGCGGTCAGAACACAACTGCCCGTGCGGCGGGTTAGACGACGACTCTGTCGACGGCTGTGACGATGAGGAGTTTCAGGAGGAGGACAGCGGCGGCAACGGCGGCAGCGGGGGCGGTGTCGTCGGCGGCGAGTGGGGCAGCGGCAGCGGCGGGAGTGGTTTCGCCCGTACTACGCATCGGCGGTGCGGGCAGTGCGGGGCGGCAAGCGCCACTCGCAAGTTCAAACTGTGCGCTGGGTGCCGGGCAGGGGGGTTATTGTGAAGAAGCGCCAGCACTCAGCTCGACGTTGACTTTGCTCCTCCTCCTCCTCATCATCATCCTCCTACTCCTCCTCCTTCTCTTCCTCCTCATCCTCCTTATCCTCCTTATCCTCCTCCTCCTCCTCCTCCTCCTTCTCCTTATCCTCCTCCTCCTCCTCCTCCTCCTCCTCCATCTCCGCGTGTCCCACGTGTGTATGAGACTCGGCGCATTCACCATGATGGTACCGATAAGCCATGGGGGCACGTCCAATCTCAGTCCGAGAGCTCGTTCTCAATGACCCTGCGCAGGGGGGGTGTACTACTGCTCCGCCGCGTGTCAGGCAGGGCCGTGCACACAGCCACTTTCCAGTATAGGCCAATTTCGGCATATCGCGTCCTGCGTCGAGTGCTGATGCCTTGTCTGCAGCTCTATATGGGCATTCAACCTGGCTCCTGCTTTCCCGCGTGGAGCGCTGACGCTTTGTCCGGAATTCTGTATGGGCATTTCAAACAGGCAATATACCGAAACCGGCCTATTCAAACCTGACAATGAAGAAAAGCACCTTATTTAGACGCCATCTGTGTCACTGACGGACTGACAGACTGCCGTCAACCAGCGTATCTCACAAAACGTGCGTACTCGTAACGATGAGCCGAAACGTGCTGGACGAGTGTAAGCCCCTGGTGTGCGGCGGCAGCGTGGCCGGCGCACAAGGCGCCGTGCAAGGCGGCCAGACGGGAGCACGCCGCGCATGCCGAGGCCGAGCGACGATCTGAGCTAGATTATTTTTTCGATTAGCAACCTCAGCCCCATTGATCGCTCGCCTGTTATACACATCAGCGTGACTACAACTTCCAAAAAACAAACTAGCTCAGCCGGAATACTCGTACGTCCCGCTCCGATGGCAAGACATCCACTGGCATTCCCAAACCAACGGGGGCCAGGGCGAAAGCCTGGTGCCCCGCAAAACACGCGGTGGTGTCTCTCTCTCACGGGGGGCAGGGCAAAAGCCCGGTGCCTGCTTATACACGCGGACGCGTCTACCTCTCACGGGGCGGGCCCAGGGTGAACTCCCGGCGCCTCCGTATACATGCGGAAGCGTCTCTCTCTCTCACGCGGCCCAGGGCGAAATCCCTGCGCCTCCTTATATACGCGGCAGGGTCTCTCTATCAAACCAACGACAGCCCACGGCCTCGAAGCGTCGAAGGATCACAGCTTGGCGAAGCCGGGGTACCAACCAAACGGTTCCAAGGTGTAGCGCCGCAAGTTGGATCTGAAAGCAAAAATTGAGAGCAGTTATACTTTTTCATCCTCATGCGCTTAGGTCCAGGCTCTTTCGACATGGATTTCATGGGGTCGACCTGCACGACCGTACCTTGGACATGTAGCGCACCAACTGCTTGACGTGCATGTACTTGTCCATTCCATCCTCACCCAGGTCACGACCGAACCCGCTGCGCTTTTTGCCGCCCCAGGGCAGCTGGGGGAAGCAGGGCTGGCTGCAGTTCACCCACACAATGTAGCGGCGCAAGTTGAAATTGGAATCGAAATTTGAAGGCAGTTCCTTATTTGTTAGCTTCAAGCGCTGCCACCAAGCGCGGTCACCCCTGGGTCAACCTGAGGTCAATCGGGGGTCAATTTGAACCGCCCTACCACGATGCCGGTCTGGAAGGCGGCCGCCAGGCGGTCGCAGCGCGCCGCGTCGCCGGAGATCACCGCCGCCGCAAGCCCAAACTCCGTGTCGTTGGCCACCTCCACCGCCTCCGCCTCTGTCTGAAACGTCCGCACGCACATGACCGGTCCGAAGATCTCCTCCCGCCACAGCGTGTGCCCTGTGGGCAGGGGCGTACACTCGTCCACTTCTTAGCTCAACTTAAGCACTTCATGTGCGATACGTTGGGTACCTTCAGTAGACAGATGGGTCACAACTCGTCAGAAACTAGACACAAATCAACTCCCTGACCATAACGGTTCAGGTTGAGCTGAGAAGTGGGCCAGTGTAAGCCCCTACCCGTGGGCACCTCCGCAAACACCGTGGGCTGCACGTAGAACCCCTGTTGCATGTCCGCCCCCGCCGGCCGCCCGCCACCCGTCAGCACCCGCAGCCCCGACCGCTTGCCCTCCTCGATGTAACTCACAACCTTACCATACTGCTGCCGGGACACCAGGGGGCCCAGGCGGCACCCCCTCTGGCCAGGAGCTTACACTCGTCCACTTCTCAGCTCAAACTGAGCCGCTTTTGATCATAGAAGATCAGCAAGCGTCCACTCTTTGACTCAACCTCATACGTTTTTGCCTTTGAAACCTCCCACCATAGCCCACAACAAGTTCTCACGTCAAGCCGAAAAGTGGATGCGCGTAGCCAACAAAAAGCGTTTACCTTGAGCTGAAAGTTGACGAGTGTAATTCCCTGCCTCTGGCTCGGGTCGCCCGCCGGGATCGCCTCCGTGGCCTCCTTCAGCCGAGCCATGAATTTGGGCGCGATGCCGGACTGCACCAGATGTAGCGGCGCAAGTTGAAACTGAAAGCACATCTTGAAATCAGTTTATCGCATAACTGTTTCACATGATGCAACCAGGCGCACGCAATTGAGTGGCACGTGCTAAGATCACTCACAGGCATTGAGTCAAAGACTCAAAGCAAAGGACGTCTAATTACGTGCTTGCAAACACGATTTGCAACCTGCACCGCCGTACCCAGCACGCGCGAGGTGGCGGAGCAGATTTGGCCGTTGGTCCAGAAGCACCCGAACATGGCCCACTCCACAGCCTGCTCCAGCGGCGAGTCGTCGAACACCACGAGGACGGACTTGCCGCCCAGCTCCAGCGACACCGGGCGGACGTCCCCCGCGCACGCAATCATCACCTTCCGCCCGGTTTCCAGCGACCCCGTGAACGCCACCTTGTCGACGCCCGGCAGCGTGCACAGCGCGGCGCCCGCCTCGATGTAGCGGCAAAGTTGAAATTGAGAGCAACGTCTGAACGCACTTCTTTACATTCTAGTTTCAAGCGCTTAAACCAGGCCCTCTCAATAGAGTAGCCGTGGTGGTACTACAGAGTATCACACACTGGCAGCTAGATACGCCAAGGACGTCTGATTCGGCATGTACGAAGACGGGTTTCAAGCTGCACCGGCGTACCTCGGCGCCCAGGCCCGGGACGACGTTGAGCACGCCCGGGGGCAGCCCCGCGGCGGCGGCGATCTCCCCCAGTTGTAGCGGCGCAAGTTGAATTTGAAAGCAAAGTTTGATAGCTGTTCATCATATTTCAGCTTCAAGCGCTGAAACCACGCGTGGTTCACCCACGGTCAACCTGGGGTGAACCTGCATCGGCCTACCCATTGCCAGGCAGGTCATGGACGCCACCTCGCTGGGCTTGAGCACCAGAGCACAGCCGGCGGCCAGCGCCGGGGCCACCTTCCATACCGCCATCAGTAGCGGGTAGTTCCACGAAGTAGCGCCGCAACGTGAAAGTGAATGCAACACGTGAAATCGGCTCATCACATGTTAGCTTCGAGCGCTGAGACCAAGCGCATCCAACCGGGGGTTAACCTGCACCGCCCTACCACGGTGTGATGAGGCC
>Ga0307489_10003106_pt1 | contig 11052 bp, 8 predicted proteins | sample SB12metaG_FD_202247 | JGI IMG/M metagenome (GOLD analysis project Ga0307489, IMG submission 202247) | Sea-ice brine microbial communities from Beaufort Sea near Barrow, Alaska, United States - SB 1.2 | ecosystem: Environmental > Aquatic > Marine > Coastal | place: USA: Alaska | collected 2017-05-06
TGTTCCATCTCCGCCTCCTCCTCCTCCTCCGCAGCCTCCTTCTTCCCCGTCCCCTCATTCCCCTCCTCCCCCTCCGCCTCTTCCCCCTCCATCGCCTCCTCTGTCGCCTTCCCCTCCTCCTCCACCTCATCCTGATCATCCTCCTCTTCCCCCACCCCCTCCTCCTCCTCCGTATACATGTCTTCCTCTCGCTGGTCACCGTCGACATCTGCAGCAGGGGCATCGTGTTCCCCCTCCCGGGCTACGTCGTCAGCCTCGTCCTCACCAGGGGAAATGTAGTGCACTCGTACAACAAAAGTATCAGCAGCAGCAGCAGTAGCCGCAGCAGCCTGGTGCACTGGTACAGCCTGGTACACACCGGTGGATGGGTCATCCAGCTTCATGTCCGCACCACCTGCACCACCGCCTGCCCTTGCCGCCCGACCCATCTCCGCTGCCGCGTCAGCACCACCGCTTGCCCTGGCCGCCTGCCCCGAGTCTGCGGCCGCCGCCGAAACGTCAACGACAGCGTCAACGTCGGCGTCGACGGGTGGTGCATCCTCTGACCGTGGATGTTCGCCCATAATGTACCCAGCCGCCTCCTCGTCCTGGACCCGGACCCTCAGGCGGCGCGACTTGCGGGTCGGTGCTACCACAGCCGCCTCCGCCTCCTCCGCCGCCTCCTCCGCCTCCGCCGCCGCTGCCGCCGCCGCCGCCGCTGCCGCCGCCGCCGCCGCTGCCGCAACATTCGCCATCGCCGCCGCCGCCGCCTCCACGCTGTGGCGCATCACCACCGGTACCTCGGGCGGTTCCGCCTCCTCCGCCGCCCGTGGCACCGCTGGCGGGTCCTCCGCCCCCGCCGGCCGTGGTGCCTCGACCGGCGGCTCCGTTGCCGCCTCTGATTCCACTGCCCGTACCGCAACCTCACCCTCCTCGTGTTCCTCGGGCCAGGGCCGAGTCCATGTTTATCATCGCATCATAGGGGGGCATGTTACTCAATAGACGAGGGACTGCTTCAGGATGGTCATTGGGGGCCATGTTACGAGGAACTGCAGGAGGGTCATAGGGGGGCATGTTACTCAAGAGACGAGGGACTGCAGGAGGGTCATAGGGGGGCATGTTACTCAATAGACGAGGGACTGCGGGAGGTTCGTAGGAGGGGCTATTAGTCAACAGACGAGGGACTGCAGGAGGGTCTTGAACTCAGTGTCGAGTTTCGTATCGAACGAATGTTCGCCCAATCAGAAAAGTGCCTTTCCGAACCCAAAGAAGTGGAATAGTACCCCGTACACTGATAAACTGAGGGGGCAGGCAGTCTCTCAGCCAATCACAGTGCACTCTATAAGGGTGAGATGTCACGCCGACCTTGAGTTAAGCGAGGTGCATGACGCGACAGGCAATGCGTATGGAGCCCCGCCTCGGGGTGCTCACCCAGCACCGCATCAGTGCCGCGACCACTGTCCGCGGGCTCGTCCGAATCGTCCAAACGCTCGGTTGCAACGTCGCCCTCTTCCGCCGCCGCATCCTCCGCCTCCGCCATCTCCGTCGCCGCCTCCCCGGCCGCTGCCTCTGCCGCCTCCGCCTCCTTCGCTGCCGCCTCCTCGCCTGCCGCCTCCTCCTCCTCCTTTGCTGCCGCCACCTCCTCCTCCTCCTCCGCCTCTTCCACCGCCGCCTCCTCCTCCTCCTCCACCTCCTCCGCCTCCTCGTCCATTGCGGCCTTCTCCGGCTCTAGGCCGGGTCTCTCCGCGAGCTCCTCACCTTGCTCCTTCACGGGGGGCGGGTCCATCATGGCACCGACCGCCGCCGCCGCCGCCGCCGGGATACTGGGGTGCAACACTGCAGCCCGCACCTCCAACAGTGCGGAAACATTAGACCCAGCATCACCAGCGGGGGTGGAGGCCGCAGCGGGGGCGGGCGGGGCGGGGACAGAGGGTAACTGGTCGGCAGTACCGCCTGCGCCACCATCCATCGACTTCACCATCACATTGGCGGCGGCGCTCTGGATGTGAAGAGCGGTGGCATCCGCAGCAACAGGATCGACCGGGGTGGTGTCCTCTTCCATCTTCCCACCGCCACCGCCGCCACCACCGCGCTCCGCCGACTGCGCAAGGCCGCCGCCGCCCTCCTCGCCCGCCCCGCCACACGTCAGGCTGTTGAGAGACAGCTGCGCCGATCCCGACCGGTCGAAGCGAGGGACCGACCGCACGTGCCGGCTCGCGCCAGTCGACACCTCCAGCCGCCGTACCGTGCAGAAGGGTCATCGATACCAAGCAATCGAACGAGATCAGATCATAACTTACCTTCAGAGCGAATGCGCATTTAGACGCGTAGAGAAAGAGGAGGAGATTCAATTCATTGAACATCGGTCGAGTGGTTGTTGTTGAGTTGATGAACCCCCTGCCGTGCAATCCACCTCCCGCACGGCCTCCCGCCACTCGGGAAAGGCAAAGCGGACGGAGGCCTGCCAGCCCACGCCCAGGTTGATGCCCCACCGCACCGCGCCGTAGTCCGTCACGAAGTGCTCGCCCGCCGCCTGCACGTGCCGGTACACCGGGAGCCGACGGTCGGCACGCTGCCGCGCGTTCCACCTTGCAATCGCCGCCGGGTCCGCCCATAGCCGGCGCTCTTCCAGGCACGTCAGGCTGTACTCGCCTGCGCCGCCGCCGTTGACCCCGCCGCGACTCGAACCGCCGCAGTCTCCACCGCCAACGCCACCGCCTTCACCCGCGCCGCTGCCTTTGTCGCCGCTGCCCCCCAGCGTCTGCGAAAGGTACTGGTGCAACGCGCCGAGTTTGTTGCGCGGCACGGAGTACCAGACGACCCAGGTGTTGGAGGCGGCGTGCCCGCCCGTGGGGATGATGACACTGGCGGACCCCAGCGCGTAGTCCTCCATGTGCATGGGGATCAGCGAGCACGCGGAGGTGTACTTGACAACGGGAGCGCAGGGGTCCACAACAAACGGCGGCGTCGGCATGGCAGCAGCGGCACCGGCATAGTGCACCGGCACGGCAGCAGCGGCGGAACCTGCTTCACCTGCGGCCGTCCTCGGCGCCAGGCGCAGCGCCTCCAGCACCGCCGCGGCATCACCTGCCGGGCTCGCCGTGGCTGCCTCCCCCCGCGCGCTTCGCCTCGCGGACGGCGCGCGCAACTGGCGCACCGGCGCCGCGACGGCCTCGCGCAGAGCCGCCTCGTTGGCGGCGGCGCAGGAGGAGACGGCACGGCGGGTGATGGCTCCGGGGCGGCTGCCCAACAGCCGCGGGTCCCACGGGTGCCGCGGCGGCGGGATCTGCGGCGGATGGTGCGGGTCGGGCTGCGCCTTCCGTCGCTGCTGCTGCCTCGTGTCGCCGCCGGGGTGGAACGCGCTGCTGCCGTGGCGCGTGGCGCAGTCCGGGATCTTGCTCACAGTCTCGAGTAGTACCGGAGCATCGGGCGAGTCGGGCGATCCTGCTCGCTCCGCCGACCCCCCCGCCCCCGCCCCTGCCGCCTCCACCTCCGCCGCCGCCCCACACGATGCAACGTCCTTTGCCTTTGGCGGTGTGGGCGTCATGCACGCCGCTGCGAGGCTCGTCTCGCTCTGGATCCGGAGGTACTGGTAGTGTAGCTCGAAGCCTGTGCGGAAGGTGAGCACGAAGAACGCCTCGCGCTCCGCCGGGCCCATGTCCCGAGTGGACCAAGCGCTGTTCTTGAAGCTCTCCATAATGTCATTTAAGACCAGCGTATTGTGGGCAGCGGTGTCGGCGGTGGCGCCGGCGGCGGCGGCGGCGGCACCAGTGGTGACGTTGGAGGCGTTGGTGCCGGGCATCAGGTAGGTGTATTCCATCGGGTCGTCCTCCAGTTCCTTGGCATCTACCATCACCTTCTCGTACACGGTGGCCACATCGGGTGCCGCCGCCGCCGCAGCACCGGTGTCCCAATCCCCGTCCCAGTCCTCGAATCCAGCCCCGTCGCCTACTCCTGATCCAGCCCCGGCCGGCGACGAGGTGTACAGCGGCCGCGGCGGCGTGGTCGACAGGGACCCGGCCCCCGCGGACCCGGGGGGATTGAGCGACTGCCGCACGTACTGGCAGCCGCCGCTCAGCGCGCCGTGCGCCCGGCACCCGTTGCGCACTGCGCGGATCCACGGCCCCATGTCCAGGCCATCCCCCGCCGCCGCCGCAGCTGGACTGGCCATGGCCCCGTCACCTCCTTCCCCCCCCGCCGCCGACGAGGCCGCCGCCGTCGATGCGGCGCCGCGCGGTCTGGCCCGCGACGCCGACTGGATGCCACCGTTCATGCGCACGAGGATCCCCCCCTGTTCCTGCAGGCACGACCACATGTCGGCGTCGGCACCGCGGAGGAGCTGCTCCGGGCTGGTTCCGGCGTCAGCGCGGGCGATGCGCGCCTCGTGCACACCGCCGTCGTCGCGTCGCCGCGTCTGTGCCATCGCCCTAGCGTCGCTGCTGTGCATTTCCGGAAGAGCATCCTCAATCACACACAGCGCCTGCCGGACTTCGGGCTCGTCGACCAGCCGGCTGCTTATGAGGCCGCCGTCGCCCCGCCGGCTGCTGCTTATGGGGTCGCCGACCTCGAGCCCGGCGCCGGGGGCTTCACCCCGGTGGCGAAGGGAGACCCGCTTCGGAGCAGCGGCGGCGGCGGCGGCGGCGGCGGTAGCGGCTGCGGCGGCAGCGGCGGCGGTGGCGGCGGCCGTGGCGGCGAGAGCAGCGGCGGCAGCGACAGCGGCGGCGGCGGCGACGGTGGCGGCGAGGGCGGCGGCCGCAGGATCCCGGCTGTTGAATGCCACGCGCGTGCGTTTCGTGCCGACGGGAACCAAGAGGTCCTCCCCGCTCTTGCCCAGTTCAGTGGCGGGCGCCCTAGCCGAGGACCGCCATACCGTCACTGTCCGGACCCGGACCTCCTCGGCATGAGCCTCCCCCGCGCACTCATCCCCCGACGCCACCTGTGCCGACGCCGCCTGAGCTGACACTGGCGGGAATCCCCCAGCTGATTTCTTCTTCTGATGCGACCACCACCTCTCCACCTCCCCCGCGTGCTCCCGCGGCTCCCCCGCACCCGCTCCCCCTTCCACCCCCCCCTCCGCTCCCCCTGCCGATCCTCCGTTATGCAGGATCCTCTCCATATCCACGCTCTGTTCCGCGTGACCCCCCAGGTGGTCCCCCGCTCCCCCCGCCGCCCTGGGGTGCGGCCCCTGCTCCGCCCCGCCCTCTCGCGCCGCTTCGCTCACTTCCTCCGCCACCGCCTTCTGCTCCCGCCCCACCCGCTTTGTCCGACGTCCCTCCTTCTAGGGCCAAGTAAATACCGTTCGTCAATCACACAGATCCTAGACTATGCAGCCAGTGGATAATCGCCTGGGAAATCGCCCGCGGTGCAAAGATGTCATACGAAGCATAACACCTCTCAGGCTGTTACTTCGAAAAGTTAACAGTCCTTGTCCAACTCGATGACCGAGGTTGTGGAAGCGGTGAGTGAATCGCCTCGTCACCCTGGGAGGCACCAGGTTGTCTCCCTTGTCCCCGACGCACAGCTGTACCCACTGGTAGGTTTAATGGGAGGTTTACTGCGAGGTTTACTGGGAGGGTTTAAACGTGCAAGGTGACGGCAGCGGTACCCACCTTGTTCAATGATATGCCGATCCTGCGGTGCTGCTTGTTGACCCCGGGCCGTGGATCCACACCCTCCGGGGGCAGGCCATTCGGCGGCTCAGGCACCCCAGAGTGCACACCCACGTCGTGATGCTGATGCCACGCCCCCTCCTCGGCGTGTCCTGGATTCGGACACGGACTCGGATTGGGACTCGGACTGGGACTCTTCCGCGGAGCGCTGCAGGGCAGACGCAAATCAAGAGCAGCCTCCGGTTGGGGCCGAGACAAAAACCCTTGCCGCGTCATACGGATGCCACGTGACTCAACCAATAAACGAGGGTCGGCAAATGCAGTAGATAGTGATGAGATAACGCTCGCCGCGTAACAGGATGACGTGTAATTCAAGAAACTAGGGTCGGCAAGCGCGGTGGATAAGGAGAAATCAACGCAACGCTCACCACATCATCGGATAACGAAACGAGGGTCGGCGGGCGCGGTGGATGACACCGACGAGGTAAGCAATCTTCACTGAGTCCTACCCCAGGTAGGTCGGTCACCAGCGCGCGGTCGGTCGGGCACTGCTTCTTGGCCCCCCGGTGTAGAGGGCCAGGTAAACAATGCTCGCCACGCCATAGGATGGAATATAAACAAGAAACGAGGGGTTTACAACGCGGTGGAGGACGTGGCGAGGCTCGCCACGTCACGGGACGGCGTTTGACCCAAGACACGAGGAGTGTACAACGCGGTGGATGTTGTGGCGAGCATTCGCCTCGTCACAGGATGGGGTTTGACTCAAGAAACGAGGGGTTTACAACGCGGCGGATGACGTGGCCCCATTGGTGAGTCGGCCCTACCTGGGCGAGGGGTCGTCTTGCAGCTTGCCGTAGATGGAGGTGAGCGAACCCCGGTCGTCGGGCCGAGCAAACATCACACACCGCGTCGTACGATGGAATCCCACGAAGCGAAGGTGCACTATGTGGTGGATAACACGGCGAGTACCGTTACACTATGAGGTGGATGACGCGGTGATCACTGATACATTGTGAGGTGGATGACGTGACAAGCACTGGTTCACTGCTAGGTGGATGACGCGGCAAGTACTGGTTCACTGCTAGGTGGATGACGCGGCAAGTACTGGTTCACTGCTAGGTGGATGACGCGGCAAGTACTGGTTCACTGCTAGGTGGATGACGCGGCAAGTACTGGTTCACTGCTAGGTGGATGACGCGGCAAGTACTGGTTTACTGCTGGGTGGATGATGCGGCAAGAACCGGTACGGTATTGGATAAGGTGCGGCGAGCACCCCTACGCTATGAGTTGGATGAGGCAGCTCCCAGGCAGCTCCCAGGCAGCTCCGCAGATATCACTCGTCCCCACCTGCTTGGCGCGCCGCTTGCTGGTCGGACCGCTGTCCCGCCGACCGCTGTCGCCGCTGGTCTCCGCATGCGAGTGGGGAAAGTACTGTGGCCCACCCGACCCTTGGCCATTCTGCAGTGGGCTGTAGGAGCGTTGCTGGGTCATTAACCCCTCAAACTGCGCCACACCCTGGCCCTCCTCCGGTGGGCTGTAGGTGCGCTGCTGGGTCAGTAACCCCTCAACAGGGCCCGGGTGTGATTGGCTGTAGTGAGCGGGCGACTGGTCTAATAGCCCCTCAGCGTCCCTCGGCCACGCCTTCGCCATCTGACCAATCACAGGCCCGCCCATCGCCATCTGACCAATAACAGGCCCGCCCGTCGCCATCTGACCAATAACAGGCCCGCCCATCGCCCCCGGCGCCATCGCACCAATCACAGGCCCGCCCTTCGCCAGATGAGACGCTTGCATGGCCTCGTCCGGCGCCGCGTGCAGGGCCTACAACTCACTGCTATTTCAATTCAACTCAGGCGTCCTCGAGGTGTAAAGCGGGGTAAGTGCCAGTGGTTTCCAGGAACGAAATGGCCAAAGTCGAGCTGAAAAGGGGTCGTGTGCGAGCCCTGCCCTCGTATAATTGACCACTGTCGACCTGAAAAATATTCGTATCGAACATGAGATCGGCCGACAGGCTTGAAGTGGCCGGGAACGCCGAGATGTTCGAGTCTTGCAGTGCGCGCTGGGTAGCCAGTTCCGCCATGTGCGCACCCGCGGGGGCCGGGGCCGAGGCCGGGGCCGGGGCGGGGTCCGGGGCCTGCTGCACCAATAACCCGTTGTGGTAGCCCGGCGTGACGTGGCAACTCGCATCCACTCGCATCCACTCCACTCCACTCGAACCCACGGCGATGTTCCCGTGCCTCGCTTCTTTTACCCTCGCAGTAGGGCCTTGCACTGGTTTCCATGGTGGCTCAACCGGCAGCATAGTTTCAGGTGTTAAATTGGGAAAACGCCAGGATCACAACGCCAGACTAATTCCGGTGGCTGGAGTGGGTGTCATGCACACCATGTGAGTGCCCTGGGATCGATCACCGTCAGTTGTAGAGGATAAGGTTGGTTTAATGCTCACCATGTGGGTGCCTTGGGACTTGATAAACGTTGGAAGAGAACATTTTCAAAAGTTGAGACCAGGGTCACCTTGAAGATTTCAGGGACAACGAAGCTGACGTCGAGCTGAAAAGGGAACACCGAGCGAAGCCCGGCCTGGCAGCGGCCGCGGCGGGCGCGACGGCCGGTCTCTTTCCGTAGTGCGCCGGCGCGTCGGGCGCTGCAGTGACCGGCCTGGGTTCAGCGCCGCAAGTTGAACGTGCAACCAAATCCTTGAAAGCAGTGCATCACACTTTAGCTGCAAGCGCTGAAACCAAGCGCGGTCAACCCGAGGTCAACCCAGGGTCAACCTGCACCGCCCTACCCCGGCGCCACAACCTCGCCGCGCGTTTGCGTTTCGAAATCCTGTCCGAATCGAAACTCACACCCGATCCCCGTTTGTCCAACCGCCGGTGTGTCAGCCGCAGCCGCCGCTGCCTGGGCAAACAACAGGTTCACGCTGGCGCAACCTGGCAGGGAATTGTTTGCCTGCTGCTGCCGAGGCAGGAATGGCGGCGGCAGGGGAAGCCGGGTTCCGCTCCCCCGGGTAGGGGCCATTGCACAATGCTCGCCACGTCGAGGATGCAGTTCAAGACAAGAAACGAGGGTTGGGGTCTGAAACATGATGGACGGTGGATGACATGCTGGTGTTATGTTCGCGCCTACCCATGGGGCAGGAGCTGCTGTTGTACCAGTTCACTATGTTGTTGCGGCGGCTGCTGCTGCGGGTGCCCAGCAGGATCCACGGCGACGGGAACCGCCGGCAGCGGCCCCGGCAGCGGCCCCGGCCCCGGCCCCGGGAGCACGGTGCCGTGCACAGCGCTCCGACTTTCGCCCCTCAACAATGTGCCCTTCAACGTGTCTCGTCTTTCGTGCAAGCGAGCACCGCCGCCACGGCCACTGCATGTGTGCCCGCAGCGTTCTCCCACTCCGCCGCCGCGGCCGCCGCCGCCACCGCTGCCGCGGGCGCCGCCGCGGAAAAGTGCCTCCATTGTTGTGTCAGCTGTCTCGCGCAGCGCCTTTGCCGTGGCGCCACCGCCGCCACCACCACCACCGCCACCGCGCGAAACGCAGGAGGCGCGGTACTGGAAGTCGTTGGGGGGAGCGGGGCCGCTGTCGCCATGCGATACGGTGGAGCTAGGGTGATGAGAGTGGTCGGGTGGAGCGGGGAGCTGGCGCTGGAAAAGCACCCCGTTGTGCCCGAGCCCGGGACTGGTGGCGGCGGCCTCAGCCCCACCCCCGGACCGTCCACCTCCGCCGCCGCCGTGGCTCGAAGAAAACTGCCCTTGGCTGGAAGGGAACTGGCCGCTGCCTCCGCCGCTTGGAAACGGCGGGTGCAGGGAAGCAGCCGCTGCTCCGGAGGCCGCGGTGATGGTGGTTGCGGCGGCGGCGGCGGCGGCGGCGGATCCAGACAGAGCCCACCCAGGGGGTCCTCGCGGGTGGAAGCTGCCGTCTCCGTTCCCCAAGCTCGGACTGCCAGGGACCCAGTGCTGATGCGGAAGCAGCTGCGGCGTCGGCCGGACATGGCAGGCCGGCGCTGGGTGCTCGATCCGCAAGGCGGCCGCCATGGAGATATGGTCAAAGCTGCCCCAGTCTGTTTGATCGAAGTGTACACTGCCCCCCGCCACGCCGCCTCCGCCGCCTCCGCCGCCGCTCCAGTCGCCGCCGCCGCCGCCGCCGCCACCGCACCCCCCGCCGCCGACACCCCTGTCGGTTAGATCACAGTGCACCCCATTGGAGTGAGACATCGCGTGCGACGACGTGTTTGAGCCTCCCACGCCGGGGAATATCGGTGCCCCACCCGCCAAGTCTACGCCGCCCCCCGCGCCCGCTCCCGCTCCCGCGCCCACGCCCACGCCCGCTCTTCCACCCCTACTGCCGCCGCCGCTGTTGCCTCCGACGTTGCCTCCGCCGTTGCCTCCGCCGCTCATGTCATTTTGCTCGTAGTGTACCCTGCCCCCGCCCCCGCCCACACCCCAGCCCCCGGCGGCCGTGGCGGCGTCGTACTCACGGGCACGGCCTTGGTCAAGGTGACGTAGCAATAGCGGCACCATGAAGTCCCCCACCGCCGCCGGCCTGTCGTCCGCCCTGTGCGGCCCTGACGGCGGCGCCATCTCCGACGTGGCCGCCGCCTGCATGCACTCCGCGTGACAGTGAGCCAGGCGCTGCGCGTGCGCCGCCACCACCTGCTGCCGCTCCGCCGAGCCCGCCGTCTAGGGGCTAGGACATAATCATCGCCAAGTCATGGAATGCCAATCCACTTCCACATAGCCTGCCATTTACGTTGAGGAACAAGTGAACAACGCTTGATGCGTTGTAGGATGAAATTTTGACTCAATGTCGGGCTTGGTATCGAAGGAAGCCGTTCGGCCGCGGCCGCGGCCAATCAGAAATGAGCCTTTCCGAACCAACACAGTTGAATTGTGCCCGGTAGACTACGCGAACAGTCAGTCAGTCTCTCAGCCAGTCACAGCACACTCTACAAGCATGACACGTCACGCCTGCACTGAGTTGGACGAAAAGAAAGAGGGCGTACAATGTGGTTGACGACGTGTTCAGCGTTATGTGCTTGTCCCTACCTCCATCTGGTGGAGCGCCGCAGAGAAATGAAGCAGATGCGCCATGTCCGCCTGCCACCCGCCCGTCATCCCAGCTTCGCCGCCGTTTTGCTCGGCGTCTTGCTTGGCTGCCAACAGCTGTTTGGCCTTGGTCAAATTTTCCGCGGACATGATGACGCGCAGAAACATGTCCAGGTGCTCTCGCACGAACGACTCGCCGCCGCAGGCCGGGTCGGCAGCGTTGCATGCCTGGCAGATGGCGGCGACGCCCTGAATGCACCACCGTAGGTCGCCGCGCTGACACAGCACGGCGAGGAGGTCCGAGATCTTGGAAACCAGCGTATCCGAATGCAGCGGCTGCGATAATGGACAACGCAGGGCGGGGGCGACCATGAGAGAGAGGGGGCAGCGAGCGCGAGTAAATCGCGACTCGGCAAGAAATA
>Ga0307489_10003108_pt1 | contig 11051 bp, 17 predicted proteins | sample SB12metaG_FD_202247 | JGI IMG/M metagenome (GOLD analysis project Ga0307489, IMG submission 202247) | Sea-ice brine microbial communities from Beaufort Sea near Barrow, Alaska, United States - SB 1.2 | ecosystem: Environmental > Aquatic > Marine > Coastal | place: USA: Alaska | collected...
GGCGCAAGTTGAATTTGAAAGCAAAACTCGAAAACCGTTTTATCATGTTTTAGTGTCAGGCGCTTAGTTCCAGACTCTGTCAAGATGGCTTACATTGGTTCAACTTGCACCGCCCTACCGGGGACGATACGATGGGCCGCTTGGCACGTAGCTGCCACGCCCCGTTGAGGTGCAGCAGCGGCCGCACGAACTCCCACTTACTCGTGCCATAGTTGGCGCTGACTGCGTGCAGGGTGCCGTCCGAGCCCCAGGGGCTTACACTCGTACCACTTTTCAGCTCAACGGTAGCGCGTTTGTATGGGATAGGGGGTGCGTTCAGGGGGTATATAGGGGGTGTTTACGGGGTGTCAGGGAATGTCAGGGTGTGTTCAGGGTGTGCTTTCGGGTCAGAAACGGCTCAGGTTGAGCTGGGAAGTGGACGAGTGTAAGCCCCTGCCGAGCCCCCGACAAAAACCGTGGTGTCGCTGCCGATCGGGTTGCCGATGGCCACGGTGTAGCAGCGCAAGTTGAATTTGAAAGCAAGATGTCAAAGCGGTTCATCATGTAATAGTCTCAATCGCTTAGTTCCAGGCGGTTTCATCATGGGTTTCATAGGGTCAACCTGCACTGCCCCACCACGGTGGACACCACGGGCCCGCCCGCGGGATACCTCCACTTGGTGACCCCGCTGCGCCGCACGCCGTACACGAAGCCGTCCGTGCACCCCACGAACACGGCCCCGTCGGCCGTCAGCGTCGGCGACGCGAACACGCGCCCCCCGCGCTACGGCCCGCCAGACATATATTTGTCCGTCTTATATTTCAAGTCTTAACCATCAAATCCCTACAGTAAACCCCCCATTCAGACCCCCAAAGGAAGCCCAAGTAAGGCGTACATGAAGAGAGCCCCCGTCAGATACTGCTCGCCACGTCATAGGATGCCGTCTTACTCAAGAACTAAGGGTTCGAGCTGCGTGTCGATGACGTGGCGGGCAGTATTCGGTGGTGCCCACCCCGGTGCGGTATGTCCACGACACCTTGACGCCGGCCGGCCCAGCGTGCAGGCTGCGCCCCGTGTGCAGGGGCTTACACTCGTCCACTCTTCGGCTTAAATTAAGCGCATTCTGTGGGATAGGGGTGCATTTATGGGTTGTTTAGGATGAGTTTAGGATGTGTTAGGGGGTATGAAGGAGCATCAGGGGGTGTTTAGGGTGTATTATGTGTCAGAAACGGCTCAGGTTGAGCTGAGAAGTGGACGAGTGTAAGGCTCTGCCCGTGTGCAGCAGACCGTTGCGGAACATGGAGAACGGCGCGGTACTCAGACCCTGTGACACCGCGGGCGGCACGCGCAGCAGCGACGAAAAGCCGTCCAGCACTAGCGCATCGCGCACCGCCAGCGCCTTGCGCGCCGCGCAAAAGGGGTCGAACTCGTCTTGCAACTCGGCGTCGTCCACGACGTAGGACACGCAGACGTCGTAGCAGAACCCGAACTCAATGTCACACTCGTACCGGCAGGGTGACAGCCGCTGGCCGTCCACTGGGGCCTGGCAGATATTGCTCGCCACGTTATAGGATGCCATTCAAGTCGAGAAACGAGGGTTGACAGCGCGTTGGCGGATATTTTGAGTATCTGTTAGGCTCTGTTGCGCGGCGCGCAAGGCGCTGCGCTGGCGGAGCGCGACGCGCAGGTGCTGGCAAGGCCGGACGAACCAAGCCGCCCCACTCGTCGTTTCAAACTTTACACTTGAGTGACACGGCACGCCACGCGTTACACCATGGTGTGTGCGGTGTTGAGTTACACGGCATCGGCAAACCACACGACACAGCCTGTAGTCGAGTTACGAGGCATCCTATGAAAGCCATCTTCTATGTCCATGGCCCTACCATCCAGCGTGCACTTGTCGGTACACAGCGCGGGGTTATCGGGCCCGCACGCGGGTGGCGGGGGCGCCGCGGCTGCCTGCCCATTCACGACGACGAGAAATCCGGAGCTGACTCCCGAGGGCCCCTTGGCGGGTGCCGTGAGGAGGAGCAGCAGGGCCAGCGCGAGGGGCGCGAGCCGCCCGAACGCGCGCCCCGGGGGCGGCATGTCCCTCTCCTCCTCCTGAGGGGAGGAGGGGCGTATGGGGGGCGACGCCGCGCTCGCTCGTGCGTCGCGCGGCCCTGGGCGCCCTGCGCGACAACTTGTGGAGTTCTGTATTCGGATTCGCGCGTTTTTCTGTTCTATCCAGCAACTACCACTTCTTTAACGGCTGGCTGGTTGTGCGCGCAGATAGGCCATCAAATAGTTCGGGACTTCGGGTGGAGAAGTTCCTGATCGGGTCACTTGACAAAGAACCGAGTTGTCAAGAGGCCGACATACCTGACTGCGCCGGCGCTCTGAGCCGCGACGAGGAAGCGCGAACGACAACCCGCGAGGTTCCGCCGGTGACCTACCACACGGCGATCACCCGCCAGGCCTTAAGTAAGACGCGGTGGTGTGAAAGTGGAGGTTTATATCGCCTAACTTGGCTGGGAGTTGGGGGGGTGACAGAGTGACACATTCGCTTAACCACACAGCGGGGTGGGCGGCTCGGTATGGTGCGCACGGACTTTACGGACGCCGTGGCGCACTTCCACGTGCGACAGGACCGGCAGCACGTGCTCACTCGGGCCCAGAACACGTGGTGCGCCAAACCCCACCCCACGCCCCACGCCCCTCGCATCCCGCAATTCGCGACTCATCCAGGTGTCCTGGAAACGCTGGTCGAATGGGGATGTCCTTGTTTGAGATGCCGAGAGGGTCGCGTCAACGAGCTGGGTTCTGAGGGGCACGGGCCTCTGGGTTGCGGCGCTTGCAGCGGCCAGCCTTGGGGGCGCCCGCATCGGTGGCGGAGGTGGTGGCGGTCTACCCACACAACTGCCGCCAATTGTCACATGTTAGTCGGTTTTGCGTCCCGATTCATACTCACCCGCCAGCGTCCCTCGGCTCGCGCGTCGCTCCCACAGGACCTCGCAGTTCAAGCAGGACTATATCTCCGGCGGCGGCCCGCACAAACCGGTGCCGCAGCGTTTTTCCCAGGCGCACCAGGACGTGCTCGACTCCACAAAATACGGCAGCTTCTCGCGGGAGAGCAAGACACTGGGAGAGCCCGTCAGCTCCCTCCGAGGGGCAGGGCTTCACACACAGGTTCCCTTTTCAGCTCAACTTTTACAGGGCCTTACACTATAGTTCATGCAGGGTCTTACCCTGCCTTTCGCTTTCAGCTCAACTTACGCCGTCGCAGCTGTGGCTTACACTACACGACTTTCCCATGTACCTTGAAGCTGCTTGTGCCACCTCCACCTACTCGTACCTCAAAGATGCGTGCGTGAATGACGCTGAAAAGGGAACGAGCGTGTCGAGTGTCAGGCCCTGCCGCGAGGGCGCTTCGTCCGCGCACGCGAGCCGCGGCACGCCGCCCACCGCCGCGGCCGCCACCGGCACCGGCACATTTGGAGGCAGGGGCTTACACTCGTCCACTTTTCAGCTCAACCTAAGCCGTTTTGGTCACACCTCCCTGTGTCCCCCTGTCTAATAGACTGGGGGAAATGCACCCAACGTATCCCACAAAATGTGCTTACGTTGAGCCTAATAGTGTACGAGTGCAATCCCCTGTTTGGAGGGCACCACCTACCCTCGGACCACGCCGCTGAGATCCGCCGCACCACCGATGTAGGGCCTAACAGATATTGCTCTTGCTCGCCACGTCATAGAATGGCGCATAGAGGAAAATATGGTCGTGGGTGCGTGAATGCCCTGGGTCGAATCGAAGGGGAAACTCCAGTCTGCATCGGAGACTCATACGTTGAATGACGTGTTCCCCCCCGCACCGGCGAGGCCCCCATCGCCCTAAACCATAAACCCTAAACCTTAAACCATAAAACCTAAACGCTAAACCCTAAACCCATCCGCGAGGCTCTACACGGAGGCGAACCCCCCGAAGCGCGCCGCCGTGCGCATGATCAAGCCGTCGTTCATCGTGGGCAGGGCTTACACTCGTCCACTTTTCAGCTCAACCTGAGCCGTTTCTGACACAGAATACACCCGTAAATCCCCTATTGCCCCCTGACAACTCCTACACATCCCCTAGACAACTCCCAAATTCACCCCCTATCCCACAGAAAGCGCTTACGTTGAGCCGAAAAGTGGACCAGTGTAAGCCCCTGATTGTGGGCACGCGCAATCCCATCACGGCGGAGTGGGCCATCGGGGAGCAGAACATCGGCAAGAAGCTGGGGTCGTTCGTGGCGTCGGTGGCGGGGGGCGGGAGCATGCCGCTGCGGTGCCCGCCGGTGCTGGGCGCGCGGGATGATAAGGGGGTGTGGAGGCAGGGGCTTACACTCGTCCAGTTTCTCAGCTCAACCTGAGCCGTCTCTTGAACAGAAACATACCCTAAACACCCCCTAATACCATCTGTCACCCCCTCAACACCCCCTAAACATCCCCTGACCTAAACATCCCCTGACCGCACCGCACCCCCTATCCCACAGAAAGCGCTTACGTTGAGCTAAAAAGTGGACGAGTGTAAGCCCCTGTGAAGAGGGTGAAGCCCGAACTGGGATACTCGCACCCGCGGCTGAGCGAGTTCCCGTCACACGAGGTAGGCCGGTGAAGGTGGACCCTATCAAACCCACGTTGAAAGCGCCTGGAACCAAGCGCTTGAAACTAGAATCTGATGAACTGCTGTCAAATTTTGCTTTCAAATTTGACATGCGCCGCTACGACGAGGGCGGCGGGCGGCGGGAGCTGCGGGACTCGGTGAAGTGGGAGCCGCTGCCGGATGATGTCACCAGGATGTACCGGCGAAGTTACGGGGAATACGCGCCGGAGACGAAGCGCGTTGCGACGTACCGCGACAGTGTCACGGCGGAGAAGGTAGGGCTGTCAATATAGACCCTCCCAGGGGTTTAGGGTTTAAAGTTCAGTAGAACCTAAACGCTAAACCCTAAACCCTAAACGTGAGACCCTTGTTGCTTGCGTTGAGTGTCATTATGTTAGAGCAGTGCAGGTTGACTCCAGGTTGACCCCGGGTTGAATAACGCTGGGCTTCAGCGCTTGTGATTACAAGTACACGTATGATACACTGCTTTCAAGATTTGTTTTCAATTCCAACTTGCGCCGCCCCATCATGTGACATGGCGAGCATTATTCACTCGACAGCCACGATGTAAACCCTTGTTTCCTGGGGTAATCGACATCGTATGAAGTGGCGAGCATACTGGAGTCACCTGGCTCCAGAGCTCCTAATTTGATTACAACCGACCGCTAACTCCAATTTCAACACCCCAAATTGATAAATACACCCCCCCACCTGGCCCTCGGAGAAGGGTGTGGTGAACCCAGTGACGGGGAGGTTCAGCCAGGTGCCGACGGACCCCTCGCGGCCGGAGGCAGGGGCTTACACTCGTTCACTTCTCAGCTCAATCTGAGCCGTTTTGGTCACATCTCTCGGTGCCCACCTGTCTAATAGATTGGGGGGAAATCATGCACCCAACGCATCCCAAAAATTATGCTTACGTTGAGCCAAAACGTGGGCGGGTGTAAGCCCCTGGCCGGAGGTGCCTGTGACCAGAAAGATTACAAAGACGATGAACGAAAAGAACGACAGCCACTTCGGGGCGAGCATGAAGGGGACACCAAACACGTTCACAGATCGCGAGGAGCAGAGGGAGGCGCAGGGGCGCGGCCTCCGACGGTACCTGACCACGAAGAATGAGGGGCACTTCACCTCGGTACGGCGGTGCAGGCTGACAGTATCAAACCCGTGTTGAAACCGCCTGGAACTAAGCGCTTGAAGCTGGAATATGATGGACTGCTTTCAAACTTTGGTTTCAAATGCAACTTGCGCCGTTACACCTCGGGGTTTGTGCCGTCGCGGCACGCGGCGCCGGCGCCGGCGCTCTTCGGGATCACGGGCAACGGCGTGTGGGCGTGAGGGGCGCGTGATTGGCTGATGGGATGACAGCTGGCGTCTGAGGGGCGTGTGATTGGTGGAGGACAACGGCATGTGGGCGTGTGGGGCGCGTGATTGGCTGATGGGATGATAGGTGGCGTCTGAGGGGCGTGTGATTGGTGGAGGGCAACCGCTGTGGGGCATGTGGGGCGTGTGATTGGCTGATCAGATTAGGCGTGGCATGTGAGGGGCGTGTGATTGGCTGGTTAATGTGAAGGGGGTGATGGATTGGCGGAGGCTGGAGGTGCTCGAGCAGGGCACACCGCCGCCGTGGACTGAGAAAGATGCTGCACATTTATTGACAATACGCTCAAGACAGTTTGCAACTGTAATGGGCGACTTGGAAACCTAGCTCAGGTTAGGGTTCAGGATTTAGGGTTTAGTTAACCCTAAACCCTCTATATTTATCTGCAGCAACGCGCAGGGGCGCAGTTGAGCAGTGTACGTCTATTTCAATACGAAGTGTAGCATCCAAAAACCAAAAACTCACACTCCAGCATGCCCATGCCAATCGCTACACGAGCGTATTTATTTACTAAACGTTCATCGAGCCCCGAAGCGCTCACATGGTGAACGTTATCAAACTCTATCCACCAGATCTATGATATCATAGTCTGGCGTCAACAAGTTTTTATACATTGACTCAAGTTCTTGGAGCCCCAAGGCGTTCACATCTGCTGGTCTGGGCATTTAAGCTTGCTTGGAGGAGGAGGCTTCCGGGCCCTTTCCGTGCTGAGCGCGCCCACTCTCGGGCACGGCGCCCGTGGTGGAGGTATTGGCGCGCGCGGACAGGTCATCGAGCGCCACGTTGATCTCACCGGGGGACGTCGCGTCCAGGGGGAACGATCGGGGTGTAGCGGCGCAATTTGAAATTGAAAGCAGAGCTTGGAAGCGGTTCATCATATTTTAGTTTCAGGCGCTTTCAACACAGGTTTTGATAGGGTCAACCTGCACTGCCTTACCTACCGGGGGGACGCCACACCGCCCGTCATCTCAATCTTGGTGGAGGTGGAGCTGCGGCGCACGATGTTGCCGGCGCCCAGGGTCCACGAATCAAAGCCCGACACGTCACGTAACATGATGAGATTCAACGCAAGGGACGATGATCAACGACGTGGTGGATGACACGGCGTGCACGATCTAAAACCTAAACTCTAAACCCTAAACCCTAAAGTGAACGCTGCCCCACCTGCGGTGGTGCCGGGCGCGGTGGCGGTGGATGCACCGGAGGCCACATCGGCGGCGGGGGACCTATGCTTAGGGTCAACTTTGATAACGTGATAGGATGTCATCCGGTGCGTCATAGGATGTCATTGGATGTCATAGTTGCTTTGATAGGCGCGTCATTCACCACTATATGATGCTTTGATAGGCGCGTCATAAGATGTCATCCAGCGCGTCATTGGGTGTCATCAAGCTCAAAGAAACAGGGCCGGCAAAGGGACTAAAGTAGAGTGTATGAAATGACAGGCCAGGCTTCAATCGGGTACTGGGCCCCACCGACCCGCGGCCCGCGCCGCCGCTGCGATGGGAGCAGCGAACATGCCCATCTTCCACATGGCGAAGGCGCCGCCGCCCAGGGGCTTACACTCGTCCACCTTTCAGCTCAACGTACGCACCTTTTATGGGATAGGGGGTGCGTTCAGGGGGTATTTAGGGGGTGTGTACGAGGTGTCAGGGGTGTCAGGGGGTGTCAGGGGGTGTTCTTGTTTCAGAAACGGCTCAGGTTGAGCTGAGAAGTGGACGAGTGTAAGCCCCTGCCGCCGACCAGCACGACGGCCGCGATGGGGAAGGCGACCTTGACTTCCGTCTTTTCGAAGAACTGCTCCTTGTCCTCGGACTTGGCGGGCTGGGCGGCAGGTGCCGCCTTGCCCTACACCCAGGGCCTCAGGGTTTTAGGGTTTAGAATTTAGGGTTTGGCCCGCTATACACCACTCGCCACGTCATGTCATATCGATTAGCCCTTGGTGTTTTGCGTGGGACCGAACAGGAACGAAGCCCTTCAACCAACCAGGAATATGCATACCAACCAGAAGAATGAGCAATTATGGGTACAGTACTCGTACCCCAAGGAAGCAGACAGTCTGTCAGTCAATCACAGCACGGTAAACAAGGCGACATGTTGCCACAAGATGTGATCAATGACGTGGCAGGCGTTACGTATTGAGTACTGATCCCCCCTACCGGTGCCGGGTTCTTGGCAGCGGCGGCGAGTTCAGCCATGGTGAGCGGGATGTTGTTGACGGCGGCGGCGGTGTCGCCGGAGGCGGAGGGGCCGGACATGGCGGTGATGGGCATGGCGTCGCCCGAGGTGTCCTTCGCCTCGGCTGAGGGACAACAACAGGTTTACAGGTTTAAGGTTTAGGGTTCAGGATTTAGGGTTAACAACAGGTTTACAGGTTTAAGGTTTAGGGTTTAGGGTTTAGGGTTTAGGACAACAACGGGGAAAACGCACTTGGCACCCAGGTTTCTAGAGTAACATGGAAACGTGTGACATAGCAAGCAATATTCTGGCAGTCCCTGCATCCTAAACCCTCAACCCTGATCTTTAAACCCTTAATCCTTAACCCTAAACTCCAAACCCTGCCGTGGCGATGGCGGCGGCGATGGCGTCGGCGGCGGCCTTTGCGTAGGTGCGCAACTTGAAATTGAAAGCAAAATTTGAAACCAGTGTTTCGTGTTTTACTAGGCCGATTTCGGTATGTCGCCTGGGTGAAATGCCCATACAGAGCTGCAAACAAAACGTCCGCGCTCAGTGCCGGAAAGCGGGCGCCAGGTTTAATGCCCATACAGAGTTGCGGGCAAAGCGGCAGCGCTCGGCGCGGGAGGCGATATACCGAAATCGGCCTATTTCAAAGCGCCCAAAACAGGTGGTTTAAACACGGGTTTGTACTCGCACCACCCCACCTTGGCGGCAGCGATGGCCTTGGCGCGGGCGGCGGCGTTGACATCCGCGGGGTTGGAAGCCGCGGCGGCGGCGGGGGTCGCGGCGGGGGTCGCGGCGGGCGCGGAGGGCGGGGCCGTCAGGTAGGGATCATAACACATGGTGTACTCGTATCGGACACGCATGAGTAGTAGCACGTGGTCAGACCACCGTACAGCACACACAGGCAGTTAGTCAGACACCGCCAACGACGACGATGACCTATCCCGCGTGACCTACCGACACTGGTCAGTAGTATCACATGATAAGATCGCTGAGTATCACAACTAGGCATCTAGTGAGACGCGCCAACGATGAATCATCCTGCGCGTGCCACCATACCCAGAGTGACAAGATATTATCCCATATCGATATGGGAGTTCGATATGGGATATGGGCTAATGATATGGGAGATGACAGTATCGATATGGTCATCACCCATATCGATATGGGATATTTGTCACTCTGACCATACCAAAGGGTCGTCGACGAAGATGGCGATCTCCTCCGCCAGGCGGGCCGTGTCGCTGCTGGCCTTGAAAGGGATCATCCCCTTGCCGGGGGTGGCCGACACACCGCCGTTGGACCCCAGCATGGTCGTCAAGTCGTCTGCCATCAGGGCCCGGCTTCACAACAAACAGGGAGTTATTAAATGAGCTTTTAGACTGTTTCAACAATGTTGCGATGAACTAAGATGACTTTGGGCCTAACAGGCAGAGGGCACACTGGTGCACAACGACGGGTAAACCGGCAGATGATACTGGGCCCCGCCAGAGTAGCCCATCATGCCGACGAGCTCCATGGCGTTGATGTAGCCGTCGGGCGCCTGGGCGTTCGTCAGGTTGCTGGCCCACCCGAGAACCAAGGCCCATCACATCAAACGGAGCTGTTTGATAAATTTTCCAAACCGAGACAAGCGTTATTGGGCGGAATGACCATACCGGCGTGATTTACCGGGCATGCAGGTGAGTAGTCCTCTTGCTTTTAGTCGTCCCCGATACTGCCGTTCCCGATACTGACCCCCCCCGATGATACCCTTCCCGATATTGACCCTCCCCGATGACCGATTCCCCATAATGGGGTGCCCCGATGACCGATTCCGCACTGCCAAACGAGCATCGGGGAGGGGCGATATCGGGAAACCATCGGGGGAGGCAATAACGGGAAGACCTCTCCCGATGATGGTTTAACTGGTTTAACTCACATCGGGGCCGACTAAAAGCAAGAGGAAGTAGAGAAGAGCGAGGCGGCTACCGAGGAGATCGTGTCTGTGTACAGGTACACTATGGGCAAACAGTCAGGTAATTCCGGGCCTCAGGTGGAGGATTTCATAGCGATGCAGATGAGACATATGAGGTGCCTGTGTACCGGTACGCTATGAGCAAACGGTCAGACACCGGCCTTGCCCATCATATCGTCGGTGAGGTTGACGTTGGAGGCCTTGAGCGCCAGCTTGAACTCGCCCCGGGCAGTGTCCAGCACGTATTGCACGCGGTCCAGGAGCTCAACGGCGGACTCGGGCGACAGGTTGGCGGTGCTGCCGTTGGCCAGGGGCTTACACTCGTCCACCATTCAGCTCAACGTAAGCGCTCGTTGTGGGATAGGGGGTGCATTTATGGGTTGTTCAGGGGTTAACAGGGGGCATTATGGGGTGTCCAGGGAGTATTTTGTGACAGAAACGGCTCAGGTTGAGCTGAAGAGTGGACGAGTGTAAGCCCTTGCCATCGGCGTCGGGCAGCAGACCCAGCTCCACAAAGTGGATAGCGTTCTTCTCGGCCGCCGACCAGGGTCACCAATTGCTTCTTGTATTGTATTACACTCACTGGCCAAGTCGTAGGTTGTTATTTAACGTGTCACATGTGGTGGGTGACGTGACGAGCATTGTAAGATCAGGTGGCTAATGCTCGTCACGTCACAGGAAAGACTCTAACTCTCAGCAAACGAGGGGTCTCACATGTACAATGTGATGCATGACATGAGGTGGCGACTGACGAGCACAGGTGCACGATGCACCCGGCCCTGCCATTCCGATGGCAGCCTGGATCATGTCGTCGAGGTCGTTGCCCGTCACACAGGGTCACCGGCTCGCAGCTTGGAGATGGGCTAATGATATGGGAGATGACATTATCGATATGGTCATCCTGGATATCGATATGGGACATCTTGTCACTCAAG
>Ga0307489_10003109_pt1 | contig 11051 bp, 7 predicted proteins | sample SB12metaG_FD_202247 | JGI IMG/M metagenome (GOLD analysis project Ga0307489, IMG submission 202247) | Sea-ice brine microbial communities from Beaufort Sea near Barrow, Alaska, United States - SB 1.2 | ecosystem: Environmental > Aquatic > Marine > Coastal | place: USA: Alaska | collected 2017-05-06
CCGATTGCGTCGTGCGCGCCATTTTGGAGCCCCGTGCCTCATCTCATGAGCATCGCATCGTCGTAACTCCCCCGGTTCCGCGCCGTTTACGCACCATGCCACACCATGCTGTGCTTCTTTAGAACGCTGAGCACGAATCCGGGCTCGTGTTTCAATGGGTCGACGGTTTCATGATGCATATTGGGTATAGAGGCTAGGGCACCCACTGTGCCCCGGGAACAACAATGCCCCCATCTTGACTTTCGAATTTGGAGCACCGCAACGTCTGTGACGGGGCGCCCGAGGGCGGCAGGCGGCAACGCCGCCTTGTCTTTGGGGGTTGCCTCGTCAAAGGCACTTGCATTGTATTTGCGGGCTGCGGGCGGCGCTCCGTGCATCTCCGGCTCCGTGTGGCGCGCCTCACTCCGAGGGCAATCGCCAAATGGGAAACGAGCGACAGCTGAAATAGCGACAAGGTAATACAACAAAAGCACGGGGAGCGCCAGCTGCGCACGCGCAGAAGAGTGACGGTCGCGGCGAGGCGCTGGTTGTTTTGTCGGTAATATTGTCGTGGGATGTGCGTGTTCAGACTGCGCAATTTGGATCGTCTCGGCGCCGCTGCTCCTTTCACGCGGCAGGTTGCACCCGCGTGGAGTCAAGATGGACAGATCAGGCGGTCATCCTGAGCTAAATGAGTCGGACATCGTGGTGCCCACCTGTTTTTTTCGCGCTCAAGACACGGGCGCTGTGGCATCCATACGGCGCCAAAAGTCCCAAACTCACTGAGACGGGGTAATATTCTAGTTGTTCCCGACAATATGGCGGGGTGGTTTGGGTAGCTTCCATGTGATTCCGCATAACTGGAGGACTATGAGTATGTGGGACACGGTGAGTGCCATATCTCTAGTTGCCTCTCACCTTTGTTTGGAAATTTTGGTGGTTGACTAACTAAAGAAACAAAATAATCGATAATAATATAGCACAAATGCACAGGAATTAGCGCATCGCGGCGCCGCGGCAACGAACACGCCGTCGCCGCCGCCGGTGACACTCTCGCACGAACCCTGCGAGGCGCCCCAGACCGCGCCGATTCCCCGGGCGGGAATTTCCGAGCGCGCCCCGCCGAGCCACCTGTCGGGCAATTATTGGCCGGCTCAGCCCTCTGGCTCTCCATCGCGTCCTATATATGTTTCAAAACAATTTCGCGATCAAGTTTGAAAGTTATCTCAATTTCGAAGTCTCGCATGTTTTTGTCGCTCAGATGAGAGTCAAAGGTTGCCGATCAAATTGGAGCCCATATAATTCATTAATGGCGGGACTTGACATCCTCTTGTCGCTCGCGTATATAACTTTGAGCCCAGATGTGTTTATGACTACTACGGACTGCAAGCCCGAGCCGTTTAGCGAAATCGACCCGTGGATTTCGTCGGTTACTCGTGGGGCAGAATGGGGTGAGGGTCTAAAAACCGACCCCACCGGACCGACCAATTGCCTCCCGGCCGGACATTTGATCAGCGGCAACTCCAGAATATTTTGTGAATCTTGGCTGAGTAATCTGGCAAACTCATTTCGCTAAACGACACAGGAATGTTTTCAGTAGTATGGGACCTTTGGTACAAAATCGGGAATTCCGAATGGAGCTAGCGCTTCTTTGTGCCTGCTTAGCTTTGATGAAAACCTAGAATTACACAACAATGGACCTGACATCTACTTTTCGTTCCGGATTGCAGAGGATCGATGATTTAATTGTTTTCAAGTTTGACCCTTGAATTTGATAGGAAGAAACGCGTCTATTTAAACAGGCCATCCTTGACTCAAATATCGCGACTAGTCGCGCATGAGTATCACAACAGTCATGGCGTCCTGAAGCCGTAGAAGCCATCGTCGCCTTACGCTCGGCGATCATGTTGCTGACGTCACGGAACAGGTTGGGCATCTCGCTGTCCAGCACCGCGAAGCGCTGCAGCCGGTCGATATGCGTCGACGCGGACAGCTCGATGAGGTTTGCGGGCCTCGGGGTGGTCGAGCCGCGCGCTCGCTCGCTCTACGGCCCAAGAATCCCCCGAAAGTGCTCCCGGCCATGCGGGACCAGCAGGCGCACCTTAGGCGCGAGGGCGACTTCACGGACACGAACACATGGACAGATGGCGGCCATGAGTCATGTACTGTATCAGAGGTTGCGGGGCATGAGTGGCGAAGAGTGAGTATCAGGTGCAGCGCGACTTCGAAGATAGAACCGCCGCAAAATGTGTGAAACCATTGTTGATTGAGAATATTACCAGCTTACCTCGTGTCTGACCTTCAATTGGACGATACATCGCTTTCAGCACATGTGTTTCGTGATGAACTTTGAAAGGGGCATTTTTTCGAAAACATCGTCGCACAGCAATGTTTCCAGTCCAAGCTTTTATTACATTTTTTTAAATAGGCACCATGCTGGTGACCTGATCAATTCAAGACACGGAGTTCAGATATTTGGCCGACTTCGGATCTTTGGTCATAACTTGGATTCGCGAAACACCGACACTTCAAACCCCACTGGATCAGACTTATTTTGGTTCGATCGGTCATGTGCTCGAAACTTTATCTGTAACATTTGAGAATCTGACCAAGCGAAATGCCAGGGCAGCGACGCTCTCATCCGACGCGATGGAGCGCACGGCGGCGCTGGCGCGAGCCGTACAAGACGACCACGCATACATGTATCAGGGTGACTCCTCGCGAAACGAATCGTCGGCGCCGCTGGAAGGCGCGCGTCGCCTCGTGCCCTGGGGCATGAGCGCTGGTCTTGCGCCAGGTTCAGCCGCCTTGCCTGCGGTCCAGCTGTGCCCGACAGGGTCACAGCTCGCTTTCGGCGAGCCGCGGTTGACTGTTTTGTTCCATTCGGAAGCAAAGGCTGCAATGGTTACGCGGATCGACAACGGTCACCGACTTCGATCCGACGGGGAACGTGTCCTTGCGCATGTGTTGAGAGAGTGCTAGCTCGCGTCGGCGCCGCCGTCGTCGCGCATCTTAGCGCCCGCTCGAGGGGACTTGCTGGCATTCCACAGCTTACGACTCAAGAACATCGGCCACTTGCATGTGAAATGCAGGGATTTTCTCGCCTTTTCCGATAGAATATAATGACTTCTGGTCATATTCGGTCGTACAACCTGTATGGTCATGTCTGAATTGATGAAATTCAGCCCTGATCGTTTGAAGATTGCCCCCCCTACTTCTGTGGCGTTCTTGTCGCTCCGATGGAAGTTATATGAGTTCGCCGATCCATTTTGAGCGCGGATAATTTGTATATGGGACTTCAGATCCTCCTTTGGTCTGCGTATTACTGTACAGTCTAGTACAGTCTCGGCAGGTTCAACTTGGGGGCATACGTGTGGATAAGGCTCTGTGCTTAGGGCATCAACCTGTACTCACTTTGAAACACAGCCGCAAAACCTCAGCTCTTGTCTTGGAGTACCCAGAATCAACACTCAAACCCGTCAGCCTACTCAGGAGACTTTCTACATGTCCTGCCGTCCGCGGCGTTATTCAGAACCGCGGAAACAGCCCGCGTGATTACAGACCGTCCTCGCAAAATGTGCGCTTGCAGAACGGTGCGCGGGTATGCAGCCTGCGCCGTTGGGCCTGTCGAGCTCAGCATATGCCAATATCGTCCCCATTTGACCAACCTTCCCCAAGTGCGCGCCACGCAATGCCAGGTTTCCCCCTTTTTTGAGCAACTTCGTGACTCAGTTTGACTCATTTTGGCTCATTTCACGGTCTTGGGACACGGGGAGGCGGGTATCGGTTGCGCCGCGCACGCAACATCTAAATTCCCCGGGCAGAGCGTGTTCTGCGCGACTAGAGGCATCGCTCCATCCCCAGACAACACTATGTCACAGAGACTGGACATGCGCGCGCCCACCCACGCGACAGGTCCATCGTCGGTTCCTGCCCCAAACGAAAGTTTCAAGCTAGGATCGCACAACCGGTTTCCTCGCGCGTGACAAAGATGAGTCGCAAAAACGTTACGCGGAGTCCGTCCGGCGGTCCGGTCGGTGAGGACATGGAGGGCACCTGTTGTCTACTTTCGAATACGAGTCCACACACACACTCACACAAACAAACAGCTGAACAGAATGGAAAGGATCGAAGCTAGGGGAGCTCTGTGCGTTGAGCATTACAAGACCCCAGGCTGGTACACAGACACAGAACTGAACAGAATGGAAAGGCTCGAAGCTGAGGGAGCTCTGTGCGTTGAGCATTACAAGATGGCTGCCACCCGGCAGCCCTACAAGCGTTTGCCAAGTGGTGTTCCTATTGGTTCTGAGAACATACAGCAAATCTACATCGGCGCCATGTGAGCGTTTATTAACTCGTGAGCATCTAGAAGTATCCCTGTCAACACCGCGCCCCACACGCTCCAGCTTTCCCTCCCGCCCCGCGGCGCCCCCCACCCCGCCGGTGACCCCGCCGCGCCGCCAAACACCCTCGCGCCGTCACCCACGTCGGCGTGTCCTCCACCGACGCCTGACCCCCACGCTGCAGCCTACGCCGTCGCCGCCGCCGTCGCCGCCGCCGTCGCCGCGATTGGTCTGCTCTCCGCGCTCTCTGCTCCAGTTTCACACCCTCAGCAGACGTACGCATCAGCAAAAAATGTATTTAGAACTGTTTTAGGCTTCTGTATGCTTGAGCGCGCAGCGGTGCTGATTCTCGCCGCCGCCCGCCGGTCGGGGCGTGAAACGATGCACGATGCGAGCCGTAAGGCGGCTGGCTGCACAGGCTTCGGCATCGCGCGCGCCTCGGCTGCTGGGTGCCTCGGAATGCAAAGAAGGTCCGCCAGAAAACGGTTACGGTGCGACGAATATTTGTTTCGGGGGAGGCTTTCAGGCTGAGTCAGATTTCTGTTTTTGAGATGGTCATACGCGCGCCCCGTGGCACTATGTGGACCCTGGGGCGCGCTTCGCGGCCCCCATTTGAGTCTCATGATTTCTGACGAAATTTCAACCTACGGGGAAACAGCCCGCGGCTGATATACAGTGGGGTCTGAACGCGCGATTCCGGAGTCTACACCTCATTTGACGGGTTGTGTACCCTTGGGCCCCGTTAATCGAAAACGGGTGGAGGCCCATTTCTGAGCCTCGCGACCGGCTACTTCAGTTGTTGCCGACCGGCCGATAAGCCTCCTAACAAGTCTGCCCGGGCGAGAAAAGTCGAGCGCATGCATTGGCGCTCCCCCAGCCAGGGCTGGCGGGCCAGGGCGACACAGGCGCGGCGGAACAGTCATCCCGCTCCCCCCCGTCGGCGGACTCCTATACCGCGGCGGCGGAGGCGGCCGCCGCGGCCGCCATGCGCTTGATCTCGGAGCATATACGCGTGTTGGGGGAGGCGTACGTGCACCTGTGTTTTCCTGCCCCTGGTGCCCCCGTCGGCTCCGACGCGGTCGCGGATGCCGACCCCGCGGTTGGGGCTACCACCGCCTCGCGTGCACAGCGTTTCTCATGGGCACACATCTACGCATGTCGGAACACAACACCAGCGGAAGGCGGCAATCGACGGGGAGATGGCGGCGGCACCGAACGCACTGTCGTTCACCCGTGATGCACTGTGGGTCAGCCGTCACCCGGTCCATTTCACAAGTCCCTGTCGGTTTTGGGGGGGGCTTGTTGAGTGTCCGCAGTTGACCGACAACCCCACTTTTTTATAAGACGCGGCGCTGGCTGATTCCCCGTACTGTGCCCGTGGGTGTTTTGGGCTTCTTCAATATTCGGCCCATACGGACGCGCGACGGTCGCTGCGAGTTTGGAGTTCATGACGAAGTCACTGAGACGGACAGTCTATACGACAGAAAGTTCAAGTACACCCCCTTTGACTCCCTGGTCGCGGAGATACGCCATTGCGCAATAAGGGGGAGGGGTGGCTTTTTGGGTCTGGTAGATTTTGACCAAATAGCCCATTCGAGGGCTATTAACCATTATTAGAGGTATGACAAACAGCCGAAAGCTATAAATTTTCGGGCCCTTGCTCAAAAATTTCAACTCAAGGATCTTGAGTCAAAAGTCACCATATCAATTATCCGGCGTGATATGGTGACTTTTGACTCAAGATCCTTGAGTTGAAATTTTTGAGCAAGGGCCCGAAAATTTATAGCTTTCGTCTGTTTGTCATATTTGACTCGTTTTTCTTTCATTGCAACTGTTTCCATTTTGCCCATCTCTGCTCGATCTGTGCTCTGATTTGGGGGTCAAATTATGGAGGCGAGAGCGTCTTTTGAGTCTGGTGGAGCCCACGGGCTCCGGTTGCAGTGTAGGTCTACCTGGCACAGTATTATTGCTTGTGTCAGTCACTCGAGCTTATTCTGGCAGGTATCCATGTCATCATCCCGGTGGGTCTCCTCCTGTGAGGAGGAGCCTCCTTAGGTATGACGTGTCCACTTCCCCTGCTTAAGCCGCTCCGCTGCGCGCTGCGCGGCGGCCAGCGTGCCCACGAGCTCCGAAGGTCCAGTTGAGTGCCGTTAGGGTGCCTACTTTTCCTTCAAAACTCGCGGTGTGGGCAGGTGGGTCGAGTTTTTGGCGAGCGTTGCGTTCCAACGTCGCTGGTGCTGTTCCTGGTCAGGTAAGACGTACACTTCGTGTGTGGGAGAAGATGCTTGGGCCAAAAGCCAGCGCCTTCTCTACTCCCCCCTCCGACATCCCCTTTGGTCAAGATTCTGCGATGCGGCCTTCTGATTGGTTGGCCCTTTCGCTGCATCTTGCCCACCACCATCGACAGATCGTTAGCGTTTCGAGTGAGGGGCCAAACAAAACCCCAGGCCCAAACAACTGCCATAGATTGGCGGGCTTTGGCGTAACCGTTTTTGTGCAATGGCGTCGCCAAATCTGCTGGTTCGCAGTTCGGAACTTATGGTATGTCCGAGATTTGATTGACGGGCGTCCACGATCGCGCGCCAGCCGTCGCGGCGGGCGGCGCCACACAACCCGCCGTGTCGACAGACTCGCGAACATGTGGCAATGCCCACGCTCTGGCGGGCGTCCGCCGCCGTCCCCTTGGCGTCGCCGTCGCCCAGCCGTGCGCATGTGGTGAATATAAAGCGGCGAACAGCTGACGAACAAGTGACTATTGAAACCCTTGACCGTCACCTTAAACAGTGGGTGGTAATGGCATGTGTTGGGCGGTAGGGAACCAGTTCGATCGCAATCCGGATATTTTAGTACCCCAGCTCGCTACATCAGTCTATTTGCCTGTGACAACAGTCACTATTTGTATACCGATACACGCGCCAGGCCGGAAAAACTCGCAATCGTCTCTGCCGTTTGTGCCAACTGCTCCGCGCGGCGGGCGCCCTTCTTGCGTTGGACGGCGCGCTTGCGTTGTGTTGCGACCCCCGCCGGCTTGTGCACAAGCTCACGACCCATACTTAATGTCGCGCACCGAATTATGCCGCCGGAGGCGTGCTGCATTTCACCGGAACAATGCGAGCCGGCCCGAATATGCGCTCTGACACGGGTATGCCTGCGCGGGATACGAACGGGGGCAAGGGCGGAAGCCTGGTGCCTCCTTATACACGCTAAAGCGTCTCTCTCTCTCTGCGCGGGATACGACCGCACGTGTGGTTTTGTACTCGCTGGGACGACCCCGGTGGCTAGGCGTCTCGGCGTGGGCCGTGCTGCTGGACAATGCCTCGCCGCGATGGCGCAAACTTGAGGTATTTTTGTCGAGAAACCGGATACCGGTGTGTCATTTGCGCGCTCCGATTGTACAGAAACAGGGGATTGCTTCGTACTGGCAAAACCTCAATTCGGTCGAACTGAATCCGAATAGCGTGTGTTCGGGTGGTAACTGCACGTGATTGAGTTGGTAATAGCACACTAAGTATCAGATCCTTATTCCGCACACCCCCCTTCCGATGGCGGAATTCATGGGCCATAATTTAGATCAACTCTTCAGATCCATAGGGTGGTAATCCACTGATCTCGCATACTCCCAGGATCTGCGGTTTCAATGACAGGTTGTCAAATCACTGGTTTGCTTCCGGTTTCGTTTTCAGATTCGTTCTGAATTCTTCGATTCGACACAAAAATGTTCATCTTTGAGATGATCGAGCAGTGGAAGGCTTTTACTTGCCGAATCGTCAAGGTTGATCATGTTTAGTCGGAATCGAAGAATAAAGAACGGTTTCGATTACGAAAATCAACCATTGAAATGAAAAATCGCATAATCTAGGGAAAACCGTGCGTGCAGTGGATGTGCGATCGGAAGAGTTGATATATTTTTGGCCTCAACACACGTTTACACTAATTGCCCATACCACCCGCGAACACGCCTCGAATTGCTCGCAAATTGCCGCACAACTCCAACTCATCAAAGGCCTGTTCACATCTAATCAAGTCAAAGCAAAACACGATGACGACTTCACGCGTGCAAAGGCATGGCAAGACGTACAGGAGTATATACCACGTTGGCCAGGTGACTTAGGCAGCCTTTATTAATTCACAGAGTTCTTTTGTTGACCACCTCATGGAACTAGAGTTTAACGTCGTTTGAAGCGAAAGTCGTTTGGAGCGATGATGTTTTTTTCTCATCGAAGACAGGGAGATATTGTGGATTCAAACCCTCCATTCAGCGTAAGGAAACAATGAGGCTGAAATAAACCACAGGCTGAAATAAATCAATGAGCCGTTCACCCGTCTCGTCCCTTCGACTTGCTTGCACACCAAGTTTTTCACTGAGCTGTTCAAGGACGAGAGGATTCAACTGATTATCCCCGCCACGAAGCGTCACTTCGACAAGTTTGAAGACAGCCTCTTGACATGAAAGATAAGTGCTCGTTCTATACAATATTGGCTGCTGGCAAATTGCAATAAAACATGACGTAAATTTCAATGAGTAGGAATCATTACTTCCATTGTTTTTAGCGATAAATTCAGTTTTCGCTACCGGATTTTTGCCCTCGATTTGAGATTACTGAGGGACAGCACACAGTTTGGTGGGGGACGTTTATTTCGCACAACGTCTCGGAACCGTGCATCTGTTTTCCGAATGGTGGGGGATTTATCGACGCCGCACGATGTCGAACTCCACGGCGACGCGACGGATGCGCTGTCTCTGTTTGCGCGGGCGCGCACTCCTAAGCCGCGCGACGCTCGTGCGAGAAATTCGTTGATCTCGATGTCGCGGCGGGCGGCGCGCGCTCGGCTGGTATCGGTCGTGGCCCGCAGGTCGGGCCCGACGGGAGCAGCACCATAGTCCGAACGCCGCTACCGGATTCATATCTCCAGTATGGCGTCGCCGCCGCGTTCTGCGTCCGAAACTACGTCATCATGATCTTGAAGCCACATGATCATCCAACTAGCAATCCTCATAACATCATGCTATCATGCTTTTTAAATTCAGTCCCCGCTATGACTACTCCCTGCCCCCCTCGAATTCAGCCACTTGACCAATCAGGGACCGTGAGATCATGATGGTCTTTTCATGGACGAATCAGGGACGAAAGCCGTTTCATTTCAGAATTGGCCAGATTTGGTGAGATTTGGTCAAGAAGTTCTAGCCAATCACAGCTCTCCGAGCCGCCACGTGGACCAATCACAGGGGCTGCTCTAGGCCCCCCGGGGGGCTGGAGACTGGGTTTAAGTAGCATGATGGATGCGGTGGTGGCAACAGATTGAGCAAAAGAGGACGAGCGGCGAAGATAGCTCTTCCAGGTTCTGGGGACACGCGCGCGCCTTACATCCGCTCCTGCAATGCTTTGTCGTCGGGCGCCCTGTTTTTTCGCGGATGGTCATGTAGCGCGTAGCCGTGTATGTTCCGTCTTTACGCTGCAACTTGAATGATGCAGTCACATAACGGGCGCGCCTTCCGATAGGTTCAAATAGACAGTACTCAGGCTCAATTTGAGCCCACGGATAGTACTCAGGCTCAATTTGAACATAGTGGCTACGGAGCCCACGGATAGTAATCAGGTTCAAAATCGTGTCAATCTGGTGCGCATTCAGCGTTCAGACAGTCAGAGTATCCCCCACTGAACTGAAATTTGTCGATGGAATCCCAAGCTGAACTGATTTTGAAAACCGTACCACCACTGATCTCGCTCCGGCGAGTATGTATGGGCCGGAGGCCCAAAAAATCATTAGACGAATTTAAAGACGCCATACATCTACACGCGGGAGTCGCCTCAGGGTGAAGATCACCTCTGTGGTGTCAAATTGACCCCAGTGGGGTCAAATTAAACATGCAGTCTGGTCTCTGGGGGCCTCGTAGTACAACTGGAGGCCCTCAACCTGTAACACGCGGCCGCAAGAAATAAGGTAATCAGAAAAATCAAGGGAATGATATGAAACGTCACACGCACGCACGCACGCACGTCATGCCATCTCAATGCACCCCAACACAGTGCTGTGCACGTTGTAAATCGTAGGCTGCATCTTCAATTTGACTCCACTGGGGTCAATTTGACACCACAGAGGTGATCTGGACCCTGAGTCGACACTCGCGTGTAGATGTATGGCTCCTTTAACTGGTCAATGACGATTAAAGTGATTTTTTGGGCCTTCGGCTCGTATATACCTATAGTCGCCGGACCGGTACAGGAGGTCGGACCGTGCCGTGTAGTAGTTATCATATGACAAAGTGCGCCAAACCACTTAGACACTTAGTCTAGCTAAGTGCTACCTTCGAAGGTACTTTAAACCCCGTCCCCTACGGGACTCAGGCCAAACAAAATCCCCCTGGTTTAAGGATTTACTAAACTACATTTAGATAGTTCGTACTTTGGCCCTGAACCATAGAGAGACATTTCAGATTTACGGTGAAAAACTCGTTATTCGGCCGGCAAAATAGACGAAAGCAAAAAGATGCGCTTCTTGGTGCCATCGCCGCGATGCCGCGACAGCTCCGCACGTCCTTCCAAAAGTCGCCTTTCCTAGGAGACAGTCCCGTTCACGTCCACGCTCACACCACTATTCCTCACTGACGCACTATGAACAAACGTCGCCTAATGGCGCTATGGCTGCGCCAACTGAGCACCAGGTGTGCTTGATTTTATTCGCCAAAAATGCAGGTCTCAAAACCAGAGCAGGGTACCAACGCTGCGA
>Ga0307489_10003110_pt1 | contig 11051 bp, 7 predicted proteins | sample SB12metaG_FD_202247 | JGI IMG/M metagenome (GOLD analysis project Ga0307489, IMG submission 202247) | Sea-ice brine microbial communities from Beaufort Sea near Barrow, Alaska, United States - SB 1.2 | ecosystem: Environmental > Aquatic > Marine > Coastal | place: USA: Alaska | collected 2017-05-06
TTCAAAGCTGACCGACCCTAAATGCATGCGAGTGTTTATCAGGCCGTAACGAGGGCCAATGTAAATAATGGCCAGGTCACCTGACTAAGCAGTTTCTGTGTGCGGTTGCCACCTTGCTTCCTTGCTGAAGCCCCAACGCGCTTCACCTGTGGGCATCAGTCCCCTCCGCCATTTCAAGCACCGGCGTACCCTACATGCTGTGAGGGTTCAGTCACCTGACCAAGTATTATGTGTGTTGCTACCCTACGTGCGGATCGACGTAGAGTACTGGGCGGACAAGATTTGCGCCACCCCGGGCAACCAGCTGAAACCCACGGTGGCAAGGGCTTACACTCGTCCACTTCACTACTCAACGTAAGCACTTTCCGGGGGAAATGCTGGGGGTTTGAACGGCTTCTTTGACCAAAATGGCTCAGGTTGAGCTGAGAAGTTGACGAGTGTAAGCCCCTGCGCGGCGGGAGCTTACAAGAACGACGCGGGATGGACGGCGCGGGGCGACCCGGCGAAGCAGATCACTGACGACGACAACCCGTACGGTAGAGCCCGACATCTACAGGACTGAGGCCCCTGTGTGGTAAAACAACCGCGTTTCAGTCGGCCGGTCCCAAGTGTGAAAAACAACTTTCACGCGGCAAAATCCGGTGAGCGGTGGGACCAAATGACGTTGTCGATACCAGATCTCTGTCCTTGCGCCATACAAAGCAGGCCATTTGGATTGCCGTATGGCTTGTTTTTTACGACACAGGGGCCTGAGTCTCGTACCATTAGATCTCACGTCTGCCATCTCATCCTCCACATCTGAGACCTTCGTACACTGTCTGACTGTGTTGAACAGCATGATGAGGTGAGCATCATATGGGCTGAAAGATAATGCCTGCGCCGTTGCCGCCGGCGCGGTCGACGCCAACGCCGCCAACAATGACGCTGCCACCGCCGCCACCGCAGACACCACAGCCGCCGCCGCCGCTAATAACGCCGCCGCTGCCGCCGCCGCTGACACCACAGCCGCCGCCACGGCCGGCAATACCGCCGCCGCCGCCGCTACCGACGCCGCGGCCGCCGCCGACGCCGACGCTACCGCCGCCGCCGCTGCCGACGCCGCCGCCGCCAACGCCGACACTACCGCCGCCGCCGCCGTCGAGGCACACACTGCCGCCGCCGCCGCTGACACTGAAGCCTCCGCCGCCGTTGCCGCCGCCGCCGCCGCCGCCGCTGACGCCACAGCCGCTAACGCCGCCGTCTATGCCGAAACTACGGCCGCCGCTGCCAAAAAACCCGCCGCCGCAGCCGCCGCCGCTGCCGCCATGGCCGCCGACGCCGGAACTACCGCCGCCACCGCCGCCGCCGCCGCCGCGGTCGCCGACACCACTGCCGCCGCCGCAGCCGATGCCCACACTACCACCGCCGCCGCCGCCGCCGCCGCAACCTACAAAGCCGGCTCGTTGGAGACCCTGAACCTGACGCCGGAGGGCCAGGGCGAGCTTGGCATGGAGGCGGTACGGACTGACGGAAAGTGCTTGGCACGTCATCAAAGGCATTTTGAACCCTCATTGCTCATGTTAAACGGCAACATATGACGTGGCGAGCACTATTGATACAGTCCCTAGGAGGCGGGTGCGGCAGCGCAAGCCTTGGCCAATGTCGACAAGCTGCAGCCGGTCAACGCGCAGCCCGGCGGTGGCGGCAAGCTTGCGGCGGGGACGGGTAGCGACCCGCTACTGAGCCTTAAGGTCAGGCCTGGCACAATTCGCTCGCCACGTCATCCAACTTAAACTCAGAGTCGGAGGGACCGATCCCTCTGATCTCCTTGGAATCAAGGGTCTATTTACTCATAGATCCAACCCGGTCGGACCTTCGACGAGTCGGTCGGTGGGAACTTGGAAATGGATAGTTCTGATTGGTCGAACGGGATTCGATACCATCCCTTCGCTACCAACCCCAACACCGAGTTCGACATGTTCCGCGTTCAGCGAATGAAACATCATCCTGAGACGTGGCGGGCAATATCTGCCTGGCCCGAATTACTATTACATACCATCCTGTGACGCGGCGAGCAATATCCGCCAGTCCCTCGTTCAAGAACCTCGGGTTCCTGTTCATCGGCTCCTCGGTCGGGGCTTACACTCGTCCACTTCACAGCTCAACCTGAGCAGTTTCTGTCACAAATCCACATCCTAAATCCCCCTTGACACCCCCTAGCACCTCGTAAACACCCCCTGCATACCCCCTAAACGCAACCCCTATCCCATACAAAAGCGCTTACGTTGAGCTGAAAAGTGAACGAGTGTAAGCCCCTGCTCCTCGGTCGGACTAGTTGTCATGTACAACTTCCGCGTCAGCTTCGCGTCGGCGATGGAGAACTCACCACCTGGTAGGGCGGTGCAGGTTGAACCTTTCAAATCCAAGTTGGAACTGCCTGGAACTAAGCGCTTGAAACTAAAGTGTGATATAGTGGTTTCAACTTCTAGTTTCAAATTCAACTTGCGCTGCTACACCCGGGAGACCCCATCTCTTACCGGTCCGTGAGACCGGTCAACGCCGCATCCCAACTAAAAACCAAGGAAGACCTTGAAACTTACAAACTGCGCCTTTCTGGTAGGAGGGTCAAACGCGGACTTGGGAATTCTTGACTTAATAGACGGTCGCCCATACAAATTACTAGTACAGTGAAAGTCAACCTTACAATCTGTAACGTTGACTTTGGGATTTTCGTATGGTCGTTAAGACTTGAAACATAAGACGGACAAATATATTTTCGTATGGTGCAAGGACAGGAATCGTGACCATACCGCGCTTCGCGCCATCCCCATCCCCCTGCCCCCCACCAGAACTGCGCAGCTGTATGCGCAAATAGCAGAAGCATAGCCTACATTAGTTTACTCAAGTAGGATAGGGCTGTCAATGAAAAGGTATCAGTATGAAAAGTGCCCAGTAATTGGCTTATAGCCCCATACTCGAGCGCCTCGCCAACAAAAACGAAGTATTGGACAACCAAGCGGACGGTGCAACTCCAATATGCTCTAGAGCTAGATAAAGGGGCGAGTATATATCCATACGGTCCGGGGGAGGACAGTATCCCGTGCGTCCTTTATAGTAAAATCCAAGAACAATATCATCAAGTGCAACTGCGCTCAGAGTGACAGATATGATCCGATGTCGACATGGGAGATCGATACGGGAGATCGGACGTCAATGAGATGTCGATAGGGATACCGATATGGGTTATCGTTTTGGGATACTGTATATCGATATGGTCATCTACCATATGGATATGATCGTCCTGGATATCGATGTGGGATATGGCCTAAGGCCGACCGGACTTGATCTTTCGATACTGGTAACCCCGCGCATCGATTTTGGGCGTTTTCGCCCCGGTCAGGTCGGCCGTTTTTACGCAACCTGCCGACCTGACTCCGCCCGCGCCCGCATCGAATTTCGGCGTTTTCGGCGATTTTGGGCGACTTTCGGCCCCGCGCATCGATTTTCACCCAAGTCAGGTCGGCCATTTCGACCCGACCGACCGACCTGACGCGCCCCGCGCCCGCATGGCAGGGCGAGTGGTCAGGTTACCAGTATCGAAACATAAAGTCCGGTCGGCCTCATGATGTGGGAGATGACAGTATCAATATGTTCATCTCCCATATCGATATGGGATGTCTTGTCATTTTGACTACGCTTCAGTACAAAATGTCAAGGCAGCAGCTCTACATTTTCTTTCAACTATCGTTCATCGAGCCGCAAGCTGCTACATGTGAATGTTACATCCCCGCATGCGGGGGGTAAACAAGACTAGTAGGTACTGAATTATGTTCTTACTAACGCGACTTGAAATTGCGGAGAGGGTTGATTAAGCTCACCATGGGAAGCGCCTTGGGGCTGGATGAACGTCAAAATAAATGAAAATGAAAATTGAGCCCCAATTGTCTTCACATTGTGAGCATTAACGAACCACCTGCGCCATATCAAGCGGACATACTCTACAGTCTATGCGGGTTTAAATCCAGTCTCCGGTTTGACTACCCTTTGGACACCCCGAATACAGCCTCTTGAGCAATCAGGGATAAGGGCAAACGATGGACTGTCCGTTCACCAATCAGGGGCGATACACGTTTACGTACAAATTTGGCGCGAATCGTATATGCGATCCAGCCAATCGAATATCAGTAACTCACTCTCTCGACCAACGATATGAGGGCCTTCAGCATTACATGTAACGCAGAGAATGGGCGTGAGGCCATATCTAAGGCCACTACAGCTACAGTATAAGCTACATTGTGTACCGAAAAGGTTCTATAAACCTGTTCACCCTTTGAGTATGTATTCCCGCGAAAGTCACATCATGTAATTTCCCCAACATGGGGCACCTTTTGGTATACCGCATTCGTTCTACTGATGCATACACGGGGGCCAGGGCGGAATCCTGGTGCCTCCTTTTACACGCGGAAGCGTCTCTCTCTCAGTGGGGGCCATAGTAAAAGCCCGGCGACTACAAATACACGCAGAATTGCCTCTATCTCTGTCTCCCATCTACAGACGACTAAACATTGAACATGTTTCCCAACAGGGCCGCCGCCTCGGCGAGGTCCAGCTCCTCATGTTCGCCCGTGGCGCCGCCCGCGCCACCCGCGTCCACCGAGGTGTAGTGCCGCAAGTTGAATCGAGAACCCAGTTTGAAAGCGATTCATCACATTTTAGCTTCAAGACCTGAAACCAAGCGCGGTCGACACGAGGACAACGTGGAGTGAGAGTGCGGGAGAGACGCGTCCGCGTGTGTAAGGAGACACCAAGCTTTCGCACCCCTGGCCCCCGTACACCCTGGGGTCAACCTTCATCGCCCTACCTCCAGCTTCATCTTCTTGTTCCACCTCTTCGTCGCCCCACTCTTCGGTGCCGCCCGCTTCAGTGTCTTTGTTGTCTTCGGTGCCTTGGTGTAGCAGCGCAAGTTGAATTTGAAAGCAGACGTCAAGAGCAGTTTAGGATATTGGAGTTTCAAGCGCTTAAGCCGTATGCGCTTCCTACACGGGTTTTGATACTGTCAACCTGCACCGCCCTACCTTCGGGGTCTTCGGCGCCTTCGTAGACCCGGCCGCCGCCAGCCTGTCTCGTAGCTGCCCCAGAGTCTCATCCTCCTCCTGCTTTGGGGGCTTCGGGCCCTTCGGGGCCTTCAGGGCCTCCGGGTAGGGCCTAATGACAGGTAATGCTCGCACGTCATGAGGATCAATTATGACAACGTGCGCCAAACCACTTAGACACTTGGTCTGACTTAGTGCTACTTAGTCTGACTTAGTGCCCGCTCGGCCGATCAGAATGCTCCATTTGGACGACTTAGTACTACTTGTTGCTAAGTGTCTAAATGGTTTCACGCACTTTGTCATAATAACAAGCACTGAAGGTCTAAAGTGTGAAGGAGGAGGAGGAGGAGGTGGAGAAAAAGGAGATAGGAGAGAGGGGACAGGGGAGCAGGGAGGACAGAGGACCGGAGACAGGAGGGAGCAGTGAGGAGAGAGGAACATGGAAGATGATGGGGTAGGTATTATGTGTCAGGCCCCACCTTGGGGGCCTTGGGGGGCTTCGGAGCCTTGGGGGCCTTGGGGGTCCTGCGGATCTTCGGCCCGGCAACAAACAGAGGGGGGGCGGGCGGCACGTCGTTGAGGGGGAGACCCAGGCGCTCGGCTTCCACGTTGTACGCCCGTGCAGCAGGGTCGTTGGGAACAAGCACTCGACAGACATCGGATCATGACTTGCAATCAGGTTGAATTCTGGTGCATGCGCGTGGAGGAGGAGGAGGAGAATCGACGTCGGGCGAGAACATGTTAACTACCCTCCCCCTGCCTCGCCGCGATTTCCTCCGTGCCGTGAGCACCCAGGTGCTTCCCCTTGCTGTAGTGCCGACACTTGACAGTGGTTGAAATCAAAGGTTTAAAGCGGTTCATCATATTGTAGCTTCAAGCGCTGAAACTAATCCCGGTCAACACGCGGACAACATTGGGTCAACCTGGGGTCAACCTGGGTTCAACCTGGGGTCAACCTGGGGTCAACCTGGGGTCAACCTGGGGTCAACCTGGGGTCAACCTGGGGTCAACCTGGGGTCAAACTGGGGTCAACCTGGGGTCAACTTGGGGTCAACCTGGGGTCAACCTGGGGTCAACCTGGGGTCAGCGTGGGGTCAAGCTGCACCGCCCTACCTTGCATTCCGCCTTCCATCTTCTCGTTTTCTTGTCCTTGGAGACGCCAAGGAACTGAGAGGATCTCGATCCTCTGTGCGCGCTTGGTGTAGCGCCGCAAGTTGGACTTGAAAGCAAGGTTTGAAAGCAGTTCATCATATTGCAGCTTCAGCGGCTGTAACACAGGGTTTCTCCAACTGCCAGGTAGATAAATTCGGTATCCTGATTGGTGGAGCAGTGGACGCCCACCAGTCATTGTCCCGTCACTTTGGATAGAGCACGCTAAGCTGGCGCCACGTGCGGGATTTTGGGTTAAGGGTTTAGAGTTTAGGATTTAGGGTTTAGGGTTTGGGGTTTAGGGTTTAGGGTTTAGGGTTTAGGGCTTTTACAAGGGCTTTGATCTATCAATCTGCACCGCCTCACCTTGGCTTCTTTTCGGGAACGACGCCGTGCTCGCTGTAGTTGCTGCACGCGAGCGCCGCCGCTTCCTCTGTCACATGAAGGCCTAGGTATTTCTTTCGGGACGTTGCACTCCATTTCTGGACATGCTTGACGTAGCGGCGCAAGTTGAAATGAAATCAGCAATCGTTGACAGCAGTTGAGGAAATAAGTTTCAACTGCTCAGAGCGTAGGCGCATTCAACCCAGGTTTTGACAATGTCGACAAGCACCGCCTCGCCTTGACGTAGCAAACGCCTATAAACTGCGAGGTGTAGGGGATATAGGTGGGAACCACGATGAGCGCCTCGCTGTAGGGCCAGGCAGATCTTGCTCGCCACGTCATAGGGTGCCATCTAATTCCAAACACGGGGGCTCGGAGTGCGCTGGATGACGTGGCAGGCACGTCATAGGGTGTCATTGAACTTATTACACGGGGGTTCAGAGTGCGTTGGATGATGTGACAGGAACGTTATGGGGTGTCACTGAACTCAATACACGGGGGCTCATAGAACGTTGGATGACGTGACAGGCACGTCATAGGGTGTCATTAAACTCGATACACGGGGGTTGAGAGTGCGTTGGATGACGTGGCAGGCAGGTCAATAAGTGTCATTGAACTCAACACACAGGGGTTCAGAGTGCGTTGGATGAAGTGGCAGGCAACGTCCGCTAGGCCCTACCTGACTGGTGCCCGCGCCGCTGGTGCCGGCCGCGTCCACCCCTTCCTCCACCTTCACCCGATGCCTTGATGTAGCAGCGCCAGCTGAAATAAGCACAACTTGAAAGCATTTCATTATATTGTATCTTCAAGCGCTGAAACCAGACACGGCCAATCTGGAGTCAACCTACGGTAAACCTGCACCGCCAAACCTTGCTTTGGGTTCGGGAGCAACGTCATACTGTACATACCGGGGATCAACCTGGGGTCAACCTGTGGTCAACCAGGGGTCAATCTGAAGTCAGCCTGGGGCCAACCTGGGATCAACCTGCACTACCCTACCGTGGCATCGGCGGGGGGACAATACCGTACTCGACGTAGTTTCTGCGCGCGAGTGCCGCACCCTCCTCTGTGTAGCGTCGCAAGTTGAAATCGAAAGCAAAGTTTGAAAGCGGTTCATCTTATTTCAGCTTCAAGTGTTGCACCCAAGCGCTGTCAACGGGTTTTCAACCAGGGTCAACCTGCACTGCCCTACCTCTGTTTCGTGAAGTCCCAGGTATCTCTTCAGGCAATTCGCGCGCCATTTCTGAGAAGGCTTGTCCCAGCAGACTCCCATGAATTGCGAGGTGTAACGAGGCGCCTCCTGCTCCTCCTCCTCCTGATCCTCCTCCTCCGAAGCCACCTCCTCCTCGTCCTCCTCTGCCTCCCCCTCCACCACTCCCTGCTCCTCCTCCTCCGCACCCTCCTCAGCATCCTCAGCATCCTGCCCGAACCCCGCCTCCGCCTCCTCCTCCGCCTCCTCCTCCTTCGCCGCCTCCTCTGCATCCTCGACATCCCGCTCCTCCTCCTCCTCCATCTCCTCCATCTCCTCATCCGCCCCTTCCGCCCCTTCCGCCGCCACAGCGTCATCCCCCGCCTCCTCCCCCTCCCCCCCCGCAGCGTCGCCCCTCGCCGCCGCCCAGGGGCTTACACTCGTTCACTTCTCAGCTCAACTTGAGCGCTTTTAATGGGATAGGGGGTGCGCGTAGGGATTGTGTAGCCCGTGTCAAGGGGGTGTTAGGGGGTGTTTATTGTGTGCAGGATGTTTTTGTGTGTCAGACACGGCTCACATTGAGCTGAAAGTGGACGAGTGTCAGCCCCTGCCTCTGCCTCTTCCGCCTCCACATTGATGTTGTACACCTGCGCCGCCTCCGCCGTGTAGGGCCTGAACCCTAAAACCTAAACCCTAAACCTGCCACATAATACCTGCCACGTCATCCTCCACATTGTAAACCCTCGTTTCTCTAGTCAAACGGACTCACATGACGCGGCGAGCATAGGGCCTGCCATATAATGCCTGCCACGTCATCCTCCACATTGTAGACCCTCGTTTCTATAGTCAACGGACTCACATGACGCGGCGAGCATAGGACCTGGTAAATAATGCCTGCCACGTCATCCTCCGCATTGTAGACCCTCGCGTCTTGAGCTCATTGGAATCACATGATGTGGCGGACATTAAAATCAGTGTCGGATCTGGTATCGAAGGTATGGTGTCGAATCCCGTTCGACCAATCAGAATAGTCCATTTCGAAAGTCCCACCGACCGACACGCCGGAAGTCCGACCGGGTCGCGATCCTTGAGTTAATAGACCGTCGGTTTCGAGGAGATAAAAATGACTAGTCACTCCTACACTGAGTTTAATCGTCAGGCCCTACCGCCGTGTCGAAATACATGCACCCCCTCGTCCTGCGGTTCACCCCCACGACCAGGGGCTTACACTCGTCCACTCTTCAGCTCAACTTGAGCGCTTTTGATGGAATAGGGGGTGCGCGGAGGGATTGTGTAGCCCGTATTAAGGGGATTTTAAAGAGTGTGTAGGGTGTGGAGGGTGTTTTTGTGTGTCAGACAAGGCTCAAGTTGAGCTGAAAAGTGAACGAGTGTAAGCCCCTGCCCACGACCGTCTTTCTCTCCTCCTCCGCGTCCTCCCATTCTGTAGCAGCGCATGTTGAATCCGAAAGCAAAGTTTGAAGGCGGTCCATCATACCATAGTTTCAATCACTGAGTTCCACGCGCTTTCAACATGGGTTTAATAGGGTCGACCTGCACCGCCATACCTCTCCTGCGCTGACTTCTCCACACTGTAGCAGCGCAAGTTAATTTTTGAAGCAAAATTTGAAAGCGGATTATTATATTTCACTTTTAAGAGCTTAATTCCAGGCGGTTTCAACGTGGGTCTGATAGGGTCAACCTGCACCGCCCTACCACACTGAATTCGCGTGCCGCTTCTTCCTGCTTCGTATGGCGGCGCAAGTTGAAATCGAATGAAAAACGTGAAAGCAGTCTATCATATTATCGGTAGAACGAAAAGTACAGCCTGTATCTAGACTATTGCCTGGTCTGTACTCCGTACTAGATTAGTACTTCGTACCAAATGTAGTACGGTTGGGATTTGGTGATTTGGCCAACAGTCAAATGTGTTTTGGTGCTTTGGCCAAAATCAGACGGTACTACAAGTACTACAAATCAAGACAGAGCAGACCCGGCACTAGGAGCCCACGCTCCAGCCTGCTCCTCAGTTTTTATTCAATTTCCAACGCTGTAACCATGCATTCTAAATTCAGTGTCGGGTCTGGTATCGAATATGTGGTATCGAATCCCGTTCGACCAATACCAATCAGAACTGTCCATTTCGAGAAACCCACTGCTCGGCTCGCCGACAGTCCGACTGCAGCGCGATCCATGAGTGAATAGATCCTTCGTTTCGAGGAGATAAGCCGGATGCGTCACGCCGACACTGAGTTTGAACACTGGTTTCTCTGGTTTCAACACAAGTTCTCCTGGTTTCAACACAAGTTTCTCTGGTTTCAACCTGCACCGCCATACCGTAGTGAAGAGGCCCAGGTATGTCCCCTTGTACATTGACTTCCATCGGCCTCCACCCAGGGGCTTACACTCGTCCACTTCTCAGCTCAACTTGAGCCGTGTCTGACACAATAATACACCCTACACACCCTTAAACACCCCCTTCACACGGGCTACACAACCCCTGCGCACACCCCCTATTCCATACAAAGCGCTCAAGTTGAGCTGAAACGTCGACGAGTGTAAGCCCCTGCCTCCACCGTCCGTGTACTTTTCATTGACCTAGATGTAGCGGCGCAAGTTGAATTTGAAAGGAAATCTTGAAAGCATTTCGTCACATTTCAGTTTCAAGCGCTCAGTTCCAGCTTCCAGGCGCTTTCAACGTGGATTTGATAGGGTCAACATGCACCGGCTCACCCAGGTGACGCCTTGGTACGGAGATGAGCCGGGGCGTCCGGGGACATCGCGCATGATGAGGATGATCTCCTCCTCCTCCTCCTCCTCCTCCTCCTCCTCTTCCTCCCCCTCCGCCTCCTCCGCATTCTCCTCCTCCTCCTCCTCCGCCGCCTCCTCAGCCTCCTCGTCTTGCTCCCCGTCCTCCGCCGCCGTCTGCTCCGCCGCCGCCTCCTCCTCGTCTTCCACCTCATTCTCCTGATCCGCCTCCTCCTCCGCCGGCTCGAATTCCTGCTCCTCCTCCTCCATCTCCTCATCCGCCTCCGCCTGTTTCGCCTCCTCCTGCTGCTCCACCTCCTCCCCCCCCGGATCCTCCTCCACCTGCGCCCCTGTCGCCTCCTCCTGTGGCTCCTCCCTCACCTCCGCTACCTCCTCCGCCTCTGCACCTTTCGCCTCCATAGCGTTGCCGGCTGGCGGGATGACGGGCAGGATGACTGGCGGGATGGCGTCGAGGGTATGGCCGCAGGGCGCGGCGTCGCTCGACGCGGGAG
>Ga0307489_10003112_pt1 | contig 11049 bp, 5 predicted proteins | sample SB12metaG_FD_202247 | JGI IMG/M metagenome (GOLD analysis project Ga0307489, IMG submission 202247) | Sea-ice brine microbial communities from Beaufort Sea near Barrow, Alaska, United States - SB 1.2 | ecosystem: Environmental > Aquatic > Marine > Coastal | place: USA: Alaska | collected 2017-05-06
GGCATTCGGCGTCTCGGCACCCCCTTGCCAGCGCTGGACCAATGAGAGCAATGTATCCGTATGGTGACCGTACACGTGGACCAGTAATATCGCGGAATCATCATATTCGTGTCAAATGCGGAGCTCATTTTTCACCATTTTGCGTGTTTCCTGAACTACCCACCCCTCTTCGGACGGAGTGGCGTATAAACGAAACAAAGTCGCGAAAACGTTACGCGGAGTCCGTCCGGAGGCCCGGTCGGTGAGGACATGCAGAGGCTCACTTTGGCCAAATGACCATATTGGTGTGGTTCGCGTTTGGTGCGTTGGACCAAAACTCATACCAATTCCGCCAAATCACATCCTGTATATATACTCAGAATTCCCCTGCTCTGCCACATTACATTGAGGGCTTAGCTCAGTGGTTAGAGCAACTGACTGCAGCACAAGCAACAATTTCGAAACATGCTGACTTCAAAGTCAGTGTATCGTGGCATCTATCAGTAGGTCCCGAGTTCGAATCTCGGAGCCCTCTTTCTTTTGCTTTTTTGCTCTCGAGCACATGCGTGGAGGCGTCACTCACGTGCTGTGCGAGCGCGACAACTTTGAGGTCGTTCGGCGCATTGCTAAACAGTCCACGGCCATTTTGTTTTTTCTCTCCGTGACGACGTTGATATCGATATGTTGACGACGGCGCTCATCCATTGCACAAGTAACGCGCCAGTCATAATTTGGGCGTAACGCCCCCACTCAAGTCTGATCCCAGTCACATTGCAACCCCTAGTACTGTAGGCTTACACGGCGTTACGGTTGGACACAATGAAATTAAATTAAAACGGTGCGGTGCGGCAATGGCCCAATGAGCCTCCCACGCCTGTAAACCCCAACGCTACCAATTTATTTTCTGCGCTCGTTAAGACTCCCCCGAATGACAGTTACAACCAATCACATAATACCATGGCGTACTAAGCAGACATCCACCGCCAAATAATACGGCGCATCGTTGGGAAAATTGGCGCACATGGCGTCATCGTCGGTCAATATGCCGCGAAGACAAATGTTCCCGGGGCCACTGAAGTTCAGAAAATCATAATTACGCTGACACTGTGCATGCCGGCGCCATGCGGCCCTCTGGCCCCCCGTAGGCATATTATGCTGTTACATACCGCCTAACCGCCTAGCAAAACGGCGCATCTCTGTGGAAAATTGCGCGTATGGCGTCGGCGTCGGCTAAGCTATCGCAAGATGGTTGTTCCCGGGGCCGTTGAGGGTTTCAATCTTACAGCGGTTCCACACGTTGCCCTGTGCCCACCAACAGTCCAGTCCTCTTTCTGACACGCGGCGCCGCAGTATCGCGCGGACTTGCACTGCGGGCACACTTTGAACTCCTTCAGATGGTCCACCGCATTGCACCCGTCGTTGCGGCAGTACCTAGCGGTAGCGGCGCAAGTTGAAATTGAAAGCAACGTTTGAAAGCGGTGCAACACATTTTAGTTTCAAGCGCTGAAAGCAGTCACGCTTTCAACTTGGGTTCTGATACTGTCAACCTGCACCGCCCCACGGAGCTCCCTCCCGCGCTGCTCTGCGAAAAACGTAGAGCTCCGCGAGTGGATTACCTTGCTGTAGCGGCGCACGTTGAAATTGAAAGCAAAATTGAAGCAAAATTGAAAGCGGTTAATCATAATTCAGTTTCAAGCGCTCAATTCCGGGCGCTTTCAAAGTGGGTTTGATAGGGTCAACCTGAACCGCCTTACCTTGCAGTGCAGTACCTTGAAGTGGATTAACTTGCCCGGTCATCAGGGGCTTACACTCGTTTCCATCTCCGCTCAGCTTGAGCTTACTTTGACCATTTCCGCTCAACTCAACCTCACTTTGTCCCCCATTCAGCCCGATTTGACCCGTGGATGTGTCACCAAGGTGCTCAAGTTGAGCTCTAACGTGAGCAATGTGGCCCGAAGGTCCTTATGTTGGGCTCTGAAGTGAGCGAGGGTACGCCCCTGCCTCTCATGTACCTTTTTCGCAACCAATGAACAACGTCGGCGAGGACGACCAGGGGACAGGGGCTTACACTCGTCCACTTTTCGGCTCAACGTAAGCGCTTTCTGAGGGACAGGGGGGCATGTTGGGGTTGTGGAGGGGGTGTTTATGAGGTGTTAGGGGATATTAGGGGGTGTTCAAGTTGGGTTCTTGTATCGGAAACGGCTCAGGTTGAGCTGAGAAGTGGACGAGTGTAAGCCCTTGCCGGGGGAACATCATGACCCTCCATGAGCTCAGCCGACGTGGCGTCCCCGGCTGACGTGGCGTCCCCGGCTGACGTGGCGCCCCCAGATGACGTGGCGTCCCCAGCTGACGTGGCGTCCCCAGCTGACGTGGCGTCCCCGGCGCCCTCCCCCACGTGCCCGACCTCGCGGGCGTATGGACGGTCCTCCTCGTAGCGGCGCAAGATGAATTTTGAAAGCAATGTTTGAAAGCAGTTCATTACATTTTAGCTTCAAGCGCTGAAACGAGGCGCGCTACTGGTATCAACTAGGGTTTCGATACCGTCAACCTGCAGCGCCCCACCTCGTACCAAGGGCTTACACTTGTCCAGTTTTCGGCTCAACATGAGCGCTTTCTGTGGGGATAGGGGTTGCACTGAGGGATCGTTCAGGGGGTGTTTGGGGGTGTGTAGAGTGTATTTTGTGTAAAAAACGGCTCAGGTTGAGCTGAAAAGTGGACGAGTGTAAGCCCCTGCCTCGTACATGTATTGGGCGAGCTCCGTACATGCCTTGAATTTGCCACAGTCGGCGGACTTGCGCAACCAAGTAAGCGCCATCCGCTTACTGCGTGAGACGCCGAGCAGGAGGGTCATTGAGAACGAGCACTCGACTGCGCGGTCAGCACCACTCTACTTTAAGAAACTTGGGGGTAGATCACACTGATTTACAGTTGGGGGTTGAATAACTCAAGAAGGCACTTACACCGGTCGGCCGGGTGTCGGTCGTGAGTCACCGAATCACGCCTCGCACCACTGAACCCTGCAGTTTCTCAGAGTAGAGGGGCGCCGACCGCGTAGGAGCTCAGACGTGCCCGCATGACTTACAGGGTACTTTCAAGGTGAATGCTCGAACAGACGCACGGAACTCGATTGGTTCATTCAACGTCGAGTTGAACGTTTTTTCTCCCCTGTCAGCATATGGACAAACAGACGTGCGGACCTCAGTTGGTCGATTCAACGTCGAGTTGAGCGCTTGTACTCCCCTGCCATAGCCGAGGGTATACATCGTGCTGACATTATAGGCCGCCTCCCCGTCACCGGTGTCGGCCGCTCGTTTGTACCACACCACAGGGGCTTACACTCGTCCACTTCTCAGCTCAACTTGAGCCTTGTCTGGCACAAGAAACCACCTTACACACCCTAACCATCCCCTCATACCCCCTTAACACGGGCTACATAATCCCAACGCGCATCCCCTATCCCATACAAAGCGCTCAAGTTGAGGCGAAAAGCCTACGAGTGTAAGCCCCTGCCACACCAACGCCGCCGGGGGGTCAGGCGCTGGATAACCCTCCCCCGAGTTGTAGCGGCGCAAGTTGAATTTGAAAGCGGTTCACCACAATTTGCTTTCGAACGCTTACTTCCTGGCGGTTTCAACTTGGGTTGTATAGGGTCAACCTGCACCGCCTCACCGAGTCCAGACGGCACGCGTGGTTGTACTCCACGCAGGGGCCAACCGGAAATTGCTCACCACGTCATCGATATGCATGTGAACACGACTCATGTATCGAGTGAAACGGCGTCCGATGATGTGGCGAGCCATACGGCCCAACCAGATATTGATATTGTTCACCACGTCATCGACATGCATGTGAACACGACACGTGTATCGAGTTAAACGGCATCCAGTGATGTGGCGAGCAATATTAGTCCGGCTACATATTGCCCAAGGCGTCATCGACACGCGCGTGAACACTCTTGTATCGAGTTGCATGGCATCCTATGACGTGGCGAGTAATATCTGGTGGGCCCCCTATGGCATTCCTATGACGACGATGTGGCGAGCAATATCAATTTTCAGTTTCTGACAGACCCGACCATCGCCATCGGCAACCCGGCCTCAGCGCAGGGCCGTACACTAGTTCACTTCTCAGCTCAATTTGAGCGCTTTTTATCGGATAGGGGGTGCGCGCAGGGGTTGTGTAGCCCCTGTTAAGGGGTGTTTAGGGTGTGTACAAGTAGGGTGTTTTGGTGTGTCAGACACGGCTCAAGTTGAGCTGAGAAGTGGACGAGTGTAAGCCCCTGCCTCAGCGCCCTTCCTAAACCACCCCGCGGCTTGCTTGGACTCCTTCCGCAAGGCGTAGACACACCCCACCGCATACATGGCGTACGCGTGCCCTTGCCCACCCGCCTGTTTCAGAGGCTCCAAGCCCGACTCTGCTTAGGGTTGGCACCGCAAACAAATAATTTGGCTGTCACGTGTCGGGGCACCTGATTAACGTCAACGCGCATTTGTCGGTCGGGTGAGCACCGAAACCATGCACCGGTACCACCTGGCATGGCCACACGTTCAGCTGGCATTTTTTATACGCATTTATTTTGAGGATTCACGCGAGGTGGTTTCTTCAAGGAGGCTTTGGAAGTGCCAACCCTACATCCGCCGACGGCGTCCTCGCAACCACGTCCGCTTCATTCGCGAGCTGGAAGCCCAGGCTATACTGCGCTGCCCTGTCACCATCGCACGCCATCCCTGTAACCACCTCGAGTCAGGGGCTTACACTCGTTCACTTCTCAGCTCAACTTGAGCGCTTTGTATGGGATAGGGGGTGCGCGTAGGGGTTGTGTAGCCCGTGTTGAGGGGGTTGCTGAGGGTGTGTAGGGTGTTCTTGTGTGTCAGAAACGGCTCAAGTTGAGCTGGACAGTGGACGAGCGTAAGCCCCTGCCTCGAGTCCGAGCTCCCCAATAAGCTCATCTGGACATTCAGTTTGGAACTTCCAATCGCCGACAGAGTTCACGTTTGTGCGAGCGGCGGCAGCTCCCGCGGCCCCCGCGGCTCCCGCGGCTCCCGCAGCTCCCGCGGCTGCCGCAGCTCCCGTGCCTCCTGCGCCTCCCGTAGCGCCAACCTTGGCCGGCATCCCCCGAGTATCGCGCTCTGCTCTGCGGCGTTCCTGACGTGAGGGCATAATACAGAGTCTGACGGGAAGAGCAACCGAGTGGACCACTCGGAGGAACAGGAGGACAACGGCGCGGTACAACGGCCAGGTTCTACACTCCCACTCTTCGCGGTAAGCAGCGATGAGGGGCGGGCGACACGCGGAGGGGTCCTCAGGGAAGTGAGAGGAGGCGCCGGCGGGAGGATAGTTAGCGATGTCGCTCGGTATGTTGGCGCGATGTGAGTGATGTTTCTGATCGCGCGTTTCCAAAAATTAAGAAACGTCCGAGGGGAGGCAAGTCTTTTTGCGCATTGTGGCAGCTTTACCTTCTGCAAACCGTCACGTCAACCCGAAGTCACCGCGCACTAGCACGCCGCACTACACCATGGTCGACGCACTGGACGCCGACGACAAGGCGAGACCCACGCAACCCCTACGCGATTCCCGTGCCTCGGGTTCTTCCTGTCCTGTCAGGATCACTTCACACAATCCATCCAATCCCAACCACCTTCTGGGTGCCTATAAGTGCTGCCAGCTAAACCTAACAGCGCAGCGTTGGCTTGTCGATTGTATCGCGTGGCGAGACACGCCGAAGGTATGCACACGACGCCGCGTTTAGCAGCTGACCGTGTCTCTCTTCCGAGTGTTAATGTGCAGGGTGGCGACGCACGCGGCGGTGGCGATGGGTACAAAACAGGACAGCCCGGTCAGAGCGGGCACACCGGGCAGCCCGACCGAAACCGCAACGTGCGGCGGAGCGCGCCGGAGGAGGAGCAGGGAGCGCGGCCCTCATACGGCGGCCGCGGCGGCGGCGGCGGCGGCGGCGGCGGCGGCGGCGGTGGCTTCGGCGGCGGAGGAGGAGACTTTCGCCCCGGCGACTGGATGTGCCCCCAGGGATGCGGCAACGTGTTTGCGTCCAAGCTCAATTGTTTCCGTTGCGGGATGCCCAAACCCGACGGAGGCGGCGGCGGCGGCGGCGGCGGGAGGGACAGGGAGCGCGGCGGCGGGCGAGACCGTTATACCGATCGGGGGCGCGACGACCGCTACAGAGAACGGTCGCGGTCACGGGCAGGGGCTTACACTCGTCCACTTTTCGGCTCAACTTCAGCGCTTTCTGCGGGATAGGGGGTACATATAGGGGTTGTCTTGGGGGTGTGTCAAGTGATTTAGAGGGTATCAGGGGGTGTGTAGGGTGTATTTTGTGTCAGTAGCGGCTCAGCTTGAGCTGAAAAGTGGACGAGTGTAAGCCCCTGGTCACGGGAGCGGCGCTCTCGGTAGGGCCTGACAGATATTGCTCACAGGGGCCAGGTTGAAAGCATACCGCCTCCTGATATACGCGGAAGCGTCTCCCTGCATCCCACGGGGGCCAGGGCGAAAGCCTGGTGCCTCGTTACATACGCGGGGCGTCTCTCTTTCTCTCTCCTAGCAGATATTGCTCGCCACGTCATAGGATGCCAATTAGCTCAAGAATCGAGGCTTCAACATTTGTGTCGCTGACGTGGCGAGCAGTATCTGCTAGGCCCTGGCTCATGTTCGCGGTCCGGGTCGAGGTCCAAGTCGCGGGAGCGGCACAGCAGCAAGCACAAGAGCAAACGCACAAAGCACAGCAAGCACAAGAAGAAAGCCTCGCGCCACTCCCGCTCCAAGTCAGGGGACAGCGGCGGAAAGTCTGACTCCAAGGGCGGCGGCGGAAAGCCCGACGGTGGTGGCAGTGGCGGTGGCGGTGGCGAGGGCGGGGGCGAGGGCGAGGGCGATGGCGACGACGATGCTGCGAAAACCAAAGAGGGCGTCGAGGGGGAGGTGGATGCTACGGCAGCGGCAGCGGCCGAGGCGGAGGCGCGGGCAGGGGCTGGGGCTGGGGCTGGGGAGGATGACAAGGGCGGAGACGAGGACACGGCTAGTGGCGAGGATGAGCAAGGTGACGGCGACGTGACAGTGAAAGCGAAAGCGAGCGCCAAGCGTCATTCTCGCTCGCGCTCGAAATCGAAGTCAAAGTCCCGGGAGCGCTCTCGCTCCCGCTCCCGCTCGGACGACAGCGGCAGCCGCCGCAAGCGCGGGAAGAGCAAGAAGAGCAAGAAGAGCAAGCACCGAAAGAGCAAGCGGAGCCGCAGCAGCAGCAGCAGCAGCTCTAGCAGCAGCAGCGGCAGCGGCGGCAAGGGCAAGGGCCGGGGGGTGCCCTCGGTAGGGCGGTGCAGGTTGACCCCTGGTTGACCCCGGCTTGACCCCTGGTTGACCCCTGGTTGCAGCACTTGAAGTCTTGAATCTGACGTATGATGCAGCGGTTTCAAACTTTGATTTCAATTTCAACTTGCGCCGCTACACGTCGGGCATGGTGATGCCGGGCTCCGGGCCCGCTATGGCCGGGATGGGCGGGCTGATGGGCACGATGGGCCCGGCGGCCGTGATGCAGCTGCAGGGATCGCAGGACATGATCTCGCAGGTGGGGCCTGGCAGACATTGTTCGCCACGTCACCGAACGCATTTTGAATCCTGATTTCTGAGCCCAGTAAATATTGCTCACCATGTCATCCAACGCATTTTGAATCCTTGTTTCTGAGCCTGGCAAATATTGCTCTCCACGTCATAGGATGCCATTCAGCTTGCAACGAGGGTTCAACATGCGTGTCCATGACGTGACAGGGTGGCCAGGGCGAAAGCCTGGTGCCTTGTTTATACACGCAGAAGCTTCTCCCTCTCTGTCGATGATGTGGCGAGCAGTATCTGGCAGGCCCTGCTCGGCGGCGATAGCGATGGGGGGCACGACGCGGCCGGGCGATTGGACGTGCCCGGGGTGCATGAACAACTGCTTCAAGGTAGGGTGGTGCAGGTTGAACCCAGTTCAAGCCACGTTGTAAGGGGCTGCTTTCAGCGCTTGAAACTTAAATATGATGAACTGCTTTCAAGTTTTGCCTTCAATTACGACTTGCGCCACTACATCAAGTCCAAGGACACTTGCTTCAGGTGCGGGCACCCACGGTAAGGACTGATGGATAGTGCTCGCCACATCATAATACGCATTTTGAACCCTCGTTTCAGGGACCAATCGATAGTGCTCGCCACATTATAAGCTGCATTTTGAAGCTTCGTTTCATGAGTTAAGTGTCATCCTATTGCTCGCCATATCATTATACGCATTTTGAACCCTCGTTTCAGGGTCTGGTGGATGGTGCTCGCCACGTCATGAGCCTCGTTTCATGACTTAAGTGGTATTCTATGACGTGGCGAGCACCATCCATCAGTTCGAAGGTTCAAAATGCGTTTTACAACGCGGCGAGCACTATCCATCAGTCCGAAGGTTCAAAATGCGTTTTATGACCTGGCGAGCAATATACATCAGTCCCTAACCCTCGGCCGGCTAGTATGGAACAGGGGGCAAAGCGGCCGGGGGACTGGACGTGCTCGGGGTGCCAGACCAACTGCTACGCCAACCGCTACACCTGCTTCAAATGCGGGTAGGGATGGGCCACCTGTCACGCCCCCACTGGCCACCCCGCCACCTGTCACGCCCCCACTGGCCACCCCGCCACTTGTCACGCCCCCACTGGCCACCCCGCCACCTGTCACGCCCCCACTGGCCGGCCCGCCACCTGTCACGCCCCCGCTGGCCACCCCGCCACACCTGGCACGCCCCCACTGGCCACCCCGCCACCTGTCACGCCCCCGCTGGCCACCCCGCCAAATGTCACGCCCCCACTGGCCGCCCCGCCACCTGTCACGCCCTCACTGGATGTGTTCGGGGTGCTAGACCAACTGCTACGCCAACCGCTACACCTGCTTCAAGTGCGGGTAGGGGCTGATACATAGCACCGCACCACAACCGATCCCACCTGACCAGCACCGCTCCCACCGCACCACAACCGTTCCCACTGCACCACAACCGTTCCCACCGCACCACAACCGTTTCCACCGCATCACAAACTGGACGTGATCGGGGCACCGTACCAAATGCTACGCCAATCGCTACACCTGCTTCAAGTGCGGGTAAGGGCTGTTACATATCTATAGCACCCAATACCCCGTGGGTTAGTAGATCATCCGGTATACCGCTACATGTGCTTCGAATGCGGGTAGGCACTGATATGTCTACATTGCTCGCCAACGTCACCTGTATTCTCCACTAACGTTCACGGGGGGCAAGGCGAAACCCTGGTGCCTGCTCATACACGCGGAAGCGTCTCTCTGTCGCTCTGTGTCTCACGCACTCACGTTCATCCAGCCTCAAGGCACTCACACGGTGAACATTGCTCGGGTCCTCGGCGGGCACTCAGCATTGTAGAGCACATAATTGTTCTATGGAGGCATTTGACTCAATGGGCATAGGTTTGTGACGCGGCGCATGACGTGGTGAGGATTATGCGTCGGTCCCTTGGTGCGGGGCACGGCAGGTTGCGGCTGCGGTGGCACTGCCCTCGTGTATGCAGCCGCTGGAGGAGGGGGGGGCGGGGGGCGACAGCGGCGGGTCATGATAACGGTGGCCACTTGGAGGGAGAGAGGGAGACAGAGAGGCGCTTCCACGTGTATGGGGAGGCACCAGGCTCTCGCCTTGGCCCAGGTGAGAGATATGATTCTGCGTGTGTAAGGAGGCACCAGGCTTTCGCCCTGCCCCTGTGAGAGAGAGACGCTTCCACGTGTCTCAGAAAGAGACGCTTCCACGCGTAAGCAGGCACCAGGCTTTCGCCGTGGCCTCCGTGTTGACGCGGCCCACCTGGGTGCTTTGTGTGCCGGGTGATGGAATACTGTCCCAATGGGACGGCTCTAGAAGGCGCAAGAAACGGGCGTGGTTACTCAGTGTGGGACCCACTAAAACGCGTTGACGCATACCTCAATCTAGCCATCGTATTGGAAAAACAAATATAATCTATCCGTGCAACAACGTTTGACGTACTCGCGCGCGCCTCCCATCAAGGAGACCCACGGGGTAATCGCGGGACCGCGCTTTGCTTCACCCGAGCGAACCCGGCGGTCAACCTGAAGCTGGTGGACGGCTGGACGCTGTGGAAATGGCTGCGGTGGAGAAGGGAGTGCTGACGTGGCAGGTGGCGCGGGCGTGGGTGATGGCGCGTGGCGCGGACATGGTGCCCATTCCCGGCACCACTGCTGGCGGCCAATGTGCCATTGTATTATTACTTTGTTGCAGAATGGGTGAGGCATGTCATTAGAGCTCTAGCTAAAGCGCTTATTGGTACTCCAGGAGTAACCTCAGTGTCACACCCATGCTGCGACCCACCCGCCGACCGGCCCGCACAGCCCCCGCATGTACACGTCTCGTCGAACACATCGTGGCAGATTAGACGGGCAGTGCGGCGGCGTCGGCGGCGGCGACAGTCTCGTTAAGCCGCAGCTCCGCGGCCACGAGCAGCGCCGTGACGTTGAGCAGCAACTGGTCGGCGTCGGCGGCGGCGGCGTCGGCGGCGGCGGTGGCGGGACGGACGGTGCGACGCGTGTCAGCGGCGGCTTCGAGCGTGGCGAAGGCGGTTCTGTGCGCGAAAACTTTGGCGATCGTGAAGTCGGTGGCTCTGTCGTACTTTGCCCTGGCTGTGTCGTACTTCGACTCCAATCTGTCGATGGCGAAGGAGGCCGAGAGTTTCTCAGGTTGGGTAAAGGAGGGGGCGTTTGCTTCGTATTCCTTGATGGCGGCATTGACGGCGGCGAGCAGGGGTAGAGTGTCGTCGTAGTCTTCGAAAGCGGTGTCTCTGGCTGCGTCTTCGGCGTCGCGTGCGGCGAAGAAGTTATCGGAGGCAACGCGCACAGCGGCGTCAGTGGCTTCGGCGGCCTCGGCAGCGGCAACGGCGGCGGCGGCGGTGAGGATGGTCAGTGCAGTGGCGGCGGCGACGGTGACGCGTGCGCCGGCGGCGGCAGCGGTGGCAGAGGCGTCACATTGCAATTGCTTGGCGGCGGCAGCGGTGGCAGAGGCGTCACATTGCAACTGCTTGGCGGCGG
>Ga0307489_10003113_pt1 | contig 11046 bp, 15 predicted proteins | sample SB12metaG_FD_202247 | JGI IMG/M metagenome (GOLD analysis project Ga0307489, IMG submission 202247) | Sea-ice brine microbial communities from Beaufort Sea near Barrow, Alaska, United States - SB 1.2 | ecosystem: Environmental > Aquatic > Marine > Coastal | place: USA: Alaska | collected...
GTCCTTGATGAAGGCGAGGGAGGCCCTGTGTGTGGTGACAGCGGACGACAACAGGCCGGCACCAATGGCAGAGGCCACAAAGCACACCCCCCCCCAGACTCTCTCTCTCTCTCTCTCTCTCTCTCTGTCTCTCTCTCTATCTCTCTCTCTTTCTCTCTCTCTCTCTCTCTATCTCTCTCTCTCTCTCTCTCTCACTCTCTCTCGCTCTGAGAGGGGGGAGTTGGGAAACGCTTGGGGGTAGTTAACGGCTGGGCGCGGTGGCTCGTCCACAGAGGCGGCGGCGATGGGGGGGTGGTAGGGTGGGGGGTGGGGGGTGGGCGTCAGGGGGTGGTGGGGACGCGGCCGTGAGTGTGTGCGAGAGCGCCGCGATATGAACCACGGCGTTGCTCGGGTTTTTAAGGTTTGGCGGTTGGCATTCCTGCGTGCTGTGGTTGCCGTCTTGACGTCTGATGATGGCTGTCAGGCGGGTAATTTTGGAAACAGATTTGAGAAGTCGTTGTTTGCAACGTGCTTTATGAATCGAGTATTCTGCCACGTGTCGACACGACAACAAAACGCCGGTTTCTTGCTGGGTTGAAGCTGAATTTCTATGCTAAGCTAGAGTTTGGTCATTTGGCCAAAAGTCCGATGACTATTGGTAAAAATCGCCCAACGCCTACTCACTACAAATACTTAATTAGAGGACATACTACAGGTAGTACGCTTTACAGACAGGAACTAGCCAGGTAACGTCTTCGCATAGTTTTGGGGGGGGATTCCGACAAGTAAGGATTTGTCCCTTTTCTTGAGTTAACTCGTCAGATCTGAAAATCTACCTGTAAAGCGCAACACGCGCCGTCCGAATAAGGTTTTGACCGTTTTGTCGTTCGCAGTGTGATTTAATGAATTACGAACCAACGGTCACTCCGTTTTGAGCTCGATTTCCAAGAAGCGCGGTCGGAGAAGATGGAGATGTTCCTGGTCTATGGGGATGACCCAAATCCCCCCCCAAAAACTATGCGAAGGTCGAGCTGTCACTGCGCGCGGGATAGCGAGGCGCTGCCGCTCGCGTGCAGTGTGTCATTCCATTTCATATCATCAGTACATGTGGACATCAGCGAGACCGCCCCCGCGCGCTTGGGACCTGTGCCAAGACTGCCAGCGCCCGGGCCCACGCCTGTGCCCGCGGCTCCGGCTTCGGCGGGCAGGATGACGTTGAGGGGGCGCCTTCGGCGCTCAGCTTCGACGGTGTACGCGTGCATCGCCTCTTCCTCCGTGGCGTGGCTGCCCAGATATTTCCCCGTGCATGTCGCCCTCCACCTGCTGGTTTGCTTGTTCCAACTGACACCTTTAAACTGCGAGGTGCGGGCTTCTCGGTGCTTGACAGGATCGATGCCGTCCTTCAAGAACTTGCTGCATGCGCGAGCCGCTTCGGCCTCCGTCGTGTGAGCGCCAAGATGGGTCCCTTTGCTAGCTGCCGCCCACTTGTTCTGCCTCTTGTGCCAGCTGACACCCGTGCACTGTGAAGTGTTGGCTCCTCGGTGCTCAATAGGATCGATGCCATCCTCAAGATACTTGCTGTATGCGCGCGCCGCGTCCTCCTCCGTCGCGTGTTTTCCAAGGTATGTCCCTTTGCAACTTACTTCCCATTTGTTACTCTCTGTGTTCCAGCTCACACCCTTGATGTGAGAGGTGTTGGCCACTCGGTGTTTTACAAGATCGATGCCGTCCTCGAGGTAGTCGTTGTACGCGCGCACCGCATCTGCCTCCGTCGTGTGAAGGCCCAGGTAGGTCCCCTTGCATTGCGCCTTCCACTTGTTCTCGCGTATGTTCCAGCTGACTCCCACGAAGTGTGAGCTGGCTTTCCGGCTCTTTACAGGATCGATGCCGTCCTCAAGGTATCTGTTGTACGCGCGTGCCGCGTCTTTCTCCGTCGCGTGACAGCCCAGGTGCTTCCCCTTGCATTGCGCCAGCCATTTGTTCTTGGTCATGGCCCAGGACACGCCCGCGAATTGAGAGGTGACAGCGCGGCCACCGCTCCCGCGCTTCTGGAGTATGGGAGCAGAGCCTGCCTCCTCGTCCTCCTCCTGCTCCTCCGGGTGCTGAACATCATTGTCCTGGACAGCGTTATCCGCGACCCTCCCGGGCGTTCGCAGCCGCGCCCGCGGGGACCCGGGCTCAGAGCGCGCTCCGACCCGGCTGCAGGCTCGTTTGGGGACGGACCGCGTGCTGCCGCCTTCGCCGCTGGTGCCTGGCGCGTGCGCGCGCAGATCGCGCGGCTCCGCCTCCTCCTCCACCGCGCCCTCCTCATCTGCCTCCTCCTTCTCCTCCTTCTCCACTTCCCCGTCGCCTTCCCCGCCCGTTGCCTCTACCCCCCCCCCCCCGCCACCTTCCCCGTCCGTGTCCTCCCCGCTCGAGCTGTCCTCGACCTTGATGTGCACAAAGCGCGCGCGCGGCCCAGGCGCCCCCGCCCGTGCGGCCGCCAGCACCTGCCGGTCTCGCAGCTGCCCCAGAGTCTCTTCCTCCTCCTCCTCCTTCTTCAGGGTTACCCCGGAGGCCCCCGCCCCCCCCGGAGGGGCGTCGTGGTCAGGCGCGGGCGCAGGTGCGGCGGCGAGGGTGACGCGCGGCCCGGATTCCATCACCCGCGCGGGTCCGGGCGCCAATGCCGGTCGATCTAGCCTCCCCCCCTTGGGAGTCTCCTCCTCCTCCTCATCCTCCTCCTCCTCCGTCTCCTCCTCCTTCACGGTCACTCCAGAGGCCCCAGGCCCCCCTACTTGAATAGCGTCGTGGTGAGGCACGAGCGCGGGCGTGGCGGCGAAAGAATATGAACTGATGAGTGTGTCCTACCAGCTGGAGGCGGGATGTTCTGTGTACTTCAGACTTAGAAATACCATGTTGCACGCGGGTGACGATAGACATCCTCACGCGTTTGAATGAGTTTACTAGCTTGCCGGCTGTATCACTGTAGCCCACTCCAACAACGCCTCGCGCAATTTCAATGTGCGCGGCATAGCGCGTCGCGGCCGCCGCCCACGCGCAGCATTTCGTTCAAATTCATGTTGTCATTATATGTTGCTGTGATCGAATGGTCTATGCGATACGTTGCCATGCGGTTAGGTAGGGCAGGTAGCGGTTGCATTTATTTTGGAACGCCTTGACCCGGGCATCCAATTTCGCCGCTCGCATCTGTTCGCCCGCCGAGGTGAACTACATCGAAATGATCTTGTTCGTCGTAGGAGTCGCCAGTGTCGTCGGAGCAGCGCGCTTCGTATTCGTGCACGTCGCAGGAGTCGCCTGTGTCTTCGGCGCAGCGCGCTTGGGGCCAGCGCTGCCGCCAGCACCCACACCCGCACCACCGCCTGCGCGTGGGCCCGCGCCCGTGCCCGCAGCTCCGGCCGGCGGGATGACGTTGAGCGGGCGCCCGAGGCGCTCAGCTTCGACGTTGTACGCCCGCGCCGCGTCTTCCTCCTTGGTGTGATTGCCCAGCTGTTTCCCCCTGCATTTCGCCCTCCATTTTATGTCGCTCTTGTTCCAGTGGACACCCATGAACTGCGAGGTGCTGGCGGCCCGGTACTTGACAGGAGTGATGCCATCCTTGAGGTATTTGCTGCATGCGCGCGCCGCGTCTTCCTCCATGGTGTGATTGATAGCCCAGGTATGTCCCCTTGCACTCCGCCTTCCATTTGCTGTGCGCCTTGTCCCAATAGACGCCCGTGAACTGCGAGATGCTGGCTTCTCGGTGCTTCACTGGATCGATGCCGTCCTTGAGGTATTTGTTGCACGCGCGCGCCGCGTCCTCCTCCGTCGCGTGTTTTCCAAGGTATGTCCCTTTGCAATTTGCCTCCCATTTGTTTCTTCTCTTGTTCCAGCTGACTCCCTTGAAGTGAGAGGAGCCCGCTGGTCCGGGAACAACGCCGTCATCGAGGTACTTTCTGTACGCGCGCGCCGCAGCTTCCTCCGTGGTGTGATAGCCCAGGTGCTGCCCCTTGCAGAGCGCCAGCCATTTGCTAGTTTTCTTGACCCAGGAGACGCCTATAAACCGAGAAGAGCCAGCGTGGCCGGGACCACCGCGCTCCCTGAGTATAGGGGTAAAGCTGGCCTCCTCCTCGTCCTTCGGCTGCTGGACATCATTATGGCGTGGTGCAGGGTCGCATAACCTCGGACCCTAAGTGACATGGCCATTTTCGTAGATCTGCCGAAATTCGTATGGGCATTTAGGGTTTCGTCACTCCGGATGAGAAAGATCTGGGTTTTTATCTCATGTCAACTTATGCGGTGACTAAATGTCCGACTGGAGCGCCAGCGGTGTCCGAACCACGGTGCGCCGACCACCCACCGAGGTCGCGCCGCCGTCGACCCCTCATACATGGCTCATACATGGCTGAAACGTCGGGGCCCCGCGCACCGGCGCCCCGCGTAGCATGGTCATTTTCAAATTGAATCGGAGATACACTGAATTTTCGCGGTTCCCGTTTTGGGAACCCGCGGACCAAAAGATGGGTTTTGTCGCGAGCCTACGCCCGAAAGCCGTGTGTGGAGCGCGGGGTTGACTCGCAGGCGAAGTGGACCGCCTTCAGCCGTAGCGGCGATCGCCCGCGCGGTAGCCCGGGCAACCCCCATCAGACCTACAAAGGCAAAGGGCGGCTCGGGTATGACGATTGGTTCGGGAAGCCGGCGGCGCACGTGGAGCGGTTTTTGAGTTGTTTTGAATTGCGGCGCCAAACGTCCCCCGTCTTCACACGAACGCGAGCGTATGTCCGGCACCTTCTCGCGCGTTGGATGCGCCCACTCGGATCCCCTCGCCGTGCTGACCCTGCTTGCTCGGCCCGTCCTGTGCGCGCAAGCGGTGGTCGCTTTCACTCCCGCTTCACCCTGGGCAGCAGTACTTATACTCCGGTATGCCCGCAGCGTCGCAAATGAGAACCTATTTTCCGCAAACCACGAACACTGCTGCCAAATCGTGGTGGCCGAGTGGGCTGATCTGACAGCCTGCCGTCCCGGAGGTCTGCGGTTCGACCCTTCGCTTGAACGATGCATCACTTTTTGCATGTCCATTTTTTTATGGGCGGCGCGGCGGGTAGCCTCCACCCGAGGAGAGCCGCGCGAATGTTGCAGTTCTTTGTTAGCCACGTATTGTGCTCGTCAGTGTGCGTGTGTCGCGCCGCGAATGGCGGCGCCGACGATTCCGCCTCGTTCATTCCGCTGCTTCTTGCCTGAGCTGTTTTCCAAGTTTGCCAAAACAGGCTCCGGGCTTGTGATTATGGGGCCGAACTGGCTGTAATCGATCCAAGGCGTAGGAAAACATCAGAACAGCCTTCACCCCCTCCCCCGTGCGTGTGTTTCCCGGCGTCAACGCGTCCGCGCCCGCAACCATGCGGCCGTAGTAGCTGGCTCCTGGCGTTTGCGAGTGCTGCTCGCGCTGCTGCCCCACGTCCTCCTTGTCCTCCTCGACCTCCTCTTCCGCCTCCTCCTTCTCCTCCCGTTCAACGTCGCCTTCCCCGCCCGTGGCCTCCTCCCCGCCCCCTCCGCCCCCATCCCCGTCCGTGTCCTCCCCGCTCGAGCTGTCCTCGACCTTGATGTGCACGAAGGCGGCGCGCGGCTCGGGCGCCCGCGCCCGCGCGAGTCCGGTCACCAGCCTCAGCCGCTCCCGCAGCTGCCCTAGCGTCTCCTCCTCTGACTCCTCTTTTTTTATTGGAACTCCCCCATGGGCCCCCGCCCCCCCAGAAGCCCCGTTGTTCGTGTCAGGCGCGGACTCGGGCGCGGGTGCGGGAGACGCGGGTACGGGCGCGGCAGCGAATTCGACAGCCCTGTCACCCCCACGCGGAATCCTCATCGTGCGTGGCATCTCCTAGCTTCCTGTAGACCGGCGGCGCAGCCGTGTATTCGCGCGGCAGGTTATGCCGGACGCGACACACGACGGCAAACTGAAAAGAACTCCGATATACTGGTATAGACAGTCAGATGAACAGTCCGACTGTCAGATGTCGACTCTGTGTCGGACTTCACTGGTCAGTGCTCACCAGGGGCTCACACTCGTCCACTTTCCAGCTAAACCTGAGCCGTTTTCCACTGACTACATGCGGCGTATCCCGTAGACAGCGCTTACGTTCAGCCGAAAACTTGACGAGAGAAGAGCTAGGCCCCTGGTGCTCACAAGCGATCTCCCTCCCTCGCCCTCAGAAGTGGAGTTTTGTGGAATTCTTCGGTGTTTTCATGGAGTTTCAGTGACACAACGTACGGCTCGGGTTGAGCTGAGAAGTGGACGAGTGCAAGTTATGACGACTCCACGGCTGCAAGGCATCGGCGACGCGTGGTCCGCGGCAGGGGCTCAGGTTTTTCCGCTTGACGTGAGTACTTTTCGCGGGATGCGTAGGAGTTTCAGGGGTTTCATTGAACAAAACGGCTCACGATGCGCTGAGCAGTGGACGATTGGAAGCCACTCTCTGGTGTGGGATAGTCCGCTGCTGTTTTCTGGCTGCTGTAACTACGGATCCCATCGGCATGGGATGAGTGGTAAAAGTGTTTGCTTGTGCCCACTCAAAAACACCAAGCGCGATGTCACTGCGCGTAGGACAGCGCGGCGCCACCGCTCGCGTGCGGTGTGTTATTCGAGTACAGGTCATCTCTACATGTGGATCTTAGCTGGATGTACATGCGATGCGCTGTCGTGCGTCAAGGCAGCATAGCTAGTGTTTGATTTTGTAATGAAACGACTTGTCCCGGGCATCAAACTTTGCTAACTGCAGCACCGCCATGACGCATCTCACGGCTGCCGCGCCCGGAGAGGTATCCCACAGCTTCATCTTCTTGTTTACCGCAGGAGTCACGAGTGTCTTCAGATCAGCGAGCTGAGTCTTCGTGCTCGTCGTGGGTGTTGCCGGTTTCTTCAGTGTTGCGCGCTTGTGCCCCGCGCCGCCGCCCGCGCCCGGGCCCGGGCCCGTGCCAGCGTCCGCGCCTCCGATGATGGGCGGGATGACGTTGAGGGTGATACCTCGGCGCTTGGCTTCGACGTCGTACGCCCGAGCTGCAGCTGCCTCCGTGGTGTGCATGCTCAGGTACATGCCCTGGCATTGCACCCTCCATTTGAATCTGTTCTTGTCCCAACTGACACCCGTGAACTGCGAGGTGTTCGCTTCTCGGCGCTTTACAGGAACGATGCCGTCCTTGAGGTACTTGCTGTACGCACGCGCCGCCGCTTCCTCCGTGGTGTGATAGCCCCGTTGTTTCTCCTGGCATCTCGCCAACCACTTGCCGCGGTGCTTGTGCCAGATGACACCCGCGAACCGAGAAGAGCCAGCATGGCCGGGACCACCGCCCTCGCGCATCATGTGTGCATGATCAACGCCTGCCTCTTCCTCTTGTTGCTGAGCACCATTATCCTAGATAGCGTTCACCGCGACCCTCCTGGGCGCCCGCAGCCGAGCTTGCAGGGACCCGGGATCCAAGCGCGCTTCCGGGACCAGGCGCTGGGGACGGACCGCCTCGCTGCCGCGCTTGATACTGGTACCGGACTCTTGCGCGCGCGGATCGCGCGGCTCTGCCTCCTCCTCGTCTCCCCCACACTCCTCCTCTTCGTCCTTGTCGTCCTCCTCCTCCTCTTCGTCGTAGTCGACAGCAGTATCCGCGTAGGTCCCGGGCGGCGGCCGCGCACGCCGGGGGGGCGCCACCGCGCCCGCGCCCGCCTCAATGCGTCTCTCGAAGCTGTCGCCCGGCGCCTGCGTGTGCTGCTCGCGCTGCTGCCCCTCGTCCGCCTTCTCCTCGTTCTCCTCCTCCTCCTCTTCCTCCTCCTCCTCCTTCTTCCCCGCCTCGTCGCGTTTACCGCCCGTTGCCTCCTGCCCTTCCCCTGCTGCCCCCTGCTCCCCGTCCGTGCCCTCGACCTTAATGTGCACGAAGATGGCGCGCGGCCCGGGCACCGCCGCCCGCGCGGACGCCAGCACCTGCCGGTCTCGTAGCTGCCCCAGAGTCTCCTCCTCCTCCTCCTTCTTTATGATGGTTTGCCCAGAGCCAGTGGTCCCCGCCCCACCGGAAGGCCCGTCGTTATGGTCCGGCGCGGGGATGGGCGCGGGCGCGGGCGCGTAGGCGAGGGCGGCGCCCCCCTCGCTCAGCCGCGGGACATTCATCGTTCGCGGCATCTCCGATCTCCCTGACGACCGGGGACTGTCGGCTCGGTCGTGTGCTCGCGCGTCAGGATTGAACGAAACATCGGACTAGCGCTGCCGTCGCCAAGACAAAAGAACTAAGTTCGATATACTGGTTTAGAGCTACGAGTAGTGCCTGGTCTGTAATACCATAGCCAATTATCATAAGTTTATATGACAAAGTGCGTCAAAGTGTTACGGAGCGAAAGCAAAGCAAAAAGCATGGACCAATCACAAGCTCGGATAAAACCGTTCCGACAGGTTCCGACCCAAATCCGAGCCGGTGATTGGTCCATGCTTTTTGCTTTTGCTTTTGATCGTAACACTTTGACGCAGTTTGTCACATCAAGGGGGAAAGATAGCAATTCACGCGTTGAGAAGACGGCAACCCTCCGCTCGGTATTTTACTTTCCGATGATTTGGGTCGGCCACGCTGCACGACCTCCGCCATGAGAGGGCTATCCGACAAAACGTGAGCTCTTCACTAACTGGTGGCACACAGCCACGCACGTCGCCGCCGCAGCCGCCTTACCGCAAGCGCTCGCCTCCCCCCCTCCGCCGAGGCCGCTATGGAGCCCGATGCGAGGCGTCACGCGTGCGAAGAGTACCGCGTCAAGCTGAGCCGGGGAACGGGGACAACCCTCACCGCCACCGACTGCGAGAAGTTGTTGGACACCTCCAAGCGCGTGAGCGGCGGCGATGAGCAGGTCAGTCCCCAGAATAACCCTGGGCTCGTCTACGCATGCTTGGGGGAGGCGATCGCGTGTCAGTCGCTCACGCTCGTCCTCCCGAACCGCTGATGTCAAGCGCGGTCAACCCTGGGCGCCCTACCATGGCTGCCGCCGCGTCTCCTTGCGTATTAAACCGCCGCAGAAGCGTCACCCCCGGCGCAGCGCTCTCCTCCACGCCTTCGCCACTCAAGTAGCACACTGCGTTGACACAGCGCCCGCCCATAAGCCTGGGCAAAAGCCTGGCTCAAGAGCTGGGAATCACGCGCCGCGTCCCTCGCAACCGCAGCGCCCGCGTTACCGTGTAACACAAAGGTGCAGAGGGTGCCTCTCGCTTCGGGGTCTCCGAGGTCCGCAGCCTTCTGAACCAAACGGCAGCCGCTGCAGGTTGAACCAATGAAAGCCATGTTAAAACCGCCTGTCAGACGGGAACTAAGCGCTTGAAACTGAATGATGATAAACTGTTATAAGCTTTGGTTTCAATTTCAACTTGCGCCGCTACATCAGGGCGATGACAAGGATGCTGCCGAGGCATGTAGCAAGATGGTCCCGCCTAATAAACGACACAAATCGGGGAAGTAATATGCGCACGCGCACGGGGTAGGCGGTGAAGGCTAATTTGGGGCTTAGGGGCGCCCGGAATCGATTGCAGCCAGTGCCGGCCCGAGAATCATAGCCCCGGAGCCGGTTTTGGCGAGTGACTGCCTGTCACCCGGAAGCGTGGGTTCTGCGGAGCAACGCCAGCCCGTCAGGTGTGCGAGCGATGCCGGAATAAATAAATAATTAAATTAATTAAATAAACGCGTCGACTAAACGTCCCGCGTGGCGTGCACTAGTTGCTAGATGCCTAGTCCAGACTACACTAAGTGCATGCATCTACGACCGTTCGCACGGTCGTAGAACTCTGTGGTTACTCGTCGCCAAGAGCTAACAACATCAAACCACGGCCCGGGTGGGCAACCCTTTGGTCCCGCGGTTGGCCTAGGTAATACCACCGTCTATACCACCATCCCCGTTCATCCCTCACTCCAACGCCCCACTGCTCTCGTCACCCCTGTTATACAACATTTTTTTTTTTTTGGTTATTGTTAATTCAAGGGGACCACCTTGACTGACTGACCCCGGAGGGGCCTACTGGAGGGGCCTACCGGAGGGGCCCACATCTAAACCATTATCCGCGCCGGTTTTATGCCGAACCATTTCCTGTTTGAAACGCACCATTTCGGGACGCATGAGCTGTACGTCTTTTGAAATACTCAGTGCAAATCGCTCCATCGGATCTCGTGGTTCCAGTATCGGTCCGTCATAACCGTCCTTGACGGATTGGATGAGGCTCGAGACGGTTCGCACGGCCTCCCAACCCGCATCAAGGACAGCTGCGCCTCCGATTGTTTTAACCACTGTGGTAAAAGATTTGCCCGCGGCTGCACCGACATCAGCCGCAGTCCTATCCACCGAATTCGCAAACTGACCGAGGCTTAACGCAGTCTCGGTCCACGTCGCCGCGACTGCCTGAACATTCATGCGGTCGTCTTCGGTTACCATACTTTCGGGTGTCACAACAAACCTGGAGCAATAACACGCGGCCAGCACTAGGACCATAAAGACTTTTTTCATGCCACATGTTCGCGTTGTACTCTTCGGCCGATAGTTTTGCCTTCGCATCGAGCACACGCTTACTCGCCTGTGCTTCCAACGCCCGTAGGTTATCTTCGCACTCTGATGTGAGCGATGCGGACTCCGCGGATGTTTTCTTACCCAAAAAATTGCGTGACCATTTTTTCACAAGCTCCGAAAATCCGCGTTTGTCCTCGCTGTCACCCATCATGCGCGACTTCGCCATGTGTGACACTAGCGCCACGCGCAAGGGCGCGTCAAGTTTGGCGAACAATTCATCGAGCATCGTGGCGACAGGAATGTGTAATTTCTTGCATACATGTTTGTATATATACTTCTATCTAAACATTGGCATCATCATCATACTCTCTTATACAAACCATCTATTTTGAGCTCATTATTGAGCAGTTCCTCTAGACGATCAATTCTAGCTTGAGTTTTATTGTCAGGGCTCTCGCTACTAGATTGAGAACGAGACAACATATCCCTCGATGTCATGATTTGGTTTCGAAGACTCTGTAGGGCTTTGCCGCGCTCAAGGGAATCCTGGTGATTCTGGAATTCGACAAGGCGCTCACTGTCAC
>Ga0307489_10003114_pt1 | contig 11042 bp, 15 predicted proteins | sample SB12metaG_FD_202247 | JGI IMG/M metagenome (GOLD analysis project Ga0307489, IMG submission 202247) | Sea-ice brine microbial communities from Beaufort Sea near Barrow, Alaska, United States - SB 1.2 | ecosystem: Environmental > Aquatic > Marine > Coastal | place: USA: Alaska | collected...
TGCTCGCCACGATCAGCTTATTTCAGACCCTCGATTCTTGAATTGAAGAGCATCCTATGACGTGGCGAGCAACATCTGCCAGGCCCAAGACCTGCCACGTCACCGACACTCATTTTGAGCGGTTTTCGGACCTTCGTTTCTTGTGTTAAATGGCATCACGTGACGTGGCGAGCAATATCTTCCAGGCCCGACCCACTGCAGCCCGACGTGGTGCCAGATGCGGCCGGAGGCGATCTCGATGATGGAGTGGTGCGACGCCCAGACCACCTTGCGGTAGCGGCGCAAAGTCAACTTGAAAGCAAAGTTTGAAAGCAGTTGCCGCGTACTTTGTTTCAAGCGCTGTGACCACGCGGTCTCAACATGGGTTGGACTGCTTTCAAGCTGCACTGCCCGACCTTGCGGTTGAGCTCGGCGCGCGATGTGATGTGTTGCAGCTCCGCAGGCAGCTTATCCCGCAAATATGACCTGCCAGAAATCGCCCAAAAAGTCCTTAAACGTCAATGCCAACCCTGGATTCTGGAGTTATATGCCGCCTGCCTGATGTTTTGGCTTTTCTGCCGGGCCAGGCCCTACCTGCCAGTCCTCGCCGCCATTTTCTAACGGACCCCCGACTTTTCCAGTGAACCAGTGGCCGTCGTCGGTACCGTCATGCGGGGCCTGACACTGCTCCCTTTCCAGCTCAACATGAGCGGCTTCAATGTGTCAAGTGGCGATAGCTCAATAGCCATGGCTTGATGGGCGGTGCAGGTTGAGCCCAGATTGGACCCCGGCTTGACCGCGCCTGGTGGCAGCGCTTGAAGCCGAATTACGATAATGCGCTTGCAAACGTTGGTTTCAATTTCAACTGCGCCGCTACAGCTTGAGAGTTCAGGGACGAAACGGCAAAGGTTTGAGTTGAGCTGTTGAGCTGAAAAGGGGATGACGTGTATCAGTACTCGTACTGTACGGCCCCGCCGCCGTGGCGCCGCCGGAAGGCCGCGCGATTCCTGGCCTCCGCCACCGCGTCGGCCACCAACTGCTCCGCGCTCGGCGTCATGTCCATTGTAGCGGTGGCGGCGGCGGTGGCGGTGGCGGCGGCGGTGGCGGACCGCATGCGGTGACCCACGCGGTGAATGCACACGAACACCGGCGCCTAGGGCCTGGCACCCTGGCGGATGCTGCTTTCATTTTATCGTTTTCAAGTTCATCTTGCGCCACTACATCCAGGGCCAACACCGCCCTTTCAAGGTAGGGCCCGGCGGATGTTGCTCGTGCCACGTTATAGGATGCCATTTGACTCTCAGGAAACGAGTGTTCAAAGTGTGTTAGATGACGTGGCGGGCAATATCGAGTAGGGCCTGACGGACATTACTCGCCACGTCATAGGATGCCGCTCATCTCAGGCCACGAGGATTCAAAGTGCGTTTGATGACGTGGCAGGCAATATCCGTCCAGCCCTGCCAGCGCGCCGGCCGCGAAGCCCGCGAGCAGCAACAGCACATGCCTGCACGCGAGCCACGCCTGCGCGGCGGCACTGCGGGTCGCACGGGAGCGGGAGGAGGCCCCGGCCCCGCGCCCGCCGTGCAGTCGCTCGGTGTCCCCGACGGGCGAGGGCGAGGGCGAGAGATCGTCCCAGTCCTCCTCCTCGCCGCTGCCGGTAAGGCCGTGCGCACCTTTCTTTCAACAGATTCAGCTAAGGTCTGCGGAAAGTACTAGTACGTCCACTGCCCCTTTGTTCGACTTTACGAAGTAACCACACCCGCCGTGAGCGCTTTCCAGGGCCGACAAACTGTCCCCATGTGAGATGCCTCCCATCACACCGGGTCAGAAGGGCGCGCTCGACCGTCGAGTGAGTGTTGGGGACGAAGGCGGGGCGCGAGGCGTGCCGACTTGGGAGTTGAAATGGACGGCAACGCAACAGCGGCGTGAGGAGCACACACGACGGCAGGTCCCCGCCTCGGGTGGGCCGCGCCCACGAACAGGTTGCGTCGCATCGCCGTCGACACTCCACCCGCGCTACACTGCACCTGCGCTCACGCTTGTGCGCTTGGAAGTCAAGAAGTCGGCTTTCAGGCAGAAGTGTTGGTTGATATTGTCTTTGGGTGGTTTGTGTTCTGAAACGAGGGGAACCACCCAAACCGAACTGCTGACTGCGAAGTAGTAGCAGCAGGGGGGTTATCAATGGGAAGGGCGTCGGCGCGTCATTCGCCGTTGCGCAGCCACACCGCGCATCTACACCGCGCGGGTTTGGGGTTCATTGATCCGGGAATGATCCCAGCCCCTCGCGGCGGCGCTCGAGAACCCCGCACGCTGAGCGCTGAGCGGCCTTTCCTCCCGAGCGGCCGCACATCAGATCTCAGATTTCAACAACAGATGGAGACCAGGGCTCGGACACGTGAGGGCGGCGGCGGCGGGGGCGCGGCGGGGGAGGGTGGAAGCAGTGGAGCGTGGGCAATCGCTGGGAATCCGCCCGACGGGCCACCCGAGGATAGCGAAGACGATGGCCCCAGTGAGCTGCTCGCCCCCCTGCTCGAGTGGCGCGAAGTGCTGGTGACGCACGTGCTGGCACGGCTGGACGCCACGGACTGCGCCATGCTCGCGCAGGTGGCGAAGCCGTGGCTGGCTGTAGTCCTGGCCAACAAGCTTCCGCGCGCGGGAAAAGAAGGGGCGGTGAAGCTGGAGCTCCAGGATTTCGTGGGATCCGCCGCGACGTTGGCTTGGGCGAAGGCCAACGGGTGCCAATGGGACGAAAGGACGTGTGCGCAGATCGCCCGAAGCGGACAGCTGGAAGTGCTTGTGTGGGCGCGGGCGAACAACTGCCCGTGGGATGAAGACACGTGTTCACACGCCGCTACGGGCGGGCACCTGAACATGCTGCGGTGGGCACGGGAGAACGATTGCCCTTGGAACTCATCGGTGTGTTACACAGCCGCTGGCTGGGGGCACCTGGATGTGTTGCAGTGGGCGTTGGGGCAGGAGTGCCCTTTTGATGAGGACAAGTTGTGCGCTGCGGCCATGGATGGCGGGGACGAGGAGACGCGGGACTGGATGGAGGAGGAAGGCTTCTTTGCTGAGGATTACTTTCCAGGGTGAAGAGGAATCTAAGGATAGAGCTTAAACAACATATGACAAAGTGCGCGAAACCACTTAGACACTTAGCAACAAGTAGTACTAAGTCATCCAAATGGAGCATTCTGATTGGTCGAGCCGGCACTAAGTCAGTCTAAGTAACACAGGTCAGTCTAAGTGTCTACGTGGTTTGGCGCACTTTGTCATATCTTATGATGATCTCAACGCCATACCAGTTATGGTGGTTTGGGCCCGCTGAATGCTCATCGCTAGGTGTGAGCGCCTTGGAGCTCGTCGAATCTTAGCAGTCATAAACGGGTCATCCCCGGGGCTTGACCGAGCCTCCTGTGCCGGTACTTGTTCGAGACTGTAGCCTGCACCTTCGCGTTTCTTGTTGGCTTCGACGTCTGTCTTCATACAGTTGTCCTCCCTACACACAACGCTAGTTGTGTCGCTGAGAGAGGGAGGCTTCCGTGTGTATGAGGAGGCACCAGGCATCAGCCTTGCCCCCCAATAGGACGCGTGTACGCGGTTTCAGTTACTCGTATTCTGTTGCCACGGCGAATGCCTTCAAAACCCCAATCAAATGCTATACTCAGAAGTAGTTTCAGGACCAGGGGCAGCACAGTATGTGCCGGTCAAGAGTAAACTGAGGAGGTTGCGGCTGGCGCGAGCGCGACGCGTGCGACGGGCCATGTCCGTCGCGTTAACACTGGACGATGATTGATACACGAGTTGAGTTGGCAAGCCCTACTATCTAGCGCCCTCCAGGTTTAACACCCGCTATCAAAACATTCCGCCCAGCTCCCCTACTCGCGGGGCCACTCCTCGCAGCGCACTCACCCCACCACTCTCGCCCACCCTCAACATCTCACGGCGCGGCGGAACTTCGCTAAATTCCAAACACGCCCGTGAGCGCCGCTATTCATGACCGTTAATATGTCGTTCCCCATAGTATATCACACATCACCGTGTCAGATAATTATGTACCGTTCATCCACCGTCCACTGTCTACACGCTCGGCGCAACCGAATTGATCCGCTGCTTAGAGGCCGGAGCGCCCCCGGACGTAGGGCCCAGTAGATGTTGCTGGCAACATCACAAGGCGGCACCTCACTCAACACACCACGGGGGGTGAAACAAGTTGGATGCCGAGGCGACACACTGGTCACGGCACTTCACACACCGGGGTTTGAATCCAGTGTCGATGCCGCGGCCGGCACATTTGTCATGGCATGGCTGGCACATAAGTTGGATGGCGTGGCGAGCACACACATCGTGATGCGGCTGGCGCAATCGATGGATGGCGTGGGGAGCGCAATCTGGCGAGGAGCCCTGCCCAGACGACGAGCGAGAGGGAGAATGAGAAAGTGGCGAGGATGGCGGCCCACGCGACGTTGACGATGAGCGGCTCGCCCTCCGCCACCTGCACGAGCTCCATCGCCGCCGCCCAACAGGGCCTTACGTAACCACTTTGTCCAGCTCACCTCGAGCAGGTTAAGCGTGTTTGAGGCATGCCAGTGGGATTGGATAACTCGCGTGGTTTCAGGGACGGGCATGGGCGGCTGAGCTGATTAAAACAAAGATTAAGACCGTGCCTGCGCCGCCGGCGCCGCCATGACCTCGTACACACTCGCGGCGGCGAGCGCGCCGACGACAGCCTGGAAGAGGGGGGGAAGAGGGAGTGAGGACGGGCATGGTCAGCGCATGATGGTCGTCACGGGAGCGGTATGAGAGACCTCGAGGATGCCAACGTTCCGTTCCCCACATTTCGACCCGGGAGAGTTTGAACGGGCATGGGCTGTGTTAGGACAAGCCAGCAGCGTAAGGGTGTAGATGAATGCCAGCCGGGGTGAACAGGATGAGGGCGGCGGGGCAATATGCACAGTAAATCGGCGGCCGCAGGGAGCAGCGCGAGAGAACGAGCTGGAACGGATATGCCCAACCAAGTGTTCCTCAGGTTTTGCCCAACTCCCAGCCCATCCCTCCCCCCCCAGCGCGACCCACATCCACGCCTCCACGGGCCGCGCATCACTCGCATCAACCGCACACCACACCACACGGTGACGGCCGGGAAGGGCCGACCCCCCGGTCAATGAGTGACGGCGGGGAAGCCCCCCAATTTCCTCACCCATCCATCCACCTCACGAAATCGAGCTAACTTTCGAGTCCGTACTGCTTCAGCAGGGCTTGGCGGATCCGGATGACGCGAGCACGGCCGCCGCGAGCGCGGGAAGCACAGCACCACAGGGTCTTCCGAGGGCGCCGCGGCACCCGCTCGTCGTCCCCGCGTTCGACACCGCCGTGCACTGCTGCTGCCGCCGCCCCTGTCCGCCGCCGTGCATCCACCGTCCACGTTCCGACCGTCCGCGGGAGTCGAGCTCTCTGGAAAAACCATCAATCCCGTGTTCCGTTTTATCCCCCGCGTCCCCAGAGCGACCGACGCACGATCGACCCCGCCCGCGAGATCGACACACCAGCACCGCATAATACGACGTGTCCCCCTGGTGGCAGCACTGGCCCGCCCCTGGAGCCCGCTGAACCACGCGTCGCCGCAGCTCGTTCGGGCCGTGAATCTCCGCGAATCTAATTAGCTCACCTTTTGCTGCACGCGCACGGTGGCGACGGGCGCCGCCGCCTTGGCGACGACCACGGAGCGCGCGCGGCGGGTGTTGCGAGCCGCCGCGCGCGCGGGGAGCGCAATGTTGCAGGTTTGGGTGAGGGCGGCCATATTGGAAGAGGTGCGGGTGGCGGGGTGCGGGAATGAGATAAGAGCGCAAATGTCTCGCAAAGCGATGGAAAGTCAGCCGGTCGGTCGTCCAGTGAGGTCGGTCGCGGTCGTCATGAAACCCTATAAAACCCTAAACCCTAAAAAACCTACACCCTACACCCTAAACCCTAAAGCGCCGGGAAGATTTTCAAACACAGCTTTCATCGGAGCTTCATTCAGACCGTTGGAGAAAACCAAATCGCCGGTGACGCGCGGGGGCGCACAGTGGCGCGCGCTGGGTGGTCCCCGTATCTCGCACGCGCAACATCGAGCTCGGAAGTATTGCAATCGAGGCGGTGCGGTGACCGGCTTCGCGCGTTGAACGCCCGCGGCCCCGTGGCTCGCCGGCGGAATCAGCGGGCATCGTCCCCCTCCTTGCCACACGCGACCGGCCAGTAGAGTCGGGTGAGCTAAGATGACGGACTCGAGCTGGGACACGTCGAAGGAGAACTTCCAGCCGCTGAAGAAGGGGCGCAACCCGAAGCGGATGGATGAGATGGCCGGGATGCGGCCTAGCGAGACGGCGGCTAAGATTCGCGACGAGCGGAGGTGCACAGCCCCCCCCCAAATCCCGACATCATCTCAGTGCCCGGTAGAGCGAGTGACTGGTCGAGTCGATTTGCTAACACACGCGCACCTCCTCCCCTGTGTACACGCAGCGCCTTCTGGGACGCCATTGCGGAGTACGACGGGGACGACCCGCTGGAAGTGTGGGTCAGGTGAGCGCACGACAGCGCCCCCGGCTGACCGGCTCACCCTGCGCTCCCGATACGCGGAGATTCATTCGTCTGCCCCCCCGAGTAAAGTTTCGCTTTCCTTCCCGTCCCGACAACAACGGTGGTTGGCAACGTGCGCTGACGCGCCGGCTTGGCTTGCGCGCAGGTTCATCAAGTGGACGGAGCAGACGTTTTTGGCGGGTGGGCGCGAGACGGAGTTGCTGCCGACGCTGGAGCGGTGCACGCGCGAGCTGCAGGACGTGCCGCGCTACAAGGACGACGCGCGCTACCTGCGCGTCTGGGTCAAGTACGCCGACTGCTGCAAGGAGCCGCACGACATCTTCAAGTTCCTCCAGGCCAACGACATCGGGCAGCGCCACACGCTCTTCTACGAGGCCTACGCCGCGTTCCTCGAGATCCGCGGCACCTTCCCGAAGGCGCAAGAAGTGTACGAGCGCGGCATCATGATGCGCGCGGCGCCGCGCGACCGCCTCAAGGAGAAGATCGGGCAGTTCCAGAACCGCATGGAGAGACGCAGGCAGCGCAAGATCGAGGAGGGCGTGACCGACGAGGAGGGCAACGAGCGCGGCCAGGAGCCGCCGCGGCACTTCGGCGACGGCGGTGCGGAGAACCCGGGGGGCGCGCGGGGCGGCGGGGCCGTGCGCGGCGGCGGCGGGGGCGCGGCGGGAACCTCGGGGAGCGGCGGGCGGGGCGCAGGCGCCGGCTCCGGCGCCCACAACGGCGTCAAGCGTGGGCGCGGCTACGGCGCCGCCGCCGCGGGCGCGGGCGCCTCCGGCTCCGCCTCGCAGGACGCCAACGACGCCAACATCAACGGCGGCGGGCTCGACATCTACGAGGCAGGGGCCTTACACGGTATCTCCTTTCCGCTCGACCGCCAGCGCCAGCCATTGTGCTCCTGAAACCACTGGCAGGCATCGCACTGAACGCCTCGAAGCTGCTTGAGTGGAGCTGGAAAGGAAACGCCATGTATGTCCCTGGCACGAGGACGACGACGAGCCCGGCGCGGGCCGCCCCGTGGCGGTGGGGCCTTGCACCAGTTCCCTTGCCAGCCCAACTTGAGTCGTTCGCCCGTTTCGTCCGTGAGGTCCCCCCCGACACCTCTCACATTATTCCCGCTCGACACCTCGAAGCTGCTCAAGGTAAGCTGCGACGGGAACCAGTCAGTGCCAGGCCCTGCGCGGCGGCCTCCGCGCCGTGGAAAACCCTTGGAACGTACAAGGCAGGGACGAGTGAATCACCCGCACCACGCCGTCCAACGCGTCTCGAACCCTCAGTTCTTGACATTGACGCAGTCGCATGATGTAGCGAGCAATTTAAACGTCGTGGCATGACGCGGCGTGCGTGCTAAACGCCATCGCATGACGCGGCGCGCGGGTTGTTTCAGCATGCGGCCAAACGCTATCGTTTAACGCGCGGCGCGTTGTGAATTCGGCCTTGGCGGCAGGAGACTCGCAAGGAGAACACGGCGGCGGCGGCGCAGTGGACCGGGCAGAAGCTGTCCTCCAAGCGCACGCGGCAGGGCCTCGCATTAGTACTTCGATTACAGGCCGAACTCGAGCATCTTTGAGGTATCAAGTGTGATGTCTCATGCGGTATCGGGGGCAATCGGCCCAAATTAATTCTCCCACAAGCAATTCCGATGAGGAGATGATGCATGTGTTTCAGGGACAAACCGCTTACAGATGAGAAAAGAAAGGTACCTATGCAAGGAGATGACTGCTTCAGGGACAAGCGGCTTATGGGTAAGCACAACAAGGTAATCATGCAGGGCCCTGGCGCGCGGGGCAGCGGGGCGGGGGCGGGCGCGGGGCCGGGCGCGCCGGGGCCCTCGGCGACGCTGGAGATCTTCCAGGACGAAGACCTTGCGGAGGCGGAGGAGGCGGCGGCGGCCAACGCGGCCGCGGCGGCGCGGGCGGCGGCGGCGGCAGCGGCCACCACCAACGCTACCAACGCGCTGCGGATGCGCGGACTCGACGCCGGCGGCGGCGGCGGCAGCGGCGTAGGTGGCGGCGGCGGCGGGGGCGACGGGGCGGAGGGGTCGGACCTGAGCCGCAACCCCATGCTGTACCACGGCAAGGGAGCACCCGCAGCGCCCGCCCCTGCCCCCGCCGCGCGCCACCCTCCCTCTCCCGCGCGCGTGGCTGAAGCAACGTCGTCGGCAGAGACTGAACAGGTGGCGGTGACAATGGCGGCGGCGGGCAGGCGGGCGGCCCCGGTGCCCAGTCCCAGCTGCCCGACCACCCTCTACGGGCGCTTCAACCCCGAGCACCTGACCGCCCACAGCGGCATTGAGGTCGGGCCTTGCGACTTGTCCACGGAACAGTAACGCGCATTAATTTAGCGTTTGGTAATTTTGACACAGAGTCAATTGACTTTGGGTCCAAATCACGAAACGCCAACTCTCTACAGGTAGTATAAAATGCTACGGGTAGCAACCTTTACGGACTAGGCACTTGCAACTACTGCTCGCCATGTCATTGACCATGTGAAGCTTGAATCCCTCGCTTCTGGCAAATGCGAGGACTGCTCGCCATGTCATGTGCATCCACTCCCACCACGTTTTAAGCCCCCGTTTCTTGAGTTCAATGTTACCGTATGACGTGGCGAACATTTGCATGGTATAGTCGCCCCTCGGACGAGGTGTGCTACGAGGAGAGCCGCGCGCTGCGGTGGGCGGCGGGGCACGGACCAATGGCGAGGCCGCAGCCCACGCCTGGACCAATCACAGGCGAGCTCGCTGGCTCGGGAGTAGAGCAGACACCGGCGGCGCCATCGATGATGGAGGAGGAGGAGGTTGGGACGAATTCCTAGCTGACGCCTGCAACGTCATCCACCACATGTTAGACCCTCGTTTCTTGAGTGAATCGCCATCCTGTGACATGACGAGCAGCCGAGCACGAAATCCACCACAACTTAAACCCTCGTCATTTAAGTTCGATGCCATCCTAACGTGGCTCGCCACGTCATCCGCCACATTTGAGACGCGCGTTCCTTGAGTTACATGCCGTTCTGGGACGTGCGTCGCCACGTCATCCACCACACTGTAGACGCTCGTTCCTTGAGTTGAATGCCACCACATGACGTGACACGCATGATTCGCCTGGCTCTAGGAGGAGGAGATGGAGATGGATATGGAGGTAGGGTCATTGAATAATGCTCGCCGCGTCATACACCGCGTTCTATACCCCTCGTTTCTTGGGTCCAATGTCACCCTGTGATGTGGCGAGCGTGATTTTCTCGGCCCTATTAGAAGGAGTGCACAATGGCGCTGCCGGCGGGCAGCGTGCGGTGGGCCGCGGCGGTGGGCGCGGTGGCGGTGGGCGCCGGCGCGGCGGTAGAGGCGGCGGCGGAGGCCGAGGCGGAGGCAGCGGTGGGAGGCAGCGGAGGCTGTGAGGAGGTTGCTATGAAGTCACGGTCCGCCCAGAACTCGTGCGAGTCCCCGCCCCCCGAGGGAGCCAGCGGCGCGTCGCACCCCGCGGGGTGGCGCGACCCCACCAACGAGGCGCAGGGAGTGCCCGCGCCGCCCGCCGCGCTGCCGCTCGCCGCGGCGCCGCCCGTCGCCTCCGCCGCCGCCGTCCCCGCGGGTCTGCGTTGGACCGCCGACGAGGGCGGCACCTACGGCATGCACGACCCCACGATGACCTTCTGCACCAAGGAGGCGTGGGGCGACATCATGTCAATGTTCTCCGGGGGCCTGGCCAGCGAGGGCGAGGCTGAGGTGGGGACCGATCAGAGGCTTACACTCGTCCACAATTCCGGCTCTCCTTGAGCACTTCTTGCAGGACACGCTGGGTAGATTCGGGGTTTCAGTGACAAAAACTCCTCACATTGACCTAGAGGGTGGACGATTGTAAGCCCATGAGACATGTACATGATGCTGATTTGTTATGCTCACCACATCATTCTCCACATTTTCACCCTCGTGTCTTGAGTGCACTTGCATGACACGATGGGGTGAGCATAGGGAGCATTGGGACCGATGCATAGTGCTTCACCACGTCATCCACCGCGTTTAACGTAAACCTCATGTCTTGAGTCATATTGCATGATATCTTGACATGACATGGGGAGTATTGTGTATCTGACCCTGGTCTGAGGAGAAGCGGGAGCGTAAGGCGGCGGCCACAGGTGGCGCCCTCGCACTCGCGCCCGTCTCTGAAGCGGCGGCAGGCGCGGGGACGGCGGGGGCGGGGACGGCTCCGGCGGCTGCTGCTGAGGAGGAGGAGGAGGAGGAGGGTGCGTTTGGGGTTTACGAGGACACGTGCCTGCTGCTGCTGCCGCCCAATGCGGCGGCAGCGGTTGCGGGTGAGACAGCGGCGGCGGCAGAGGCGGCCGCGGGGGACACCGCACCGCTGCCGTCCCCCGGCGGATTCTCGTTCGACATTCGCGAGGACACCGTTCAGTTCCCGCCCCAGGTGGGGACACGTGCATACATTTCTGATGCGCAGAAAAACATTGCACACATAAATACTGCTCACCATCATCCA
>Ga0307489_10003115_pt1 | contig 11040 bp, 12 predicted proteins | sample SB12metaG_FD_202247 | JGI IMG/M metagenome (GOLD analysis project Ga0307489, IMG submission 202247) | Sea-ice brine microbial communities from Beaufort Sea near Barrow, Alaska, United States - SB 1.2 | ecosystem: Environmental > Aquatic > Marine > Coastal | place: USA: Alaska | collected...
GAGAGAGAGAACACGGGCAAACGGGTATTGTGACTCAGGCATGCATCATGCATTGTGGCGGAGTGAGGACCTACGAAACCGAGCATACGGTTACCTCCGTCTAGCCCTGTAAATTGGAAAAAAATATGAAGTGGGACAAAGACGCTCGCTCCCGCGTGTATAAGGAGGAACGAGGCTTTCGCCCTGCCCCGCCGGTAGCTTAATACGTGAAATTTTTGTCTGCTCGCTTGTATGGAAATCTTTAAGCTAAGGAACACTATTTCAGTTGATCAATTCTATAATTTCTCTCCGCCGTCTCTTCTCTACTTGACCGTGTACTGCCTGGTCAACCCTTTCAAACAGTGCGCCAAAAGCGAGTCAGCGACCCACTCGTGGACTACGCACGGCACCCCGAGGCGCGCCGCCGCCCGGTGCAGCGCGTTCATGTTCGCGTTCGTCTTGCTCCCGCTTTGCATCACCGCATCATAGGGGCGCAAGTTCAAATTGAAACCTGAACTTGAAAATAGTTTATCGCATCATGGACGCTTCATTGGTTCCCTCTGGGGGTCTAGATGGGGGGTTTACTGTAGGGTTTTGATCGTTGGAAACATAGTATGAGACGGACGAATATGTTTTCTTGACAAGCGCCGAAACCAGGCGTTTTCAACACGGGATTGGGTTTCAACTTGCACCACCCCACCACGTAATCGCACAACATGCCGCCATCTCCAGCGTTGACCAGCTCCTCGGTGTAGGGGGGCAAGTTGAGATTGAAAGCAAAACTTGAATTCGGTTGATAGTAGTTTAGTATCAAGCGCTGCAATCAAGTTCTTTCAACACGGGATTCAAGTCGCATTACCCCACCTCGGAGCTGACAATGTGCGCGCCGGCGTGGCGCAGCAGCATTTCGAACTGGCGGACGAATTGGAAATCGCCGCTGAGTGCGGTGCGTACCCCGTTGAACAATCCCCCGCTGCCGCCACCCGCGTGCGACGGCGAAGCGTCCGCGTCATCCGGGTCCCCCGCATCCCCCGCCCCCGCCGCCGCCGTGTAGAGCCAAGCAGGTAATGCTCGCCACGTCGTAGGATATCACTTATATCACGATACGGGTCTCTGGTCGAAAGCAGTGGAAACATCGTGGTGGGCAGACGACCTATTGATCAAACGTATCCTCGAGAAGTGACTGGTGTTCATGTTTGTTGCTTATATACCGTGGAGGTCAGATTCTCAACACATCTAAAATATGGTAGATGACATGGCGGGTATGATCCAGCGAGCCCTGCCGACACCCCGCGGGATGTGGGGCCCGCCCCCCCCTCCCCCCCCGCACCCCCCGCCCTCCCCACCCCTCCCGCCCCCCCCGGTCCCAACAGCACCCCCGGCGGCGTGCTGGCCGGCGACAGCGGTCGGCTGGCGTCCAGGCTGGCGTGCAGCCACTGGGGCGTCAGCACCGGCGCCCCCACCGCCGCCGCGTACAAGCACTTCAGCGTGCGCCCCTCACACCAGGATCACATGCATGTTGCTCGCCGCGTCATAGGTGCCGTTTGGCTGAAGAAACAGGGGACTAAACATGTGGTGATGAGAGGGTCAGGCGGATGTTGCTCGTCGCGTTATATTCTGCAATTTGACTCAAGAAACGAGGTCAGATGGATGTTGCTCGCCACGTCGTAGAATGCCATTTGACTACAGAAACAGTGGAGGTATAAAACGTGGTGAATGACGCCGTACCGGGCGCGGGGTGATGACGCGTGTGTGCACTGCCGCGGGGTAGGGCCAAGCAAATGACAATCGCCAATTCATAGGAAATCATTCAACGCGAGAAAGATGTCTAAAATGTGGCCGATGACGCGACCTCACGCTCGCCTCATCATAGGATGTCATGTGACTCGGAAAAAAGGGTGACGTGACGGGTGACGTGGCGAGCATCATGTATGTACCTATTCCTACCGCAGGTTGCCCCATCGGCGCTCCCGCGGGCGGCGAGGGCGTGAAGGGGTTGGGCGTGGCGGGTGGCGGCGGCTCCGCCTATACGTAGGGCTCACCAGATATTGCCCAACACATCACCCAACGCATTTCGTACCCTGGTTTCTTGAGTTAAATGGCATCCTATGACGTGGCGAGCAATATTGGACATGCCCTACCTGGACAACGCCGCCGTTGGTCTGGATGAGGCGGGTGAGCGCCTCCACCTCGTTGCAGCGGCGCAAGTTGAAATTGAAAGCAAAAGTTGAAAGCAATTTATCCATACTGTAGTTTCAAGAGCTGAATCCTGGCGCTTTCAACACGGCTTTCAACCGGCGTCAACCTGCACCGCCCTACCTCGTCCTTCCCGCCGTCGATGCCAGACAGCAGGAACACCATGCCGGAAAAGATGCTGGTTGGCTTCCGCCTCTTGGCAGTCCGACCGGCGGCGCTTGGCGCGGCGGCGGCGGCGGCGGCGGCGGTGGCGGCGGCAGCGGAGGCGGCGGGCGTGGAGGCTTGCGCGGTGCGCCCTCGCTTGTTCCCCGCTCCCGGGGTGGCTGGCAGTGCGGTGGTCTTGCGGCGCTTCCCACTGGACGTTGGGGTCGCGTACGAAAGCTTCTTTGACACTGTCTCGGCGTCCTCGTCTTCGTCCTCGCCCTCGTCTTCGTCCTCTTCCTCGAACATTACCTGGCGTTTGCTTCCACTCGCCACTGCGGCGGCGGCGGCGGGGGCAGGGGCAGAGCGCCCCCTGGGTTTCGCGGCGGCGGCGGCGGCCCTGGCGGCACTGCCCCCCGTCTGCCCTGCACTATGCCCGCGCCCGCGCCCCCTGCCCCCCAGCCCCCCGCCCCCCCGCCCACCCCGCCCCCTGCCGCCGGCCCCGCCCCGCCCAGCCTTGACGGCAGAATTGGTGGAGCCCGTGTTGAAGCTGATTTGATCGGTGGTGACGCCCAGGTACTTGCCCCGTGGCCGCATCTCATCCGGGATGTACGGCCAGGTGAAACAGTGAACACCACATTACAGGATGACATTTGACTCATGGAACGAGGGTCTGAACATAAGAATCGAGAGTTGACAAATGTGGTGGATTGGGAGGAGGAGGAGGTGGAGATAGAGGAGGAGGCGGAGGCGGAGGCAGAGGATGCATGAGAGGCGGAGCAGGAGGAGGAAGAGGAGGAGGTGGAGGCTGAGGTGTTGGAGGAGGAGGAGGAGGAGGAGGAGGAGGTGGAGGAGGAGGAGGAGGAGGAGGAGGAGGAGGAGGTGGAGGAGGAGGAAGGTGAGGAGAGGAAGGACAACGTGGCGAGCATGAGGTGTGTAGGCCCCGCCAGGAAGCGCTGGACGTCGGGCTTGGACCGCATGCGCTTCCCGCACGGCGAGTAGTAGTATGCGTCGGCACCCGCCACGCCGCAGGGTCAACACAGAGCTGTCTCGCGTCACCTTCCTGTGCACATGCTTCGACCGGATTGCTGAGTACCGTGGTTTTCTGAAGACTTGTTACTGGGCTACGTAGCGTTGTAGCGAAGAGAACTGCCTGACATGTGATATGACATCCTTTTAACTCAATGAACGCGGGTTGTTTGTGTGGTGGATGACGTGGCTAGCAGTTTCAACTTTGTCGTTGGTCCCTACCACGGTTTTGCGCGGGATGACTTCGCGGCGCCAGCCGGGCGGCGGCGGCGGCACCCTCGTGTCCGTGTCCATGTCGCCTGCTTCCGCCGCCAGGGCGGGTGCGGGGGCGCCTCCCTCCTCCCCCTCCTCCTCAAAGGGCCTGGTGCATAACGATGATGCTCGCCACGTCATACGATGTCATTCATCTCGAGGAAACAGGCGCTTACATGTGTTGAACGGCGTGGTATGCATTGTTTACTCAGCCATGCCTCCTCCTCCTGCTCGTGCTGCTGCTGCTCATCCTCCTGCTCCTCCTCCTCGTCGTCGGAGGGGGCGTCCGGAGCTGCTTGCGTGCCACCGACGTACCAGTCCTCCTCCTTCTCCTCCTCCTCCTCCGCCCCCTCCGCTTCCTCACCCCCCTGCTCCTCCTCCTCTGCCGTCACCGTCGCCTCCACGGCATCGTCGTCTTGCCCTGCTGCCTCCTCCTCCTCCTCCTCACATTGCTGCTGCTGCAACGGCGGCGATGGCGGCGGTGGCGACGAGGCGGGAGCGTCCTTCTCCTCCTCCTCCTCCTCATCGCCCTCCTGCTCCTCTGACGATGACGCACCTAAGCCGTCACCGTCATTGTCAGACACGTTCGCGCCCGCATCCTCCTCTTCGGCGGGTTCATCTGTTCCTTGAACCTGGGTGTCCCCGGGCCACGTCCTCGGCGCCCTGCGCATCCGGGGTTTGGACTTGAGACGTCTGGCCAGCGGTCCACTTTCCTCCTCCGCCTCCTCCGCCTCCTCACCGTCCTGCGTGTCCTCGATCTGCCTTCTCTTCCGCCGCCGCTCGCTCGCCTTCTCGTCCACCTCAGCCTGCGCCGCCGCCGCGGCTTCGGCGACACTCGAGACGCGGCGTGTGCCGCGAGGTGCCGGGGTAGGTGCAGGGGCGGGGGCTTTTTGGGCTTTGGCCTTCGCCTTAGCCTTGGCTTTGGTGGCGGGGACGGCGGCGGCGGCGGCGGGGCGGGGGGCTGCGGCAGCGACAGAGGGGACGGCGGCGGCGGCGGCGGCGGCGGCGTTTGCACCTCGGCCGCGACCGACCCCCCCGCCTCGGCCACGGCCGCGGCCGCCACCCCCTGCAGCCTGCCAGCCGCCACCTGCGCGGGCCGGGGCCCGGGCCGGGGCCGGGGCTGGGGCGGGGGCTGGGGCCGGGCGCGGCGGTGGCGGCGGCATCGGCGGCGACATTGGCTGCATCGGCGGCGATGAGTCGGGGAAGCTGAACACATGGTCGTCGAAGGCGTACTGCGAAGCCGCCGGAGAATCATCGTCGGCATCGTTATCCGCGGCGGCGAGGTGGGTGAGCTGCGCGGCCGCCGCCTCGGTGCCGCCCAGCGACGCCGGATCAGAACCGTCACGGCGCTCCCCTCCAGCAGCCTTCACAGGGAGGCTTCCCATGACGCTCCCATCGTCGTCCGCCGGGCCGCACGTCTCGGCGTGCGTGGCGACAGCCGCGGCAGCGGTGGCGGCGGCGGAGCTGGTGGCAAAGGCATCGTCCTCCTTGTTGGTCGTGAACCAAGGGAACCGCGGTGGGGGTTGTGCCCTGCCCGTACCCGGCCCCGCCGCCGCTGCCCCCGCCGCCCCCTGCGACGCCACGCCCTGCGACGTCACGACCCCGGCGGCTTCTGCCACCACTGCCCGCACCTGCTGCGACATCATCTGGCAGAAGTCCGGCGAGCGGGCATCCGCCGCCACCGCCGCCGCCGCATCTGGCGGCGTGCAAACATCGGCGTCGGCGTCTTCGTTCTCGTTCTGGTTCCGGCTCCAGTTTCTAGGGCCAGGTACAGATGATGCTCCCCACGTCATGTGCCGGCCTTTGACTGGGTAACGAGGGTCTAGAATGCGTAGCCCACGGCGGGCGTGATTTATTGAGTGAGCATTTCGCGCAAGAAAAGGTTCATCGAAATAAATAATCGAAATATATGAAGTGCAGTGTCCCTACCGGTTGCGGTTGGAGGTACCCCCCCAGCCCCCGGCGAACCCCGCGCAGTCACCCTGGCTGCGCGCCGCCTGCGAGGCGGGCGCCACCACCGCTGAGGGCGCGGCGGCGGCTCGCGCGCCCCGCCACTGGCTGCCGCCCGCGGACCCCGCGGACTGGTCCGCGGACTGCGGGTCGGACGCCGCGCCCTCCGCGCCGGGAACACCCTGCGTCACAGTCCCAGTGCCGGCGTACCCCTCAGTCTCCGTGCCGGGATAGCCTTGGGTCTCCGCATTGCGCCCCGAGGTATCCGCGTCATGTCCCCGGTTTTCTGCGCTAGCCGCCTCAGCTTCCATTGCCTCCGCCGGGGTCTCGGCGACGTTGGAGACGAAGTCTGACTGTGTCTGCGTGGGAGCACCTCGCCCCTTCGTACCTAGCCCACTGCCTGCCGCCGCCGCCGCCGCCGGCGCCGCCTCTTCCTCCTCCTCCTCCTCCATCTCCTCCTCTTCCTCCTCTACCTCATCCTCCACCTCATCCTCCTCATTCTCCTCCTCTTCCGCGTCCTCCTCCGCCTGTGCCGCCGCCTCCGTCTGCTTCTTCGCTGACTGCCGCTCCGTCTCCTCGAGGTCGCTCCCCTCGAAGTCTTCCTCGTCCCCCCTGGGCGGCCCCTCGGTCTCGCTCATGCCGGCGATGCCGAAGTTCTGGCGCCGCTGCCGCGTTGCCGCCTGCGCCACCATCGCGCGCCCAAGCCCGCGCCCACGCGCCGCCGCGCCCCCGCCCCCCGCCGACGGCGCCACCGACTGCGGCACCGACTGCGGCACGTCGTCGTCGACCTGCGTGCCTGCGAACCTCGCCGCCGCCGCCGCTCACTAGGGCCCGGCAGAAGATGGGCTCAATACATCGGGCGAATGGCTTTCAACTCAAGACACGACGGTTGGCAAGTGTGTTGAAGGTCAGTTTGAGCGATGTCTGCCAGGCCCTACTGGCAGTCTCGTGCCACCAGCAGGGAAGGCACCAGCATCCGCTCCCGCCGCCCCCGCCCCCGCCCCCGCCCCCGCCGTCGCCGCCGCCGCTGCCGCCGCTGCCACAGCATCCACCGCCGGCGCCGGCGCCGGCGACCCGTCCGCCATGGAGGGTGTCATCTCGAACGCGGACCACGGCACTGAGGCGGTGGCGGCGGGCGGAAGGCTGTTGCTATTGTTCGCGGCGGCGGCAGCAGCGGCGACAGCGCATCCCGCCGGCGGGCGCGGGAACGTGGACGGGATGTACGAGCACATCACATCCGCGGGGGTGCCCAAGGGAAGCTGAGGACTGCCCCCAACCCCGCCGCCGCTCCCGTCGCCGCCCCCGCCGCCGCCACCGCCTTGGTGCGGAAGCTCAGTCTCCTCCACAACGACAGCTGTCGCCGGGATGGCGTCCTCGGAAAAGCGCTGGAAAAACAACACCGGCGGCGGCGCTGCCGCGTCGGGCATCATTGGCGACACGGCGGCTGCCGCATCAGCCGCCACCTCGTATTCCGTCCCCCCTGACTCCGGCGCTACTTCCGCTTCCGCCGCTGCCACCGCTGCCCCACCCGCCGCCGCCTCCGCCGCCTTCACCGTCCCCGCCGCTGTACCGCCAGGAGTGTGCAACTGCGACGCCGGGAATGGCGACGTGCCAGGGTGCACCACCGCCACCGCCACCGCCGCCGCCTCCGCCTCCGCCCCCGTGTGACCAGCCCCCGCCCCCGCTGTCTTGGTCGGGGTCTTGAACCCAACGCTGGACCCCGCCGCGGTCCACAGCGACCTCGGAGCCTCTCTCGGGGCTTCTACAGCGTGGCCAGCCGTGCCGGGAGGCTTGGCCGGAGATGTGGGTGGCATCATGGGAGGTTTGGATGGGGACGCGGGCATCATCGACAGGCGGCGGGGGAGGAGGCCACTCATCGGACCGGCGGGCTTGGAGCTGACGCGGAGGAACCCGGACAAGCCGGCGGTTGGGCTGGCCGGACCGGCCATGCCTCCGGCTGCTGTCAGCGCCGCAGCGACGGAGGTGGCGGCACCGGACCTATCCACCGACGCCGGCGGCGGCGCGGCGAGCGCGGCAGCCGGAGACGCCTGCGCGCCCCCCGCGAACACGTCCGCGCCCGTTGGCTGCCGCTGCAGGTCGCTCGGCGGCGGTGCCGCCGCCTCGGAGCCCGGCGCGCTCTCCGTGTTCCCCGCGAACGCACCCAAATCCGCCGGGGCCTGCTTGTTTCCCACCTCAGCCTCCCCCTGAGTCGCCTGAGTCACGAGCTCCATGTCTGAGGTGGAGAGTTCATGGTTCGCGGCCTCTTCCTCCTGCTCCTGCAGCTGCGGCGGCGGCGGCGGCGGCGACGGCGACAGTTCCGGCATGGCCTGGGTGCCCCCCATCCAGCTCTCGTCTGCTGCGTCTCCTCCGCCGTCGACCTCGTCTTCGTCGTCGCTCGGTGCCCACGCCTGAGTGCCACCGATGTAGAACGCGTCGTCGGCGTTGGCGGCGGCGGCGGCAGCAGCGTCCTCCTCCTCCACCTCCTCCTCCTCCTCCTCCTCCTCGTCGTCGTTGTCGGGGGCGTTGTCATCTCCGTCGGCAGCGGCGGCAGCCGCGGCAGCGGCATCGTCCTCGGCAGCTTGTCCCCCCTCAGCCTGATCACTCCCCCCACCTACAACCGCCGCCTCCTCCTCCTCCCCCAGTGAAGACCGCAGATGCCGCGCCTCTGATGGTCCAGCCCCAGCCACGCCTCCAGCCCCCGCACCGCCGCTCGACAAGGGAGTCGAGTTGAAGCCAACCGCCGCGCCGCCAGTCGCGCCGCCGATCGAAATGGGAGTCAAGCCATATCCAGCCGCCGGCAGTACCGCCGCCGCCGCCCTGCCCGGCATGGGTGTCGCCGCCTCCGGTGGAAACGATGAGGGCGTCTCGAGAGCCCCGCCGAACCTGCTGTGGAAGCCCGTGCCGTGCGGACCCGCGCTGGCGCTCAGAGCGAGCTGGCTCACGAAGTCGGCTTCGTCCATCTCCCCTCCGTTGCCGTTGCAGCCTCGCCCCCGCTGGCTCATCCACCGCTGACTCGTCCCGCCGCCGCCGCCGCTGCCGCCGCTGCCGCCGCCGCCGCCGCCGCTGCTGTTCCACCGCTGGCTGCCCCGCCCGCCACTGCTGCCCACGCCGCGCCCGCCGCTGCTGCCCACCCCTCCGCCACCACTGCCGCCGCCTCCGCCGCCGCCGCTGCCGCTGACGCCGCCGCCGCCGCTGTGCGCCGCGTCGCTGCCGCTGACACCCCTCTCCGCCGCCGCGGGAGTGAGCTGGCTCTCACCCCGCTCCGACTCCAGGCCCTCCGCGCAGTAACCCAAGTCCGCCAGCGCCTCCTCCGAGTCCGCCAGAAGGCTGTCGCCCGCCTCGCCACCCTCAGTGTAGCGGCGCAACTTGCATTTGAAAGCAAAACTTGAAGGCGAATTATCATGTTTCAGCTTCAAGCGCTGAGTTCCAGTCGCTTTCAACCTGGGTTTCATAGGGTCAATTTGCACCACCCTACCTCGGCCGTGCCGTTGTCATCCTCGCCGCCAAAGTCCGGCGGCTCCAGCCCGAGCGTGCGGCGCGCGGCGAACATGACAGCGAGGGTCCCCAACACGTGGTGGTTCTCAACCTCGGAGCAGGGGCTTACACTCGTCCACTTTTCGGCTCAACTTAAGCGCATTCTGTGGGATAGGGGTGCATTCATGGATCGTTTAAGGTGTGTTTAGGAGGTGTCAGGGGGTATTAAGGAGTATCAGGGGGTGTTCAGGGTATATTTTGTGTCAGAAACGGCTCAGGTTGAGCTGAGAAGTGGACGAGTGTAAGCCCCTGCCTCGGAGTCGTCGTGCAGGACTTCGAAGTCGGCGTCCTGCAGCAGGGCGTTGAGCACCACCGTCTCCGACGCCGTCACCACCATGGACACGCCGGCCACCTCGTTGCCCGCAGTGGCGGCCACGGCCTCCGCCAGGACCTCCGCGCGCAGCGCGTCCAGACTGAGCTCCGTCACCCGGGGCCTCGGCGGCTGCTGCGGCTGCTGCGGCGGCGGCGGCTGCTGCGGCGGGGCCGGGGCCGGGGCGGGCTGCTGGGGAGCCTGGGAGGTTGGGACACGGCCGTGGGGTAGGGTCTGACGGATGTTGCTCGCCACGGAATAGGATGCCATTCAACCCAAGAAGCGAGGGGTCAAGATTTGTGTCGGTGACGTGGCGGGCAATAGTTGCTTGTCCCTGCAGTGGGGAGCAGTCCCTGGGTCGGTGCTGTTGTTGGGGATGCCGAGGGACGGCGGTGGAGGTGGTGGTGGTGGCTGAGTGGCGCCGGGGGGCTGCACGGAGGAGGCGCCGCCGTCGTCGTCTTCGCCGCCGCCGTCCGACCCGGACCCGCTGCTCCGCATATCTGTGGAACAGAATGGGGAGAGAGCGGTGAGTCGAGAAGGTCGGGACGGTGCACAGAGGAAGAAAGTGAGTTGTCAGCATGCTCTGAGACGAGGTTTAAATTTTATCTCCCGGCGCGGGGGTTGTGTTGCTCAGTTGCTCCTGCCGCGGGCACGCACCCGAGTCGTCGTACTGGATGGTGGCGTTGATGCCTGACTGCGACTGTGTGAGGGGGTAGGCCGCCGCCATCCACGCCATCACTCACGCGCGCGACACGTGCACCCGAAGTTTGAATCTAAAGCTCTCAAAAAACAAGATCGAGGCACCCCTTTTTCACTCTCGCGCGCTCGTAGTATGGTAGTATATCGCGCTCATGTCTCGCTTCGCCAAGCAAAGCGGTGTCGCGCGAGACTTCCTCGGCTTATACCGTCCTCAATGCCAAAGCGAAACGGCGATGGCGGCGCGTGTACTTGTGGGGGCACGTGCGCGGAGCGGAGCGGCGTGGGATTGATTGGCAGACGATTCCATCCGACCGCGCAGCGCAGCAGGACCGCGCCGACCTTCGCTTCGTCCCGACCATCCCTAAACCCTAACCCTAAACCCTAAACCCTAAACCCTCAATCCTTAAACCCTGCCCCCGAAACCCTAATGTCGAACGCTGCGCTGTCTACGCCGAGGTTTACGACCCAGAAAAGATTCCCTTTTTGCCCGAACTTTCTTTTTGGGTTGGGTATCTTTTTGCTCCTCCACCTGGCAATGAGCCATTGAACTCCGCGCGCGACCGCCCACGTAGGCGCGCCCTTCGGGGGGCTCTCCTCAGTCAACGGGTATCTGGTATTCGCGGCTCCTGAGTGCCACCGCAAGCGCTTGCGCGTCCCTTGAGAGGTTGCAGCAGTGTCGCAGCAGTGCGGCGCTTCCCTCGGCTCGAACGAGAAGGGCTAACTAACCCGGGGCATTGAATGAGTGCCGCCCAGCTGAGTAGTTCTCTATGACTACGTTTTGGCCGTACTTCAACGAAGACCACACGACCGAAGACGAAGAGGTGCGTTCGCCCTCAACGCGACGCCGCCTCGCGAGCAGCATTAAAAAAACCGCGGGTCTTTGTTGACGCCCTCCAAAACCAAAAATAAAAAACGGACTCGGCTCTTTATTGACGCGCTTCTCATCCCCT
>Ga0307489_10003116_pt1 | contig 11040 bp, 14 predicted proteins | sample SB12metaG_FD_202247 | JGI IMG/M metagenome (GOLD analysis project Ga0307489, IMG submission 202247) | Sea-ice brine microbial communities from Beaufort Sea near Barrow, Alaska, United States - SB 1.2 | ecosystem: Environmental > Aquatic > Marine > Coastal | place: USA: Alaska | collected...
CCGCTTCCGCCGCCGCCGCCGCCCCCGCCGCCCCCGCTGCCTCGCCCCCCGCCGCCGCCGCCGCCCTCGCAGTTCCTGGCCGGGCCGCATCTGCGCACTCGCAGGCCACAGCGGGCTCCAAACGCGCCGCACCGACGACACCGGCGCCCCCGCCGACGAGGACGATGCGGCTGGACTCCTCAGCAGCGGCGGGCGCAGCTGCAGACGGCTGGGCGCGGCTGGGAGCGTCGGCGCAGGGGGCGGGCGCGGTTGCGGGCGCGAGCGCTGCCGCGGTGGTGGCTGCGCAAGGGGCCGCACTGCAGGCTCGCGTCAAGGTGACAAAGGCGAAGGCTGAGGCTGCAAAGTTACACGCCAAGGTTGCGGAGTTGCACGCGGAGGCAGCGGAGGTCGACACCGCTCTGGTGGAGGCGCAGCTTGCGGTGCTCGAGGCGGAGCAGGAGGCGGAGCAGGAGGCGGCGGAGGCTGACGGCGTAATCCCCGTCGGGCTGCTGCCCGGGGGCGGGGGCTGCTCGAGCGAGCGAGCCGCCGTTGCCGCCGGCGGGGGGCAGGGCGAAAGCATGGTGCCTCCTATTACACGCGGCAGCGTGTCTCTCGCCGCTGTTGCCGCCGGTGCCGGTGTTGGTCACAGAGGCAGTGTCGGCACCCGCGGGACGGCAGCGGCGGCGGGAGCGGGGTTGGCGGGGGCGCTGGCGGGGGCGGCGAGAGCGGGGGCGGGAGCGGCGGCGGCAGCGGGAGTGGGGGCCGCAGGGGCGGGTGTAGGAGCGGGAGCGGGGAGGGCGATCCAGGCGGCGGCGGAAGCGGGGGCCGCGGCGGTGGCGGGAGCGAGGAAGGCGATGAAGGCGGCGAAGGCGGCGGCGGCGGACGGATTCGCGATGGTCGGTCGGACCGTGGAAACAGAGTTCGACGGCAAGATGTTCAGCGGGCGCGTGACATCCTTCGACCCGGCGGTGGAGTGGTACCGGGTGGTGTACTCCGACGGTGACGAGGAGGAGGTGGACATAGATGTGCTAGAGGGAATTCTTGTGTGATGATGATGGAACACTATTCTGATGAGGAAACATAGCAAATGAGGAAACATGTAGTGATGAGCAAACATATTAGTGATGAGCAGTAGTAGTGATGATGACAGCGGCGGCGACTGGCTGAGTGAAGCCATCCTCGTCTGTCCCGACCGCGCGAGAGAGGTCGAATCTTTAATGCGAAGTCTTGTTACCAACTCAAGATCCCTCAACCCGCCGCCCACAGCGCACGCCCGGGCCCCGCGGCCCGCAGCCTGCCGGCCCAGGTGACTGGCGCCGCGGCAGACGGCGGACTGGGGGTCGAGGGTGGGAGCGCGGGTGGATCGCCCCGGCATGGTTCTGGATGCGGTCAGTGTGTACGGGTGCTCGCTTTGTCGCTGTAAACCGCTCACTCCAACGTACGTGGCCTTGTCCGCTTCGGTGCCACCGACCGCCGCTTGCCCCACGCCGCGTGCTCCTCCTTTAGTCCTTGGTCGTCTTGGGCAGCTTCACGTTCTTGTCGACCCCGTGGCGCCGCGCTTGCCGAGGGTCACACTGGCCGCCTCCTCTTCCTCCTCCTTCTCCTCCACCTTCTCCTTCTCCTCCTGAGCGGCGGTGGCGACGACGGCGGCGGCGGCGATGGCGGCGGTCTCGGTGGCGGCGGCGGACCTGGGCTTCACGGCAGACTCCTCGGCGGGCTTCTTCTCCATCTGAGCGGCGGCGGCGGCGGCGCGGCGTGTCAGCACAAGCTTCTCCCCTTTGTCCTCCTCCGTGCATTCGGGGCAACGTTCGATGTCACGCTCCTCCCAAAGGCCGCACCTCACGTGGCCGCAGCCCGGCCACACGCCCGCCACCTCGTGCGGAAACCCCTCGCTGCAGTCTTCGCACAGATCCAGCGTGCACTCGCACCCGAAGGCGCCGCAACCCTGTGCCTCCCAGGGAGCGGGAGTGGTGCCGTCGTGGCAGCACATGAGGGCGTGGCCTGAGGGTGCCATGGCCTGAGGGTATGGCCTGAGTATCTGAGGGCATGGCCTGAGGGTGCCGCCGCCGCAGAGTTCGCCCTGGCACTCAGCCTGCGCCGTCATCTTCCAGCAGTTGGCGCAATACGCATAGTCGCAACGCGCGCAAATCGTCGTCCCAGGCATGTCGGAGATGTGTCCCAGGCCCCTTTCGGAGCGGGGATGACAGCACATGCGATTGCCGCACCCGTCGCAGTCCCTCACTTCCGCGTCGTCCGTGCAAACTTCGCAAAACAGCTTGCGGCAGCGCAGGCAACTCGTGAGGCACTCACAGTCGAAAGTGCCCAAGCACCCCGCGCAGTCATCGCGGTCGCCCCAGCACTCGCCTGAGCACACGTCGTAGGGCTTGTAGCAGTGGTGGCAGACTCGCTTGCCCCGCTCGTCCCACATCATGGTGTCGCGGGGAGAAGGTCCGGAGGGACCTGGGGAGCGGGGGTGTGCGGAGGGGAGAGTGAAACAGAGGCCTTTTCTTGCGTGACCTAGAGTTTTGGAGTGACACTCAAAAGTCCCGGGAACAGGGGTGCCATCACTCCTTCTGACCTCACACAAGCCAGGCAAACAACAACCACCCGAGCCACACACGTCCGCCGCACACAAGACGCCACCTTCCTCCGTCTCCGCCATGCAGTCACCCGCCTCCGATCGCGCGCGCTGATCGCTACGTCGTGCGCCTGTCGGGCGCGCTCGCCGCGCTGTTGGGCCGCGCCGAGGAGGTCGAGCTTCCCGAGGACGAGTTGTTGGGGAGGTTGAGGGAGTGGGGGCTGATAACCTACCCGTCGCCGCTGCTCGGGGGGCTGCTCGAGAAGCTGCCCGAGGTTCTCGCGGCGGAGGTGCTGCCGCGGCTGGACCCCACGGACTGCGTCTTGTTCGGGAGGGTGGGGCGCGCGTGCCGGGCGGCGGTGGTGTCCTCCGGCGCGCCGCAAGAGGTGGAGGAGGCATGGTTGAGCCATGACGAGGGCACCGAGGGACGGCTCCTCCTCAGAGTCAAGGACTTCGTCGGGTCCGTCGAGGATCTGGCATGGGCGATGAATCACGGCCGCCAGTGGGTCTTGGACGAGATGACGTGTTCATACGCCGCTGAGGCTGGGCGCCTGGAGGTGTTGAAGTGGGCGCGGGCGCACGATTGCCCTTGGAACGAGCGGGTGACTACCATGGCCGGTGCAGAGGGTCACCTGGAGGTGTTAAAGTGGGCGCGGGAGCAAGGCTGCCCGTGGCACGAGAACACGCGTGATTTGGCCGCTGGGGGCGGGCACCTGGAGGTGCTGAAGTGGGCGCGGGCGCAGGATCCTCCCTGCCCGTGGGATGAGGAGACGACGGTTCGCGCCGCTCTGACGGGGAACCTGGAGATCCTACAGTGGGCACGCGCGGGTGTGCAGAAAGGCCGCTCTCGGCGGGCACCTGGCGGTTCTGAAGTGGGCGCGGGACAACGGATGCCCGTGGGACGAGGACACTTGCGCTCGGGGCGGGCAACTGGAGACGTTGAAATGGGCGCGGGAGCACCAGTGCCCGTGGGACCATCGGACGCGCCACAACGCCGAAGCAGAAGGACACCTGGAGCTGTTGCAGTGGGCGGTGGAGCACGGTGCTCCTTGAGATGTACAGCTGACGCTCGCGTCGCTTCGGACGCACCTGGCGCTGCGCTGTGCTCCGGAGGAAGATGATGATCATTGGCAATGAAATGGATCACCTCCCGCTCTCGAGAGCTATACCTAAACGTGTACGATCTACACTTGCTATATTTGCCACACTTGCTACACCTGATATACTCGTCGCACTTGCTACACTCACTAACGCGTTCACGCCCTCACTCACTCGCTTACGTCAGTCTAGTTACCATTACTAGTGCATTGCTATTTCGCTTATGTCTACGCTACTATCCACATTGCTGCAAACAGCCGCTCCAGGCTGGCGGAGTCGCTACGCCTAGGCGGGGACGCGCACGCCCGCGGCTCTCAACTTCGCCGCGACAAACTCTTTCTTCGCCGCGGCTGCTTTGGAATTCAGCTCAGCCCATTCGAACCACGGCACGGAGACAACCGCGTTCACGCGCCTCTCGAGAAACATGTCGCGCAGCTCCGTGCGCACCGTCCTCGTGGAGGCGCCCCCGCCCCCGGCCCCGCGCGCCGCGTCACCCGGCGCAGACCCCTCGCCGCCGTCAGTGAGGAGGAAGTGCGCCGGCCCGTCAACCTCCAGCGCGATGTCGTCCTCGGGCAAGGACTGATGGATAGTGCTCGCCACGTCATAGGATGCCATGTAACTCAGGAAACAGAGTTTCAATGGCGTGTGATGACGTGGCGAGCAGTATCCATGAGTCACTACCGTCGGGCAGGTACACGTCCATCGAGAAGTACCCATCGGCGGTCAGGAGCTCCACCTCGCAGGAGGGTCATTGAGAACAGAGGAGGGAACATTTTGTAAAAAGCCATGGTAGCTCTATTCAGATTGAAGGTAGCGGTCAGTTGTAATTAAAGTAAGGGCAAGCACTCGCTGGCGATCAGAGCATGATTTATATCAGGATGAATGTTCATGTAGACGCGCGGACTCGGCTTGTGTGGTGGCCGTGGCCAACCGACCCTTTGACCATCGTAATAGCATAGTACACTCGCCAATCGCAGACCTCACGGCCCAGTTCCGGTGTTTTGTCGATTTAAAGTCGGTCAAGTGCTTGTTCTCAATAACCCCCCTGCCTCGTGTCGAATGCCGAGCTCGCCGATTATTGAAGCGATCTCTTTGTGCGACCTCGTCACGTTGACGCCGTCCCGGGCGTTGCGCATCCACGCCGGGAAACCCACGTCACCCCGCACGTGCCTGCGTATCAGCTCGGCGTGCGTCAGGTATGCGTGGAACAAATTACAGAGATCAACATCCTTCAAAGAGGCCACGTCAAGGCCACTCGCCGCCCGCCACAGGGAGGGGTAACACGCGGGCAGCGGAACCCCGCGAGTGGCGGCCACGCTGAGTAAACCCCACAGCAGGTTCGCCACGCCCTGCGCGGTCATGCCCGGAGCCACCCGCCCCGCCGCAGCCTCCAGCGCCGTCCACGCTTTGGCCCCCGGCATTCGCCCCAGCTTCGCGTAGGCGAAAACCGTGTTCGACACGTCCTGCGCGTTCATACGTGGAGCCACGCGCACCACTGCAGCCTCCATCGCCGCCCGCGCCTCGCCCCCTGGCGAGCGACCCAGTTTCGAGCAGGCGTGGACTGTATTTGAAACCTGCTGGGCCATCATGTCGGGACCCAGCCGCACCACCGCGGCCTCCAGCGCCGCCCGCGCCTCGGCGCCCGGCTCCCAGCCCAGCGTCGCGAAGGCCCACCACGTGTTCGCCATGTCCAGGGCGTTCATGCCAGGACCCACGCGCACGACCGCAGCCTCCAGCGCCGCCCGCGACGCAGCTCCCGGCAAGCGCCCCAGCTTCGAGTACGCGAAAACGGTGTGAGCCGCCTCGGGGGGCGTTGACTCGACAGGTGAGGGTGCCGTGTCGCAAAATTGGCGCGAAGCGCGCTATATGATGCAAGGTGCTATAAAGTGCTGGTGCTTTCAAGTGCCCCCCCCAGAGTTGCTTTGAATTTCAACTTGCGCCGCTACACAGCGGGCACCTGGAGGATTTGAGGTCGGCGCGGAAGCGCCTCTGCCCGTGGGATATGTTGACGACTACACTCGCCGCTCGGGGCGGGCACCTGGAGGTGTTGAAGTGGGCGTTGGCGCACGGCTGCCCGTGGTACGAAAACAGCGGCGTCGATAATCCGCTGTGGGCGGGCAGTTGGAGGTGATAAAGTGGGCGCGGCAGCGCAAATGCCCGTGCTCGGACGTGTGGATGTGTGGACCAGCCGCTGGGGTCGGGCACCTACCTGCAGGTGCTGAAGTGGGCGCGGATTGATGGGTGCCCGTGGAGCGCGTGAGTGCGTGCACGCGCCGCCGCGGGCGGGACGCGGTGATGTCATTACTGATCATTGTGTTCCTCTTCCAAATCTAAGACTATATGGAGATGAACATCCATGCGGTCATGGCGTGCGCCGCGACCGATGCTGACATATGCTAAAGCCTCGCCGGCGTCCCGCTGAGCAACGCACTTCATAGCGCACCGGTACTAAACAACCTAAAGTTTGGCTGTGGCCCCGCCCCCCCGGCGGCGCGGCGAGTGGCGCCGCAGCGAGGCCAGCAAGCGCTCCACCTCAATATAGGAGCGAGCATTGAAATTGAAATCAAATCTTGAAGGCAATTTGATGCCGTGTCTTAGTTTCAAGAGTTGGAAACCAGGCACTTTCAACTTGGACTTACCACCTCACCTCATGCGGCGTGGTGTAGGTTCCCACGCTGATGCGAATGGCGCCGCACCGCACGCTGACCACCAAGCCGTCCGACCGCAGGCCTGTCGCCACAGCCAACACGTCGTCCACCTCCGACCGGCCTGCATCGGCCGACCGACCTGCAGCACCGTCTCCCCCCGTCCCTTCTCCAGCCTCGTCACAGGGCCTGTCCTCTCTACGCAGTTCGGGTGGGGGAGGCAAACGGGGAGTTGGATCTGCTTGACTTAATAGACGGTCGCTCATAGAAATTATGGTGTATGAGTGTAGATCCGCCTTCGAGATTGGAAGGCTGATTTTGTATGGGCGAGGGTCTAACAAGTCAACGATCGGGACCAGACCACGCCACGCGCCATTCCCATTTGACCCCCCCACGAGAACTGCGTAGCTCGTTCCCCGATTGCTTGCTCATATTGCACCGACGTACCCGTACACACTCGCCGCATCCTCTTCCCTGTCCTTGGCCTGACCGATACAATCAGGTTGCGCTGAAAGGTGATGCCGTGTAAGACCGTGCCTCGTGACGCGAAGTGAATGTGTTGAGAAGAAAGTTGACTTTCGCCTCCGTCCCGAGTTCCGCTCCCGAATCCGATTCCGGCGGCGGCGGTGGCTGCGGCGGCGGCAGGCGGATGCCGACGATGTGCGGGGCGTGAACCGGGGGCACCACGAACCCCAGGTCGCGCGCGGCGGCGGCGATCTGGGCAGTAAGGGGTTGCACGTACACCGCCGTTGGTTAAGGCCCAGTGTAATATGTGATGTAAAATTAATACGATGGAACCAAGCTTAATCGCACGAATATGAAGGTTCCAGCATCGTGTTGCGGTTCATATTCCGATTCATATTCCGATTCATATTTCCACCTCGAGGAATTCTGCATATTTCCCACAAGAGTTCATCGAGCCCCGAGGCACTAGCATGGCGAGCATTAAACCAACCCCATTTACCGCCAACTAGGATGGTCGGCAAGGACAAAAGGTGCAAGTCAGGGGTGCCTCGGGAGACGCGGGTGCCCTCCAGACTGCGCCCGTGGTGTATGGGATCCCGCTCACATTCTGAAAAGCACGGGCACTGTTTTCCTACAGGGCCTGACCGTTCTGTGGGGCGTCCATTGGTTGACCACGACCCGCAGCGCCGCCAGCAGCACGGGCATCAGCACGGGGTTCGGCCGCCCGCCGCCGTCCAGCCGCCGCGCGTCGCCCCAGGGTGCAGCGGCGCAACTTGAATTCAAAAGCAAAGTCTGAAGGCGGTTCATCGTATTATAGTTCCCAGCGCTTAGTTCCAGGCGCTTTCGACAAGGATTTCATCGGTTTAACCTGCACCGCTTCACCAGGGGGCGGTGCCCGCGTACCCGGCGGCGGTGAAGGAGCCGCGCTCGTCCCACCACGCCTCGTCCGAGCCCCGCAGCTGCCGCTCGAAGTGCTCCAGCGTGGCGATGTGCGCGTGGTCCACGCCGCCGCCGCCCTCGACCGACCGACCGCTGAAGTCCAGGAACCCCGGCCGGGCGTACAGCAGCGAGCACCGGTACGCACGGCCTGGGATATGCTGCACGCCATCGCCACGTCGTAGGGCGTTATTTATCTCAAGAAACGTGGGCTCAAAAAGCGTGTCGATGACGTGGCGAGGGATAAACACGGATTTCTTGGCCTTTGTGGCTCCTTTTTCTGGCTACTCGTATCTCTGATTTTGCCCAAAATGTGGCGGGGAAAATGTGCCGGCCCTACCCGTAGGCGGCGTGCAGCCACTTGTGCACGGAGCACGCGGCGAAGGCCGGTCGGACCTTCGCGGCGTCGAACGGGATCACCCCGGCGGGAGGGTCCTTGACAACAAACCCACTCGAACCATCGGAGCGCGACAAGAATAAGGGGGATATTTTACTAGAATTTGGGGTATTCAGATTGGAGCTAGCGGTCGGTTGTAATTTAATGAAGAGCTCGGCCTACCTTCAGGGTGAATGCTCGTGCTGATACAGACGCGTGGAGGGGGAGGAGGAGAGTCAACTTCGGTCGAGTGCTTGTTCTGAACACCCCCCCTGCCCGGCGCTCTGCGTGAGGTCGCACACGAGCGGGATGCCCCGGCGGTGGCACGCCGCGCCGATCACCTCCAGGTCGACCATGGAGCCTTCGGCCCAGTGGCAGTTGGGCAGCGCCACCACCGCCACGCCGCCGCCGCCGCCCTCCTCCTCATGCCCCCGCTCCTAGAGTCAGGTAGATATATGTATGTCCGCCTCACATAAACAACCTCAAATAAAGCCCCCATTTAGACCCAACTGAAGCATCCACGAAGAGAATCCACTGTACCTGGTGTCGCGTGGCCGCTGCTGCCGCTTCCGCCACCGATGCCCATGCCCCACACAAGCGGATATTGCCTACAATATTCGGCAACTCATTTTGAGCCTAGTTGATTGAGGGTCAAATGGCACCCTGTGACGTGGCGAGCAGTGTCGTCCCTACCCGCTCCAGCTCTCGGAGCACGGCGGTGGTCCAGTCGGAGTGTGGGTCCGGGCGGCGCACCGGCGCGAGGCGGCCGCCCGCGCGCTCGCACAGCGCCTGCCACGGCATCACGTTGGACGCCATCTGGTCCCACAGCACCACGGCGCGCTGCCCAGGCTGCATGGTGATGTTGCGGGCAGCCGCAGACCAGAGCCCGGTGGTGGTATCAAATGGAGGAGGCGTGTGCATGGGTGGTGACAAGTGGAGTAGGCTTTCTAGTCGGTGGTGTCACACGGGGGAGGCTTTTTAGGTGGCGTGAGTGGACGGCAATCTTAGGTGGACATCTTGAGAGGTGCAATTGTTGATGAGGACGACAGCCGCACCAGGGACAATCCGTAGCTGGTGCTCGGGGTTATGGCGATACACGACCCGCCCCCGCCCCCGGCGCCGATGAGCGTCGCGAACAGCGCGCGCACCTCCGCGGTGGTGTCGTCGCCCCCGGGCATCTCCCACGGACGCAGCTTCTGCGCGAGGGCGGTGGCACCGGCGTGGTAAGCGGCGAGCAGGAGGGGCGTGCGGCCGGCGCCGTCGAAATAGGCTGGGGCGGCGGCGGCGGCGGCGGCGGAGGGGGGCAGGTCGAACAGCGAACGCTGGCATGCGAGCGGCGGGCGCGCGCCGGGGGGCACGGCCATCGCGTCAATGTGGTGAGCTATCTTCAGACTTCGAGCATCGGAGGGTTCAAGAGTGGGCACCCCCCGCCCGCCCCCTGTCAGCCTGTCACAACGTCCCACAACCTCCAGTGCTGCGCAATGGCTTCAAGCGTGGCCTCAGCGGGCGCCGCCCGCCCCGCTTATGTCTGGCGGGAGAGCGGCGACGTTCCGGGCACATCCTGGTTCTACGACGTGCGCGTGCACCCCACGCGCGCGGACGACCGCGGGGACCCCCAGCGCTGGGCGGCCCCCGCTGCCGACTACCGCGTCAGCGTCTGCGTGTGCAGCCATTTGAACAATGCCGCCTACCGCGCGGAGTTCACCATGGACAAGCTGTTGGACTGCCTGGATGACCAGGGGCACGGGCTGACGCCGCATCAGCTGATGTACACGCTGCGCGCGGGGCTCAGCGGCGTCACGCACGGCGGCGGCGAGACGTTCGGGTCGCGCGCGCCGGCGCCAGGCGGCGTCACCGTGGAGTGCCCGCCATTGCCGCCGATCGTGAAGTCGCTGGTAGCGATGGGTGAATTGGGGGAGGAGGATGCGGTGCCGGAGCCGGCGGCGTTGGTGGTGAAAGTGCTCAACACCACAGCGGGCATGGCGTACACGCTGCGGTAGGGCCTGGCAGATGTAGGGCCACGGCGTCCAACGCATTTTGAACTGTCGTTTGTTGATTTCAATGGCGTCCTATGACATGGCGAGCATCCGCCGGGCCCTACGCTGCGGCTGCCGCCGGGCAGGCGACAGCTGGCGGCCTTAGGCGGCGCGGATCAGAGGGCGGCGCTGCACGAGGCGGCGAAGACGGCGGCGCGGCGCTTAGCGCAGGTGCGGGAGCGGGAGTATGCCGCGCTCAAGGCAGGGGCTTACACTCGTTCCGATTTCAGCTCAACTTGAGCTCTTCTGTCCACCGTATAACCCAGCTTAACCCTGAATGTGTCCTAGAGTTGCTCAAGTTGAGCTGTAACGTGAACGAGTGTAAGCCTCTGGCTCGAGGTGGTGGAAAGAGCGAGGAGCGCACTGGAGGCGACCGTGCTGTGGTACGACGAGAACTTTGACGGCGGGGGGCAAGGGGAATCCAAGGGTAATTTCGGACCCAAGCCCGGCGGCGGCAGTGGCTACGGCGGCGGCGGCGGCCGCGGGGGCGGCGGCGGCGGCGGCGGCGGCGGCGGGGGGGTGAACGTGCGGGGGCCGCACAACGTGGCAGGCATCAGCCCGTTGAAGGCGCCGCCCGGCGCCGGTCGCGCGTTCAGAGCCACGGCGGAGGCGGCGGCGGCGGAGTTGCGGGCGCTGGAGGACGGTTCGTCGGAGCGCGCGGCGGTGCAGGCATGGGCTTACACTCGTCCACTTTTCAGTCGAACGGAAGGGCTTCTTATGGAATAGGGGGTGCGTTCAGGGGGTATTTGAGGGGTGTTCCCCAGGTGTCAGGGGATGTTAGCGGGTGTTGAGGGTGTCTATTTGTGTCAGAAACCGGCTCAGGTTGAGCTGAGACGTGGACGAGAGTAATCCCCTGAGTGCAGGCGGCGGCGGAGGACCTGCGGGAGGCTGGGGCTCACACTCGTTCACTTTTCGGCTCAACGCAAG
>Ga0307489_10003118_pt1 | contig 11036 bp, 7 predicted proteins | sample SB12metaG_FD_202247 | JGI IMG/M metagenome (GOLD analysis project Ga0307489, IMG submission 202247) | Sea-ice brine microbial communities from Beaufort Sea near Barrow, Alaska, United States - SB 1.2 | ecosystem: Environmental > Aquatic > Marine > Coastal | place: USA: Alaska | collected 2017-05-06
AACGAGCAATTGTTTGAAGGCTGTGGTGAGATGGCAGAGTGGTCGAATGCACTGGTCTTGAAAACCAGCAAGGGTTTGTAGCCCTTCTAGGGTTCAAATCCCTATCTCACCGCCACATAAAGAAAAGCCGCACTTGTTGCGGCTTTTTGCTTTTTAAGGTGCAGAACGTATCAACAGTTTAGGTTTGTCTCTTAAAACCTTATAAAGGGTAAAAAGCTATATCATCGCTACATTGTAACAAAATTAAGCCAATCTAAACTTCAAATCTAAAGCGTTGGTATTAATGTATTGAATATACATATAACAAAATTGTAGTTGTTTTTTCAACACTAGTGGTTGTATTGAGCTTATATGATAAAGCTACGTTTAACTTTTGTTTTTTAAATCGTTTTAGTCCAATATGACTTTTTAATATAATAATAAACTGAGTGATTTCTATGCCCCCCCTATCCACCTTTATAAAGTCGTGCGCTTTTTTATTACTGGTTAGCAGTAACTTTTCCATCGCGATAAATACAGAAGTAGAATCAGAGCAAGAAGATAAACCTAAATGGTCAGTCAATGCACCACAAGGTGAATTTACTACTGCCAATATAAATGTTCGCCAAGGTACTTGGATGAACATCGACTTAAGCCCTGATGGTAAAACGGTCATTTTTGATTTGTTGGGTGATATTTATACCTTGCCAATTTCGGGTGGCGTAGCGCAACCGCTAATGACAGATATAGCCTGGCAAATGCAACCACAATTTAGCCCCGACGGACAATATATTGCTTTTACTTCGGATGAAGACGGTGGTGATAACCTTTGGATAATGAATGCTGATGGCAGTAATCCTAAAGCGGTGAGTTCAGAGCCTTTTCGGTTATTAAACAGCCCTGCGTGGTCACCTGACGGTAACTATATTGTTGGACGTAAGCATTTTACCAGTGGCCGATCTTTAGGGGCGGGTGAAGTATGGATGTACCATAAAACTGGTGGTAAAGGTGTTAAGTTAACCAAGCGCCCTAACGAGCAAAAAGATTTAGGTGAACCTGCTTATTCAACCGATGGCAAATACGTTTATTTTTCACAAGATGCAACACCAGGTAAAACCTTTCATTACAATAAAGATTCAGTAAAAGGTATTTATAAAATAAAACGTCTTGAGCTGGCAACAGGTGAAATAACCATACTTATTGAAGGTGAGGGTGGGGCTATAAGACCGACACCATCACATGATGGTAAACACTTGGCTTATATCGCACGTGATGACTTTCAAACTAGTTTGTATACTTATGATTTAATAAGTGGAGAAAAAACCAAAGTTTATGACGCACTTGACCGTGATATGCAAGAAACATGGGCAATACACGGTGTTTATCCAACGATGGCATGGACCCCTAATAATGAGGGCTTAGTTTTTTGGGCAAATGGTAAAATTAACCTACTAGATATTCAATCGAACAAAGTAAAAAACATTCCCTTTCATGTTAATACCGAAAAGAAAATTCAAACAACAGTACGTTTCCAACAAGATGTTGATCAAGACGAATTTGATGTAAAAATGTTGCGTGACGTTAAGGTTGCACCTAACGGCAGAAGTGTTGTTTTTGAATCAATGGGATACATATACACCCGTCAATTACCTTCAGGTAATGCCAGGCGTTTAACTAAGCAAGCTAATCACTTTGAGCTGAACCCAAGCTTTTCTCGTGATGGTGAAAAAGTGGTGTATGCCACATGGAGTGATAAAGACTTAGGTGAAATTCGCGTGGTATCTTCACGTGGCGGTAAAGGACAAGTGATTACCAAAGAAAGGGGGAAATATGTAGAACCAAGCTTTTCTCCAGATGGGAAAAAAATTGTGTATCGTAAATTTTCTGGTGGTTACATCACTGATCCTAAGTGGGGCTTAAACCCTGGGATTTATGTGGTTAGCGCTAAAGGAGGCAAAGCAACGCTTATTACTAAAGACGGCTTAACGCCTCACTTCGGTAAAGATAATGACAAAGTATACCTGCTACGTGACGGTAAAAAGCCAAGCTTAGTACGTGTTGGTGTAGATGGTCATAACGAAAAGATTCTATATCAAGGTGAATTTGCAACTGAATATAAGGTATCGCCTAATGGTAAGTTTTTAGCGTTTACTGAACGCTTTAAAGTATTTGTGACTCCTTTTATAGAGCGTGGAGAGGTTATTGATACTGGTCCTAAAACCAATAATTTACCCGTTAAAAAATTGTCGACTCGTGCGGGTGAAAATATCAATTGGAATGGTAAATCGAATGAGCTTTATTGGAGCTTAGGTGCAAATTTATATCAAGCGCCATTGGCCAAGTTGTTTGACATTAATCAAACTGATGACGTTGAAACAGAAGAAGATATTTCAGCTGAAATCACCTATTTAGGTTTTAAAAAGAAAGCGTATAAACCGTCAGGTGTCGTTGCTTTTGTTGGCGGTAAAGTGATTACCATGGAAGGGGAACAAGTCATCAACAATGGTGTTGTAATCGTTGACGGTAATAAAATTATTGCGCTTGGCTCGAAGACTGATACGGCCATTCCTGATAATGCAGCGGTTGTTAATATTACAGGGAAAACACTGATGCCAGGCTTGATTGACGCTCATGCCCATGGAGCACAAGGGATTAATGAGATTATTCCGGAACAAAACTGGAAGAACTATGCTGGCTTAACCTTTGGTGTTACCACCATTCACGATCCTTCAAATGATACTTCAACATTTTTTGCCGCCAGTGAAATGCAAAAATCAGGACAAATAGTGGCGGCGAGATTATTCTCAACGGGGACCATAATCTACGGTGCTACAAAGGCCGGTTATACCTCACACATTGATAGTTTTGACGATGCTAAATTCCATTTAGAACGCCAAAAGTCAGCGGGTGCATTTAGTGTTAAAAGCTATAACCAACCACGCAGAGATCAACGTCAGCAAATTATTCAAGCGGCTCGTGAACTTAACATGATGGTTGTGCCAGAAGGTGGTTCTTTATTACAACACAATTTAACCATGATTATTGATGGCCATACCACATTAGAACATTCGATTCCGACAGCAAAAATATATGATGATGTAAAACAGTTATGGTCACAAACTAAAATGGGTTATACCCCAACGCTAGTGGTCGCATATGGTGGTATTTGGGGCGAAAACTATTGGTATGATGTAGAAGATGTTTGGCGCCACCCCCGTTTAAGCCAATACGTACCCAGTAATGTGTTAAATCCAAGATCAATGCGTAGGATTAAAGCGCCCAAAGATCACTATAACCATATCAGTGTTGCTAAAGTTGCCAAGGAAATGCAAGATTTAGGTATTAATGTTAATGCTGGTGCTCATGGTCAGCGTGAGGGTCTAGGTATGCACTGGGAAATGTGGATGATGGCTCAAGGAGGTATGACACCATTAGAAGCTATTAAAGCGGCAACTATCTCGCCAGCAATAACTCTGGGACTTGATAGACAACTTGGTTCATTAAAAGTAGGGAAGCTCGCGGATATGATCGTGATAGATGGCGATGTCACTCAAGATATTCGTTTATCTGACAAAGTGATATACACCATGATTAATGGTCGACTGTATAACGCAGAAACGATGAACGAAGTAGGTAATTACGACAATAAACGTGAAAAATTCTACTTCGAAAATTAAAACGTTTAACCTGTCAGGAATAAAACTCAAAGGGTGAAAACTGTTTGAGTTTTTTTTGTGTACTGCTTTTATAAATTAAATAAAGGCCAGTGTTATCTATTAGTAAAATACGGGGGTATATTTTCGTGTTTTATATCCGGTATCATTGCTGGATAGTTCCGAAGTTTTTAATGTGACAAAGCAGCTAGAGCCAGATAAAGCCAATGGGATTAACCCGTGACAATACTTGGTGGTTTTTATTTTAAGGCACTAAAAATTAAAGGATTATTATTTTTTAATAGGGGGTACGTTCAAATTTCTATCTCAACATCAGTAGTAAAGATCCCCGTGTTATCGAAAAAACACTCAGTTACGAAATAACGAATGATCAAATATTACACTTTGGCAGTAGCATAGGTCATCAAAAAGTCTGTTGAATAAAGATAACTTCATTATAATCAAAATTTATCCGTTGAGTTCAAAACTATCGGCTAGCATTTGCAGGTAAACAGATATAACGTCAGGGGTTATATCTGTTACTTGGTATTTATTCACTTGGTAGGCTCGGCAGTATTTATTTTTAGCAAGATCTAAGTTTATACGAATAAAATCGTCATCTTGACTTAATTGCAATAAAGACAAATAAAATGTTTTTAATCGCGTGTTGGGGTTTACATCAAAAGCGCTATAAATTGTTATCTTACTTAACCAATCGAAGTCCATCTTTGCCAATGGTAATTAAGCCTTTTTTCATTAAGTTACCGGCGGTTGATTTAAAGGTTTTTTTACTCACACCCAAGGTCCGTTTAATCAGCTCTGGTGAACTTTTATCATGCAGTGGGATAAAACCCTCGTTACCTTCAATTTCAGCGAGTAATTTATCGCTAAAGTCAGTGACTTTACGTTCGCCGGTGCGGGTTAGTGATAAATCAACACGCTCATCTTCACGGACTTGTTTAATGTAACCTGTGATTTTTTTACCAATACGTAAGGGTTGAAAAATTTCATTATCGTATAACAAACCCCAGTGTTGATTATTAATTATTGCTTTAAACCCTAAGTCAGTTTTGTTGCCAATAATTAATTCAACTTTATCTCCCTTGTTATATTCAGCCGGCCAAATATCGATAAACTTATCTAACTTACTTGAAGCAACCAATCGCTCGGTGGTTAAGTCGAGAAATATTCTCACCAAGTAATATTTACCTTCTTCCATTGCGGTATGTTGTTGGTTAAAAGGTACTAATAAATCTTTTGGTAAGCCCCAGTCTAAAAAGGCGCCTATTTTATTGGTTTGCACCACTTTTAAGGAAACAAATTCACCAACCTGGCCAAGTGGCGTATGGGTGGTGGCAGTGACTCTGTCAGCGGAATCAACATACAAAAAAACGGTGAGTTGATCGCCAATTTTGCAATTTTCTGGTACTAAACGGTTAGGCAATAAGACTTCACCGAGTTCACTGGCGTTTAAATATGCACCAGTGTCAGTAATTGCGATAACTTCAAGGGTATTAAATTTGCCAATATCTGCCATAAGACTAGTTGCCGTAAAAATAAAAAGAGGTATATGGCGTCTATTATAACCTAACTACAACTGGGAGTAGAGCCTATTTTAACTTGAATATATTCGCCGTGATTTAGGTGCAGTAAGTCGGCGATTTTACGGATGATGTGCTCTTCTATGTTAGCGAGTTCGCCATCGGCATAAGCAATCTTCCACAACAAAGCGACAATATTCATGCGTTGCTCTAGGCTATAATGTTGATTGACTTTACTGGTGAATTGGTAAAAATCCGTCGCATTGTCACTCAGTTTAAGAGCAGAGGCTAATATCTCTGAGACTTCATCGTCGGATAAACAAAAAGTGTTTTTCATTACCTCCGTTAATTTAATTTGTTCCTCATCAGACAACTCACCATCAGCCCGCATTACTTCAGATAATAAAACGGCACATGCCAATTCTAAAGAAAGCGGGTCATTTTCTTGTAGTTGACTATCAACGGCGAGTGATTTAAAAAATAGGGACAGTCTAGAAAGCATAATATCTCAGTAGTGTTGGCTTGATATCGTATATTATGCTTTTGAATGCTCAATACAATAGAGAAATGAATAAAAATGATTGCTGAGTACTATGGTAATTAAAAACGGTAACGAACACCAATAGCCGTATCAATAATAAAATGAGTGTTGCTGTTTTTACCATGGTCAAAATCTAAGGCGGGGTGAACTTGAACATAAGCCTCCCATTTCGCATTAAATACCATGTTTAGTCCTAGCGGTAAACGTAGACCTGCGCCATTATGCCAACCAACAAATATACCACCACCAAGAGTCAAGTTAAACGGGATTTCGTCATTAAGAGCATGCTTTTTAAAAATATAATCGGCTGCTATGCCATCTTTACCAAGGAAAGTATTAATATTGTCAAATTGTACAGTTAAACCAAGGCCTTGATCAAAACCAAAACCTAGCTTTGTCGCTGCATTGGCATCCGTTAAAAATAACGGAGAAAGAGCCAGTAATGTTGGGAGAATTTTTCTCATCAGTTAATCCTTTAATAGATAAATTACGGTTCCCGATAATACAGATTTATTCACGTGAGTACATTTTTTTATTACTTGCATTGGGTGAATAACCAACAAGTGATATACTATAAAAAAATTTAATGAAGATACCTTTGACCATAAACGATCCGCACGCTAATCGCGAAGCACAAAAATACGAACAACCTGTCGCTAGTCGCGAATACTTGTTAGAAATTCTGCAAAAGTCTGACATGCCATTAACCTATAATGCTTTCTGTAAAATATTAGATTACAGCGAAGAATATCAATTTATTGGTGTTAAACGACGTCTGCGTGCCATGGAAAATAGTGGTCAGATTATTTTTAATAAATTTAAACAATACGCCATTCCACCTAAAAGCAGTAAGTTGACAGGAAAAGTGATTGGCCATCGTGATGGTTTTGGCTTTTTTGCACCGGATGTGCCGGCAAATACAGGTGAACCAACATCAACCATTAAAAAGGGGAAAGACTATTATATTTCTTCTCATGAAATGCAGCGTGTCTTTCATGGCGATATTGTTGAAGCGATATTAGTTGATCGTACCGACAGAAAAGGTCGTAAAGAAATTAAAATTCTTGAGGTAGTCGAGCCAAGAAAAGCAGGAATTGTCGGTCGGTATTACGTTGACCATCATATTTCGATGGTCATGCCAGATGATGCCCGCATTAAACAGGAGATATTGATAGACCCTGAGCAAAGATTAGGTGCTCGTCATGGTCAAATGGTGGTGGTTGATATTATTAAACGGCCAACGAAACGTACCAACGCGGTCGCAAAAATCATTGAAGTATTGGGTGACCATATGGCGCCAGGTATGGAAATTGAAATTGCGCTGCGAGAACATGACTTACCTCATCAATTTAGCCCTGAACTGCTTAGTGAGGTTGCGACCTTATCTGATGAAGTCGAAGAAAGTGCTAAGGAAGACCGTGTTGACTTACGTCACTTACCTTTAGTGACCATCGACGGTGAAGATGCTCGAGATTTTGATGATGCAGTGTATTGTCAGCCAAAACAAAGTGGTGGTTGGCGTTTATGGGTCGCCATTGCTGATGTCAGTTATTATGTTCGTGGTGATACCGCGCTGGATGATGAAGCGATATCTCGAGGGAATTCAGTTTATTTTCCTAGCCAAGTTATTCCTATGTTGCCAGAAAAACTATCAAACGGTTTATGTTCATTAAACCCTGATGTTGATCGACTCTGTATGGTTTGTGAAATGACCATCAGTGCAACAGGTAAACTCTCTAGTTCAAAATTTTATGCGGCGACAATGCGCTCACAAGCGCGTTTTACTTATACTAAAGTGGCGGATATCTTAGCGGGTGATGAGGCTTTGTCTGAACAATATAAAGTACTTGTGCCAGATTTAAAAAACCTTAATCAAATGTACTTAGCCTTATCTGCTGCCCGTAACAACCGTGGGGCTATTGCTTTTGAAACCCAAGAATCACGTTTTATCTTTAATGCAGACCGTAAAATTGAAAGCATTGAACCATTAACGCGCAATGATGCCCATAAAATCATTGAAGAATGCATGATTTTGGCCAATGTAGCCACGGCCAAGTTTATTGAAAAGCACCAAAAGCCTGGTCTATTTCGGGTTCATGACAAACCCAGTGAAGATAAATATAATAACTTTATTACTTACCTTGCAGAGCTAGGTATTAGCTTACCTTTTAATCAAAAAGAGCAAAGTGAACCAGAGCCTTCAGATTATGGTTATATTCTTGATGCAGTGGCCGGACGCCCTGACCAAGAGTTAATACAAACCATGTTGTTGCGTTCAATGCGTCAAGCAGTTTATCAAAGTGATAATTTAGGACACTTTGGTTTAGCACTTGACTCTTATGCGCATTTTACCTCACCTATCCGCCGTTATCCTGATTTAGTTGTTCATCGGGTAATCAAAGAAATTCTCCATCAAGAAAAAATTAAAGTATCAACTGAAAACATCGGCACCGCTAATGAGGGGCATTACGATTATTCGATAGAAGCGGTCATTGAATTAGGTGAGCATTGCTCACTAACAGAGCGCCGTGCTGATGAAGCAACAAGAGATGTCGCCGATTGGCTGAAATGTGAATTTATGCAAGACCATGTTGGCGATACCTTTGAAGGCGTAATTTCAACGGTGACTAATTTTGGTCTATTTGTTCGCTTATCTAAGTTTCACATTGAAGGCTTGGTTCATATTACTTCGTTGGGTCAAGATTTTTATCATTATGACGATGTTCGAATGTGTCTAACCGGTGAAAATACTGGTGTAAAATTCCGTGTCGGTGATGTCGTTGAAATACAAGTTGCGGCGGTTAATCTCGATGACAAAAAAATAGATTTATCACTAGCAGGTGAAAAAGCCGTACTACAACAGACTAAACCTTTAAAAGTTAAAAAACGAAGAAAAGGTAAGCCAGCAGATAAAAATTCTCCATCAAGTAAAGGGGCCTCAGCAGGTCAAAACTCCCCGGCAAGTAAAAAGAAAAAGTCGACTAAAGCCAGCAGTAAAAAGTCAGCAGAAGAAAAACCGAAAGCCGTTAAAAAAAAAGTGCGTAAAAAACGGCCAGGTAAAAATGCCCGTAAAACTGATAATGAATAAAAATACTTAGGCTCATCTCCCAATTGAGTAAGACCTGATCGCCGATACATAATGGGCGATGAAGAAATGAAAATATAATAATAGAGTAAATAATGGCAAAAAATGATGAAATCGTATTTGGTATTCACGCTGTTACAGCATTAATTCAAAGTGCACCAGAGCGCTTTATTGAGTTATGGCTATTAAAAGGTCGTGATGATGAGCGTTTACAAGCCATTATAAACTTATCAAAAAAGCACGGTATTGCCTTACAAGTTTCTCAAAGAAAAGCGTTAGATGATAAGAGTGAAGGTGAACAACATCAAGGGGTTGTTGCTAGAGTTCAAGCAGGAAAAGCTTTTAGTGAAAATGACTTAGACGATATTATTACTAAGACAACCGCCAAGGGCGAACAGCCATTTTTTTTAATTCTTGATGGTGTAACGGATCCACATAATTTAGGGGCTTGTTTACGTAACGCAGATGCCGCTGGTGTTCAAGCGATTATTGTGCCTAAAGATAATGCCGCTCGTTTAACAGGTACCGTCAGAAAAGTCGCAGTAGGCGCTGCAGAGTTTGTCCCTCTAGTGCAAGTGACTAATCTGTCACGCACGATGAAGGCCTTGCAAAAGCAAGGTGTTTGGATCATTGGCACGGCAGGGGAAACCGATACCTGTCTTTATGATGTCAAACTATCAGGGCCAATGGCATTGGTTATGGGGGCTGAAGGGAAAGGCATGCGCCGTTTAACGCGTGAAAACTGTGATCAGCTAGTCAAGCTTCCTATGGCGGGTAACGTTTCAAGTTTAAATGTCTCAGTTGCCACCGGTATTTGTTTATTTGAAATTGTTCGTCAGCGTTTAAGTTAAAAGTTTGAACGTTATGAGGTAACACCTGCTTTATCTTACGAAAAATGATAATTAGTTATATTTGCACTCTTACATTTTTAGATAAAGAATAATTTTTACCTAAATAAAATTGACGTTCAATTTCACTGTTACTCTCAAATTAAATTTTAATTTGAACTGAAACTCGATGAATTATGCTTATCTGTACTAGGATATTATAAGTGTACGATTATTTTTAATTTTAGTTTTTTTTATTGTTAAAATTAATCGTATACCTTTTAATAGACTTTAGATGGAGCTTTTAATGGTGAGTAAATTTACCGACAGGGCAGATAATGCACATGAGATGACAAGCGCACAAAACTTGTTGGCATTTTTTCGAAGTACTTATTCCTCTTGGCTTATATTTTCATTAAGCCTCTGTATTACCTTTATTACTTACTCAATCACTAGCAAATCGAATCAAAGGCATAACCAAGATTTGTTCCAATTTGAGGTTACCCAAACTCTTAAAGCTATTGAACAGCGTATGGGAGGATATCAGCAAGTCCTTCGCGGCGGTATCGGATTATTTAAAGCAAGTGATCATGTTAATCGGCAAGAATTTCATGATTATGTCACTAATTTGGAAGTTGATAAGTATTGGCCTGGCATTCAAGGTGTTGGTTATGCCGTTATGTTGGAGCCAGCCGAAAAAGAGCTGTTTGTTAATGCTGTTCAGCTAGAAGGCTTTAATGAGTTTAACGTTTTTCCGGCAGGAAAACGAGATAAATACAGCAGTATTCTCTATCTTGAGCCATTTACGGCTAGAAATCAGCGCGCCTTTGGCTATGATATGTACTCAGAAAAGGCTCGCCATGTCGCCATGGATATCGCTCGCGACAATGGTAATGTCGCATTTTCCGCTAAGGTTAAATTGGTTCAGGAAAATGGCGACGATTTACAGAATGGTTTTCTCATGTATCTCCCTTTATATAGAAATGGAGCGCCCATTGAAAATATAGCTCAGCGTCAGAAAGAACTCATCGGCTATGTATATAGCCCATTTCGTATCGATAATTTGATTAAGGGTATTCTTTTAAGTAATAAAGTTCGCCAAGTAAATTTTTCAATATATGATGGAGATTCGCAAGAGGCTGCGGATATTTTGTACATGCCTAACATAAATTCTAATTATTCATCTAGTAAGGATAATAAGAAATTTACACCTCGTTTTTCTGTGGTTAAAACTCTTGAATTCCCCGGTCGAAACTGGACGGTAAACTTTCAAAGTACTGCTGTTTTTGAAAGTGTTATTGAAAACAATCTAGCTCAATTAATTGGCTTTACTGGCACTATGTTATCGCTGCTTTTACTACTGGTGTTGCTCAATTTTGCAAGTAGCAGTAAAAAAATGCGCCTGGCGAG